>Ga0206871_10300_pt1 | contig 10978 bp, 6 predicted proteins | sample Alteio_BWOrgCont_33_FD_152627 | JGI IMG/M metagenome (GOLD analysis project Ga0206871, IMG submission 152627) | Enriched cells from forest soil in Barre Woods Harvard Forest LTER site, Petersham, Massachusetts, United States -... | ecosystem: Environmental > Terrestrial > Soil > Temperate forest >...
TTGGTGGCAAACTCAATATGCACCTTGAAGCATCACCGGGGAAAATATTAACTGAGATACAAGGAATATTAATTCAGCAACAAAAAGAATTTGATATTACCTGGAACATAATATTGAAAGAACTCAAAAAAGAAAAAATATTTCTTGTTAATGATATCCAGTTAAACAAAGCGCAACAAAAATTTGTTACGGATTATTTTGATAATGAAGTACGCGGCAATATTGTTCCGCTGATGATCGAGAGTATCCAGGCATTTCCTACATTAAGTGATAAATCAATATACCTGGCCTGTACGTTATCTAAAAAAGATAAAAGCATTGCTGACAAATTCGCATTAGTATCCGTTCCGGCAAGGCGTTTGCCACGATTTATTATTTTACCTGCGGTAAGAAATGAAAAGCATATTATCTTATTGGAAGATATTATCAGGTTCTGTTTACCGCAAATATTTTCTTTCTTCGGCTACGATGAATTTTCTGCTCACATCATCAAAGTAACACGTGATGCGGAAATTGATATTGATAGCGATGTATCAACTTCACTCATTCAAAAAATTGAAAAGGGAATTACTAACCGTAAAAAAGGAAAACCTGTACGTTTAGTGTATGACAAAGAAATAGACGCTTCCCTATTAGCTTACCTGGTTAAAAGATTAGGATTATCTCAAAAAGACAACCTGATCCCCGGTGGCAGGATCCATAATTTTAAAGATTTCATGGGCTTTCCGGAATCAGTATTTGAAAAGAAAAGTTTACGTAAAAAACCATTTGTACATCCTGCATTAAAAGATGTAACAAGTGTTACAGATGTTATTTTAAAGAAAGATGTACTGTTGAATCTGCCCTACCATTCTTTCGATAGCGTAGTGGATCTTGTACGTGAAGCTGCTATTGACCCTGATGTTGTCAGCATAAAAATGACTTGCTACAGATTAGCGAGCCGTTCAAAAATAATAAATGCGCTTACCAATGCTGTTCGTAACGGAAAGCACGTTACTGCTGTATTAGAACTAAGAGCAAGATTTGATGAAGAAGCAAATCTTGAATGGAAAAAAGAACTGGAAGAAGCTGGCGTGGAAGTTTTACTAGGCGTGCCTGATATGAAAGTACATTCAAAATTATGTTTGATCAAAAAGAAAATAAAAAACCGTATTGTTCATTATGGTTTTGTAAGCACCGGCAACATTAACGAAAAAACTGCAAAACTCTACAGCGATCATACTTTACTAACGGCTAACAAAAGTATAATGGATGATCTGCATCGCATCTTCCATTTCCTGGAACATCCTAAAACAAGATTACATATTTTACATGATTGCAAAACTTTATTGGTTAGTCCTGTTAGTATGCGCAATGGAATATCCGCATTAATTGACAAAGAAATAAAAGCAGCCAAAGAAGAGAAAGCTGCATGCATTACACTAAAACTTAATTCTATAAGCGATGAATTGCTGATCGATAAATTATACGAAGCGGCAAAAGCAGGCGTTGAAATTAAAATGGTGATACGCGGTATTTGCTGTGTAATGACTGAAAATAAAAAACTAAAAGAACATATACAAGCTATTAGTATTATTGATGAATATCTTGAACATGCACGGGTAATGATCTTCCACAATAACGGTAAAGAAAAAATATTTATATCTTCTGCAGACTGGATGGTTCGTAATCTGGATCATCGTATAGAAGCGGCTTGTCCCATATATGGAAAAGAAATTCAACAAGAACTGAAGGATATTTTACAGATTCAGTTATCGGACAATGTTAAAGCGAGAATATTGGATGATACCCTTACCAATCAATATATAAATCCTCGTAACAAGAAAAAGATCCGTTCGCAGGTAGAAACCTATAATTATCTTTTTCGTAAATTATCCACATAAGAGGATATTTAATAATAGCAGGATGAATAGTGTCAGTTACTTTTGCCCAAATTAAGATGTATTGAGATTAGCAGCAATAGATATAGGCAGCAACGCTGCAAGACTTTTAATCACTGAAGTTTCAAAAGACAGCAAGGATGTTGTGCACTTTAATAAACTAAATCTCCTGCGCGTACCACTTAGACTAGGATTTGATGTGTTTGAATCAGGCAGCATATCTAAAGAAAGAACAGGCATGTTCATTCAAACTATGAAAGCGTACAAGCATCTTTTGAACGCTTATAGTGTAACTCATGTAAAAGCCTGTGCTACTAGTGCTATGAGGGATGCAAAAAATGCTACAGATATTATTCGTAAAATAAGATTGGAAACTGATATACAAATAGAGGTGATCAGCGGTGATTATGAAGCCAGTCTTGTTTATGAAAACCATATTGCAGAAGGACTTGATAAGAATTTCAACTATTTATATATAGATGTAGGCGGTGGAAGTACAGAGCTCTCTTTTTTTAGTAATGGTATGCTTTCTTTCAAAAAATCATTCAATATCGGCACGATTCGTTTACTTAAGAATATGGTGCAGGAAAAAGAATGGGATGAGATGAAAGATACCATACGTGCGCTTACTAAAGGACCTAGAAAAACAGTGGCTATTGGTAGTGGTGGAAATATCAATAAAGTATTTTCTTTAAGTAAAAAGAAAGATGGCAAACCGCTTGGACTTGAATTACTAAGAGATTACTACAAAGAATTAAGTAGCGTAACATTAGAACAAAGAATTAATACCTATAATTTAAGAGAAGATAGAGCTGATGTTATTTTACCTGCCCTACAGATCTATATCAACGTCATGCGTTGGTCGAATGCTGAAGAAATCTACGTTCCTAAAATTGGGCTGGCTGATGGACTAGTAAGACATTTATGGTCTGAAGTAAAGCATACCGCGAAGTTTTAAATAATCAAACCTTTATCGTTATTCAAAAAAAGGAGCCATAGTGGAAACTACGGCTCGGTAAATCTTTATAATAATCCCTAACTAACTCTAACACTGAGTCTTGCTCATAAAAACAAACACTGTGCCTTAATTTTTTATAGTAAGATTATGGGTATTTTTTTATTTTTTGGGGAATTAAAATCTCTGTTACGGGGTTTTAATTCCCCACTTTTACTTTTTTTACTAATTTCCTGAGGCAAAAATCGAGTAATAAATAAGTTTGGGGCATAAAAAAAGCCTTGAATATCAAGGCTCCTGGCGGAGAGTTAGGGATTCGAACCCCAGGACCTGTTACAGTCAACAGTTTTCAAGACTGCCGCAATCGACCGCTCTGCCAACTCTCCGGCGCGAAAATACGTTTCGGAGAGTTTAAATAAAAATTTTTATTGATCTTTTATTTAATTATGGTGTTTTTTTCTTTGAAAAAAGACCACGGACGACCGACCACTAACCACCGTAAATGATTTCTTCGGTGGTTAGTGGTCGGTCGTCCGTGGTCATACTAAACGCTATTTCAGGTGAAACTCCATGCCTTTCAACAATTCAGCATCAGGATTAACTAGTATATAATATTTATCTACCAGTAAAAGACTATCCGGTTGCATATCCAAAAGATCATTTGTCGGATCAACCACTGCTGTTTTACTCGGATCGAGTTTATAGGCTGCGTTTACAGAGTCGATATATCTTGGTATGCGATCCCTTATATCATCACCGCGACAAATTACTGATTCTTTTGAGTAAAATATAAGCTGCCACTGTGTTGGTACATCATCCGCAAATACATATTTAATGTGTTGGCTGTTTAACCAGTTGATGCAAGAGATCAATTGCTTTTCAGTTGTTGCATTAAAAGCATAATCTTTAAACATAAATAAACTTACCGCACCAATTAATATAAAAGGAATAGTAACAGTTTTAATTAATTGCTGTTTATTTATTTTATTTAGTAAGATAGCTAGTGCAATTAAAGTAAAACCTGTTAATGGTAACAAATAACGCGGTGCATGATCTATCAAAAAAATGCAATATCCTAAAGTGAAAGCCACAGATGTTGCTGCGCAGATGAATAAAAAATTGCCTAGGAAATCTGTAAATACATATTTAACAGCCAGGATTAAAATAGTAAGGATCAAAAGAATGAAAAGACAGGAGTATATTTTTACTATAACAGGTGCCGCATATACATCTGTGAGATAATAATATGCATTCAAATGATCAAATAACAGATGAGGCAGATCCAATATTCCTGGAATATGAATATCAAATACTTTAGGGCTCCAATAATTTGCGGCATGCCGCTGTAACAAAGTAAATATCCCAATCGTAACCAAATTGCCTATAGTAAAGGCTTTAAAAGAATCAAGTTTGTGCCCTTCATGATACCAACAATAAAACAAAAATGGCAACAAGCCCGGAAGCCACAACGGCTGACTATAAGCAATAATCGCTAAAAGAACGCCGGTTAAACTATAACCCAAAAAGGATTTTTTATAATCACTTAATAAATACCATAACAATATTGCACTTAAAGGAAAAGCTGTTAGATAACCGCCCCTCGCCTTCATTGACCATACGGCCCACGCCGGCAAAAAGATGAACATTAATGTAAGTAACCAGACTGCAAATTTATTATTGGGAAGAAGAATTTCTTTGCAGGTTTTATAAAAGAAAATAATACCTATAGTCCAAAGAGTAAGCATGGCTAGCTTGACGCTGTGATCATTCAATCCTCCAAAAAATGAAAATAGCGAGATCATTGCAGATTCAACCAACGTAAACCCGTATGATTGTCCGTAGAAAAAAACAGCAACATGCCCCTCCATTAAATGTTTAGCCATTAATCCCACAACACATTCATCTTCATCCAACATCAAATGCGGACTCAAAAGCTGTGGCAATCGTGATACGAAGCAAAGAATTATAATAACTAAATACGGTGCTGCCGCAAGGAAAAATTTTCTGATTCTCATCGTTAATTAAGACAATTAGTTGTGGTTTCGTCCAAAAATAGGAAAATCTGCGGATTTAAACTTTCATCAATCTTTCTGCCGCCATTTTTAATGTTGCTTCTGTTTTAGAAAAACAAAAGCGCAATACTTTATTTTCTTTCCCTTCTTTATAAAATACACTTACAGGAATTGTAGCGACGCCGTACCCTTTAATTAAACGAGTAGCAAAATCCATTTCGCTTTCTTCACTAATATCTTCATAACTATACAATTGAAAATAACTTCCATAAGATGATAAAGATTTAAACTTTGTAGGCTCCATCAACGTTTTAAAAAGATCTCTTTTTTCCTGAAGGATGTTACCTAATTGCAGATAGTTTTCTTTCTCTTGTAAAAATTCTGCTAAAGCATATTGTACAGGTGTGTTACAACTGAAAACATTAAACTGATGGATCTTTCTGAATGCACGCATTAATTCTGGCGGAGCAACGCAATAGCCCATTTTCCATCCGGTGCAATCATACACTTTGCCGAAAGAGAAACAAACGAAACTTCTTTCATACAGATCAGGATAACGTAACATACTTTCATGTTTCTTTCCATCAAATATTAAATGCTCGTACACTTCATCACTTAAAATAATAATATTGGTATTCTTTACAATGGCACGCAATTGCTCCATGTCATTGTTGCTAAGCACCGAACCTGTTGGGTTATGTGGTGTATTCAGCATGATCATTTTTGTTTTTGATGTAATTTTTTCTTTTACTAAATTCCAATCAATGGCATAATCAGGATAATGCAAAGGAATCAAAACAGGTACGGCTCCATTCAATTCTATTGTAGGGATATAGCAATCATACGCAGGTTCAAAAACGATCACTTCATCTCCCGGTTGTAACAAGGTTGTCAAAGCAGTATAAATTGCGTAAGTACCGCCTGGCGTTATCGTGATCTCTGTTTCAGGATTTATATTTGAATCATACAGATATTTTATTTTTTCGGCTATGCGTTCACGTAACAATGGCAATCCATTCATGTGCGCATATTGATTATGGCCATTCTTCATAGCCTTATTTACCAATTCAATTAATGTACTATTCATTGGATAATCGGGGAAACCTTGTCCGAGATTAATGGCTTTGTATTCTGTAGCTAACAAACTCATCGTTGTAAAAATAGTTGTACCTACACCCGATAATTTATCATGAATTTGTATTGCCATTGATCAAGCTTCTTTTGTTTCGGTTGATTTTTCTACTACTGCAATCAAATCAGATAGTTCGACAGTCATTGGCATCAATCCTAATTGCACCACCGCTTTTTTACCACGAATTTCTTTTACTATCGCTACCTGTCTGTTTTTTTTCATTTTTACTTTAGCACCTACAACTATCTCTCCTCCTACTTCTTTAAATTTTTCATCCAACTTTTTTTGTTGCTTGTTCACGATGATCTTTTCTTTTTGATTGAATAATAAAGCATGGATCATTTGTACAACTTTGCCTTTATCTTCTGTCTTGCGCCATTCTATCACCATTGATTTCAATCTGCGTTCCATATCTTTTAAATAACTCAGCTTCTCTTCCGATATTTTATTTTGATGGCGCAGTCTTTCTATTTCTTGTAAATGTTTTTCTTTATCCAACACCTGCTGCATCTCCTTTTTCAGGCGCTCGTTTTCTTTAATGAGCTTTTGCAATTCGACCTTATCCTTATTAATTATTTGCAGATCCTGTTCCGTTCGATTCAATAATTTATCTAAACTAAAATGATCGTCATCCACTAATTTTCTTGCTTTTTCTATCAGTCTTTTTTCTAACCCAATTCTTTCTGCGATAGAGAAAGTATATGAACTACCGGGTTTTCCGATGATCAATTTATATAATGGCAATAGATTATTTTCATCGAATTGCATCGCACCGTTGATAATGCCAGGCACTTTGTTGGCCATTACTTTTAGATTCAAATAATGTGTTGTTACAATGCCGAAAGCATGTTTGTGTGCCAACTCTTCCATAATAACTTCTGCAAAAGCACCACCCAAATTTGGATCACTACCACTACCCAATTCATCAATGAAGAACAATGTTTTACCATTGGCATTCTCCATAAAATGTTTCATATTTTTTAAGTGAGATGAATAGGTACTTAACTCAAACTCCAGACTTTGTGTATCACCGATATGAATCATGATCTGTTTAAAAATACCCATCTCACTATTCGGATGAACGGGTACCAATAAACCACTTTGCAACATCAATTGCAATAAGCCTACAGTTTTAAGTGTAACGGTTTTACCGCCTGCATTTGGTCCGCTGATAACAAGTATCCTGTTCTTATCATTCAAATTAATGTCTACAGGAATGGTTGGTTTATTATTGTTTTGATTGTACAACAACAATAACGGATGGTAGGCCTGAATTAAATTAACATGTGCTTTATCATATAACTGCGGATAGTTACCACCAACATCAATAGCCAGCTTCGCTTTGGCTCTTATAAAATCAAATTCCCCGGCAATATCATGATAGATTTTTAACAGCGATGCATACACGCTTAACTTTTGTGTTAACACACGAAGTATGCGATATACTTCTTTGCGTTCATCATTCTCTAAAGAAAAAATATCGTTGTTTAATCCTGTCGTTTCCTCGGGCTCAATAAAAGTTGTTTTACGACTATCGCTTTCGCCATGCAAAATTCCTTTGATCATTCTTTTTTGTTCGGCAAAAACTGCAAGCACTCTCCTGCCGTTCATAAAGCTTTCTTCAATATCTGCTAAATGCCCGAGCTTGTTTAATTTACTCACGATGCGATCAAATACCCTGCGTAATTCATTTCTCTTTCTGTATAAATTCATTCTGATATCTCCCAACTCAATGCTGGCAGTATCTTTTACTTGCCCCGTTTCATCCAATATCTCATCTATCAGTTCAATAATTACTTTCTCGTAATAAGTATGTTCTATAACTTTTGCTAACGCAGGATATGCGACTCTTCTTTCATTATCGAACCAACGAAAGATATCGCCGGTATTATGCGCCAGCTTTTTAATATGCAAAAATTGCTCGCCATTTAAAACAGCGCCGGGAATACTGATAAGTTTTAAATCTTTATGCAAATTCAGTATAAAGTCGTTAGGAAAATACTGTGCATTTTGCATCAACAATTTAAACTCATGACTCTGCTGTAACTCTGTTTCAATAAACTCCTTTTTAGTATGTATGCGAAGATTATTGGCTTTATCTTTTGCAAATTCTGTACGACAATACGCTGCCAGTAAAGATTTTACCTTTTCATATTCCAATTGCACCAATGTCGATTCCGGAAAAAATTTCATATCGTAACTCCTGTAATTCTTTAGTTTACCCGCAAAGGTAATATGAATTGGAATGAGAACGTTTAACGTAGATTTGCATGGCAAATACCATCTTTGTTAAAATTAAGTTAGTAACTTTTATTTTGTAAACTAACGGTATTTACTTTACGTATTTGAAATAAAACAATGATCAGATCGCTACTTTTATCTGCAACCATTTTATTGGGTTTATCTTCATTTACACAGGCCAATACAACAAAATTAAAAACTATGGATAATACAGATTCAAGACATCCGCACACTTTAGTAGCAACATTTGGCACCGGTTGCTTTTGGTGCACGGAAGCTATTTTTCAGGAATTAGAAGGTGTTGTAAAAGTAACAAGTGGTTACAGCGGCGGCCATGTAGCCAACCCAACTTATAAAGAAGTCTGCGCCGGAACTACAGGTCATGCTGAGTGTTTGAATATTGAGTACGATCCTAAAAAGATAAGTTTTGATGAATTACTGGAAGTATTTTGGCAAACCCATGATCCTACAACGCTTAACAGACAAGAAAATGATGTTGGTACACAGTACAGAAGTGTTGTGTTTTATCATAACCACGAACAAAAAGAGATCACTGAAAAGTATGTCAAAGAATTAAATAAAAGCGGCGCATGGAAAGATCCTATTGTAACTACTTTAGAACCATTTGTAAAATTTTACCCTGCAGAAGCTTATCACCAGGATTATTATTTGAATAATGGCGAGCAACCTTATTGTCATTTTGTAATTAGACCCAAAGTGGAAAAATTTGAGAAGGTGTTTAAGGGGAAGTTGAAGAAGAAGTAAACCCCCTAAATCCCCCTGAAGGGGGACTTTTTGGAGTCTTTATATTTAAGAGAATCGGTTCTTATCTATTTCATATCATCTCTGCCATATATTTATTGCACTCATCAAAGTATTATTCTCTAAAGCCTCCCCTTCAGGGGAGATTTGGTGGGGTTTCTTTCCTCACTCTTCTCAATTCCAGCAAATTCAAACTATTTGCTTCAAACCCCTCAATATTATTGTGCACCAAATGTATAGCCATATCATACCAAAGCGGGACTACGGGTGCATCATCCATTATTAGCTGATCCATTTGTTGATACAATTTATATCGTACAGAATCATTCTTTTCTGCTATTGCTTTTTCATATAAAATATCAAAAGCAGGGTTTTCATATCTCGTATAATTCGGTGGTGCAGGATTTTTGCCATAGAACACACTTAAATAATTTTCCGCATCAGGATAATCTGCTATCCAGCTTCCTCTGTAAAACAATGCTTTTGATTTTGCGGTTTGTTCGAGTAATAAACTTTTCTGTATTGTCTCTACTTCAATATTGATCCCTATTTGCTGCAGCTCATTGGCAATATAACTTGCCAGATCTGCGTATATCGGAACCGTTAGTAATTTTATTGTCGGTAATCCTTTGCCATTAGGATAACCTGCTTCTGCCAATAATTGTCTTGCTTTTGCTGCATCATAATGATATCCTTTTACTGCCGTTGTATCGAACGATGGCAATCCCATTGGCACAAAACCACTTTCTGCAGGCATTCCAATTGAGTTGCGTAAATACAACATCATCTTTCTTTTATCAAAGCCATAATTAATTGCCTGGCGTATTTTTTGAAAACGTAACGGAGATGATTTTACTAACTCATTATCAGGATCAACTAAAATCCCTAAAAAGCAAGACAATTATTGGCAGAAGCAGGTTATCCTAATGGCAAAGGATTACCGACAATAAAATTACTAACGGTCTTGCTGAAATTCCAAAAACTCTGTAGCCTTGCTGTCATAAAAAGAAACTTTTATTCCATCCAAGTACGGTAACGCATAGCCGCTGTTATCATGTTCAAAATAATGATCATTCTTTTTCAAGATAAGTGCCTGACCTTCTTCCCAAATAACAAACTGAAAAGGACCGGTACCAACAGGATGACTACGAAAATCATTCCCATACTTTTCAACAGCTTCTTTAGGAACGATCGAACAATATTGCATACTTAAAATGCCGAGTATCGGTTGAAAAGGTCGAATTAGTCTTAATTGAAAAGTAGAATCATTAATAGCTGTGAACCCATTTACTGAATCAACACGATCATTGAATATCCATGCACCGGGACTTGCAGTATTTTTATCTACAATTCTTTCAAAACTATAAACAACATCCTGTGCAGTTAATTTTCTTCCCTTACCATTTGAGAAAGCATCGTCATCATGAAAAAAAACATCCGTACGTAAATGAAAAGTGAACGTTAAATTATCTGATGAAATTTCCCAGCTCTTTGCCAATGATGGTGATAATTGCATATTATCATCTACTTCAATTAATGTATTATACAATTGATGCACGGCCCACATGACAGATTGATTCTTCGCAAATGCCGGATCTAATGAAGCTATACCGCTGCTTTCGTTGTAGTGGAATATTTTTTTATTGGGATGAGTGTGCGTTGCACAAGATCCAAAAAACAACATACAAATAACAAACAACAAATAACAAAGCATTCGTAAAAAGTATTTTCTATATAGTTTTATTAACTTCATCTTTGCTCAATAAAAACTAAATTTAGTAAATGAAATTTGTACATCACTTTCTTATTTTTTATTTCTTATTTCTTATTTCTTATTCGGCGATTGCACAGCCTTTTACGCAAGCTGATACTCTACGCGGAAGCAACGGCCCTGGCAGAGATTGGTGGGACGTTTTACATTATGATATTACCGTAAAACCCGATTATTTGAACAAGATAATTGCTGGAACAACGACTATTGAATTTAAAGTAATAA
>Ga0206871_10301_pt1 | contig 10975 bp, 7 predicted proteins | sample Alteio_BWOrgCont_33_FD_152627 | JGI IMG/M metagenome (GOLD analysis project Ga0206871, IMG submission 152627) | Enriched cells from forest soil in Barre Woods Harvard Forest LTER site, Petersham, Massachusetts, United States -... | ecosystem: Environmental > Terrestrial > Soil > Temperate forest >...
TCGGTGACCGCTCGGGGACGATCTTCAAGATAGCGCCGACGCGCGAGATTTTTGTGTTCGCGACGCTGGAGCCGAGTGTGGCGGCGTACCATCTGGCGTTTCGTGACGACGGTGTACTGCTGGTGACGGCTCCGACGACGAGCTCGAACCAGCCGATTTATGCGATTGCACAGGATGGGACTACGAGCGTGTTCTATCGCGGACTGGGGCGACCGCAGGGAATGGCGTTCGATGTGGATTCGAATTTGTATGTGGCGGCGAGTTTGAGTGGGCGGCGCGGGATTGTGCGGATTACACCTGCGGGCAGTGCAGAGCTGGTGCTGGCAGGTAATGACCTGGTGGGGCTGTGTTTTCTGGACGATGGATGCGCAGCGCTGGCGACGCATACTGTGTTGTTTCATGCGGATTTGGGGATACAGGGACGGGCGCTGATCTAGTGGTTGTGAAAAGCAAAGAAAAACGCGGAGGCGCAAAGGTCGCAAAGGGACGCGGCGAAAGGCAAAGGCAAAAACTTTGAACGCAATGTGCGCAATGTTTAAGCGCAATGTACGCAATGGATGAGTGACGTGGAACAAATCGTGGGGTTGCGGTGTCTTATCTCTGAGTGATGACGTTCACGGCTTGCGGTAGTCTTTCCCTTGTATGAGTAATGCAAAGTGTTGTGTCGTTGTGGGGATTTTGTTGGCTGCTCTCGGTGGAGGAGCGGTTGCGCAGTCGGTTGCGGTGAAGCTGCCGGAGACTCCGCTGCTGCCTGCGAGTTTTGGGAAGTGGAAGACAACGACGCCAAACGCGAATGCTAATTATCCCGTGCTGCTGGCAAATGTGAATAAAGCGGCGCTGGAGGAAGATAATCCGCAGCGCTCTGCAGTGGGTGATTACACACGCGCGGGCAGGACGGTCCACATTGAGGCTGTGCAGTTCGCGGACAAGACAGGAGCGTACAGCGCGTTCACGCTGATTGAGCAGCCGGCGATGCATGTGTCGAAAGACCTCGGCGACAACGCGGCAGTGGGCAGCGGTGCGGTGTTGTTCGCAGTGGGATCGACGGTAGTGCTGGTGAATGGAGTGGATGCGAGCGATATTGCTTCGCTGAAATTGCTGGCTGAGGCGATGCCGAAACCGGTAGGCAACAAGGGAATTGCGCCATTGCTGCCGACGTTTGTTCCGGAAAAGGAATTGGTGGCCGGAAGTGTTCGCTATGCGCTGGGACCGGCAACGTATTCAGCGCAAGGCGGTGTGCTGCCGGCGCAGTCGCTGGGATGGGACAAGAGTGCTGAGGCGTTGACTGCGAAATTCAATGACAAGCGCGGACAGGAGACGCTGACGATCTTGCTGTACCCCACGCCGGCGATTGCGGGGAACTTTACACGGCTGGTGGAAGGCGAGACGACAGGGTTGGGGCCGAGCTTCGCCAGTGCGAAGGTGCGGCGCGAGGGCGAGTTGGTGATGCTGGCGAATGGGACGTTCTCGCCGGACGAGGCGCAGAAGATGATTGAGAACATCCACCTGCGCCAGGAAGTGACGTTCGACAAGGATGTGCCGCCGGAGTTCCATGCGGAGGTGCAGAAGACGTTCAGCCTGCTTCAGGCGATTGCCCTGCTGATCGCTGTGACTGGTGGGACGGCGGTCATGCTGGGGCTGATTCTGGGCTTTGGGAGGGCCAGCCTGAGGGTGCTGCAGGGCAAACCGGCAGCAGCAGAGCCGGAATTCCTAAGCCTGCACCTGGCGCCCCAGAATGCGGCCCCAAGGGTGGGGCCGGAAGACGCTTAATCGCTCTGGAGGACGTTTTGAGGGTGTGAAAACGTCTGTGGAAGGCTACCCGAAGAAAGCGGGATGAAAGCCGAACGAAACCGGGAAATTTCCAGTAAGTCATTGATTTTCCGTTGTTTAAGAATTGTCCGAATTGCTCCTTGACAGCACTCGGAGGCGACCATACTCTTGCACCAGAGAGTTCCTATGGCTTTGCCTCCATTGGGACTGCCTCCCATAGAAAAGGGTCGCCCTGTTGCCGGGCGGCCCTTTTGCTTTGTGGAAAAGTGCGTCGTTATTGGGCAAAACGCGTACCGGAGATGGCTGTGCACGGAACTGCCGAGAAGGCATCCAGCAGAAAATGGTTCGGCTTTGAGATGGGGTAGTTGATCGGGCACCAAGGCGTGGTTCCCGTTTTGAGAGTGGGCAGCAGAAAAAGGCAATCTCCCCCAAAGGTGGTATTGGAGCGACCGGTAGTTGTATTGGGTGAGTAACCACTTTAAGGGATGATTAGTCACGCAAGAGGGGTTACTTTAGTCGCCCCTGTAAGCGCCCTTCGTAGAGCACAAGGAGGCAATATGCACGAAATTACCGTTTCACTGACCTGCTTCATGATGATTCTGGCTCCCTGCATGGTGGCGCTCGCCGGCCGCATGGAAAGCGACGACCTCGACTAAGTGGTTTGGCTGAAGAGGCCAGGGCTAAAGCCCGCTTCTTGGTCCGACACGATGATTCAGTGGACTAAAGTCCGCTGCTAATCCGACGAGCTACGCTCGTCTTTTACTATTTAACGCAAAACCCTGTGCGGCACCGGATTCTTGTTGTCAGACAGCATTGTGCTAGTTTGGCTGGGCAGGAGTTTCAGGAGGCGGCATGGAGCGGCGTAGACGGATTAGCTGGACTGGCGTGGCGTTTGTTATGGCAGTGGGGTTCTGCTGTGAGGCAGGGCAGGCACAAGACACTCGAACCGTAACTGAGCCAAAGATTCCTGCGGTGTGCGTGAAGCTGGAAGCACACTTGTCCGCGAAGGATGGCGTCTTCAGTGATGCTGACGAAGCCAACCTGGATACCGAGCGCATTCAGAAGGCGCTGGATGGGTGCGCGCAGGGGCGCGCCGTTGAATTGGTTGCGCAGGCAAAGACAGACGCTTTCCTGACTGGCCCGCTGGAACTACGCGAAGGTGTGACGCTGCTGATCGATAAAGGCGTAACGCTGTATGGATCGCGAGACCCGAAGGTTTATGAGTATCCCAATCCTGATGCGAAGCCGGGTGACCCGATTACCTGCGGAACATCGCGGCCGAGACCAACGAGCTTCCCTGCGCCTTCTGCGAATCCGGCGACCCGGTTTCGTGGTGGATGCCGGTCGCTGATTACGGTGAATGTGAAGAACGCAGCGATTATGGGCGAAGGCGCGATTGATGGGCGCGGATACGCCAAGCTGATCGGGCATGACTATAGCTGGTGGCAGATGGCTCGCAAGGCGCAGCCGAATGACGACCTCTACTTTGCGACGCGGCTGATTGTGGCCAGCCATGCGGACGGATTCATCCTGTATAAGATTCATCTGCTCAACTCGCCGAACTTCCACGTGTCAGTGAACCAGACGAATGGGTTTACCGCATGGGGTGTGCATCTGCAGACCCCGGTGGACAAGAAGCTGATTGGCACCGACAACGATGCGCGCAATACAGACGGCATCGACCCGGGCACGAGCCAGAACATCACGATTACGCATAGCTGGATCGACAACGGCGACGACAATGTCGCGATCAAGCAGGGCGTGAGCCACATGAGCGTGATCGACAACCACTTCTATACGGGGCATGGGATGTCGATTGGGTCGGAGACGGCGCTGGGGCAGAGCTATTTGTTGGTCGATGGGCTGACGGAGGACCACACGACTTCTGGCATTCGCATCAAGAGCAATGTGAAGCGCGGCGGGCCGGTGCACGATTTGGTCTACAAGAACATCTGCATGAAGGATGTGCCGATTCCGATTGCGATCTCGCCCTACTACACGAACCAGACAGTTGAACCGTTTGCAGACCCTAAGTATGAGGGCGACAAGATTCCTGACTACAAAAAGATCACGCTCAAGAACATTTACTCCACCACGCCGGGCGATGTGCTGATCGCAGGGCTAAATGAACAGCACAGGACAGAGCTCGACCTGCAGGATGTATTTATCAAGGGCATTCAGCCGGCGCAGGTGCACCTGTTTTACACAGATTTTATGGTGCACGGGACGGGAGCGAACTTTCCTCTGAAGGGCGAGAGCGTGAAGGTGATGGCGGTGATGCATACAGATCCGATGCCTCAGGCCAACCCGTGCGAGGGCAAGTTTGTGCCGATGCAGTGATGCCTTTTGAGGCGATTTTGCGTATGCGGAAATTGCCGATAGAATAGATGAGTTAGCCGACGTAGCTCAGTTGGTAGAGCAACTGATTCGTAATCAGTAGGTCAGCGGTTCAACTCCGCTCGTCGGCTCCATAAGCCTCCCGCCTGTGGAACCTGTTTAGGTTCCAGATATCCACTGAAATCTTGAAATTCACGAAGTAAGCCCTTGAATGGCACAGGCTTGCAAGGGATACTCAGGTCTATAGACAAGCTGCAGTTGGGTGCTTGCTGGGACCTGAGCCGGGAGTAGCGTCGTGAGTCGATATAGCCGCGAAGATGTACTGCGAATCCTGCGTGTACCGGTGAAGCAGCTTGCGACTTGGGAACGCGCCGGGTTGATTGCGAGCTCGGAGCAGTACTCATTTGATGAGCTGGTGAAGTTACGCAAGTTGCGGGATCTGACGGCGACGAAGATTTCTGTAAAGAGTATTCGCCAGTCAGTGGATGCGATGCAGAAGGTTGCAGGGATGTCGAATCCTTTGATGGAGTCAGCCGTGGTGAGAAATGGATCGAAGCTGGCGTTCCGGCAGTTCGGCGCGCTGGTGGACCCAATGACGCGACAGATGGCGTTCGATTTTGAGATGTCTGCCGCAACAGGCATGGCAATGGTGCGGCGCAATGGCGCGGAGATTTCTCCGCTGGCCGGCGAGATCCAGGAGATGTTCCTGCGCGCAGTGCGGCTGGAAGAGATTCCCGGCAAGCTGGACGAAGCCAAGCAGGTGTACGAGACGATCCTGGAGATGCAGCCGCAACATGCGGCCGCAGCGATTAATCTTGGGACGATCCACTACAACGAACGCGATTTTGCGGGAGCGGAACGGCTCTATCGGCAGGCGACTGAAGCCGATCCTGAATATGCTCTGGCATTCTTCGATCTGGGCAATGTGCTGGATGAGCAGCAGCGGCTGGCGGAAGCGATTGTGGCTTATGAGCGCGCGCTGAAGCTAGTTCCTCAGTATGCAGACGCGCATTACAACCTGGCGCTGGCCTATGAGCGGCTGAAAGAGCCTCGCAAGGCGCTGCGCCACTGGACGAGCTATGTGCGGCTGGATGCAACCGGGCCGTGGGCAAGCCATGCACGCAGCCAGGCAAAGAAGATTCTGAGCGGCGAACGGCTGGCGATTGTGAGCCGTCACGGGCGCACGATGCGCGCGGCTGGCTAATCGCCTTGAAGGCAAGGCCGCTGATACACTCCCACCAATGCTAAAAACCGTTTGCGTGGGAGCGTCTGCCTGATGTCTGCACAACCTACTTTCCGTCCGTTTGTTCCTGCCAGCGAGAGCCCAAAAGAGCTTTCTGTACGCGCCTTGTTGTTGGGCGCGTTTTTTGGTGTCATCTTTGGCGCGGTGACGGTGTATGTCGGGCTGAAGGCCGGCCTTACGGTAGCGGCGAGCATTCCTATCTCGGTGCTGTCGATTTCGATCCTGCGGGTATTTGGGCGCGCGACGATCCTGGAAAACAATATTGTGCAGACGACCGGCAATGCCGGTCAGTCGATTGCGTCGGGTGTGATTTTTACGCTGCCGGCGCTTATCTTTTTGGGCTTCGATATGGAGGCCGTGCGAATTTTCGCACTGGCGCTCTTTGGTGGATGGCTGGGTGTGCTGTTCATGATTCCGCTGCGGCGGCAGTTGATTGTGGAAGAGCATGGGACTTTGGTGTATCCCGAAGGCACGGCATGTGCGGATGTGTTGCAGGCGGGTGAGCGTGGTGGATCGTTTGCGAGCCGCGTGTTCCTGGGGCTGGGCATGGGCGGCTTGTATGCCCTCTTTCAGAATGACAATTTGTTGAGGCTTTTTCCAGGAACACCGAACTGGTCGCCGAATTTCGATCCGAATGGACAGCAGATTTTGAAGGGCGCGGCAATACGCGCAGATGTGACGCCGGAATACCTGGGAGTGGGCTACATCATCGGGATTCGCGTGGCGGCGATCATGCTGGCGGGCGGCGTGTTTAGCTGGCTGGTGCTGATGCCGGCGATCATGTTCTTCGGCAAGCATCTGACCGGGCCGCTGTATCCGGGGACGGTGCCAATCAGCCAGATGGATCCAAGTTCACTATGGCGCACTTATGTGCGACCCATGGGCGCGGGTGCTGTAGCGGCGAGCGGCCTGATTACGCTGTTGCGAACCGCTCCGACGATCATTTCCGCGCTCAGTGCAGGGATAGGGAAGATTGGCAAAGGCAAAGCAGCGGCCCACGAGAAGCTTTCTCGCATTGAGCACGACATGCCCATGAGCGTCGTCATCGGAGGAAGTATCCTGCTCGTCGTACTGATGGTCGCGTTCCTGCAGTTCAAGCCGGTGCCGGGAGCGCAGGTTGGTCTGCTGGCAAACATTGCCGCCGCAATTCTTGTCGTGGTCTTTGGATTCCTATTCGTTACGGTCAGTGCGCGCATCGTGGGCATTGTGGGATCAAGCGCGAGTCCGGTGAGCGGGATGACAATTGCTACGCTGATGGCCACCGCAGCGATTTTCCTGGTCAAAGGATGGACCGCCCCAGCGTTTGGCGCGCTGGCAATCACAATTGGCGGCGTGGTCTGCGTGGCGGCTTCCAACGCCGGCGATACTTCGCAAGACCTGAAGACGGGATATCTTATCGGAGCAACGCCGTGGAAGCAGCAGGTCGCAGTAATGATCGGCGTGATCGTTAGCGTATTCGCAATTGGGCCAACGCTTTCTGCAATGAATAAAGGCTTTGAACGTTTTCAGCAGATGCCGCAGGCTCGCACGATATCGCTTGTATCGTTGCCTGATGGAGTGCAAAACCAGGGAGCCTTCAACCGTGACTCCATTACGCTGTCGCTTCAGGGGTCGAAGGTAAAGCGCACAGGCGCTACGTTACAAAATGCACGCCAGTACGTACTGTTGAATTCGATTGGCTCTACGAGCCTTGAAGATGGCAAGTATCTGTACAACCCCGCAACCCAGAAGATTGAGGTGCAATGGATTCAGGGCATTGGTAGCGAGGATGTTGCTGCACCACAGGGCCGGTTGATGGCGACTGTCATCAATGGCATCTTGAGCCGCAAGTTGCCGTGGAGTCTTGTGCTGCTTGGTGTTGCACTCGTGATAGGAATTGAGTTGCTCGGGATCCGATCGCTAACGTTTGCGGTGGGGGCCTATTTATCTATCGGCACGACGCTGGCAATCTTCTGCGGAGGAGCTGTTCGCTGGCTGGTCGACCAGGCTGCCGCAAGGGCCGGTGAGAGTGCAAGGTCAGACGTAGAGAAGGAAGTCTCATCGGGAAGCCTGCTGGCGTCCGGCCTGATTGCTGCCGGAGGTCTGGCTGGGCTTATGGGTGTCTGCCTGGCGTTGCTGCAAGACAAGACAAGCTTTGTAACGCCGCAGTTTAAAGTCACCAACCCGTTCTATAAAGACTGGGTAAGCGTAGTGGCATTCGCCGCACTGGCGTTCGCGCTGTATTACTTTGCGAAGAAGCCGATGCCCTCCGAGGCGGTTCTGGAAGAAGTAGAGCGAGAGGACGGAGGGGCGTAAGCGGTAACTTCGCTGTTCCATTCCGAGGGAGATAGAGTGAGAGCATCCAGGCCGGGTGTCCATCTACCTTTAGCTTCATACAGAATCCAGTCTGCGAGTTCGAGTTCGGGTTGAATGATTCCGAATGTGAAAATGTAGCGCTTGGTCTTGACGAAAGTTTCGGCGCAGCCGCGCAACGGACGGCTGCGCCGAAGCGTTCCAGGAAGCTGCGGTATTTCATAGACGCGGGGATGCAGCTCGGGATGAGCGAGCGCAAAGGTATCGAGACGGCGAGCGAGATTCTTGGGTGTGGCGATGCCCCAGTCGGCGGCAATATTGCGCGAGAGGATGGATGGATGCTCACGCGGTAAGACGCTGCTGAGAATCTGGGCTGCGAAGTCGGCACAGTTGTTGCGCGCAATTTTGTAGCGCCGATGATCGGAGTCGCTATTGAGCAGGGCGATGATGGCGGCGTCTTGTTCCGGTGTGGTGTCGATGGTGTAGATCAATAAACGCCGATCAAAGGCGGCGCCGATGCCTTCTTCCCAGTCGCCATATTTGGGCGGAAGCAGATTGCCGGCAGAATCAATGCGTCCGGGGGCTTCTAACTGCAGGTGCGCACGCCAGTAATCATTGCGGATGGAAACCTCAAGCTCATGCGTGATAAAAGAAGGCGCCTGCGACGGATTCGATACTCCGTAGAGATAAGTGCTGACCGGATAGGCGAGCCAGTCGAGTTGTGTGGCCTTGATATCGTGGTAACGAGCGATGACTACGCCGAGTTCGCCAGGGCGGCAAGGCCGGAGCTGTGTAGGAGATTCGGCGCAGATGTGGTCAAGATAGATGCCGGCATGACCCACTGGCGCCATGGTGCCGAAGCCGCCGAAGGGTTCGCCAACGACGAGGCCGATAGATGCAAATGCCCGGACAGAAAAGAATGAAATAACTGCCAAGATTAGGCCCGCGAACCGCATGCCTAGTTAGGATGCAGTGCACTTGTCAGCTACTGCCCGAACGCTATATCTCCAAGATAATGGGCATGATAAGTGGGCGTCGGTTGGCGTTCTTTTGCAGAAATCGCTTGAGGTCGCCGCGGATTTTATCCTTCATCACGCCATAGTCGCGGCGCTCTTCCTCGCTGGATTGCTCGAGGGTGCGAACGACGATATCGCGGGCGTTGCGAAGAAGATCGGGGTCGTCGGCGACAAAGCCGCGCGTGGTAATTTCGGGCGAGCCTTCGACCTGACCGGTAGAACGATTGATCGCGATGATGGGAAGAAAGACACCATCGGCGCCAATGTGTTTGCGGTCGCGGATGACAGTGTCCTCGACGACATCGGCGGTGGAGTTGTTATCGATACAGACGCGGCCAGTAGTGACCTTGCCGGTTTTGTTTGCGGATTCGCGATCGACGGTGAGAACGTCGCCGTCTTCGAGCAGAATGACCTTCTCTGGAACGCCGGTAGCCGTTGCGAGTTCGACGTGACGCTTAAGATGTCGATAGTCGCCGTGAACCGGAATGAAGAACTTGGGCTTGACGAGGTTGATCATCAAACGAAGTTCTTCCTGTGAGCCATGGCCGGAGACGTGGATGAGTCCATTGGTTCCGTCGTCGGAGATGACGCGGGCATCGCGACGCTCAAGGTGATCGATGACGCGGTAGATGCCCTTCTCATTGCCGGGAATGATGCGTGAGCTGAGCAGAACAGTGTCGCCTGGATCGATCTTGGCGAACTTGTGATTGTCGACAGCAGCGCGCGAAAGCGCGGACATGGGCTCGCCCTGCGTGCCGGAGATGAGAATGCAGAGCTCGTGTGGAGCGAAGTCTTTTATCTGGCCGGGATGAATGATGAGGCCGGGCGGAGGATCGATGTAGCCGAGGTCCTGCGCGATTTCGGTCGAGTTATCGATAGAACGGCCGATGAGCGCGACCTTACGCTTGTGCTTGTGCGCGAGGTCCATGGCGATGCGGATGCGATGGATGGATGAAGAAAAGCAGGAGAAGAAAATTTTCTTCTGCGCGGCAGCGAAGATGTCATCGAGGCGCGGGATGACAGCCTTTTCGCCGGGCGTGAAGCCGGGGCGATCGACGTTGGTGGAATCCTGCAAGAGAACGAGCACGCCCTGCTTGCCGAGATCGGCGAAGGCCTGGAGGTCGAAGGGATGGCCGTCGGGTGAGGCGAGATCGATTTTGAAGTCGCCGGTGTGGAGGACGGTACCGACCGGAGTGTGAATGGCGAGCGAGACGCAATCGACCAGCGAGTGCGTGACGCGAATAGGCATGATGCTGAATGGGCCGAGTGTGAAGCGACGGCCGGGAAGCATTTCGATGAGTTCGGCGTCGTCGAGCAAACGGTGCTCATCGAGTTTGCCTTCAACATAGGCAAGGGTGAATTCGGTGCTGTAGACGGGGACGTTGAGCTCGGAGAGAATCCAGGGAAGGCCGCCGATGTGGTCTTCGTGGCCGTGGGTGAGGACGATGGCGCGAACCTTGTCACGATTCTCGATGAGGTAGCTGATGTCGGGAACAACGATGTCGACGCCGAGAAGCTCTTCTTCCGGGAACATCAGACCGGCATCGATGACGACGATGTCGTCGTTGTAGCGAAGGGCGAGGCAGTTCATGCCAAATTCGCCGAGTCCGCCTAAGGGTACTATTTGCAGTTTGTCTGATGCCATGGACTTCCAGTGTATCGCGTTAGAGCGTTTTCCCCTCGCTCTGCACCTACAGGGAGAATGCTCTAGCCATGCGAGTGAGGCGAACAGGTGAGCTCGTGGGCAGCAGTGCGGCTACGAGCAGCGCGGATTCTGATGGCCCCAAGTCTTCCGTGAACTGTCTTAATAAAGACGATCACAAAGAAGAACCAGCCGGCGTCACCAGCTTTGCTCGGCGGCAGAAGCAGAGCTGCAGCAATACAGACAAGGCCGACACAGCCCATAGAGAACACGTCCCAGAAATAGACCAGTGTGAGAGTCTTTTCAAGCTCATTGAGGCGAAGATGGATTCGCTGGCGGAAGGCATTCCAATAGAGCGCAGCGAAGGAAAAGTAGAGCGCAGCGAATCCGGCGCCATAGATGATCATCATCTCTCGCCCTTGATTGGGAGCGGTGAAGACCTCAATGACTTTTTCTCCAGGCGCAGGCGTATGGGCATACCAGGAGGGAATGAGCTGGTGAACAAACAGGAACCAGAGAAACTTGAGCGGGTAGACGTAGCAGAGCACGATGAAAAGCAGAGCCGCGTTGATCACGATGGTTGCTGCATCGTGCAGGCCGTAGCGGCGGAAAAAGCGGAAGTGTGCCCACCAGACCATGAAGAGGAAACAGAAGCAGATAAAGAAGGGCAGAAAA
>Ga0206871_10304_pt1 | contig 10891 bp, 10 predicted proteins | sample Alteio_BWOrgCont_33_FD_152627 | JGI IMG/M metagenome (GOLD analysis project Ga0206871, IMG submission 152627) | Enriched cells from forest soil in Barre Woods Harvard Forest LTER site, Petersham, Massachusetts, United States -... | ecosystem: Environmental > Terrestrial > Soil > Temperate forest >...
GATTGAAGTGGCCGGTTGCTAACGCATCCCTCCTCGACGGTTTCCATAACAGACACAGAATTTCTGAGACGGCGTTTGCCGCAACGACACTCGTGTGTCCGTTGAGGAAGAGATTCACCAGAGGGCGCAGAGAGCACAGAGATCGAAGGAGCCCTTAGCGAAAGAGGGATTGGAGGATCTGGGTGCGGTAGTCGAAGATGCGGCGGACGTCGGGCGCGACAAAGAGCGAATTGATGAGAGAGCCGCCGAGGACGGCGTAGTCGACGTGGTCGGAGACTTGGGTGCCGTTGTTTTGGGAAACGAAGCGGTGTTCGTGGCGCCAGAGGCGGTAGGGGCCGCGGAGTTGTTCGTCGATGAAGCGATGAGGCGGATCCCAGGCGGTGATTTCGCTTTCCCAGGAGATGGGGATGCCGTGGAGGCTGAGTTTGTAGCGGATGCGGGCGCCGGGATGCATGGCGATCGGGGCGGGTGTGATGACGTGGAATTTTAGGAATGTCGGAGTGAGGCGTTCGAGATTGCGGGCGTCGGCGAAGAAGGGGAAGACTTCGTCGATGGGGCGGGGGAGGAAGATGGAGCGGTCGATGGAGAAGAGTTTCACGTTGATAGGATGATTGCGCGAATAGGTCGGGCGCGAACGCTCATGATTGGGACGGATCTTGATGAGTATACGTTGCGGCGCTGAGGGCGGATGAGTTGGGCGCGGCGATGAAGATGAAGTTGTGGCGAATGTTGCGGGATGGGTGTGGTCGAGTCTAAACCCGCACCCTCTAAAGGCTGAGGGTGCGGCACCCAACTGCCGACTGCATCGCGCAGGTTGTCGCGAGACGAAGGCGTTAGCTGCCGTGACCGCTGCCGCCGGTTAGTTCGCGGACTATGTTGCTGACGAAATTTTTGGCGTCACCGAAGAGCATCAGAGTTTTGTCGAGATAGTAGAGAGGGTTGTCGATGCCGGCGAAACCGGCAGCCATGCTGCGCTTGATGACCATGACGGTGCGCGCTTTGTCGACGTCGAGAATGGGCATGCCGTAGATGGGGCTGGTGGGGTCGGTGCGCGCGGCGGGATTTGTGACGTCGTTGGCGCCGATGATGAGAGCGACGTCGGTCTGCGCGAGATCGCCGTTGATCTGGTCCATCTCGAGGAGTTTGTCGTAGGGGATGTCGGCTTCGGCGAGGAGCACGTTCATGTGGCCGGGCATGCGTCCGGCGACGGGGTGGATGCCGAAGGTGACGTCGACGCCGCGCTTGGTGAGCGAATCGTAGAGTTCGCGGACTTTGTGCTGGGCTTGCGCGACGGCCATGCCGTAACCGGGGACGACGACGACTTTGCTGGCGGCGCCGAGGATGCCGGCGGCTTCTTCGGGTGTGGCGCTTCGAACGGGCGGGGCTTCCTTCGCGCCGGAGGCAGTGGCTTGGATCTGGCCGAAGCCGCCGAAGAGCACGTTGGTGAAGGAGCGGTTCATCGCTTTCGACATGATGACGGAGAGGATGAAACCCGAGGAGCCGTCGAGCGCGCCGGCGATGATGAGGAGCTTGCTGTTGAGGACGAAGCCCATCGCGGCGGCGGAGAGGCCGGCGTAGGAATTCAAAAGTGAGATGACAGTGGGCATGTCGGCGCCGCCGATGGGGATGACCAGCATCACGCCGAAGATGAGCGGGATGACGATCATGATCGGGAAGAGGCGGATCTGATCGGGATGGATGACGAGAATCACGGCGACGACGAGCGCGATCGCGAAGAGCAGGGCGTTGACGAAATTTTGGCCTTTGTAGGTGATGGGGCGCTGGGAGAGGACTTCTTGTAATTTTCCGGCGGCCATCAAGCTGCCGGTGAAGGTGAGCGAGCCGAGAATTACTTCCATCGAGAGGACGGCCATCATGAAGGGGCTGATGTCTGGGGCGCGAAGGTAGAACTCGGCGGTGCCGACGACGGTGACGCAGAGGGCTCCGAAGGCGTGGCTGAGCGCGGTTCGCTGCGGGACGGCGGTCATGGCGACGTTGCCGAGAGGGATGCCGATGACGGTGCCGACGACGAGGCCGATGGCAATGAGCTTGTAGTCGATGATGCCGGCGTGGAGGAGCGTGCCGCCGATGGCGAGGACCATGCCGGCTTCGCCTGCGAAAAGGCCGCGGCGCGCGGTGACGGGAGAGCTGAGCCACTTGAGAGAAAGAATGAAGAGAGCGGTGGCGACGAGGTACGTGGACTCGATCAGCGTGTCGGTGGTGAAAAAAGTGTTCATTTCGCCGAGCCGCCAGTCGATCCACCGGAACCTGTTCCACTTGTTCTGGGCCCGCTCGACTTGAACATCTTCAACATGCGGTCGGTGATGATGAAGCCGCCGACGATGTTGCTGGTGGCGGCGATAATGGCAATGGTCCCGAGGATCGCGGCGAGATTGGTCTTGTGTTCACCGGCGAGGATGATCGCGCCGACGACGGCAATGGCGTCGAGAGCGTTGGTGAGCGACATCAACGGCGTGTGAAGAAGCGGCGAGACGCGGCGGATGACTTCGAATCCGATAAATGCGGCCAGCATGAAGACGTAAAGGCCAGTGAGCAGATCCAACTTCATTTCGGAGTTTCCTCCTTGGCAGCAAGAGCGGGAAGCTGGAAAAGTTCACGGAGGCGCGCGTTGACGATCTCGCCGCCGTGGGTAACGAGCGTGTCACGCAAGATGTCATCTTTGAGATTGAGGTTGAGCTTGCCGTCTTTGACGAGGAGCGCGAGGAAGGTGGAGAGATTGCGCGCGTACATCTGGCTCGCATGGTAAGGGACTGTGCTTGCCAAGTTGAACCAGCCAACGATGGCGATGTCTTTGTCGACGGTAATTTTTTCGCCGGGTTGCGTAAGTTCGCAGTTGCCGCCGCGTTCGGCGGCAAGATCGATGATCACGGAACGCGGCGCCATGCCTGCGACCATTTCCTTTGTGACGAGGATGGGCGCTTTTTTGCCGGGAATGACGGCGGTGGTGATGACGACGTCGTTTTCGGCGATGACTTTGCCGAGGAGCTCACGTTGCCGTTTGTAGAAGCTTTCGTCCTGGGCGGTGGCGTAGCCGCGGGCGTCTTGTGCGTTTTGCGCTTCGATGGGGAGTTCGACGAAACGGGCGCCGAGGCTTTGGACTTGCTCTTTTACGACGGGGCGAAGGTCGTAGGCGGAAACGACGGCGCCTAGGCGGCGTGCGGTGGCGATGGCCTGGAGGCCGGCGACGCCGACGCCAAGGATGAGAACGCGCGCGGGAGTGATTGTGCCTGCGGCGGTCGTTAGCATCGGAAAAAATTTGGGAACGATGTCGGCGGCGATGAGGACGGCTTTGTATCCGGCGACGGTCGCCATCGAAGAGAGCGCGTCCATGCTTTGCGCGCGCGTCGTGCGAGGGATTAGTTCGACGGAGAAGGAAGTGACGCCACGATCGGCGAGGTTTTTTAAAACGTCGACGGAATTCATCGGGCGGAAGAAGCCGATGACGATTTGATCGCGGCGGAACTGCGCGAGGTCGGCGTCGCCGGTTTTGTCGTTCGCGCCGGGGCTCAAGACTTGAACGATGATGTCGGCCGAACGAAAAATTTCGGCGCGATCGGAAACTATTTTTGCGCCTTTGGCTGCGTAGTCGGCATCGGGATATCCGGCTTCCACGCCGGCGCCGGATTCGACGATCACTTCAAGTCCGATTTTGGAGAGGTTCGCGAGGGCGGCTGGAACAAGGGCGACTCGACGTTCCCCCGGGAAACCTTCACGGGGTACACCAACGATCATTAAAGGGCCTCCCAAGGAACCGAGTGGCAGGGCCGAACCGCGCGGCATTGTACACCGAGAGGAAGGGCGGTTGTCGATGGGGTCATGTGGAGTGGGACGTTGGGAGGAGCGGTGGAGTTGCGCGGCGCGGGCGAATGAAGGCGCAGATTGTTGAGGAGTTTAAGTTGAGATCCTTCGCCGTCCTTCGGGCGGCTCAGGATGACAACGCTCCGCAAGCGTGGCGAAGACGGGCACGGCGGTGCCGTGCCCCTACGACGAGCGAAGCGGGAATTTGCGATCGAGCGGAGAATGTGGTGGTTGCTATTCGGCGGCTTCTTTGCTGGGGATGAAGTAGACCTCTTCGAAGAGGGTGCCTTTTTGCCATCCGGCGCGGGCGAGGATGCCCATGCCGTTTTCACACATGCTGGGGTGGCCGCAGAGATAGCCGGTGGTGTCGGCGGGCTTGAGATTCCACTCATCGGCGTATTTGCGGACGAGGTCGTCGACGCGACCTGTTTCGCCGTGCCAGTTCGCGTCTTCCCACGGGCGGCTGATCGTGGCGACATATTTGAACCATGGCACTTCGGCGGCAATGCGTTCTAGCTCTTCGCGATAGCCGAATTCCCAGGAACGGCTTCCACCCTGAAGGCAGTAGAGCTTGTGATCGCCGGGCATGGGACTGTCGCGCTTTTTCCAATCTTGATAGAGGGTGCGAACGTAGCTGACGAACGGCGCGATACCCGTGACGGTGGCAAGCAATAGATGATTCGTGCGGCCGCTGCGGAGGTCGAGAGTGAAGCGGCCCTTGGCTATTTTGCGGCAGTAGAGTTTGTCGCCTTTTTGCAGCTTGTAGAGGAGAGGAGTGAGTTCGCCCTGGGGAACGAGTTCGACGAAAAATTCGAGGAAGCCCTCTTCATACGGCGAGGAGACGATCGAGTACGCGCGCTCGATGCGCTTTTCGCCGCTGTCGACGCCGAGAGTGGCGTATTGGCCGGCCTTAAAAGGAAATGGCCCGCCCGGATCGACTTTCACCAGCCAGAGGTCTTCGGATAGCTCTCGGCGCTCCAGAACGTGCGCGGTGTAGTGCTTGTCGGTGGGAAGAGCCATCTGCCATTTCCTCCAGGATGAAGGGGGATTGTACAACGGAGACAGGACAGAGGTGGGACTCGTGTTTCCCCGCGCGGAAAAGGGAAGTGTTCGGGCTCGGAGAGTTGGTGGCTTGGATGCGAAGTCTAAACAGGGCGGGCTAAAGTCAGCCCCTACAAAACCGGCTGAAAGGCACTACAGCGCCAGGGTTTCGTAGTGGGGCGTCTTGGCGCCTGGGCGCTTTGCAGTTAGGAGACTCTGCTCGACGCGAGCGAAAAACTCTTCGGAATTTTCACCGATCTGGTAGTGCTTGCAGGACGCGGCAAACTGAAGCGGCACCTCGTGACCCTTCCAATGAAGCTCGAACGGAGTGAGGCGAGCCAGGACGCGGTTCAATTGTTCTGGGGCGCATTCCGGAAGAATCATCATGAACTTGTCGGCGTCGAGGCGAACGGCAAGGTCGGAGCCGCGAATAACCGAGCTGATTCTGGTGGCGAATTCGCGCAAAGCCTGGTCGCCGGCATCGCGGCCGAGGCGTTCGTTAATAAGGCCGAAATTCTTGAGATCGAGCATGACCAATTCGAGAGGGTGACCCATGCGCTGCGTTCGGGCTACTTCGGCGGCAAGTCGCTGTTCTGCGAAGCGGCGATTGTACAGTCCGGTGAGAGGATCGAGCATCGCGAGGCTACGCATTTTGTAGAATTGCGTCTGCTTATCGGTAATCTGAGCGCGCAACTGCTTGATGAGAAACTCCTGGCGAATCGTATAGACGTTGAAAAGGACGATCATCGCGATGAGGGCAAAGATGGCTTCGGTGAGGCGGATCTTGAGGAAGGTGCCGGTACCCTGATGCGCGGCCATGGCGGCGAGCGCGACGATGGCGCCAACGAGTAGTACGCTGACGAAAATGGAATAGCGGCTCAGCGAAGAGTCGCGTTTTTGAATCAGCGACAGTTCGTGCTGAAGTTCGTTCTCGCCGGGATCGAGCGACGGCGGGACATAGTCGACGTTCGAGGTACGCATGTTTCGAGACGGGGCTTGGCCCCAGAAGGCCAAATTAGGGGTCCCGGGATACGGGGTCAATGGAACTTTAGTTTAAGAGGCTAAGTGGGAAATAGGGGTGCGGGGGCGGGAATTTCGGCTAGACTGGCGCGCGTTATTGGCGCGTACTTTGAGTTGAATTGGGGCGACGACGATGAGGCGATGGCGGAGTTTGGGGCTGATTTCCATGGTTGCGGTGGCGGGGCTAGGCGTTGGCGTTTCGGCGCTGAGATCGCAAGAGCGAAGCGCGACCGCGCCGACCGCGGCGCAGGACCCGGTCGCGATCGATCAGATCTGGCAGAAGGCGAGCGCGAAATACGACGCGGCGCGACAGGCTCTGCTCGGCGAGGTTGCGCGGGCCGATGGGGAAGGGCCGTTCCGGGCGGATTGGGAGTCGCTTCAGAAATACGAAGTGCCCGAATGGTACGCGGACGCGAAATTCGGGATTTTCATTCATTGGGGCGTGTATTCGGTGCCGGCGTTTGGCAGCGAGTGGTATCCGCGGGAAATGTATCGCGAGGGGACGCCGGAGTATAAGCACCACATCGAGACTTACGGGGCGCAGGCCAAGTTTGGGTATAAGGATTTTATTCCGCGGTTTAAGGCGGAGAAGTTCGATCCCACGACGTGGGCGGCGTTATTTAAAGAGGCTGGCGCAAAGTATGTGGTGCCGGTTGCGGAGCATCACGACGGATTCGCGATGTACGACAGCGGGGTGAGCGATTGGACGGCGGCGAAGATGGGGCCGCGGCGCGACGTGATTGGAGACTTGGCGAAGGCGGTGCGCGCGGCTGGGTTGCATTTTGGCGCGTCGTCGCACCGCGTGGAGCACAATTTTTTTCTGGGTGTGGGGCGGCAGATTCCGTCGGACGTGAACGATCCGCAGTATGCGGCGTTGTATGGGCCGGCGCACAATTGGCTGACAGCACGGCAGGGAACGCCGGTTTCGAACGATTTTACGTTCGTGTCGCAAGCCTGGACGGACGACTGGCTGGCGCGGTCGGCGGAGATCGTCGAGAAATATCATCCCGACGTGATGTATTTCGATTGGTGGATTGGGCAGCCGTCGGTGCGGGCGAACCTCACGAAGTTCGTGGCGTTTTACTACAATACGTCGCTGAAGTATGGCGATCACGTGGGCGTGATCAATTACAAGGATTACGCTATTCAAGATCATTCCGCGGTGCTCGACCTGGAGCGCGGGCAGTTGGATGAGATTCGGCCGCTGCATTGGCAGACGGATACTTCGGTGAGCAACAAGTCGTGGGGGTACATCGAGAACGATACGTTTAAGTCGCCGGAGTTTGTGGTGCATCAGTTGGTGGATATCGTCAGCAAGAACGGGAACTTGTTGCTGAATATCGGGCCGAAATCGGATGGGACGATTCCGGATGAGGTGCAGGGCGTGCTGCGGGAGGTTGGGGCGTGGTTGGCGGTGAATGGAGAGGCGATTTACGGGACTCGCGCGTGGACGAAGTTTGGCGAGGGGCCGACGAAAGTCGCGGCTGGCTCGTTTCACGATACCGACACCGTGGGATATACCGGGGAGGATTTTCGGTTTACGACAAAGGGGTCGACGCTTTACGCAATCGAACTGGGATGGCCTGGGGGCGGTGAAGCGGTGATTCGTTCGCTGGGGACGCAGGTTGGCGGGAAGGTAGCTGCCGTTTCATTGTTTGGATCGAGCGAGAAAATTTCGTTCGAACAGGGCGGCGATGGGTTGCATGTTCGCGTGCCGGCGAAGGCGCCGGGGAAGTTTGCGTCTGCGTTTCGGATTACGTTTGAAGACGGAAAACTGCCGGCCGCTGCTGCCGTGAAATAGCGCTTACTCAGTGTGGAAGACTTCTTCCATGCGGGCCCACCATTCGCCTTCGTTACGGCTTTCGATCGGGACCTGAATCGGCATCATGATTTTCCACCATTCCTGCGTTTTGGGATCGGCGGCCATTTTTTTCATGTCGGCGTCGTAGTCGGTGCCGTGGTATTCGAAATAGGCGAAGAGAAAATCGTCCTTCAGGAAGATCGAGTAGTTTTTGATGTTGCAGGCCCGGATTGTCGCCAGGACTTCGGGCCAAACCTTGGCGTGGTATTCCTTGTACATCGCGATCGAGTCTTCTTTGACTTTGATCAACATGCCGTAGCGTTTCATGCGTTCCTTTCGTGGAAAGACGCTCTTACCCACTCGGTTTAACCATTTATCTTGAGCCGCGTCAATTCACCTGATGTATGCTCTCGGCGCTCGCGTGGCGAATAGCGACGTGCTGTTGGCGCTGTTGTGTGATGCACGGAGACAGGGGAAGCGTTTCGTGGATCTACAGCTGGGCGGAAAAGTTGTGGTGATTACGGGCGGCGCGAAGGGCATTGGCGCCGCGATTGCGCGGACCTGTGTGCAGGAAGGATCTGTTCCGGTCGTTCTCGATCGCGATAAGGACGCCGGCGAGCAACTTGTGAGCGAATTGCGTGGAGCAGGCGGCGGAGGCAAGGCGGATTTCCTGGCGCTCGATTTGTGCTCGGCACAGAGTTGCCGTGAAGCGGTTGATCGCGTGGCGAAGACGCACGGGCGGATCGATGCGCTGGTGAACAACGCGGGGATTAACGATGGCGTTGGCTTGGAGCGTGGGACGCCGGAGCAATTCGTCGGCTCGCTCGAGCGGAATTTGCTGCACTACTACAACATGGCGCATTTTACGCTGCCGTTTCTGAAGGATGCGCGGGGCGCCATCATTAACATCGGGTCGAAGACGGCGGTGACCGGGCAGGGAGGGACGTCGGGCTATGTGGCCGCGAAGGGCGCGATTATGGCGTTGACGCGCGAGTGGGCGGCCGAGCTCTTGCCGTTTCATATTCGCGTGAACGCGGTGATTCCGGCCGAGGTGATGACACCGTTGTACCGGCAATGGCTCAGCACGTTTCCGAATCCGGAAGAAAAGCGGCAGAAGATCGTGTCGAAAATTCCGCTGGGGCAGCGGATGACGGAAGCGAATGAAATTGCTTCGACGGTGGCGTTCTTGTTGTCGTCGCAGGCGTCGCACGTGACGGGTCAACATCTATATGTGGATGGCGGGTATGTGCATCTGGATCGGGCGCTGACCTAGCCATGGTGATGACCTCCGCGAGTGGCTCAGGCGCGTCTTCCACGGCATCGGCACCACTGACCGAACGACGATTTGCGTTGCCGTTTGTGTTGATCACGAGCCTCTTCTTTTTGTGGGCGCTGGGGGTCAATCTCAACGACATTCTGATTCCCCACCTGAAGAAGGCGTTTCATCTCACGGATTTACAGTCGTCGCTGATCCAGTCGGCGTTTTTCGGCGGATATTTTTTGTCGGCGCTGCCGGCGGGCTGGTTGCTGGAGCGGATTGGATACAAGAGAGGGATTCTCGCCGGGCTGATGACTTGCGCGCTTGGAGCGTTTTTGTTTATTCCGGCGGCGTCGGTGCGCCTGTATGGATTTTTCTTGTTCGCGCTGTTCGTCATGGCTTGCGGGCAAGGCGTCTTGGAAGTCGCGGCAAATCCCTACGTAACGATTCTCGGTCCACCGGAATCGTCGGAGCGGCGTTTGAATCTGGCGCAATCGTTCAATGCGGTGGGAGCGCTGGTGACGCCGATCATCGGCAAGGCGTTTATCTTGTCGGGCATTGAATATACGGCAGCGCAGCTTGCGGCGATGACGACGGAGCAGCTTGACGCGTACTCGGCGCTGGAGGCGAGTCGCGTGAAGGGGCCGTACCTTGGGATAACCGCGATTTTTCTGATCGTGGCGGCGCTGATTTATTTTGCGAAATTGCCGGAGGTTAAAGAGGTTGGCGAGAGTTTGCCGCCCGATGCCGACGTGATCGGGGGCGCTGCCGCTCCGCCGGTGAGCAGCATCTGGCGCGAAAAGCATTTGATCAGCGGCGTGTTGGCTCAATTTTTTTACGTCGGGGCCCAAGTCGGGGTGACAAGCTTTGTGATTCGGTTTGTGCAGCACGCGCTGCCGGGGACGCCGGAAAAAGTGGCGTCGGATTACCTCCGGTGGCATTTGTTGGGATTCATGATTGGGCGGTTTGCGGGTTCGGCGACGATGAAGAGCGTCGCGCCGAATCGACTGCTCGCGATTTTCGCGGCATGCGCGTTCGTTTGCGGCAGTGTCGCGATCACGATGACCGGCGAAGCGCCGGTCTGGGCTGTAGTGTTGATCGGATTCTTCCACTCGATCATGTTTCCGACGATTTTCGCGTTGAGCTTGAAAAATCTCGGCGCGCACACGAAACGAGGATCGTCGTTGTTGGTGATGGCGATCATCGGCGGCGCGGTCTTCCCCGCGCTGATGGGATATATTTCCGATCAAAGCTCGATTCAGGCGGCGTTTGCTGTGCCGCTGGTTTGCTACGCATACGTGTTGTATTTTGCCGTGCGGGGATTTAAGCCACCACACGTTGCGGCCAGCTCGCGAGGCTAAGGAGACTATGAGACTGACTCGATTGGCGTTTGTCGTTGTGGCGAGCTTTCTGGCGATCGCCGGTGGATCGCGACTGGCGGCGCAGACATATCAACCGTCCGAATCGAATCTTAAAGCCCGCGAGTGGTTTCAGAATGCGCGGTTCGGGATGTTCATTCACTGGGGCGTGTACAGCGTGCCTGCGGACGGCGAATGGTACATGGAGCAGCACCACGTGCCTGTCGTCGAGTACGAAAAATTCGCGCCACAGTTCAATCCGACCCAGTTCGACGCAGCCCAGATTGTAGCGTTGGCGAAATCTGCGGGGATGAAGTACATCACGATCACGAGCAAGCATCACGACGGCTTTGCGATGTTCGCGACGAAGCAGAACAAGTGGAACATCGTCGATGCGACGCCGTATGCAAAAGATCCGCTGAACCAGCTCGCGGATGAGTGCCGCAAGCAGGGCATCAAGCTGTTTTTCTATCACTCGCAGCTGGACTGGCATAATCCGGATTATTTCCCGTTGGGCCGCACAGGCCATACCGCCGGCCGTCCGGAAGGCGGCGACTTCAATCGATATCTCGAGTTCATGGATGCGCAGCTTAC
>Ga0206871_10260_pt3 | contig 10871 bp, 7 predicted proteins | sample Alteio_BWOrgCont_33_FD_152627 | JGI IMG/M metagenome (GOLD analysis project Ga0206871, IMG submission 152627) | Enriched cells from forest soil in Barre Woods Harvard Forest LTER site, Petersham, Massachusetts, United States -... | ecosystem: Environmental > Terrestrial > Soil > Temperate forest >...
TGTGCGACACCGCTTTCGTCCTGGAAAGCGGGAGACTTACGCCATTTCCCGACGTGAAAAAAGGAATCGAATACTTTAAGTCCCTCTTGGAAAACGCCGCGGACAACGAAGCCGATGGGGCGGATGTCGCACCGGAAGCGGCCGATGAAGAATATGTGCTCGAGATCGGCATCTAGACGTATTGGGTTAATGGAGCGATCCGGGCAGCGCTCATGGGCGGGCAATTGCGGCCGGACGGCCATAGTGATGGGTTAGCGGCGTCGGCCGGTGAACCGAGCGGTTCGCGGCGGGTGGGACAAACCCGGAGACGGGCCTGGACCGGAATACGGGCGCGACGTCCGCGCAAATCGTTGATTGGTATGACGGTTCTCTGGTAGCACTATGGAAGCGAGAAGGAAGCTAAAGTGGCATCACTTGGGCCAGCGACGGTAGGACAAGTTTCGGCGACGAACGCCAGCGCCGTGGACGTGGCCGCGCCGTCTGTTGGCGTGCGCGATTCGGTGAAAGGCGCCCAACCGGGACTATCCTGGGAGTGGGCGCGCCGCGTCTGGGATATTCTGACGTTCTGGAACGTCGTGCCGATCATCGGCTTGGCCGGATTTGTCTATTTCTATGGATTTGCAGATTCGTTCTACGAGTCTATTGCCATTGTGAATCTGCAGAACTCCTCATCCAGCAGTATTTCGTCCATGGTCGGCAGTAGCTTGCTGGGCAGCGCCGGTGGATCGACCGAGAGCGGCGAAGTCATGGCGTATATTCAATCGCCTGAAATGCTCAGAATCCTCGATAAGAAATTTCACTTGCGCAGCATCTATTCGTCGCCGTCTCACAGCCTCTTCTGGCGTCTGGCGCCCGACGCGAGCGATGAGGACTTTCTGGCTTATTACCAGCAGATGGTTACGGTCACCCAGGATCCCACAACGCTTCTGATAACGATCAACGTTCTTGATTGGGATGCAAAGCGATCCCAAGCGATCAACAAAGCGGTTTTGGTGGCGGCAACCGATTTCGTGACCATGCTCACCCAAACCATGCAGAAAGCGACGATCAAATACGCGACCGACCAATTGAACTTCGCCTGGAACGCCGTCGAAACGGCCCAGCCGATCGACCGCCCGGTCGCCGAAGCCGAGTTGTCGTCTGCAGAGACCGCAATGGCGTCGGCTGAGAGCATGGCCTCCCAGCAAGTCGTGTTCCTGATCCCGGTTTCCAATGCGACCTTGCCGACCGATACGGCGGTGCCGGATGCATTGCTCGACGAGGCGGGCGTTTTGCTCGTCGCCTCGGTGTTTTTCATGATCCTGCATCTTCTTGCTTCCAACGTCCGGGACCATCGCAAGATTTAGATTGGACAATGTCGCGGACATGGCCAATCCGATGCGGAATTCCAAAGACATCTCCGGAGCGATCTTGGGCGGGTTGCGGGAGATACTCAGTCGTATCGCGTACACACCCTTGGCGTTGCGTCGGCAAGGCCACAAGCTTGTGGCAAAGATGAATATCGCCACGGCGGACAAACTTGCGGGTCAACTAGCCAGGATCGACCCTCGACGCGCAACCTATCTACGAGGCTCGATACTGGCGCGATCGCAACCTCATCACGATCACACGGAATTCTGGTCGGCCGCCGCCGCGCGATTTCCGGTCGAGACGAATTTTGTGCGCAAGACAATCCATGCGGCGTTGAAAGCCGGAAAAGTGGAAGTGGCGGAAGCCGGTATCTGTTGTCTGATTGAGAGCCGCCGCACGGGATGGAAAGACAGCAATTTCGTCATTGGATTGGCGAATCTCCATGCATCGCAATCCGACCTCCCAAAAATTCGTAAGTTGGTCCGGCGCTACATGCGAAGCCTGCGCCGGAAGCCCGACTATAGAATAGCGGCAGTCCGGCTCAGCCGACTCATATTTGCGTATTTCCCGCGCGCCCCTTCTCCGGCCGGCCTGCGCAATAGCGCCGGATTTGAGCGTAAATTTCTCACGATGCTTGAGCGATCTGCCGTGAAGCCGCAACCGAAATCCATCTTGCGTCGTGTCGTTGCATTGGAAAACGCGCTTGCAGCCTCGGCTTCGGCGGCATTGTTCGATACAGACATATCGGCGGTCCAGTGCCGCAAATTCGTTGCGTCGGCTCTCGGCGCGCTGGCCGGCGGCAACGGCTTTTCGTGTATCCGGCTCGGTGACGGAGAGAGCAGCTGTCTTTCGTACGAGCCGCATCTCGCTGAGTTCGCGCAGGCCGACATGGCCGACCGGGAAAGAGCGTGGTGGGGTGCAGAACTCGATGCCTCCGAGAGACTCAAAATTTCGCGTCAAATCGCGTCTGCGATCTGGAATGCCGACTGGGTCGGCATTCCGACGGTTTCCCGCATCTTGCGGGACCTCAACCTCTCCGAAAACGACCGACTTGAAGGCGGACGCACGGGTCGTGGACTGCGGTCCGTCTTGCACACATTCGAGAATATGGATCGCTTCCGGCCCGGTTTTTCGAACTTGCAACAGTTCACCTCGTGCCATGTGCATCAGGATCTCATGCGGTGGGACGCCTATCCCGAACTCTTCGAACGGGCGGGGGAGGTCGTGCTGGTCTCCTGCCATCCCGGTCTGCCGGACGTTCTGGAACGGCAGTATGGCGCGCGCATAGCAGCCAGCATTGTCGTGCCGCCGCGCCACGCGTCGATACCGTTGCTTCGCGAAAGGCCTGCCGTATCCGCCCCTTTGCCCGTTGTCATTGAAGACGTGTCGGAACAGCTCGGCGAACTTCCGCGAAATCGATTGGTTTTGGTGGGTGCAGGTTATCTGGGTAAAACGCTGATACATTTGGCCAAGAAACGAGGCGGCGTCGCGCTCGACATCGGAAGTGTGTTCGATCATTGGGTAGGGGTGAACACGAGAAGTTACCTGGATTTGGCGCGCCACTGACCAATTCGCCGATGCGTTTCGACAATGCCGCATGCTAAGTAACGTCTCGCGATATGAGTTGCGGCCGATTGGGAATCTGACTCGGAAACGTTTCATTGTGCTGGAGCGCTAGGCTAGATGCAGATTCATCTACCTCAATTTTTTGAAGACTCGAACGAAGGGTTCGTGACGTTCGATTTGTCTTTTCTGCAAAGAGTTGGGCACGCGACTCCGGTGGCGGGGGCGCCGACCACAGTCGAATTCGAAATCGAGCCGGGCAAAGCCGGCTACATTGTTGAGCAGGGAAACGGCGCGTTCTTCCGTTGGGGGCCAGGGCGATCCGATCTCAAGCTCGCACGGAATCAACAATTGGTGGTGGAGCTGGCGGCTCGGATCGTGGGCGGCAGCCCCATCCTGAAGCTGTATGTCATTCAATATGGTTCAAACGGACTTCGTTTGCGACAGTCGACATTTCTGCACGTGCGGGACCGATTTCGCGGGGCGTTGACATTGGGACGCGACGTCGCCTCCTACATGCTCGCAATTCGGCTGGCCGGCCACGGTATCGTCGAGTTCGGTGAGTTTCATACGCTTCTGGACTCGTTCGACCGCACGTCTCACGGTGGCGTGTCGCCGACGATTGCCGGATCGAGGCCGGCCACCGGAGTTCCGGGAAAATATCTTGTCGCGCGGATGGCTGATACGGTCAGCAACTTCGATCGCCGTCATTTGACAAGAGGCGTCGATCTCGTTCGACACGGCGCTAAACGGATGAGATCGAAAGTCGCCGCTTTCGCGGAGACGGCGCCACGGGGCGCCCGCGCCGCTGAGCGAGCCAATAGGAAGGATGTCGCGCTCGCGTCGGCCAGGAACCGCGCCCAGCTCGAGCTGCGCAAACTCAATGACGATTTGGCATTGCGGGGGAAATCGGATGGGTCGGCGTGGCTTGCCGACGCGCTCAAATTTGCGCTGCGCATGGAATGTCGTGAGACTGCAGGGAGGACAGCCTGCTACGCGCTTGCGATTTGGCCGCAAATCGCTCCCCCGCGTCAAAAGGCGATGCTTGTGCCGCTCGTCGAAGCGCTTACCTCGGTCGGCAACGACGAAGCAGCGCGTGCGCTGTTGGAAACGAATGCGGCTTCCGCGCGCCTGGACGACAGGTTGACGACTTATGCCCGATCGCTGGGCGTTGACCTGAATCTGGAGGATTTCGTGCTCCCGTCCGGAAAGCTGGATGCATTTTCGCTGTCACGCGCCAAAGCCGACAGGATTGGCGCATTTTATGAAGCGAGGAAGCGTCTGTTCCGGGTCAATCCGCAATTCTATCTTCTGCTGTGCAATATGGAATTGGGAAAGTCAGAGGCGCTCTATTGCAAGTATCTCAACAAATGCCTCGCGCCCCACGACGTCGGTGAAGCGTCATCTGTGACTTTTGGTTCAAATGTCCTGCACAATATTGAGTTCCGCGGCGGCTCGCCGGTCTCGAGCGGGCCGTGCGTGTCGGTGATCATGGCGGCCCACAACACGGCGGACACCGTGAATTACGCAATTCGATCCATATTGCGCCAGGACTATCGGAATATCGAACTCCTGATCTGCGACGACGCCAGCGATGACGGCACGATGGCGGCCATCAGGCAGGAAGTAAGCGGCGACCGGCGAGCACGTATTTTCCGATCGGAGAATAGACAGGGCAGGTGCAATATTCGAAACGCGTTATTGGGCGTGGCGCAGGGCGAGTACGTCGCCTTCCAGGATGCCGCCGACTACGCCTTGCCATCCCGCATAAAATTGCAACTTGGCGCTCTGCTCGCGCGACGGTCACGTGCCGTGATTGGACGTTCGATCCACATACGACCCAGCGGGGCCTTCGTTTTTTCAATGGACCAGTCGGCCTTGCACGATTCGCCGGAAACCGTCATGGCGACAAGGGAAACTCTCAGACTCCACGAAACGTCTGGTTCCCCCCGGTTTGCGAGCGAAGTCAGATTACTGGAGCAAATCGGCGAGTCCGGGGGCGATAAATCGGTTCACCGGATGGAGCACCCGCTGATTCTGTGTTCGGGGGCCGAAAGTTCGCTCACCCCCAATTCCACAGTTGAATTGTTCGAGGACGGTCGTCGTGAGCCCGCGGAGCGACACGTTATGGAGCTCGCCGCGCGCCAGCGGCTCTTGGGTCCGAAAACTGTGCCGGAATTCGAAATCGTCGCTGCGCTTGCAGCAACCGGAAACGTCTTCGAATCCAGCACCATTTCCGCAGTTGAGCGGGGTTAGCAATTTGATCGTCGCCTGGCTTATCGCGCCTGTAGGACATTCGTCCTTGCTGACGGATATTGTCGCGCGTATTGGCGACAGCGTGGATTGCATCAATTTGGTGTGGCGAAAGGGGTCGTCTCGAGAACCATGGATGGAGCGAGCAAGAAATCTCAAGCTGCCGCCGACTAGCAACCTCGAAGTGGCGCGACTGCGCCGTGAAGACTATTGCGTGGTGCTAAAGGAGGGATGGGTTTATCCGGCGGGCTACATTCCCAGAATGATCGCCGCATATGACGATATCGCTGTCGAGAGAAAGATCGTCGGAATAACCGGCATCATCTATTCCGATTTTTTCGATGGCCGCCCTGCATCCATGCTCGCTTACAAGCCCGACGATCCGCTCGATATTGCCCGTTTGGTCAATCAGCTTGGTCTGGAAGGAATTGTATTCCGTCCCGACGATATCGCCGACTTTTCATCCGTCGATCTCTTGGCGCCCCTCGCCGATCTGAATCTGGCGACTCAATGCGTCAGAAAAGGCGTCCCGCAAATATGTATCGCGCGCGGTCAAAACTGGATTAAACGCCAGAAGGCAAATCTTGAACGTGCCGATCCCTCCGCGAACGACGCGTTTGTACGGGACGCGCAGGAGGTTGCAGGTTTCGGACGATTGCCTGTTTGGTGTTTAAACGAGGCAGGGTTGGTTCCAACGTTTGTACCCAGGACAAAGGGGCGGCCGCTTTCCAATGAAGACTTCGGCGATGTCTTTCCCAGTGTCAATTCTCTTGAGAGGATGGGGCAGATCGCTCCTCATTGGTTCGTGGATTTTCTCGGGAGTTCCCACGAATTCGCGGTTTCCATATCTCAAGGCGGAGACGAGGGGGGGATTCGGATTGTGATCGATCGCGCGCCACGCGCGATACGACTGCTTACCCCGCTTGATCCGGCCATGATCGGATCCCGCAATCTCCGAACCGAAATTACGTTGAAAGGGTCGAGCCGGGATGGGATATCGCCATTGGTGGATGGTGCGTACCTGGTGGCGATGAACGCGTTAAAAAAACCCGAGATCGTTTCCCGCATCTTTGGACCGATCGCCAATGAAAACGCTTTCGAATTGCACACGACGGAACTCAAGGCGCCGCGGATCGATGCCCAACTCGACTTGTTCTTTTGCATCCAATTGAGCACGGAATGTAAGTCGATCGATCTCGCATCTGCCCGCTTGTTTGAGGTCGATGCGCTGCCGCGACCGAAGAATTCCAAAACTTCGCGCTCTCCGGGGCCTGTGCGGAAAGCTCTTTCCGGCACCGCAACACCCAAGACACTTTGTTCCCTGGAATCGCCTCCGGCTTTTATGCTTCTCAATCCGGAATCGGCGGTCGTCGACAGATCAAGCGGCAAACCTCGAATGGCGGTCATCTGTTGCAGCCTGGGTCAAAATGCTCTGGGGCGGGCTCATACCATCGGTGAGATGGCGTCGCAGGATTTCAGTGTGGAGGTGCTGGGGTCACTGGTTCCGCATCATGATTCAGAGATTTGGTTGCCTCTGCGCGACACGTCGATGCCAATCCGCGGATTTGCCGCAAAAAATATGGTGTCATATCTTTCGGGTTTGCACGCGCTCCCTGCCTCCGAGCCGTACAACTTCGTCTATGTCAGCAAACCGCGATTGCACAGCCTGCTTCTGGGCATGATTCTCAGCGCTCGGGACAATTGCCCGCTCGCGCTTGACGTCGACGATCTGGAACTCGCGTTTTTTCAAAACCAGACACCTTTACCATTCGACCAACTCGTGGACGAATTGCGGAGGGGAACTGCGGAAGTCGACAATCCGGCCGGCGAGACATGGACGCGTTACTGCGACACGCTGGCGCGCAACGCCGACGCGATAACGGTGTCGAACGAAATTCTGAGAGGTTTTTTCGGGGGCATTGTTCTGCGACACGCTCGGGACGAAAGCAGGTTTTTTCCAGATGAAAACGTTCGCACAAATATTCGGCGTTCGTTGGGAATCCGCGACAGGGAAAAGGTTGTTCTGTTTCTCGGGACGCCCCGGGACCACAAGGGTCTAGCGCGTGTTGCCGAGGCGATCGTTCGACGTTCCGACCCGGATTTGACGATGTGCGTGATTGGCGCCGACAATTCCAACGGTCCGTTGACGCTGCTCGCCGAGCAGAACCCCAAATGCATCAGGGTGTTTGGAGCCCAATCATACACGCAATTGCCGCATCTGATTCAATGCGCGGACGCGATCTGCCTGCTTCAGGACGCTTCGAGCGCAATATCGGCATTTCAGAGTCCGGCAAAATTGAGCGAATCGCTGGCGATGGGGCTTCCCGTTCTGGCGAGCCGCGTCGCGCCGTTCTCGGACTTGATTTCGTCAGGCATTGTCATCCCGGTCGACAGCAATGCGGAGCTGCAAATTGCCCTGGATGGAATTCGCGATGGCCGGTTTAATCTCGCGGCGGACCGCAAGAAGCGCATCTCGTATTTTATGTCTGAACTGAGTTTCGCCGGCAACATGAGACGGCTGCGCGAGGTACTGGAATTGGCCTCTGCAAATTTTCCGTCGACATCGCCAGCGAGGCTTGCAACGCTCCAGAAACTGGCCAAAGTGCTCCATGATCGCTTCGGAGTGAATATTCTGGATTTCCGCGACGATGGGATCGTGCGTTCGCGTGCTGAAGAGAACGTTTGATATGGGATTGGCGCGCGAGAATTGCGATAGAAGATTGGTGCTTCGTTTGCCGATGGGAGACTTTGCGTGCGCGTGCTGATTTTCGGCAAGTCGGGCCAGGTGAGCCGCGAACTCGCGCGGCTGACCTGGCATGCTGAAACCGACGTCGTCCAACTGGGCCGCAACGTCTGCGATTTCTCGCGCCCCTCGACGATTGCTGCGGCAATCGAATCGGTCGCGCCCGACTATGTGATCAACGCAGCCGCTTACACGGCGGTCGACCGGGCGGAATCCGAGCCGGAACTCGCGATGACGATCAACGGCGAAGCGCCGACCGAAGTCGCGCGGATATGCGACCGTACCGGCGCCGCGCTGGTCCACATTTCGACGGACTATGTTTTCGACGGACGCAAAGCGGGCCCCTATTCGGAGAATGACGAGGTTCGTCCGATGTCAGTCTATGGTCGGACAAAGGAGGCAGGCGAGGCTGGCGTCCGCAGCAGGATGGAGCGATATCTGATCGTTCGGACGTCCTGGGTCTTCGCCGGCCACGGCGCCAATTTCGTGAAAACTATGTTGCGGCTGGGCGCCGAACGGCCCGAATTGCGTATTGTGGCCGACCAGCACGGGGCTCCGACCTCCGCCCGCGATATCGCGGTCGCACTGCAGAATTTGGTCCTTGCGCGTGCCGAAGGTCGCGGCGTTTGGGGCACGTTTCATTTCACAAGCGGGGAGCCCACCACCTGGTTCGGGTTTGCCAAGGCTGTCATCGAAGGGGCGGCTTTCGCGTCGCCTCCGAAGATGACCCCGATCACGACGGCCGAATACCCGACCCCCGCCGCCCGTCCCGCCAATTCTGTTCTCGATTGTTCCCGGATTCAGCAAGAGTTCGGAATTTTCCAACCTTCGTGGCGCGATGCCCTTTCCGATGTGCTGACCGAGGTTAAGATGGGCGCGCCGGCAGCAGGCGGTTAAAGGTTAACGTCCTCGCCGGTGGGTCAGGCTTGAGAGCGGTCACATGGCGTTACAGGTCGAAACATTTTCCGTTCATGGCGTCCTCCATGTCACGCCGCCACGTTTCGGGGATGTTCGCGGCTATTTCTCCGAGACCTATAACCGTGAAGCATTTGCGGCGGTCGGCATCGATCGGCTCTTTGTTCAGGACAACCAGTCCCTTTCGCGCGAAAGGGGTGTCATACGCGGAATGCATTTCCAGATCCCGCCATTCGCGCAGGCAAAACTGGTGAGGGTCTTGCGCGGGTCCGTTTACGATGTTGCGGTCGACATCCGAAAGGCGTCCCCGACCTATGGACAAAGCGTGGCAGTAACCCTGAGCGCCGAACTGGGCAATCAATTATTTATCCCGGACGGATTCGCGCATGGCTTCTGCACACTGGAGCCGGACACGGAGGTTCTCTACAAGGTCGATGCGCCCTATTCGCGGGATCACGAGCGGGGCCTGCTCTGGAACGATCCGGCGCTGGGCGTGCGCTGGCCCATCGCGGAGGCCGAAGCAGTCGTCATCGAACGCGACCGCGGCCACCCCCGGCTCGCTGGTCTTCCCGGATTTTTCTGATAGGCTGGGGACTTAGCTATTTTTGGGCTTGGGGCGGCAATGTCATCTGCGATCATTGTAACCGGCGGGGCGGGCTTTATCGGTTCGGCGGTGATCAGGCATCTGCTCGCGCAGACGGACGATGTGGTCGTCAATTTAGATAAGTTAACTTACGCGGCCAATGTCGATGCGCTGGCGGAATTCGAAAAGCACCCGCGCTATCGGTTCGTCAAAGCCTGCATCACCGATACGGACGCGCTGCGCGCGATCTTCGATACCCATCGGCCCCGCGCAATCATGCATCTGGCGGCCGAAAGCCATGTCGACCGCTCGATCGACGGCCCCGGCGATTTCATCACGACCAACGTCGTGGGAACCTACGTTTTGCTCGAAGCGGTTCGGAGCTATCTCGCCCGCAGTCCGCGTTCCTTGGCCGCGCAGTTTCGGTTTCATCACGTCTCCACGGACGAAGTGTTCGGTTCGTTGGGCCCCGATGGGTTGTTTCACGAGGAAAGCCCATATTCGCCCAACTCTCCATATTCGGCATCGAAGGCGAGTTCGGACCATCTCGTGCGCGCGTGGCATGCCACCTATGGCGTGCCGGCAGTCATGTCGAATTGCTCGAACAATTACGGTCCCTGGCAGTTTCCGGAAAAGCTCATCCCCCTGATGGTTCTCAAGGCGCTCGCTTACGAACCGCTGCCGGTCTATGGCGACGGCGCGCAGATTCGCGACTGGCTTTATGTCGACGACCATGCCTGCGCATTGGAGCTTATCCTGTCCCGCGGCAAGCCGGGTGAAAGCTACAATGTCGGCGGCAATTCCGAGCGCAAGAATATCGAGGTCGTGCAGGCGATTTGCGATCTCGTGGACGGGCTCGTACCTCCAAAGGAGGGCACCTCCCGCCGCAAGCTGATCACCTTTGTCACCGATCGCCCCGCGCACGACTCGCGCTATGCGATCGACGCGACGAAAATCCGCAATGCTCTGGGGTGGCGTCCGCGGGAGGATTTCGCCTCGGGACTTGCGAAAACAGTCAATTGGTATGTCGCGCAAAGCGATTGGCGGAAGGGCGCCGGCATGTATCGTGGAGACCGGCTCGGTCTGGCTGCGGTGGCCGCTGAAGCGCGGCAATGAGAGGCATCATTCTCGCAGGCGGTGCAGGCACGCGGCTGCACCCGTTGACCCAGGTCATCAGCAAGCAGCTCTTGCCGGTTTACGACAAGCCGATGGTCTATTACCCGTTGTCGACCCTCATGCTGGCCGGCATCCGGGAAATCCTCGTGATCACGACCCCGGAGGACAGCGCCAATTTCGTCCGGCTTCTGGGGAACGGAAGTCAATGGGGTCTCAACATCCAATACGCCGTCCAACCGAAGCCGGAAGGGCTGGCGCAGGCGTTCATCATCGGCCGCGAGTTTTGCCGCGGAGAGCCTGTCGCGCTGGTGCTGGGCGACAACATCTTTCACGGGGCAGGGCTGACGA
>Ga0206871_10305_pt1 | contig 10870 bp, 8 predicted proteins | sample Alteio_BWOrgCont_33_FD_152627 | JGI IMG/M metagenome (GOLD analysis project Ga0206871, IMG submission 152627) | Enriched cells from forest soil in Barre Woods Harvard Forest LTER site, Petersham, Massachusetts, United States -... | ecosystem: Environmental > Terrestrial > Soil > Temperate forest >...
CGAGTACGTCGTCCACGGTGATCATGGCGCCGTCAATCCCAGGCAGTGCGGAACCAAGGCCGGTCTGGTCTACGAGATCGAACTCCCGCCGGGAGCGTCCGGCAGCGTACGCCTTCGCCTCGCCAGGGAAAACCATCCGGCCGTGAAGGATCCCTGGCGTGATTTCGACACGCTTTTCGCGCAACGTCTCGGCGAAGCTGATGATTTCTATGCTGTAGTCCAACAACATATCACCGATCCGGACCAGCGTCTCGTGCAGCGCCAAGCCTACGCCGGGATGATCTGGTCCAAGCAGTTCTTCTACTACGATGTCAAAGTATGGCTCGAGGGGGATCCCGCGCAGCCACGTCCACCCGTGGAACGCTGGCATGGCCGCAACAGCGATTGGAAGAATGTCGACTGCTCTGACATCATCTCCATGCCGGACAAGTGGGAATTCCCCTGGTTCGCCTCCTGGGACCTGGCATTCCACTGTGTAGCGCTGGCGGAAATCGATGCGGAATTCTCCAAGGCGCAGCTCGTGCTCTTGGCACGGGAATGGTATATGCAGGAGAATGGCCAACTCCCGGCCTATGAATGGGCCTTCGGCGATGTCAATCCGCCGGTCCACGCATGGGCCACCTATCGCGTATTCCAGATCGATCGCCGACTGCGTCGTCAAACCAACCCGCAAGACGTGGGTGATCGCATATTCCTGGAAAGGGTGTTCCAGAAACTGATGGTGAACTTCACCTGGTGGGTCAATCGCAAGGACAAGAATGGCCGAAACATTTTCCAGGGTGGCTATCTTGGTCTGGACAACATCGGTTGCTTCGATCGCAGCAAGCCCCTGCCGACTGGAGGTTATATCAATCAGGCTGATGGTACGGCATGGATGGCCATGTACTGCCTGGGCATGTTGCGCATCAGCCTCGAACTCGCCCTGCATGATGCGGTCTACGAGGATATCGCTACCAAGTTCTTCGAACACTTCCTGGCGATCGCCAGTGCGATCAACGGCGTTGACGATGCCGAAGCCGGCCTGTGGGACGAGGCAGACCAGTTCTATTACGATCATCTGATTCTTGCAGATGGGCACCAGGTGCCCCTGAAGATCCAATCGATGGTCGGGCTGATCCCATTACTGGCTGTGGAGGTGCTGGATCCTGAGACTCTGGCCCAGCTGCCGAATTTCTCGTATCGTCTGGAATGGTATCTGCGCCATCGTCCTGAAATGGCCAGCCTGATCTCCAACTGGAAGATCAGCGGCAGTGGGGATCGCCGTCTGCTGTCCCTGCTGCGCGGGCATCGCATGAAGGCGTTGCTCCGGCGCATGCTGGATGAGACGCAATTCCTGTCTGAATTCGGCATCCGCTCGGTCTCCAAAGTCCACGAGAAGCGCCCGTTCCGCTTCTATAACGATGGGCAGACCTATCAGGTGCAGTACTGGCCGGCTGAATCCCGCGATCGCGTCTTCGGCGGCAATTCGAACTGGCGCGGACCGATCTGGATGCCGATCAATTACCTTATCATCGAATCGCTGCAGAAATTCCATCACTATTATGGTGATGAATTCAAGGTCGAATGCCCGACCGGTTCCGGCACCTATCTGAGCATCGCCGAAATCGCCAGTGAATTGACGCTCAGACTGACGAAGCTCTTCCTCAGGAATGCTGCCGGAAAACGTCCGGTACTCACGTACCACCCCAAGCTCGCCAGCGACCCGCATTTCAAGGACCATGTCCTTTTCCACGAATACTTCCATGGCGATACCGGTCGTGGAGTCGGGGCATCGCATCAGACCGGCTGGAGCGGTCTGATCGCGAAACTGCTGCAACCACGACGGCCCGCCACCGCATCCCCTACGGATGCTGGTACAGGAACCATCGTGGGCGGAAAATCGCCATGAGCCATTATGATGTCATCATCATCGGAAGCGGGGCAGGCGGCGGCACCTTGGCGCACCACCTCGCCTCTTCGGGAAAGAAGATCCTGATCCTGGAACGCGGTGGCTATCTTATCCGGGAAAAAGCAAATTGGGATGCGACTGAGGTGTTCGTCAACAACCGCTACGTCTCGCGGGATACCTGGTTCGATAGCGACAACAAGCCGTTCCAACCCGGGGTGCATTATTTTGTCGGCGGCGCGACCAAGATGTTCGGCGCGGCCATGTTCCGCCTGCGCGAACACGATTTTAAAGCGCACCGCACCGCTGATGGCATGACTCCGGATTGGCCGATCAGCTATCAGGAACTCGAACCCTATTACACCAAGGCAGAAATCCTGTACCAGGTCCATGGCAAACGCGGTGATGACCCCACTGATCCGCCAGCGAGCGCCCCCTATCCGTTTCCCCCTGTCAGCCACGAGCCCCGCATCCAGGAAATGGTCGATGGCCTGAAACGCGCCGGCTATCACCCCTCCTATGCCCCCACCGGCATCATGCTCGATGAGGCCCATCGCGCGCATAGCCGTTGCATCCGCTGCAACACCTGTGACGGCTTCCCCTGTCTGGTCCACGCCAAAGCTGACGCCGAAGTGATCGCGGTGCGACCCGCTCTGCAGAATCCCAATGTCACCCTGCTCACCAACGCACAGGTCACGAAGCTCGAGACCATCGCCAGTGGTCGCGCGATCTCCAAGGTCATCGTGGAACGCGCAGGCAGTCACGAGGAACATAGCGGCGACATCGTGGTCTTGTCGTGTGGGGCCGCCAATTCAGCCCGCCTGCTGTTGATGTCGGGAAATGAACACCACCCCCATGGACTTGCCAATGGTTCCGACTTGGTCGGACGCAACTACATGTTCCACAATTCGTTGGCCCTGGTCGCACTGTCCCTGCGCGTCAATCCGACCAATTTCCAGAAGACCATGACGATCAATGACTTCTACCGTTCTGGCCGGGACTGCCACTATCCCCTGGGGAATATCCAGATGATCGGCAAATCGATGGGGCCGATGTTCCGCGAAGATGCCCCATCATTCGCGCCTGGATTCACCCTGGAGATGATGGCACGCCACGCCGTCGATTTCTGGTTGACCAGCGAAGACCTGCCGATGCCGGACAATCGCGTCACGGTCACCTCAACCGGCGACATCAAGCTCAGCTATACCCCCACCAACCTCGAACCGCTCGAGCGGCTGCGCGCAGAATTGCGCCTGATGCTCCAGCATATGGACATGCACCATTATCTCATTCCCAGCACCTACTACATGGGCAAGCACATCCCGCTTGCCGGGGTCGGTCACCAGTCCGGGACCTGTCGCTTCGGCACCGATCCCCATATTTCAGTGCTGGATGTGAACTGCAAGGCACATGAACTCGACAATCTCTATGTGGTGGACACCAGCTTCTTTCCGAGCATCGGCGCCGTCAACCCATCGTTGACCGCCATCGCCAATGCCATGCGGGTAGGCGACCATCTTCTGCAGCGATTGGCCTAGGGCCGTGGGTCAATTGCGCGACATCATCACCGTCTACGCTGCTGGAATCGCGCAAGGCATAGCCCTAGTCACCTTTCCAGCCGCCAGTTCGGTCTTCATCAGCAGCCAAGCCTACCATCTATCCAAGTCCGAATTCGGCGCGCTGTTCGCCCCCCTCGCCCTTACCGCTATCGCTGCCGCGCTGTTCAGCGCCATTCTCAGCAAACGCCTCGGATTGAAGCGGCTCTTGACCATCGGCTTGGTCGCCAATCTCGCGTCGATGCTGATCCTGTCGATGAGTGTACTGCTGATCGGTCGGCATGCCGTCGCCCTTACCATCCTGCTGATGTCCACGACCATCATGGGCATCGGCTTCGGCTTCACCGTGCCGGCGCTCAATGCCATCGTGGCCGGCCTGTTTCCAGGCAAGGCTGATGTCGCCGTCCTCGCGCTGAATGCCTTGCTTGGGCTTGGAACGGCTTTGGCTCCGGTCTTCATCGCGCTCTTTGTCGGATTGTGGCGGTGGTGGGGGCTGCCGATCACCGTCAGCATCGTCCTCATCGGGCTGTTGGTGATGGCTTGGAACCAGCCGCTGACGCGGGATGTCCCGAGGCATACAGCCTCGGCATCAGGACAAGCCCGTGGTGGACTACCATTGAAATTCTGGGTCTTCGCCATCTTCATGCTGCTGTATGGAATTTGCGAGACCATGAACGGCACCTGGATTACCGTGTTCATGAGCGAGCACGCACAGGCGAGTGCCGCCATGTCAGCCATCGCCCTGACCGTATTCTGGGGCATGGTAACCGCAGGTCGCGTCCTCTTCTTCCTGACGGAGCGCTGGCTTCCCGAGCCTGCCGTCTTCCGTCTGCTGCCGGTCATGGTCATCGTCTCTTTCACCCTCGATGCCGTCGCCACGAACAACTCGCCGATGATGGGCATCATGGCCGCCGGCTGCGCCGGTTTCGGGTGTTCGGCGCTGCTGCCACTGGCAATCAGCTTCTGTGAAACCGACCTTCCGAACCTGGCAGCAGCGGTGTCCGGTGGACTGATCGCCGCCTATCAGGTCGGCTACGGCATAGCCGCGTTCGGCGTAGGCCTTCTGCATGACCAGCTGGGAACGAGTTTTACCTTCCTGTTTGCATCAGCTGCCGTGATTGCGGCGGCAATGGCGCTTCTCTCCTTCCCGCTAACGCACGGGCGATCAGTCTGGCCAACCCCACCGTCGCCTTAAACCGCGAATCGACCATCAGCACACCTCAAGGAGTCCGTCATGGACCTCAATGGAAAAGTAGCCATCGTCACTGGTGGCAATAGCGGTATCGGTCTTGCGATCGTCCTGGAACTGGTAACGCGGGGCGCCAGCGTCGTCATCGATTATGTGGCCCACCCGGAATCGGAGCTCGAACTGGAAAAGAAGGTTCATGCCCTGGGTGGGCGCGCCATCGGCATCTTGGCCGACGTCAGCCGGCGAGACGATCTCGCCACCTTGATACAGCGAGCCATCGATGCATTTGGCCGCATCGACATCCTGGTCAACAATGCCGGAATCGAAACGCGCACCTCGATCCTGACCACCTCTGAGGAGCAGTACGACAGGGTCCTCAATGTCAATCTCAAGAGTGCGTTCTTCGGCACCCAGCTTGCAGCCCAGCAGATGATCAAACAGGGTGGCGGTGGCCGCATCATCAACATCACCTCCGTGCATGAGGACTGGCCGATGCCTGGTAACACCGCCTATTGCTTATCGAAAGGTGGCATGCGCATGTTGACGCGTACCGCCGGACTGGAACTGGCAGCACATGGAATTCTGGTGGTAGGTATTGGACCGGGAGCGGTTGCAACGCCCATCAACCTGTCAACCATGCATGACCCCCTGCTGCTGGCGACATTGAATCGTGCCATCCCATTGGGCCGCATGGCCCAACCAGAGGAGATCGCAAAGCTGGTGGCCTTTGTGGCGAGCGGGGAAGCTTCTTACATGACCGCCACGACGGTCTTTTCAGATGGTGGACTCATGCATAGCAGCCCCGGTTTGTAGGAGCCCAGTTCGAGTCACCTGGGCGGCTCCTTCCACATCATGTGTCAATTCGCCAGATGCACGAGGACGAGGCCGTTGCATCAAAAGTGCTGCAGCTCGGCAGACATACGCTCCGTTAGTGGGCATTCGCTCGACCACGATCTATTCCTGGTGTGATGCTTTTTTATGCATTTTTAATGTTCTCGTCCGAATCTCTGTGATGCGCGGCGCATTGCAGGATGCAGGAGAGATTACCCCGTTACCAACATCTGTATGATGGCCATGCGCTGCCTTGGCTCGCCGTTGTGGAATCGCATACGTAGGCATGGCGCGTGGCAGGAGCAGACCGCCGGTACGAAATCGCAGGCAATTTTGAAACGGACTCATCGGTCATACTCCTCTTGTCTATGAGGTTGCACATATGTAGTATCGCGCATGGGTCTTGATAACTCTCAATCCGAACACAAAGCACGCCGAGCGAGTGGCTGTTATGAATTCAAACGCATTCTCGTGGTCGAGGATAATCTCGGTGACCGTATGCTGATCAATGAAGTCTTCGGACACCTGCCGACCGTACGTTGGCACTATGTCACCACCATTTTGCAGGCTGGCGACTTTCTGCAGCGGCAGCAACCATTCCAATCGGCTCCTCGCCCCAATATGGTACTCTTGGACCTCAATCTCCCTGTTTTTCCAGGCTACTCACTGATCCAGTCCATCAAGAAGGATCCTCTGCTTTGCTCGATCCGGGTTGTCGTCTTCACCTCATCACAATCGCTAGCTGATCGGACGTATTGCGGAGCGCTGGGCGCAGACGACTTCATTGTCAAGCCGATAGACCTGAGTGAGTGGCAGGCTGCTCTCGGAAAAATCATCAACTAGGAATCTGCTATCTCTCCGCGCGGGCAGCCAGACCAGAGCGAGAACCTCCGCGAGTGGCAGGGCACGACGCGGATTGGACGGCCCGCTGGCCCTCGCGGAGTCTCAATGCCTCCCTGCCAATGCCTGCTTGCTCGGGTCATATTGCTCACCCAGTTCCACCAGGGTCGCTTCATCGAGCCTTTTCTTGAGATGAGCGAACAGCCCATCGGATTTCTCCTCTTCCTGCACATGATGATGGACGTCTTCAGAGAGAACCGTCATCTTTGCTTTCCAACGTTCGTCAGTTGGCTTGGTCTTCGCCAGATCAGCAAGGAGCATCTTGATCTGACCGTGCTCTTCGAATGCCTCCAAGGCTTCATCCTTGGTGTTTTTGGCCTTGGCCAGCACCGGATAAAGTTGTTCTTCCTCAAATTGGGTGTGCTTTCTCAGCGCCTCGTTTATCTTTTCGAACAATCGGGTTCTTTCACCAGGATTGCGTTCGGTCGTTGCTATCGCCTTGGCGAAAAGCGAGCTTACTTCCTGGTGATCCGCTTTGAGCATTGTGATGATGGTTGATGTGGTCATGGTCAAGTCCTTGAATGGGTATGCGGTGGAGCAGGAAGATGACGTCAATATCCTGGTCAGAGTCGCGATGAGGAGAAAGGGTTGCCTGTTCGAATAAGCATGTGATATGCCAAACATGAACAGTAACTATTGGTCGAGACGCAAAAGCCCGCTCGAAGCACTGTGGCCTTGCTTGGAGATGACTTCCAAAAGCTGGACAGCCATTCTCATGCACATTGCGAGGCTCTGACGAATTCTTCTCTGGGAGAGGACGACATCGACATCGGGCACTCGACGTTCTGGTTCGCAGTGAAAAATACGTTGTGCTGACGTCAATCTGATTTTCTTATCGGACTGGACCATAGCTCTCACTATTGATATCAGTCATCGATGAAACTGCCTCGTCTGACTCAGACGCATTTTACCACAAATGAATTCAATGAAATTGTATTCCTGTCATTGGCCTCATTCCAATGGCAGGAAACCAGTGCCGGCCTCGAGCTCGAATTGCCTAAGGGTGGCCCCCCAGCCGCTTCTGAATACCGTCCCGTCGCTTGCGTGTTATGGAATCGAGGTCCTGGTCGGAGATGGACAATGCCCGTACCTTTAGCGTTCCAGATCTGCATTACGCCCTGGTGCATGGCCATGTCGAGTCGATAAGGACACTGGATGTCCCCGAGAAGAACCATGATGTTACGGAGATGGAATTGGTCTCGCGCTACACCCAAGACGACGTTGGTGCCAATACTGCCGGCGAGGAGTGGCTCCAGGATCTGCGAATTATCGAAGCAGGTTACCACTCAGCTGCAGCATGCGGCAAGCCGATTCGGATTACGGCCGGATGCATGGAATCTGGTCGCAAACCCGGTGATGCTTGGCCAGCCCATCAATTTGCACGATGCGCAGGGAACGCCGAATTGCTTTCGCCATGTCCTGCTCCGGGTGGAGTGGAGTTGCGCGCATATCGGCAGGCTTAGCGGCAGCGCACGATTGGCATGTCATTGGCTTAACGCAATCTTGTTGTTCCTTCCCCAAATCTTCCATTACAGAAAGCAAACATGCGCTTTATCTCATGCGGACTCATGCTCCTTGGCAGCGCCAGCTCACTTGTCCAGGCGATGGATATGGATCCCTCCTGGGCTCCGTTCATAGCGATCGGGTATGCCCCCTCGGTCAATAATGTCGCCCATACCGACTTCAGCGATAAAGGTGGCGGCTCCTTGGCATTGGGCGCCTCGATGCAGCACCCCATTTCGGATGGATGGGGCTACACCGTTGGTGTTGCTGCCTTCGATACCCTGGGCAAGGCAGATGGCGATACCAACGCCACATCAAACCTGAGCGTGAGAACCAATGATCTCGGCATCAAGATCGACGCTGGTCCTGTCTACGATTTCAGACCTGACCTCTGTCTTGCACTGCTGCCGTACGTCGGTGTCGCCTGGGCACGCTTCGACTATTCAGGTGGTGCCAATGATAGCGACGACAATGGTATCGCCTTGATCTATGGCTTGAAGCTTGCCCTCCATTACAAGCTCGATCATGGTTGCAAGATCGGCATCTATGGTGGTGTCGAAGGAACCACCAGTCGTATGGATAGCAACTCTGGCTCTGGGAAATATACCGCGACCGGCGCCGGACCGGTGGCAGGTGTCTCCTTCGGCTGGATGTTCTGATCAGTCCGGCGTGATCGCTCATCCGGAGTGAAATACCCGGCGTGATCATGGAAGCGAGTGCATCCGTCCTTGTCATGCCTTCTCATGCCTTCTCATGGCAGAGTCAGGAATTGGGATGCGTTGTGCCAATCCGGCGCAGGTGAAAACCGCCACCTGCTCACCTGCGGCGGATGGCACAGCTCTGTCGCCATCAATTAATTATGGCAGAGCGGGATTTCCCCGAATGGCGCGGGCGGCAATTACGTGCTCTGGCGTCATGAGCCACCATGTTCGATACGGCTGAGTCCGATATCTCCATGACCTCATGATGACAGAGGTTATTCTCCTCGTCTTGGCACGAAGCAAGCTACTAGCGTGCTCTTGCTTTCGCGTGTCGTACCGAGACGAAAGAGATACCTCGCATGAACAACCTCATTGAAGTGGTGGTCCCGTGTGCAGTGGGACTCTTCTGGAAGAGGCCGCTTGTAGGGACACGATACCGGTACGATCAGACAATCGTTGCGTCTCACATCCCTGACCGGCGCCCTATTCAATAAACCTGAACAACCCGATGTGGCGCGACCCACTGACCGACTACCACGACTCTGCCGTTGGAAGGCGTCCGCATGCCTGATGGCTCACAATCCAGTGATTCTGCATCCTCTCAGCTACCGAACGCAGGCAGTTCCGATACGCAATCCACCAGGCCCGCCTTGGTGGGTCTTCCTTTTCCGCCCATGCGACCACCAGTTGCCAATGAGCAGACCGTCCAATCGCAACTACCTCCGGCGCAGGTTACGGTCTCGACGCCTCCACGTGCCAATCTGCCACCCCCGGCATCTGACGGGAGTAAACCGTCTACAGAAAGCGCCGAAACGAAGCAGGACGGGAATCAGCAGAAGAATCCAGATGCCAGGCACCACTCACCGTGGCCCTGGATCTTCAGCGGTATCGTTTTGGCTTTGATGCTACTCGGCGGCCTGCTCTGGTGGCACCACTCCACTGCGACCCACAAGGATGAGAAGGCTCATCAGCAACCTCCTACCTCCATCACCTAGGGAAATGCCGGGTCGGCGACATCAATGTCTATGTCGACGCCCTCGGCACCGTGACCCCGCTTACCACGGTGACGATCTATCCCCAAGTGACCGGCCCAGTCGTTGCGGTCCATTATCGGGAAGGGAGCATGGTAAAGCGCGGGGATGCGTTGATCGATATCGATCCGGCCCCCTATCAGAGCACGCTCGATCAGGCCTTGGGTACCGAACAGCATGATAAGGGGCTGCTTGCGCAGGCGCGCATCGACCTGCACCGCTATCAGGATGCCTTCGCCCGCAATGCCATTGCCAAACAGCAAGTGGATGACCAGGAGCAACTCGTCATCCAGGATGAAGGCACACTCAAAGCCGATGCGGGTCTGGTTGCCTATGACCGCGTCCAGGTGGCCTATTGCCACATCATCGCTCCGATAGCAGGTCTGGTCGGTTTGCGCCTGGTCGATCCTGGCAACACGGTCTTCTCAGGCAGCGGCACGACCCTGATGGTCATCACCCAGATGCAACCGACGACCGTGGTGTTCCCGGTGGCGGAAGACGATCTCCCGCGCATCCAGGAGCAACTCCATCAGAACCACATCCTGCCGGTTGATGCCTACGACCGATCCGATGAGCACAAGATCGAAGCGGGCACATTGACGGCGCTGGACAACCAGATCGACACCGCCACCGGCACCGTGAAGTTCCGGGCCGAATTCCAGAATGCGGCGTTGGCGCTGTATCCAAACCAGTTCGTCAACGCGCGCTTGCTGGTCCAGATCCTGCATAAGCAGACCCTGATCCCGACCTTCACCGTCCAGCACAATGGTGCGGATACCTTCGTCTACATGGTCAAGGACGACAGCACCGTCGCGGTACAACCAGTCGTCGTGGTGACGCAGAACGATCGTGAATGCGCAGTGACCGGCCTGGATACCAAGGCGTCGATCGCGACCAGCGGTTTCGATCGGCTTGAGAATGGGGTCCATGTCGAGATAAAGAAACCCACGGATCAGAGCAGACAACCCAATGAATCCGCAGGCGATGCGGCGAAGGATCACGATGCGGGCGATCCAGGAAAAGACGGAGACCAAGCACAGCAGGATCAAGAACCGAACGGCACATCTCCGGAAGACAAGTCCGGGGACCAGAAGGAGCAGACGAATCAGAAAGTTCAGGGCGATAGTGGCAAGAAGTCATCCTCGGATCACACGGTTAGCCCTTGAATCCCTCCCGCCCCTTCATCGAAAGGCCAGTGGCCACGGCCCTGCTCATGGTGGCCTTGTTCTTGTCTGGGGGCGTCGCCTATTTCCAGCTGCCGGTTTCGGCACTCC
>Ga0206871_10235_pt1 | contig 10801 bp, 11 predicted proteins | sample Alteio_BWOrgCont_33_FD_152627 | JGI IMG/M metagenome (GOLD analysis project Ga0206871, IMG submission 152627) | Enriched cells from forest soil in Barre Woods Harvard Forest LTER site, Petersham, Massachusetts, United States -... | ecosystem: Environmental > Terrestrial > Soil > Temperate forest >...
TAATAGGCCATGCGGGTGTTTTTGTTGCGGATCGTCGCGGCAAAGAATTCGAGAAAGCGGCGGGCCGCATGCTCGCCGGCGGCGGCGATCGCGCGCGGCAAGAGGACCTCTCCGCCGGTGACGAGTGAAGCACGGGCGCGCGGCGGGATGATCTGCTGACTCATGGCCGTATGTAACATAACGTCCTTATGTTGCGCCATCGGCCGGGGGCACCAAGCTGGTTTTCGCGCCAGTGTCCTTTCCCGGCAACGCACCGGGCACGACAAAGATCACCCACCAAAAGCGCAGCGCCGGCTGGAATGCCATTACCTATATCTGCGTTAGCGGAGGGCTCTTAACCGCCATCGCTGCGAACGGAGCCGCTGAGGCCAGCCAAAGGGACGCCTTGATGCTATACGTCCGAACCGCCGCCGGAAGCTTCGTCAGCGCCGCGACCATTATCCAACTGTCGCCGCAGCGCGCCGGCAGCGACAGCGAAATCACCAGTTGGGTTGCGATCTGTGACGGCGGCAGAGCTGTCACCCTCGCGCCCTACTACGCCGTGCCAGGACGGATCGAAGCGGTGCTAGACCATATGCCGGCGAGTTCCCGCACTGATGGCAAGATCGCGCGCGAAGCCTTCCTCCCCTACCCTTGAAGACCCCCGTCGGCTTTAGCGACTACGGGACCCAAATGAGACGTCGTTTGGCGTCTCGACGCCATGTTTCTCAAGGGTATACCTGTACGATACAGATACAGTCGTGTCGCCGGCAGCCCGCGTCGCGGCGTGGCTCTCTGGCGGCATGCGAAAGGAGGCAGTGCAGAAATCCAGCGCGCAGCGGCAGTCGCCTGACCGTATCCGTCCTCGCGCTATTGCACATACCGCCTAACTGCTGATCGGTTACGTTCTGTCCGGCATCGGCCGCCCAATCTCCCCTGGGCGGCGCGCCAGGGCAGGTTAGGCGACCTCACCGCAAATCGATCAGCGTAGTTGTCGCAAGGTTGGCACCCTAATCGTCGTCACGCAGACGCCATCTGCATCTACGTTTGTGGTGAGCGACGCAGGCAGGCTGCGTGGTGTTGGTCCACACATTTGTCTGGATTGGCGGGTTGGCATCAAAGGTGATGGTCGCCTGGTTGGAGATCGTTGTGTTTGGCGCCGTACCCGTCTGTACGGAAGCTGTGAAACTTACCCATCCTTCGCCATTCGGCGGATTGTTATCGGGCGGCAGGATTCCGATTTGCGGGTCGGTAGGCAGTTGCAAGGTTGTAGGGTCGAGTGCGGTCATCGCCCAAGTAATTTGGCGTTTATTCGTGTCGACGTCGGCCTGCACCTGTAACAAAGCGTTCACACCCGGCCGAAGATCGACTGTTTCACTCGCATGCTGTCCGCCGCCAAGACTGTAATCAGTCCCGCCGAGGTTCAAGGTGTTAAGCGAGATCGAATTGGCATCGATCGACGGGTCGAGTGGGTCGAGGACCGTTATTTGCTGTGCCGGGGCGGTAGCAGATGCTTGGTTTTGGAAAAAAACAGTGTACGGCAGCAGGCTGCCGCTCACGAATCCCTTTTTCCCGATCCCGGCGGGGCCGGCCTTTGCATTCGGGTCCCACGAATTAACCAGGCAAACCTGCTGGGTAGCCGTCGATCCAGTCGTCGGCTGATTCGCTGGTACGGCTTGTGCAGTATTATTTGCCGTCGCGCCGCCTGAGGGACATCCCTTTGCCTTCATAGTACTTAAGATTGCATTCAAATAATTCTGTAATGTTGCGAGATCCACTTCAGCCTGTGCGATCTCAGCCTCCAGTGTGGCGATTTGCAGCGCAGCTTGATAACATACGGGGTTGAGCGATCCTGGGCAACCCAATATTGTGAAGTTTTGTTGAAGTATAGCTAACTGAGCATTCAAGTTGTCTATTTTGTTTAGAAGATCGTTGATCAAACCGTTTGTCGTCGAGAGTAAAGCTTGAAGTGCGGGACAATCCAGCCCCCCTAGTTCGTCTATGGGGGGCCCTGGCAGCGTGACCGAGGCTTGGACAGGGCCACAACCGCTCGCATTGCTGTCATCGCTGCCGGATAGCTGGAACGTGAGTGGGATATCCTGACCGGTTGGCACAGGGATGGTCAAAAGATAGGATGGATTAGAGCCGAGAGACCACCGATCTGGGGAAAGCGGTTGCCCAAATTGGTCGATTGGTTCAAGAGTGATTGCGCCTGTATTTAAGGTTGCGCTTGTCGTAATAGTGGCAAATGGAGCGTTGACGGTTCCGGTGTTCTGCAAGAGAACCACGAAATCGGTGTCACGTCCGACCCTTGCTGTTGCAGGCCCCACCATTTCTAGCTGAAGTTGTGGCGCGCCACCGCTGATAACAGCAAACGGAGATGTTGCGGAGGCGCCATCCGGATTGGTGACTTGGATCTGCAGGTTGTTCGACGCGGTTACGTTAGTCAGATCGAAAGTAGTTTGAAGCACGCCTGATGCGGTAATTCCCGTGTTAGTTCCTTGGGCGAGCGACTGGGCCCCGTTCACAAGATTGACGACGGCTCCAGGCGCGAAGCCAGCCCCACTGATGGAAACGGTAACCTGACCCGCGTTCCCACCGACGGCTGGATTGACGGATGCAATCGCCAACGCGGGTCCAGACGAAGGTTTGCATTTCCCCGCCGAACCCGCTGTGTAGATTGAGGCGATCTCAGCAGAAGTAAGTGCGCGGTTGTAGATCGTCACTTCATCAAGGAGGCCATTCATGAAGCCAATGTTTTCGGCTTCCCCGATGGTCAAAAACGCCGACGGAGACGGGATGATTGCGGTATTTATTGCGGACGCGGCTGCAACACCATTTATATATAAAGTATATAGGGAGCTGCTTCTTGTAACTGCTAGGTGGTACCACGTATTTACGACTGGAGAAAATGGAGCCAAAGGAAAGAATTGCGGTCCAAGTGTAGGGCTGTTGATATGAAAATTAAGATAACCGCCACCGACCGCGAAGAACCACTTGTTCTGATCTCCAGGCCCATCATCGTTTCCCACGAGAATAGCACTAGGTTCACCTATACTGCCGCCCTGTGGGGCAAGAAAGTTAGCCCACAATTCAATGGAAAAGTCATTGGGCCCAAAGTGCCAGACGGGATCGTTAGCGACCCCGACAAAGTCGTTCGCTCCGTTGAATTGCAGCGCGTTGGCAACTTCGCCCGGTGCCGGCGTCGGCGGTGGCGAGCCGAAATACGTTCCGACCCTACCGCTTATCAGCTCCGCGGCGGTTGGCCCAGCCGTTTCGTCGAACGGCCACCATGCGAGAATGCCTTGAGGTGGAGGCACGCATGTCTGCGCCCGGACAGGCAGCGAAAGCCCCGAAAGAACGATCCAAAGTAGAAGGATAGAGATTGGTCGCAATTTCTGGAGCAACACAACCGCCTCCCATGTTCGTGATTTGTTCAAAGAGCCCTTTAGAGGGTCTTCAGTCGCAATAGTTCGCCGGCCTTGCTTTCGGGGCCTCCTCGTCCTAAAAACTCGTCAACGGAGGAAGATCGCCCCACACAGTTTGCCGAATTTGATTTTTCGATGCTAACTCTCTAATGAGATCGCCCAGCGGTCGTTGGTAGGGATAGGCAGGCATACCGTTCGGCTGCTCCCACTCCTTGGCGCAGCTTGCGATCGCAGCGACATGTTGCCCCAGCGAAAGCGATTGCCATAACCGGAAGTTCGTCCCTCCGGCACCGCGCAAAGCATGCTCCGGAGGATTCGGCGAGATAAGCATCAGCGGCCGATTCATACCGCCGTGTAAATGGTTGATGTCATCAATCGATAGATGCCTTGCGTTTAGCGTCGCCAAATCAACTACGACATAGAACCCCTCTCTTTCGAATTCAATCACAATGGATTTTAGGTCTCTCACAGCGCCCTGCTCTACAGCCAACCCTTTTCCGACAGCCACTAGTACGTTAAAGCGATGCTGATAATGCGTGGGATTCGTCGAGCCCGCTGGAAATTCGATTTTCTCGGTAACTTGGAGGTCCATTGCGGCAAACGTTTCAACTTCATCTCCGAGAATGGATGTTTGATCAACGCGCTTGACGCAATTGATCATCTCAACGTCTCCGCCGATTCTGCGGTTGAGCCGATCGTCTCCAGGATTAAATGACCATTCGCTGGCAGAAATTAAAAGTTCGAGCATAAGATCAATTAAGTGAACGGCGAGATCTTGTATCATACCGCAATTGAGCGATTGCGCCCGCTGGGGCTCGTCACTCACACTTTTCGACTCTGTTAGAAAAAACATAATTCGTTTGAACTTGCCATATCTTTGCAATAGCTCGGGTATCTGCGTCAGAAGCGCCGCATAGACACTTTTATTTCGATAATGATCATGAATCACCGTTTTGCGGCGGAAGCGCTCGAATCCAGAAGCAGTAGCTATTCGTTGTATTAAAGGGTAATTTAGATCTTGAGGTTTTTGTATTATAATGCGATCCGCATATGTTCCATAATGTAAGGCGGTCATCAGATGTAAATCAGGCACATTGTTTATGCAGAGGAGATCAAAGTGTGGGACACATAGTAGTTTATCCTCGTCGTTAGGAATCACGTATTTTTGAATACCATTGATGCAGTCGTCAAGTTGTGTGCGATCAACGTCAGCACAGTGGACAGCGATGTCTTGATTGACCCAATGTACATACGTAGGTTTTTGGCGCTCCGCCAAGGCGCCGTGACCAATAACAGCAACTCGCTCTAGCGGTTTGTCTGGCCATTGGATGTGGTCGAGACTGAGGTTTTTGAAATCTATGGCGAATTTAATCATCTCAGCGTCCTGGGTCGGTGCTCCGGTTTCAATGTTCTTGAGCCGGCCGTGGGGCAGAAGGCACGTGTCCCCCGTAGGTCCTTGCGGGCCGTGCGGTGAGGGCCTATTGCCTTCATCGACTGACGCGTCGCACTGCGGACACAGGAGGATAAAATTTGTCAGCACCGGTCCGCGCCCGTGAGGGTCGGGCGATCATGTAGCGAGGGCTGATGACCGACGTCGATGAGCCGGACGGAGATCACCCCGATGGCGTTGAGGATGAGGAGCACGCGAGCGTCGAAGAGGTCGCCGCTGAGCTTGAGCGGCTCTCACGGACGCCCGCTGACTGGCGACGGATCGAGCTAGCGGCCAAATTTTGGGTGAGGGGTACTGCGATTCATCCGCGTGCGCTGGTGCACATGATCGTGACGCGATTGCTGACTCCGGAGGGCAAGCATCGTCGGCGCTGGCATCGCAAGGAGACCATGTTGGCCTGCTTCAACCGAACGATGAAAAGCATTATCCAGGACTATTGGCGGGGGGCACAAAACCCGATTACGGCCATCGACGACATTGCCGCTGGCCTTCACTATGTTCCAGACCCCGAACGGCAGGTGATAGCCCGAAACGAGCTCGTAAAGATTCTGAGCGCGCTCGACGATGACAAGCATACGCGAGATATTGCTTTGGCACGGGCGCAAGGTGAAAGTCGGGCTGAAATCAAAAAGAGATTTGCCCTTACGGACACAGCCTATGAGACCGCTCTAAAGCGCATACAACGTGCAGTACAGAAGAGGGCATCGGGAGGGCCACAATGACGCCCCATCGTGACGAAATAGAGCGTCTGCTGTCGCTTCTCGAGACGGCTGTAGATGGTGTTTCTAGTATGTCCGACGAAGAAGTTCAGGAGGCCTTAGCTAAGGAAGAACAGTGGTCCGGCCCATCCGCTGGAGAAATTATCGGCAGAGCGGTCGCATCAGTATCCAAAGGACAGACGCTTCGCCCGTCAAATGGGGTTGTTTTGAACCTCCAAACCCTGCGTGATCTCCGAAAAGCACGGGGTTGGACGCAGTGGGACCTCGCAAGTGAGGCCTACGTTTCTGATAATTCGATTCAGCGGGCGGAAAGCGGCGCAGCGATATCTGTGGTTAACGCCCTAAACATAGCCGAGGCCCTCGATATTGCACCGGCCGGGCTCACTGCGCTTCCGGGGACGCCGGCTGTGGCAGTGTTACCTTTCGCAAACGTATACGGAGACCCAGAATCTGCTGTTTACTGCGAGGGCGTGCCGATAGATGTCATTTCTGCATTGACGTGTTACCCGTCTCTTTCCGTGATAGCAAGGAGCTCTAGTTTTAATTATAGAGATAAAGAGATAGGGGAAATTGGTAGAAAACTCGGTGCCATGTACGTTCTTGAAGGTGAGGTACGCAGATTAAATACTGAAATATGCATAACCGCTCGCCTAATTAAAGTTGATACATTGCTTTCGATTTTGGATCGTCGTTATGAGCGCAATCTATCAGATGCAAATAGTATCTTTACTTTACAAGATGAAATCGCTCAAGCGGTAGCCGTCGCAGTCGTGCCGACGATCAGCGAAGACGAACGACAAAGCGCACGCAGAATGCAACCGAATAATCGAAATGCGTGGCAGGCTTATCAAGCGGGGTTATCTCATATATCTGCTACCACGAGCGAAGAGAACGTATTTGCCGAAAAATCCTTTCGTCGGGCGATAGAGCTGGATCCAACATTTCCCGGCGGATACAAAGGAATGTCCCTAGTTAGTATCCATCAAGGGATAACTTTTGCTGAGAGGTTTGATCGAAATAAACTGGAAGCGGCAGTTGCGTGGGCAAGACAAGCATTGCAGTATGACCCGACAGATCCTGAAGCGCGAGCGTGTTTGGCAAATGCTCTCGGCATATTGGGCGATCACGAGGCAGCAATAATAGAGGCGCGTCGCGTGCTGTATAGATCACCGCATTTTGCATTCGCACACGGAATGCTTGGGGCGGCACTAACGTTCTCTGGAAGGCCGCAGGAGGCTATATCATCGCTGCTTAGATGTATAACACTCGATCCGGGTGATGCCATGTCACCCACTCGGATGCTACAACTGGCCGTGGCTTATTATTTTTGTAGAGATTACGAGGGAACGATCGATGCGGCTAGGCGCGTGATACGCGCACATCCTAATTCGCTAATGGCTTATCGCTGGCTCGCGGCAGCGCTTGGTCAGTGTGGGCGGCGCGACGAAGCGGCTGATGCATTACATAAGGCCGAGGATCTCAGCCCAGCGGCGCGTGGAAATTTTGGAGCACGAGTGCCGTGGATGCGGGATGAAGATAATGCACATCTCCTTGAGGGTTTGCAGAAAGCAGGGTGGATAGACAAAGAGCCGATCGCGGCGAATACAAACACAAATTCGTGATGAGTAGGATAATGGATATTATCAGATATAGCGCCGGCTCTTCGGCATGAGGCCGAGGCCGATACGCCCGACTTGCCCTGAGCGGCTTAACTGGGGCTCGCGATCGATGACGATCTTGCCGGAGGTCCGCTTTGCACCGGGTCACCCGGCAGCCATTCTTCGCAAGGCTACTCTGCGCCCGCCGCGAGCAACACCGGCCAGAATCCGACGCCTACCGTCTATGGGATGAGATTGCGAGGAGCTAAAACCGTCGTGGAAGGCCCCGCGGCAACACCAGCGAGACGCGTAGGGGCTCGCGTGCGGTCGTCTCATCACCGTGTGATGCTCGCCGGGCGACCGGCCCACGTCCCTACGCCATTGCGACCAGCCGGCACTAAGCGTCCTCGTCTTCTCTGCTGGAGATTGGCATCGACTGCCGATCTCGAAGAGACGTGGCGCGTATCGTACGGGAATACTACCCTGGAAAAACATTGCGCGACTGCACATCGGCGCGCTGCCGCCGCAACTCCTCCATCCGGGCGCGGATAGCTCGAAAATCGTCAGCAGCGCGCGGGCGGGTCACACGGCGCAACTCTTCCATCCGCGCCCGGATCGCTGGGAAATCGTCGGTAGCTCGGGATCGGCTCACGTCTTCTCCGGCAAATGAATTTTCGCCCGGTTGGCTTGCCGCAGATTGGGAAATTATGGCTAACAGCGCAAGCAGCGCCAGCCGGTCGGCGTGAGGGGTCGACGTTGAAGCGCCTTCCAGAACATATCACGGCGGGCCAGCGGTTTGGCTAAGCGCTCCAAAAGCCTACGCGAGCGGAGCCTTGCGGAACCACAACTCCAGGAGACATCCCACCACTTCGTCTATCTTGAACGGCTTTGAGACAAAATCGTCGAGGATGGGGTGATCCTGTGTGGCCGGCGCCGCGCCGGAGATGAACAGCGAGCGCAGCGTTGGTGATAGCTTGCGAGCGCGCCTGACCGTCTCGATCCCATTCATCGGCGGCGGCAGACAAACATCAGTGATCAAAACATCGAACCGATCGGCCTCCAGAAGTGCAAGGGCCGATTGACCATCCTCAGCCTCGCTGGCATGTATCCCTTGCTGGTCGAGCGCAAAGCACAGCAGAGCGCGGACGTCCGGATCATCATCGATGACGAGAGCCCGCGCACCACCAAGCTCTACGACCGCACCGGCGACGAGATCACGCTTGATGAAGTAGAGCGGATCACGATTTGAGGGACTCAGAAAGCCGGTTTTTATTTGGATCACCCAGGACCGTGTAGCAAATGATCTCTGCCCTTCGGCTGACAAGCTGGGTTCTTTTTGCGGCTATTGTCGCGATGACCGTGGGTCCGGTAAGCGCACGGCCGCATACACATTTTCCGCCTGATCTCGAGCGGTTTGCCGCCTATGCGGTGCTCGGCGTGCTCTTTACGCTGTCCTACCGGCAGCGCCGGCTCTGGATCATCGGCGGTCTTCTCGTAGCCGCCGCCGGCGCCCTCGAACTGGCGCAGTTATTTGTTCCCCATCGCGATGCGCATCTGAGCGACTTTCTCTTCAAGGCGGCCGGCGTTGTCATTGGTGTAATCGTCGGGCGTTTCGCCTGCCGCGTCATTCCCCCCAACCCTCGCCGCTTTGTCTCTGGCGGCTAGGCTCAGGCATGGGAGCAGCGGGTTTGCCGACGGTGTTCTTTATCACCCATCCGAATGTGATGATCGATCCGGCCGTGCCGGTTCCCGACTGGCCGCTCAACCTGCGCGGCCGCTCCCGCATGCAGGCGTTGGCGACCCGCTCGTGGATCAGCAATGTCCGCCGCATCTTTTCGAGCGGCGAGCGCAAGGCCAGAGACGCGGCGCAAATTCTTGTCGACGGGCTCGGGCTCGCCGGCTATCGCGTGGTCGACGGACTCGGCGAGAACGATCGATCGGCGACCGGCTTCCTCGACAAGGCCAAGTTTGAAGCGACCGCCGACGCGTTCTTTGCCTCGCCGCAGGCAAGCGTGCGCGGTTGGGATTCTGCGGTCGCCGCTCAGACACGTATCGTCCGTGCGATCGAGCAGCTCCTTGCGGAAATCTCTGACAGCGATATCGCCATCATCGGGCATGGCGGCACCGGGACGCTTCTTTACTGCCATCTCGCCGGTCTGCCGATCAGCCGCCACTTCGACCAACCAGCCAGCAATGGCGGCAACTGGTTTGCTTTCGGCCAGGTGAGCCGCAAGCTTCTGCAAGCCGGCTGGCGATCGATCGACGCAGCCGACGATGACGAGAGAAACACACGATGGCGAGGCGGCGGCATGCAATAGCACCCCGCCCTTTGGCGACCTCGTCCTCGGGACGTACTAGCCTGATAGGCCGCGGCCGTCAGATCAGTCGCAGCTTGAGTGCTTCGGGCCCTTTCCGGCCTTCGGTCACGTCAACCGCGACACGCTGCTCGTCTGCCAAGCCCATGACCCCCGAACGCTCCAGCGCCGAGGCGTGCACAAAGATGTCCTTGCCCCCGTGATCCGGGGCTATGAAGCCGAACCCCTTGGCAGCGTTATACCATTTCACCGTGCCGAGCTCTTCGACCGTGGGTTGGTCAGGCGTAAAAGCAAATCGATCCGGTCTGGGCCGTCTCGGCGGCTCCTGCCCCGCGGTGCTGGTGTCGACGCCAAGGAGCTCTGTTACCTGAGGCCCTTTCGCTCCCGGACTGGTACGCACCTCAAGCGACGCGCCGGGCGGCACACTGCCGTGGCCGGCGCGCTCGACGACGCTCACATGCAGGAAAGCGTCACCGGAACCATCCGCTAGCGCGACAAAGCCAAAGCCTTTCTCCGGGTTGTACCACTTGACCACAGCGCTAACGGCCGGGCCGGAAGGGCTGTCGAACTGTGTACCGCGGGGCGGCGCGTATCCGAAATTGCGGGAAGGCGGCTGGTGATTGTCGTCGTCGAACCCACGGCGACGGTTCGGTCGAAAATCTCTATTGTTCACGACGCAGACTTTCGACACGGATTTCATCAATTCTGTCGCAACGAGCGCCGACCCGCAAGTGACCTACCCCAGTGACGGAAGTCTCACCGACCCCACGTTCCCGCGGCCGGGAACCTATAACGGCGCAATCAATGGCTGCTCGCTGCCCTTTTTCGCCACCGCCAATTACGACAATAATCCGACAGATTACAATCTGACTGGGCCGAACAACTCGAACAACCAAACGATCGAAATTCCCCACGGAGATTACACCTGGGCGTTTTTTGGGTGTTACCTCAACGTCAACGACAAAACAAACGAATATGGGGATCCCCAGCACGAGCCGGTCCAATTTTGGTTGGCCCCCAGCGCCCACAACTGCCTCGTGGCGCAGATCGCTTATGCCGATGCTCCGATCATCAATGCCGGCGGGGTCATCGAAAACCCAGAGAACTCCGACAAACTGGCGCAGCGAAATCTCCAAGTAACGACATCCGGGAATCCGGGGTTCCCCGCCACCCATCGAGTTCCACAAACGATCGATGTCCGCCCGAGCCCGCCAGCCCAATCCACCGACCGATTCAGTCTTCTGAGCTATCCGGATGAAATGATGATTGATTGGGGAAGGACCCCGGTCGGCAGCGTTGCGAGCATTTACTG
>Ga0206871_10309_pt1 | contig 10770 bp, 8 predicted proteins | sample Alteio_BWOrgCont_33_FD_152627 | JGI IMG/M metagenome (GOLD analysis project Ga0206871, IMG submission 152627) | Enriched cells from forest soil in Barre Woods Harvard Forest LTER site, Petersham, Massachusetts, United States -... | ecosystem: Environmental > Terrestrial > Soil > Temperate forest >...
TGTGCGAGAAAATCCAGACCACCTAAAACTGCTTGAACGGTGGATGCGGAAATATCGACCCGAGGAGCTGTTCGACACCGATGGCCGATTGGTCGAAGATCTCGCGGCTCTGGCTCCCGAAGGCAGTCGCCGAATGGGCGCAAACCCTCATGTGAATGGCGGTCGGCTATTGAAGGCCCTCAATTTGCCCGACTTCGCGGACTATGCACTGGCCGTTCCAGGACCGGGCGAAGTGGTTGCGGAAGCGCCCCACAAGCTCGGAAAATATTTTCGTGATGTCATCAAACTGAATCCCACAAACTTCCGGATGTTCAGTCCGGATGAGACCAACTCGAACCGCTTGAATGCGGCGTTTGAAGCTACTAACCGTTGCACGATGGAACCGATTGTATCGATTGACGATCATCTGGCGCCAGACGGGCGCGTCCTGGAAGTGCTGAGTGAACATCTTTGTGAAGGCTGGCTAGAGGGATATCTGCTTACCGGCAGACATGGAATGTGGTCTTCCTATGAGGCATTCGCACAGGTAGTGGATTCCATGGTGACGCAGTATGCGAAATGGCTGGAACAGTGTCTCGAATATCCATGGCGACGGCCGCTTGCGTCTTTGAACGTTCTTCTGACAAGTCATGTCTGGAGAAACGATCACAACGGCTTCAGCCATCAAGCGCCTGGATTTGTTGACAACGTGCTGCAGCGGCGCAGTGAAGTGGTGCGTGTGTATTACCCGCCCGACTCGAACTGCCTGCTCAATGTGTTTGACCACTGTTTGCGGAGCAAAAATTACATCAACGTTGTTACCTGCGGCAAGCAGCCGCAGCTCCAATGGCTGACATTCGATGAAGCGCTGGCTCACTGTTCGCAAGGCGCATCAATCTGGAAGTTTGCGACAAACGATGGCGGAACGGAACCGGATGTCGTCCTGGCTTGCGCGGGTGACGTACCCACTATCGAAGCCTGCGCCGCATCCTGGCTGCTCCAGAGGCATGTGCCCGGAATCAAAGTCCGAGTCGTAAACGTTGTCGATCTCAGCGTGCTTATGAGCCCTGACGATCATCCGCACGGCATGGACAATATTTCCTTTGAGGCTCTCTTTACTCAGAATGTCGATGTGGTGTTCGCATTTCACGGTTATCGCTGGTTGATTCACAGTATGGTGCATGGCCGTTCGCACGAGAGCCGGTTCCACGTCCGCGGATTCAATGACGAAGGCACGACCACTACTCCATTCGACATGGTAGTGCTCAACAAAATGAGCAGATATCACCTAGCCATAGACGCGCTAAAACACGTGCCGCGGTTACGCTCGCAGGTTTCGGACGCAATCGACATGTTTAATCGAAAATTGTACGAGCACCACGAATACATTCGAGAGCACTTTGAGGATATGCCGGAAATCAGGAATTGGAGTTGGACAAAAGACTTCAGTGAGCCCTCTGTTCCCGCACCGCTTGCGAAGGGACAGCCTCGCGCCCAACTGTTCACCGACTCCTAGCCGAATGTTCATGGGTGGCAATGAGGCGCCGAAACGTTAAAGTGCACCTGCCGGCTGAAGGGACAAAGATACGAAGGCCAGTTGATCGCATGGAGGACAACGATCTTAACGAATGGCTGAGGAAGTGGTTGCAGACGGTTGCTTGTAGTTTCTGGTGCGCTCGCGAAGGCCCGCTGTAGGTTTGCGCTGAGAACTATTGGCTTGAAACGTTTCAGACCGACGCGCACGATTTGTTTCTCCGAAAAAATCAACCGCGAGAGAGTGCTCTAAGATATGAAGAAAACAAGCTCAAGAAAAAAGATCGATCCGGCCTCGGCGCCTAAGAAACGCCGGCCAGCTCAGCCGAGGCTTATTCCTAGGGAAAGAAGTGACTTACAACTGAAAGACTATCTCATGGAAGATCATCCCGAACTGGGTTTGCCCTGTGAGGTTAAACCGGTTCCTAAGACATGACTCAGGCTCCTGTGTCCGCATGCTTGCGTTGCTCGTGTCTTGTATCGGGTACAAATTGAAGCAAGCTCGGGCGTCGCTCCTTGAGCGATCAAGAACACTGAGAAGACGCGCTTGCGAATCACATCAAGCCGTAGGTGCCGCCTTTATTCCGTTCCGGCTAGCGGGAGAGAGGCAAGCGACGATCGCTTCTATGACCGGCTTGGTCTCCGCCGGCCCTCGCACTGGAATAGAATCGACGCCGGCCTCGGCAACCGGATAGTCATTACCTCCGGCGAACAGGGCATCTCCGACGAAAATCATTTCCTCCAAAGAGATACCCAAAACATCGCGCAATTTTCTGATGCCGTAGGCCTTGTCGATCCCGGCTTTGGTGATGTCAATAGAAGTCGTACCGCCCATTCGAATCGAAAATTCGGGAATCGATATTTCGAGCGCGGCCTTAATTAGTTTTCGCGTGATGAAGTTCGGGTGCCATTTGGCTTTCTCTTTCAGCGGAGCTCGTTAACCGAGCGCGGAAAAGGTTATCTGGCTTCCCCGGTCTTCTGTGGTCTCTCCCCATGGATTCTCTACTTTTAAACCGGAGCTGCTGACAGCGTTTTTGAGGGACTTCATAATCTTAGTCTTTTCCATCGGCAGAAAGTCTTCCGAATATAACTTTTTCCATACACCATCAAACAGGAAGAACTTAGTTCCACAGGTGAGGAGGAGGAAAAGGTTCGACAAGCACTCGTCGCTGGGCAGATCCGAAAACAATTGCTTTTCAAACTGAGGCCAATCGCCTCCAGAAATGACAGCTACCTTCACGATGCCGAGCAGTTTATTGAGCAAGGTCAAAACTTCGCGATCAACCGGCGATTTGCTCTCCGCAAGTGTACCGTCGAGGTCAAAAACGATTAGTCTTTTAATGGGATTCTGCTGTCTTGCCGCTTCGTACCGACAAAGAAGCCCAATCTAGTGGGTGTGGCGTTGCATTGTGTGTCCACACGGGCAGCCGACGTCGACTATTCCTTCCATACGTTCGGTCAATAACAGGAATCGACTGTAGAGGAATCGCTCTGCGATTCTGTCATTCTCGAAATGGCTACACTCTTTCCGAGCCGACGCCTGTGGTGGCGAAATACGAGTCACGTTTTGAGAGCGGAATCGTCGTTTTCGCTGGTGCGAAGTCGAGGACCACGCGCGACGGAACGTCGCCGTGCTCAAGACGGTCGAAGATCCGATTTATTGAAGACAGGGGCTGCAGCTCAATATCCGCTTTGACTTTGCCGTCGACGGCAAAGGCTAGCGCTTCGGCCATATCCTGTCGCGTGCCCACGAAGGAACCGCGAATCGTTATGCAGTTCGCGACAACATCGAAGAGCGGAACTGGAAATTCGCCGGGCGGCAGCCCGACCAGTACGCAGGTACCCCGCTTTCTGGTCATCCCGACGCCTTGCTTGAATGCGATGAGCGATGGCGCCGTGATCAGAACGCCATGGGCTCCGCCGCTGGTCTTCTTTTTGACGGCAGCAGCCGCGTCTTCCGTCCTGGCATTGATCACAAAATCGGCACCCAGACGCGTGGCGTGGGACAGTTTGCCGTCATCGACGTCGATGGCGCAGACGAGCAGACCCATGGCCTTTGCATATTGCACGGCCAGGTGACCGAGTCCCCCAACGCCAGAGATAGCAATCCAATCTCCCGGCTTCGCCGCACTCTCTTTGATCCCCTTGTAGGTTGTGATTCCAGCGCAGATCAACGGCGCCGCATCTGTGGCTGCAAGACCAACTGGAATGTGCGCGACATAGTTGGGATCGGCGAGGACAAACTCAGCAAAACCGCCGTTCTTGGAATAGCCGCCGAACTGAGCCTGAGCACATACCGTCTCCCAGCCAGTCAAGCAGAACTCGCAATGTCCACACGCTGAGTAGAGCCACGGCACCCCGACCCGGTCGCCTTCTTTTACATCGGGGACTCCCGACCCAACGGCGGTCACTAGGCCGATGGCCTCATGCCCAGGAATGAAGGGGAGCGTGGGCTTCACCGGCCAATCACCGCGAGCCGCGTGGAGATCCGTGTGACATACTCCGCAGGCTTCGGTTTTCACAAGTATTTGGTTTGTTCCAGGAGAAGGAACGTCCAATTCGACGAACTCCAACGGCCTTCCGAATTTTTCGACAACCGCAGCATGCATCTTGGCGGGCATAGATATCTCCCTTGCATTCTTTCTCCCTGGCAGGAGATTCGAGCCTAACAACGAACTTCTTATCTTTCTGACCCGTACAGCACACCTGCTACGAATGCAAAGGATGTATCTTTGGCAGGGGGAACCAATGGATCACGATGAGTCCGTGCGAAAATTCGAACATTTGATGTTGAAACGGGCCGACCATGCGAGCGAAGCGGCAATCGAGCTGGAGGCCTTGGTTTCGCGGCTGCCGAGTGAAAAATCTCGACAGCTGGCGCAACTGCAAATAAAGGCGAGTCACAAACAAGCCAAGGAGTTTCGCGAACTAGCGGAGAAAGTCCACGAAAGTTGACGGTAGAGGTGATCTCGCCGCACTCCAAACGAATGCGGTCTGAACGTTTAACGTAAGACGTCGAGGTTGAACGTCGCAGTGATGATCTTGCAGTGGGGAGTCACTATGTCGACTGTGACCGGTTCTGATGCCAGGTCGCCCGCGCCGAATTCCAGAGTGACGGCGGCGCCGTCAAGGCGAGCAGGGGTTTCCTTCGTAGGCGACGAATAGATTGGTTCGTTTTTTGCCGAACTAGGCGAGAGCATTTTTCCGCGCTGTTTGATGACAAAGGAAAAATTTCTCCAGAAGTTCGGCTGCTGTAACGCCGTATTGTCACAGGCGGTCGCGGGCGCGCCTGGCTGCGAAACAGGATAGTTGGCCGGGAGAATCAAGACCACTCGAATGATAACGACGTCACCGCGCTGATGATAGTCCTTCACGGCCTGGACCAAACTGTAGCCTTTGCTGGAATCTGTGGCACGATCAATAATCTGAATATAAGGAGTCAGGACCTCAATATCAGCCCGATGGATACCATCGAGCCCCTCCTCGGTGACTTGCTTGAGATATGGGGCGACAAATTCCGCCGTCACTTTATCGTTGCGAAGACCGAGCGTGTAGGCTTCTTCGATGGCGGTGGAATCGAGCTTTGTCTGATAGGCGATGACTTCCTGCAACGAGCAGGCGACGAAGAGGACTAGACTCGCGCAAATGATGCGCTGCAGCGAACATCCGCACCCGGCCATCACGTCCGTCCTTTTGGGCTAAGGTTTCGACGGACAACACGATTCGCTTGCAGGGGCCCTGAGTAACGAATTAGCCGAAATGTTCTCCCTTGAAGTTCATTGTACTTTACGAAGAAATCCGCGATCGCCTTCTTCAACGCTGAATTAAATTCAACGACAGGTTGCATCGGTTTTCGCGAGGCGAGGCCGATCGGAATAGCGATCAAACGATCGTTTCGCTGAGTATGACCTTCCTGGCGCTGGGTAGCCTCCAGTACAGATATCAGTTGGCCGAGTACGACGGCTCCAGTCGGCATAATGTAATCGTTGATGATTAGGACATCAAGAGCATCGCCATCTTCTCCGAGAGTACGGGGCACGAATCCAAAGTTGAATGGGAAAACCATACCCAGTGGCAAAGCCTTGTGAAGGCGAAAAATTCCAGTTTCTGCTTCGTATTTCAGTTTATAGGGCGACGCTTTAGGCGTGTCTACAACTATATTCACAAATCGGGACCGTCCGTGGAACGCCGGCAGTTTAGCGATGTCGTATTGTAGGAGCATTTTCAGTGTCTTGATGCTTTCCCGTCTCTTCCTCCGGGGTGATCCTTCCACCTTGTACGCCCAAGCACCAAGAACTTTGACAGGTGGAGACGGCTTCGAAGAGACCTTCCCGTACGCTGTCTTCCGCACCTTTCCGTTTCCGAAAGCTCGCATATGATCCGCCCAGGGTGTCTGTAACTCTAGGGATCGACGCCCTGCGAGCGAACACCGAACGGACAGAGTGGATAAGAAAGTCCGAGTTTTGCGAAGGTCGGAATCTTGACGATGTCGAGGACCATCCAGAACATGACAGCGGCTCCCAAGGTTGTTGCCAGAACGCCGAGAGACAGCGGTGCCATTGCGATTCCTCGGTTAGCCAAGACGGAAATGAATATTATGTCGGCGCACGTTGAGACCGCCAGCCACCTTGTGGGGCGCAGCCCCCAGAAATGCCGTCGGTCTCGAACGGCATATGTGATGGCCTGGCCGCCGTATACGAGCACGATCGCGGTAAGAGTTCTCAGTGTATCTATTCCGTAGTGCATTCCGAACTTACCGACGGCTAGGGCACCTGTGCAAAATGCCAGGAAACAAAATCCGAGGATCAGGCCCGCACCTGTGATCTTGCCGATTTCCCATGAGTTCGGCATCTGAGAGGGGCGCACCCTGTCGGTTGCGAGTGACATCGAAAGAAAGTCGCCCGTGATCATGATGATCACCATCAGCATCGGAGTGAGGACAGCTTGTCCTGTAATCAGCAGGCCGATGGCGAGCAAAACGACCTGCGCTATCTTTTTGATCGTGGACCGGAGCGTGTAGCTGAGGATGCGCTGAAATGTTGTTCTGCCTACTTTTACCGCTTCTATGATTCCTGCGAGACCCGGCTCTGTGAGAACGATACCGGCTGCCGATTTCGCCACGTCCGTTGCCGTAGAAACTGCGATGCCAATTTGGGCCTGCCGGAGGGCGGGAGCATCATTTGCACCGTCTCCGCACATACCAACGGTGTGTCCACCCTTTTGAAAGGCCTTGACGAGGTCGAACTTTCCTTCCGGAAGTATGCTCGCAAAGATCGCAAAGTCTTGAGGTTTGATGTCTTTGGGTAACGGTCCCGAGGGACAGACGGTATCGTCGAGACCCACCGCGTGTGCCACGATGGTCGCTGTCTCCGGGGCGTCACCCGTCACCATTACAGTGCGCACACCAAGTGACTTCAGTTCCGCAATAAGAGAGACAGAATCAGGGCGTGGAGGATCGCTGAGTGCAATGAGTCCGATAATTTGCAACGCCGCGGAGGAACCCGCTGCGACTGCAAGCACTCGAAAGCCTTTCTTTTCAAGTTCAGCAGCAATGGTGGCGGCGTTGGGTGCCCCGGCCGCCAAGCCAGCTACAGAGGTGAACGCACCTTTGACAATTCGAATGACCTCGCCCTTTGCATTTGAAGCCGTCGCTTCAGCGGTCTTCATAGCGGGATCGAAAGGTACAAACCTGCTTAGTTTCAGACGATCGGGTAGTGGTTTCTTGGCGCAGGCGGATTTGATGGCGGCGTCAACCGGGTCCGAACCTCCTTCCGAACTTGCCAGAGATGCCATTGCCAACACCTGTGCCTCATCCGAACCAGGGAGGGCACGAACGGTCGTCACCGACAATTGATTGAGAGTGAGAGTTCCTGTCTTGTCCGAGCACAAGATATTGATCGTCCCCGCTTCATCGACCGCTGAGAGGCGAGTAGGCAAGACACCGAGCTTTGCTAACGCGCGAGCGCCGAGCGCGGCAGCGAGTGTGAACGTGGCGGGCAAGCCTACGGGAATTGCGGCGAGCACAGAGGTCAGCAAAAGGGAGATAATCTCGCTTCGCGCCAGGGAATGCGAGTAGGCGAAGATCCCGATGAACACGATGACGACGCAATTGAAGATTGCCAGATTGCGCACGATCTGCAGCACGGCGGTCTGCTGTGAACTGATAGAGTGCGCGTTTTGCACCAGCTCCGCTGTTCGTCCAAATTTTGTGCGAGATCCGGTAGCAACCACTTCTGCCGTGGCTTCTCCACGTCGTACCAGTGCCCCGGCATAAGCGTCAGCGCCACCATTTGCCTCGGTTGGCAATGATTCCCCGGTGAGCATCGACTGGTCGAGCAGCACGGAGCCACCGAGCAAATGAACATCGGCTGCGACAACGGCTCCGAGTGATAACTTGACCAAGTCTCCGCGCACCAATTGCGTAGCGGGAAGCGTTTGCCACGCGCCGTCTCGGAAAACAGAAGCGTTCAGGGCGAGCCGCGATCTAAGCGCTTTCAGAGTCGCCTGCGCTCGTCCCTCCTGAACAAAGGCCAGGGTTGCGTTGAATACGAGAAGACCTGCAATGATCGCCGCTTCAACATACTTGTGTAGTCCTAACTCAAGGATGAAGGAAGCTTCGAGAAGCCAGGGGATCGGTGCCCAAAACTTACTGAGGAAGTTGATGATGGGTCGAACCGAAACGTCGGGCATGGCGTTCAGTCCATCGGCCTTCAGGCGTACAGTCGCTTCATCGTTGGTAAGACCGTTCGACGGCTTCTCCAGTCTTGGCTGCCTGCTGTGAGGGACGGGTTTGGCCAACCGGGGATGCGCAGTCGAGGCAGTCATCGGTTCGCCTTATCAGTTGAGCATTTAAGAAGAATAACCAGGAACGGGTTGGTGATTCTCGCAGTTATCGGCATTCGCCCCGTGTGGGACTTCCGGGGAACATTTTAAAGGGTCCTCAGAATGTTGGTCTGTCCTCTTCGATACAGTCTCGCGCGGACGCGATCTGGCCGGCTTCACGCGTGAGTTCAAGAACGCCCAGCTTTATTCCCAAGCCGATGTGAGATTACCTGGATTTCCGTGGCAAATACGGCTTGAGCGTTCGGCTTTTGTTTGGATATCAGAGTAGTAGGTGAAATCACAAAAAACGGTCTTGCGTTCACGACTGGCGTTCTTCTGCTGTCCACTACCGCACAGTTTCGTCGATGGGGCGGTGTCATAGTCAAGTACGAGCGATGATCGACGCCAGCACCAAAGGAGAACTTCCAATGTCCAAGAATGATTCAGTTGTTGCCGTATATAAAACGCACGCGGAAGCAGACGCAGCAGTCAAGGAACTGCAACGCGATGGCGTCGATATGCATTTGTTATCAATTATAGGAAAGGGTAACCACACGGAGGAGCACGCAGTGGGTTACTACAACACGGGCGGGCGCATGCAGTATTGGGGTAAGGTGGGTGCCTTCTGGGGCGGGTTCTGGGCACTCCTCTTCGGTTCGGCTTTTTTCATGATCCCCGGCCTCGGACCGATTCTGGCGGCTGGACCAGTTGTTGGTTGGATTGTGGGAGCGCTCGAAAGTGCGGCCGTGGTTGGAGGCGTGAGCGCCTTGGGCGCAGGACTCTTCAGTCTTGGAATTCCTAAAGACAGCATCGTAAAGTACGAGACGGCTTTGAAAACGGATAACTTTCTGTTGATTGTTCACGGCACGGCGGCCGATGTCGCAAAGGCCAAGGACATCATCACCAAGACGACTCACCCTGACGAATGTCTGTTGCACCACGCCGAGACGTCAAAGGCAGTCGCAGTTTAGATTTTCTCGACTGAGTGGCGAGGCCCATATGTGCTTCGTCCACTCGGGACTGTTTTTCACAATACGAATTCCGCATTTATTTCGTCCCAGATATGACGGTCACCGGTGCGGTAGCCGTGACGGAGTGAGATCAGTGTGGCGCCGTTGGTTTGGGCCGGCACACTGGAGAATGGCATTTCCATCTTGGTTCGTTAAAGCACGCGCCTGCAAGAGCCCAGCTTCGCGACAGCACAAACGCGAAAGAGTGAACGCCGATACCTGCCAGTATATCGATGATTCATCCACTTAGACGACGATCGAAGACACGACGACCTCACCAAACCAGTTCGTTCCCTCGTCAAACATAGGGGCTCGATTCGACGCCGGACGATTTGGCGTATTTCATCACGGCCCCTTATGCTGCTGATCATCGTCATCGCCCGGGTGTTGCATTTCGGCACTTCTAGACGAACTTCCCATGGCGCCATGCTCTCGTCGTACCACCGAACCTCCTTGATCGCGCCGAAAACAAGAAGTACTAGGTCCGCCAACCAAATCTAGTCTGGCCGAAGCCGTTCTCGCTCCAACCACACAAAAGCTTCGTCCGTGAGTAGACCGGCCAACAAGGAGTCAGCCACCTGCTGCAAAGCGAGCACGAATAGACCGCGCGCCGGCGTGCCGATCGCGCCCGAGACCGAGAGTGCGTCCTGAATAGCTCGTGCTGTAGAGATTACTTCATCCGAGACCTTCTCGGCGCACGCGCCGGGGCGCCTGGTGAGCTCTTCGAACATACGATTTAGCAGAATGGTACGACGCTCATGAATCAGATGGATCTTGCTTTCGTCACTCTTCATATTGTGATTGTCCAATTAGGCGACCACAGGGACTTGGGGGTCGAGAACAAGCGTAATCACAATCCGAGGCGGAGTGTATTGCTGAACAGTTCCATCCAGCGGACTTTCGTCCAATACATCGCCCGTTCGGAGTAGTTCTATGTCGCCTGAGACTTCGAGGACGGCGCCGGTCGTCGTTTGCTTCGGCGTCAGAATCAGGTTCTTGATGCGCTTTTGAATTTCGCGCCGTGCGGTTTCCGGATCACCCTTGAGCAACTTACAAAAGTCATCGCATTCCTTTCGCAGAAACCCTCTGATCTGCTCATCCGTGAATGCCGGCAGCTTAGCGGTGGGCTTAGCCCTCAAGAGCCGTTCAATTTCAGCCAGGCGTGATTCGGCTTCGGCGAGTTGTTCCGACAAGAATTGCGAGAATCCATGTTGCGCAATGGCATCTGCAAGGTTCCGAGCCTTTTTTTGTATATCTAGTCGCTCCGTTTCCAATTTTGGTCGGTTCGACACGCCTTCGGCTGCGAGTTGATCTTCCAGCGAGATTCTCACCTCCAGTTGTTTGCGAAATTCCTGGATGCGCTCCAGCTCCAAGCGAGGGTCTGACAGGTTCGTTGCAATTGCAGAGATGAGTTGATGCTCCAATC
>Ga0206871_10310_pt1 | contig 10738 bp, 13 predicted proteins | sample Alteio_BWOrgCont_33_FD_152627 | JGI IMG/M metagenome (GOLD analysis project Ga0206871, IMG submission 152627) | Enriched cells from forest soil in Barre Woods Harvard Forest LTER site, Petersham, Massachusetts, United States -... | ecosystem: Environmental > Terrestrial > Soil > Temperate forest >...
CACTTAATTCATCAGATTCATTATCTACTTTTATAAAATAATTTTTTCTATCTAAAAGCCACTTTCGTTCTTCAGTTCTAAGGATAATCTTTTGAGAAGAATCATATTGTAGACGAAGTTTTTTATACACCACATTTAATATACTGTCTATTTTATAATAGTATAACTCTGAACATCCTTCCATATTATTTCCGCTATCTAAACAGGATTGATATAAACTGTCTATTTTATTTATTGTTGCTTTTGTTTGTGAGAAAGAACTATGTACAACAAATAAAAGGAAAATAAATAATATTACTTTCTTCATATCTCAAATGTAATAAAAAGGCGAGAATGAGGATTCATAGGATTTAGGAAATTTAAAAAGTTTATTCCCAATCAACTCCTGTCTATAAATTCACTATGGGCTTTATATTGCTTTTAAAAATTTATCGGCATCTTTACCGATTTCAAAATCTTAATGCAAGTAGTGCGCCATATTAAATTTATAGTGGATTACAGTAGATTACTGTGCGAATTCTTTATAGTAACTTATTCTTATAAACTTCAGTGCTTGTAATAAATAGTGAATTTTATATGTTCTTGATAATGGTAGTCCGAGTGATACAACTAAAAAATGTTGTAGGTTAGCATAGTTTATACCAAGAAGCATATTCGATATAATTATTAAAATAATAAAATGAGAAATTTATTTACAATTATTTTTATTCTGTCTTGTTCTTATTGTTTTGGGCAAAAAAATTATCTTCCTTATAAAATGATCTCTGAAGGAAAAAATAGCGATTTTCGCTTTCCTATATTTTCAGATTCAACTGATACATTAACAGCAAAGAAAATCAATCAATTATTACAGTTGTCCGAATTACAGATTTTAAAAGGGCATGAGAAAAAAAACATCTTTGAAGTAGTAGGTCCATCTGAGGGCAGTCTTATTGATGGAATGGTTGAAATAACAGGTAAAGTGTTTTTTAACACTAATAAAGTATTATCTATTCAATTTAATGAATCGAGTTGTGGGGGAGCTTGTTTTTACTGGGTAAACTACTATAATTTCAATACAGGTAATGGAGATATTATTCAACTGAGAGATCTTTTTACTTCAGAGGGATATAACGATTTTTATAAAATGGTTGCTAAAAAACGTATAGCTCAATTGCATCATGAAGTAGCGAAATTAAAAAAAGAAGTAAAAGATGATTTTGATGAAGATATTACTGCCAGTTATTATCGATCGGATTCATTAAAAGATTTCTATATTCAGGACACTTGTTTGTATATAGATGGATTCAATTGTTTACCAAAACAAGATAAAGCTGATGGCATAGAAACTGTTTGTAAATTTAGATTGAGTGAATTTGTTAGTTGTTTAAATGATTATGGTAAATGTGTCTTTAACCTAAATCAAGATTCAATCGCTACCTATCATTTCTATAATAGCCTACCTCAAATATTTTATGGAACGATAGGTACGCAAAAAGTTGCGTTAGCTTTTTTTGGTAACGGAGAATCTTACTATGCCTATCTTAAATATGGTATGGCTATCAAAATGTATGGAAGATTGAAGGGGAATAAAGTGGAATTGAGTTTGAAAGACGAAGATGATAACAATATTGAATCTATTGAAACAATATTAAATGGTAATCAAATAACTGGTGTTTGGTATAACAAAGGAAAAACTAAAAGTCTTCCAGTAAATCTTCTACGACAATAATGCGATATGAAACAATACATAAATATAATTTTTAAACGACTAGATTTTACTCTTCACTTTTTGCTAAGTATGTTAACGATTGGATATATTTTATTTGTTCCACAAAAATATATCCAATATGCATGTATCTATTTTGGATTGACTGCAATATATTTTTGTTATAATGTATACAATAAATATTTATAAGATATCAAAGTATTTAAAAGTCGACTATCCTAATTTATATAAAAAGTACTTGGATAAATATCATAAATATATGGGTATAGATTTATTCCCAATTAAAGTGTTTCATTTTAAACAAGAAGATATTAATGAGATCAATGATTCAAAAATTGCTACCGCTATTTATCAATTAAAATTGTTCTTAAGAGTTCTTCTTGTTTCTATAATATGTATATTCATATTGCAATTAATAGTCTCTTTAACGAAGGAGTTGTAATATAAATATGACTCTATAAAATCATTATAGGCTTTATATTGCTTTTAAGAATTCGTCGGTACCCTTATTGAAGAGTTTCTTTTAGTTCAAATAATGCACCATATTGATTTTATAGCGAAATATAGTAAACTACTTCGCATCTTTCTTCTTGCTGATTTAACACTCATTCAGATAAACTTCACTTCTTGTAATGAATAAAGAAGTTGATATATTAACTAACACAAGCATTAATACTCCTAATAATTTCCTAGTATTTTTATATACTAATCACTCTTAGTTTATATCCCCTATGATTAATTTATTATTAAGCATTATAAAAAAACTATAAAAAATTGCTTTTATAATAATGAACATTTATCTTGTAATTGTTACGTGACTCTGTGAGTTTAATACTTCCTATTTTTTGTACTGTATCCATATTCGATCCTATTTATTAACATTAAAAAAGTAATCAAATAAAACTAGACGATATTCTTATCATTAATAATACTATTCTCACGTAATATTTTTTGTATTTATAATAATTTCTTAACCCAAAAAACTAAAACATGAAACAACCAATCGCTGTATTATTATTAATTTCAATCTCATTTTTTTCAAAAGCACAAAATGTAAATGACTACGATGGGGTAAAGAAGAAGGCAACTAAATCTTTTGCAACTGATTTTCTTCAAATATCTTTAATACCAAGCTCAAAAACAGCAGACCTTCAAGCGAAAGCTGCAGACCTTAAGGTGAAAGCTACAGACCTTAAAGCTAAAGCCGATTCGTTAGCTTTAATTGCTACTGTCGATAAAGCTATTGCAGCAAACCTTAAAGCTAAGGCCGACTCTACAGCGAAATCTGCGATTACAGCTAATATTGTGACTGCAAATCTTAAGGCTAAAGCCTTCTCTATAGCAAAGTCAAAAAATAAAGATCTTCCTATAGCCTCCTTATATAACAATCTAGAAAAAACAACTTGGGATAATAAAAATAAATATTCAGATGAGGAATTTAATGCGAATATGAATTACCTCCAATCTAAAACTAATACCTCTACTTCTACATCTGCAGCATTCGATGCTTCATTAACCGCCTCTTCCGCAGCACAAACTGCTTCAGCAGCTGAAACAAGTGCCACTGTAGCTGAAGCAGATGCTACAGCAGCAGCTTCAGATGCCAATGCAGCTACATCTTCATCAAGTCTTATTTCCATATTTACGAACGTTTTAGGAGATGTTGTAACACTTGCTGCGGACGTAATTGATTCTGCATTGGCAAAAAAACAAAGAGAATATACTGCCAACTATTCTAACACAACTTCTTTCTCATTAACTAATGCGCAGATGAACAGCCTGCAAGGCGGATACTATGAATTAGTTCTTAACAGATATGGAATCAAAAAGATAAATTATAATGATACAAATTTTAATACTACAGACGCAGATCTCGAATCTTCATATCATTTTAAAATAAATAATATATTATCAGATAGTTCGCAAGTAACTCTTTCTTTAGATAATTTTCTAATAAATGGAAGTAAAGCTAAAATTAAAAAAAATGAAAACTTAGCTATAAGTATAGATTTGAAAATAAATTTTACTTCTAATACTAACGGAAAAAAAGTTCAGGATTCATCAAAAAACACACAAAACACAACTGAACAAATAGTTCAAATACCTATAACCGAAGTAAGTAAAGTAACTGTTAATGTTAATAGCGCTAATAAAATTATACCCTCTGCATATTTTGCTTTTCCAAATGATAATTTAGGATCAGCCAATTATATGACGGTATCTGCTTCTATAACTGAGATTAATCTAGCACATGTTAATTTGAGCACAATTAATAGTATATTAAAAAATAATAGTACTGATGTAGTTTCTATAATTAAAGCTCTTTTCCCTTCAGGAGTAAGTTCAAGTTCTAGCAGTAGTTCTTCTTCTGGGAAATAAATATAAACCAACTAGACATAGATTAATTATTTAAAGAAGCTTTAGAAAAATCTATCAAGTCACCATAGTGCTCTTATTAATTTCAAACCATCTTCGGTACTTTCATCGAAGATGGTTTCTTAATGCAAGTATTACGCCACGTTAAATTTATACGACATCATAATAGACTACTATGCAATCTTCATTCGTATTATTATTAAACGACTATTATAGATATATAACTAATAATGAAAGGAGAATTCTTAAATTTCCTATATCCTATGAATCCTCACTCTCTAAAAAAGAAAACTGATAAGTGAATTGTTGCAACTACAATACAAAAAGTATAATACTAGAAGGTTGATTTACAGTAACCTAATTTAGGTTTAGAGGTAATATAATATCGTATATATTTGTTGGCGATAATTTATATGACATTCTATAATTGTAAATATTGGTTGACACTTCTTTCATGTGTGTTCCTTATCGGTTCGTGTAAACAGACGACAAAGACTTCTTCAAAGACAAATAGTATTTCACAAAACATTTCGTTTGATACTTCTAATATTGCCATTATTAATTTTGATCAATCAATATATTGGCTATTTGATAGTACATATAAACCATCAACCTTAACACAATTGGATATTTCAGAAATTGAGCAATTATTTAATAGAAGTATCGATGATTATAACTCTAAAATCAAAGAACCTGACAAAAAATATTTCGCAATTGATTTAACTAAATGGAAATATAAACGCCAATATGTTTGTGTCGTTAATAAGGATGGGGAAAAAGAAGTTTATATTAATTGTTTTTGTAGCACATTCGATAACAATTGGAAAAAGTCTTTAAGGCAAGTTGATGACGGAGGAAATTGTTTTTTTAATTTCAAGGTTAATTTAACAACAAAGAAATACTATGACTTTTTTGTGAACGGTCACGCTTGATTTTGATAATTTTCTTGGATATGAGGATTCATAGGATTTAGGAAATCTAAAAAGCTTTAAAATAGCTATCATAATAAAATGACAAAAAATAGAATAAAATATCTATTAGATTTTATACCATTAATAATCTTAATCGTATCCGCAATAATTTCAATTTATACAGTTGAAACTACTGATCAAAATTTTTTATGGGAACATATTGTTGGATTGACTGTTTTACCAATTAATATAGGTCTCTTCTTGTGGAGGCATAAAATCGCTGTATTAGCGCTTGGTATAACATTGGTATTGGGATTTTTTACTGTTTTGTCTTATGATATTCCTTTTACAGTCCAAAGATTTGCTTTTGCTGAAATACCTCTTTATTATGGGCAGTCAATTTTTCTACTGTGGTTATTAATTTATTTCGTAGTTTCTTGGAGGCATTTTACTGATATTGACTTAAAAGAGTATTGGCAAAATTTGGATCAAAAGCAAGAGTACAAATAAATCTATTAAATCAATATGGACCCTATGTTGATTTTTTAAAATCAACGATAATCTTATTGAAGAAGTTCTTTCAGTGTAAGTAATGCGCCATATTAATTTTATAGTCGATTATGATAAACGTCAATCGATCTTTTATAATTGTAATTGCTTAATTCCTTCATTTATATATAGTCAATAGCGAAAGAAGAATTTTTAAATTTCCTAAATCCTACGAATCCTCACTCTTCAATTATGAGAGGATTAAGGTCAATATAATATCATATATATTTGTGTTGGCGGTGATACTAAAAATTCAAAATTGTGATAGTTAAACAAGAATGTTTTAAGACAATCAAAGACTTTTCAAAAACTCCAACTTTTAGAAAAGGGAATGGTACATGTGGTGTTTATTTATGGGGCTTCTCTTTAGAAGAATCTGATTTTACAATACCTACAACACCTCGCAACTTTTTCCCTTATTACGTTGGTAAAATAGAGGATAACACTAAGGGCTGTATGTATCAGAGGACACAAGAACATATCACATCTTTAGTGGGAGGAAACCTATCAATATTTGATATAAAAAACGCTAGTGCAATGGGAACACCAATTGGGACCGTACACTCAAGTTACCAAAAAGCTTCCAAATGTGCCAAACCGAGTATTGGACCAACTTTGCCCGATCCTCCTAACTTTCCTAATTTGTTATACTTTCCAGAGGGTGTACATAGATACTTTGATTTTTTTACAACGCCTATTATTGTTAATCAAATTGATTGGATGGTAAAACATTTCTGCGTAACTTATTTTACGCCTTTAGGAGACGATAAACAGAATATAGTTGATTTGGAAAAATTTATTGGAAACATTATAGGATACGAAAATCTAAATACGAAACCCTATTCAATATCAAATTTGACTGTTGGTATAAAAAATAATCCCAATGATATTGCAATTGCAGTTAACAATTATGATGACTTATTTAAGCATTGTATATAGTATGAATGGAATTAACATCCCTAATTGAAAAAAATCAAACTGCTATTTGCCAAGAAGTAGCTGATAAAGTAAAAGAAATTAGAACGGCAAAAATAATGGAAGGTGAAGTAAATTTTGAGATGTTAGTTGTAGCATTAAAGAAAAAAGGTTATTCAACAATATAAACTATTGAACTTGCAAGCAACATTAATAAAATTAGGATTCATAGGATTTAGGAAATCTAAAAAATTTATTCCCATTTGATTATATAAACTCAAGTCTTCAGTAAGGTGAATTATAGTTCATTTAGTTTTAAGTAATCAATCACTGTAGGAATAAGATTAATAGTATCAAAATCATTTTTGATCTCATTTTTATCTGAAGGATCGAAAGCATATGGTCTTAATACATTTTCTATTGTCGGAATAGCAGTATAACAATTCCCTCTAACAAAAGAAAAGCTAATCGGTTTGTCAAGATATTTACCTAGCTTAATCATATCATTTCGTCTTTCAGGCGTAAGAATAGCTATAGCTTCTGCCGCATAGTTACTACAAACTCTGAAGTATTTATTAAATTCAGCATCGTCAAAACTTACATCATCGACAGATGGCATTGGCAACAAGCGTGCATATTCGTCTATTACACTTGATGGAAGTTGTGCAGCATTTCTTCTCCATATATAAGTACAGCCAGAGCAATTAACATTGGTAATAATAAAAAATCCTTTAAAAATGGTAAAGGCGTCATCTTCGGCATCTGCTGCTCTATCTGCTAATGTACGTATCGCTGAAAAATGGAAATAAACATTTTTGTATGTTCCTTCAATAAAATCTCCTCCGTTAAAATATGTGAAAATATAACGGATCAAACTACTTGCTATATAATCGTTTTTGGAAATAGACTTATCAGGTAAATAAGTAAATTTTGGATTGATATAAGTAATAATTTGCTTTATTACGGTTGCTTTGTAATCATCTGTAAAAGAATCTTTTTTATCGCTGTATTTATATATACAAAAGATAAAAAGCACTACTAAGAAAAGTATAGAATATCCAGCGAATGATTTGTTTATAATATCTAAAGAAAAGAAAAGTATAAATATCAAAATAGGACATATTATTCCGATTACTTTCCAAGCAAAAGTTTGCTTTGCTTCACTTTTTAATTTATTTGCCAATGGGAGCAATGTATCTGTATATAAACTGTCGAAATCTTTTATTTCGTCCATTAATTTTTTTTTGTGAAAATAAGATATTTTTTCAAATTGTTTTGCTGCGCCAATAAGAAACTAGCTGCATGATAAATACAAGTTATCCTTTGAAGGCTTATACTAGTTAGTATTACTGTGGACAACTACTACTTTAAAAAATCCATGTAAATACCTATCGAAATTACCACAGATATTATCATTGACAAATGCAGTTGTACAGTAGGATCATTATCAAATGCTGGATAATAGTAATTGAAGATGATCATTATCATCATAAAAATACAGATAAAAAAAGAATGTCCTGGAATATACGTCCATAGTATTGTATAAATGTTAGCTATGTCTTGATAGAGCTGTGGAACATGACCATTATTCATAAAAACAGAGAAATCTAAATTTCTTGTACACAATAATAAAAGCAAATCGGCTATAACTAGAGCGCACCAAACTAAACAAATCAAAAAAATTATTCGTGATATTTTCAGTTTCATCATTAATCAGATTTTGAATTGAATTACAAAATACGGATAAAAGTGTATTTAATCGTGAGGGTGAGGATTCATAGGATTTAGGAAATTTAAAAAGTTTCTTCCCATTTAAATAAAAAAATAATTGAATACTATTCAATATAAAATCTATAATTGAATAACAATTAATAAACCGTAAAAGACTTCGAAACTCTCTATCGAAGCCTTTCTTAGCTTTGCATTTTACTTCACATTTTTTACAGCCTCCTATTTATTTAAATGGTCTTTACAGAATACTCAAAGGTTACTAACCTTATATTGTCATATCCAGAACGTTATTATAATGAATATGATAAGTTAACCTCATTCTATGATTCATTAATCAATATTATACCAAATGATATTCAACTATGGTTGATAACAAATAACAATGCAACAAAAATCAAATTAGAAAGCAAGTATCGCTACAAAAAAATTAATGTCATTGGTATTAAAGGATGGGATGAAATATGGCTAAGAGATTGTATCGGAATAAATACAAGTGATGGAATAATAAAACCATATTATCATCCTCAATATTGTTCATTACATAGATACGGTGATTATTTTGAGCATATAAATAAACAATCAAGAATAATTATAAAAGAGTGCTTACAAAAGAAGATCAATTACATGCCATTAGTAATTGATGGAGGTAATTTTTCCAATAATGACAAAACAGTATTTCTTACAAATAAGATATTAGATGATAACAAAGAGTTATCAAAATCAGAGATCATCACTATTTTAAAAGATTTCACTTCATTACAACCAGAGATAATAGAGAGATGTGAAAATGATTCTATTGGTCATACAGATGGATTCTTGAATTTCATCTCCAATAACAAAGTATTACTATCAAACTATCCGTCATTATCATTCTTAAAGGAAGATATTCAATTCATATATCAAGTACGAAAAAAGTTAAAAGAAGAAAAACTAGAAGTAATTGAATTATATGATAGGCCAATAGATGAGGTAGTGCCATGTGAATGTTATAAAAAAACAAAGAAGGCTTGTTTTTATTCAGCAAGAGGTAATTATATAAATTTTTTACGATTGAATAATACGATCATTTTGCCGGAATATACTTTGCCAACTTTAAGAGAAACTAAATACTATAATAATATTAATAAGGATTCTCTAACTCAATTAGGATTTCAAGTAAAAACAATCAATTGTGATTTGCTTTCAAAGGAAGGTGGATCATTGCACTGTTTGAGTTATCCTTTTTAGTGGAAGGAATTTCTAAATTCTACGAGGAAACTTTTGGAAGTGAATATTGTAATTAGATCAATTATATAGAATACAAATAGTCTTTGCAAAATCTCACAGGGTTATATTATATTTTCTTATGATTTCTTTTGAGAAGGTTTCCCTTTAAAAAACCACTGAAAAGTAAATTAATAATAGAAGGCGCCTTTCTATTTTATTTATTTATTTAAAGACAACCAAATCAATTTCATATGACTATAAGGCTCAACAAAACCAATAATGACCTCTATATAATTGAAAGTCAACTAATAGGTCGACTAATTAATATAAATAAAAAAAGTGCCGATTTTACGGCACTTTCTAAGAAAAATGGTGGGCCCACACAGATTTGAACTGTGGACCCCCTGATTATGAGTCAGGTGCTCTAACCAGCTGAGCTATAGGCCCTGTTATGTTTTTACATAACGGACGGCAAAAGTAAGTAAATTATAATATTTTGCACCCAACTTTAAAAAAAATCATGCAACAAATTAAAAATATCATTTTCGATTTGGGAGGAGTGCTCTTAAACATTGATTACAACAAGACTTCAGCGGCATTTCAACAATTAGGATTTGGCAATTTTAATGAGCTATATTCTCAGTTTCAGGCAAATGAACTGTTTGAAAATTTTGAAACCGGTAAAATTTCTGAGGAATTGTTTTACCAAGAACTACAGAAATACGCTGAGCAAAAAGTAGATCAAAAGGATATTTATATAGCCTGGAATGCCATGTTACTTGATTTTAGGATAGAGAGTCTGGATTTTTTAGCATCAATTAGAAATAAATACCGCCTGTTTTTATTGAGTAACACCAATATTATTCACTTCACGGCATTCAAGAAAATATTGCAAAAAGAAACAGGAAAATCTTCACTGGATGAGTATTTCATCAAAAGCTACTATTCGCATGAAATAAAATTGCGTAAACCTTACAACGATATTTACGAGTTTATTTTGAAGGATGGAAATATGAAAGCGGCTGAAACACTATTTATTGACGACTCTATCAATAATATAGAAGCCGCAAAAGAATTGGGTATTAAAACCCATCTATTATTGCCCCAAGAAAGAATAGAAAAACTAGGCTTGTAACAATTACTTGATCTCTTCAAAATCAATATAATCCTCACTTGCAGGCTTTGAAACAGGCTGTTTCGGTTGCGCAGTACTGGTGTATTGTGTATTCTGCTGATTGTATTGGTTGGTTTGTTCATTCATACGATTACTCATATTGCTGAACTGTTTTTTAACCTGCTTGGTTGTAGTCACTACCGGGATGATAAAGTCAAATATTATTTT
>Ga0206871_10312_pt1 | contig 10695 bp, 8 predicted proteins | sample Alteio_BWOrgCont_33_FD_152627 | JGI IMG/M metagenome (GOLD analysis project Ga0206871, IMG submission 152627) | Enriched cells from forest soil in Barre Woods Harvard Forest LTER site, Petersham, Massachusetts, United States -... | ecosystem: Environmental > Terrestrial > Soil > Temperate forest >...
CACTTACCACGCTGCCACTGCTGAGCGAGCAGGAAAACGGTCCGTCGCTGCTGCTCTTTTTGTTCCTCGTGGTGTGGGCGGGCGATATCGCCGCGCTTTATGTGGGTCGCGCATGGGGGAGAAGGAAGCTTGCTCCTTTGATCAGTCCGGGAAAGACGTGGGAGGGCTCGGCGGCATCGGTTGTTGGCAGCGTATCGATTGGGCTGGCTCTGGTGCTGCTGGCCGGAATGCTGGCAAGGCGCAACGGGGGACTGTCTACTCTGTTGTCGTTTCCGGGATCAGTCATGGGCTGGGTGGCGCTGGCGGTCGTGCTGAATGTCGCGGCGCAGGTGGGTGACCTGATTGAGTCGGCAATCAAGCGGGGCGCGGGAGTGAAGGACTCAGGCTCGATGTTGCCGGGACACGGAGGGATGCTAGACCGCATCGATGCGCTGCTCGTGGCGGCTCCGGTGCTGTGGTACGCTCTACTCTTGCAGCAGTCCTTCTAGTTTTGAGTGATCGACGTTGAAGCAGATCGCCATTCTCGGCTCAACCGGTTCAATCGGTCAGAACACCCTCAGCATCATTGAGAAATATCCCGACCGGTTCGCGGTAGCCTCGCTGGCCGTCGGGAAGAACATCGATGCCGCCTTCGAGCAGTGCAAGCGCTGGAGGCCTGCAGTGGTTTCGCTGGCTACCGACGAACTGGCGGATGCGCTGAAGCTTCGCCTACAACAGTCCAGGATTACCGATATTGAAGTGGTCTACGGCACGCCCGGAACGGTTCATGCAGCCACGTTGCCGGAGGCGGATTTTGTCGTTTCGGCGATTGTGGGCGTCGCGGGGCTGGAGGCGACGTATGCCGCGGTCGAGGCGGGCAAGCCGGTTGGATTGGCAAACAAAGAAGCAATGGTGGCGGCGGGTGAGATTCTTGTAGCGGCGGCGCGGACAAAGGGCGTGGCACTCCTGCCAATCGATTCCGAGCACAACGCCATCCACCAGTGCATGCGGGCGGGCGAGAAGCGCGAGGTCCGGCGAATCTGGCTGACGGCTTCGGGCGGGCCTTTCCGGAACCTGCCACTGAGCGAGTTTGAAAATATCACGGTCGAGCAGGCGTTGAAGCATCCTACGTGGGTGATGGGGCGGCGGATCACGATTGACTCAGCGACGATGCTGAACAAGGGGCTGGAGATTATCGAGGCGTGCCGGCTGTTCGATATTCCTCCGTCGGCGGTGAGGGTAACGGTGCATCCGCAATCGACGGTGCATTCACTGGTGGAGTATATCGATGGGAGCATTCTGGCGCAGATTTCGGTGACGGATATGCGGCTGCCAATTTTGTACGCGATGAGTTATCCGGAACGGGTGGAGTCTGACCTGACCTTCGATATGGCGTCGCTGGGCCAACTGGACTTTGAGCCGCCGGATTTTGAGCGTTTTCCCTGCCTGCGGCTAGCATATGAGGCGGCGGACCCAGGAAATCCGGCCGCCGGAAAACGACAACGAACAGCAGTGCAACCGCGATCATCACTGCGATGCGTGGCGTTTTGGCGTCCGAAGCGTCGGCAAGCGCCAGATACTCCCACAGCGCCAGCTCCGCCACACTTGCAACCACCGGTGTAATCAGCCAGAACGGAGCTTCAAAAATCAGCAACAGAACAAGGGGAATAAGAACTACAGCCGTAACGACACGTTTCATCTCTATGAAAGGATACACGTTGCCCGGTGGGTCTTCGCTTGTGCGCGGGCCGTCAAAACAACATATCGAAATGGCCCGTGTTGACATCTATATATATGGAATATATGGAAGCAACGGAAGTAACAACCGCCGCAGAGGTCACGCCGATCACTAGCGAGCACACGGCAATTAACAAGGAAACCCGAGGAAACCAATGAAATCAAATCGAATTTTCGCTGCCGCCGCGATCTCCAGCCTGTTGGCAGCCGCCCTGCCTGCTCTTGCTCAGGGCACGGACGACGTCCAGGCTCAGGCAGTCATTACAGTTCTAAGCAAGAATGCAGAGACTCCTGCGCCTCTCCAGCAGCAAGATCTAAAGGTTCAGGTCAGCGGCAAATCCGCCAATATCACTGACCTTGTTCCGCTGCGCGGCGACCGCGCTGGGCTCGAACTCGTTATCCTCATCGACGGATCGGCCCGCACCAGCCTCGGCCGCCAGTTGGGCGACATCCAGCGCTTCGTGCAAGGGCTTCCCCCCACCACTGCTGTTGGCATCGCATACATGCAGAATGGCCGCGCCGTATTTTCGCAGCCTTTCACTACCGATAAAGCGCAGGCGCTTAAGGCGTTGCATCTGCCCGCCGGATCGGCCGGCAGCAACGCCAGTCCTTACTTCTGCCTCTCCGATCTCGCCAAAGGGTGGCCTTCAAACAATCGCGACAACAGGCGCGAGGTGGTCATGATCACTGACGGTGTCGACCCGTACAACCTTCGCTTCGACCCTGATAACCCCTATCTTCAAGCGGCCATCAACGATTCCGTTCGGGCCGGCCTCGTCGTCGATTCCATCTATTGGCACGATGACGGCAGGTACGACCGCGGTCTGTACCAGAACAACTCCGGCCAGAGCCTGCTCAGCCTGGTCTCACAGGCTACCGGAGGGATGTCCTACTGGCAGGGAATCGGCAATCCCGTCTCTTTTTCTCCTTACCTGGACGACCTGGGCCGCCGCCTGCAAAACCAGTACGAGCTGGGCTTTGTAGCTCCGGCAAAATCAAAGCCTGAAATTGCCAATCTGAAGGTCAAGCTGACAATGCCGAACACGAAGATCGACGCCCCGCAAAAGGTCGTCATCGTCCCCGGCGGTGTCGCGAAGCAGTAGTCTCCAGAGCCGAATAGCCCCTAAGGTGGCCTTTTCCGCGAGGGAAGGCCATCTGTGAACCGGCTCGCAGCGAAACTACTGCGGCTTCGTCGTTGCAGGCTTGCGTCTTGCTGGCGCCGGACGAGGATGTGCTGTACGTTCTGCTTGGACGTCCACCAGGTGAAGGGCCGCCGCTGCGGCGCAATACTGCACCTCCGGTTGCGGATCAGAAAGGCCGTCCATAGCGGCCTGCAGCAAGATTGGATCTGGATCCCCGCGCTTGGCAATCGCATCGAACGCTGCCGCTCGAACCAGCCACTTTTCCTTATTCGCGGAAGCATCCGCCAGTGCCTCCCCGCTTTTGGGATCAGGGTCTTTGGCGAGCATGATCGCCGCAGCCGCGAGCACCGGAGACGTGTCATCCCGGGTAAGCATCTTGTACCCCGTGTAAGCCAGCCCGCCAAAAGGCACGAATCCGATTCCCGCCTGCAGGCCCAGGGCCGCCATCTTCTTGGGGTCCTTCAGCATTTTCTTCTGTTGGTCTGTCAGGCTGGTGCCGGTCTTCTGCTCTCCCGTCAGGACCGCGTAATAGACGTCATAACCTCTGTTGTCACCCAGTTGGACAAGCGAGTATGCCGCGGCGAGTATCACAGATGGATCGTAGTCCTTGAGTGTTTCCCGTAGCTGCGCATCTGCACTCTTGGCGCCCATCTCGCCGAGGGCTTGCGCCGCGGCCGCACGTACTTCCGGCTTGTCATCTTTCAGCGCAGTGAGCGCTGCATCTTCTGCCTTGGCGTTGTGAGTAATTTCTCCCAGATCGCGCGCCGCCTTAACGCGATGGTCCATATTCTTGTCGGTAAGTCCGGCATTTAATACAGCCCACCCATTCGTTTGCAGAGGCGTCTCCGCCGCAGGAGCCTGCGCGATACATAGGGTTGTTGCCGTGGACACTGCGATCAAGCTGACCGCGCGAAATACTGATCTCATTTTTCTTCCCCAGACGTTTAAAAAACTGAGATTTTGGATTAACTGCAATATGGTAGCGGCTTTCTTGCGAAGATTAGCCGCTAGACCAAAATTTCGAGAATGATCAGGCGAGTTCTCTGGGGAGCTTGGGGCTCTTATCTGGGAACCAGGGTATTGGCAGGCAGCGACGCCACATCGTCGGACTCCGACCCGTCACCCAGGCCGCCGTAGCGGCGTTCGCGCTTCTGGAAGTCCTCAATCGCCTCCAGCATGTGGATACCGCGAAAGTCCGGCCACAGCCGGTCGGTGACGAAGATCTCCGCGTAGGCGATTTGCCACAGCAGGAAATTCGAGATGCGCATCTCGCCCGACGTGCGGATCAGCAGATCAGGGTCGGGCATGTGCGCGGTGTAGAGATGCCGCTGGATATCCTGTTCCGTGACATCCTCCAGGGGCAGCTCTTTCCGTTCGATCTCGCTGGAGAGCGCGCGAAAAGCATCGACCAGCTCCGAGCGCGCTCCATAGTTGAGGGCCAGCGTCAGCACTGTGCCTGTATTGTGCTTGGTCGCATCCGCTGCCCACTCCATCCGTTCGCGGACCTCACTTTCCAGCTCGTCGGTTCGACCAATGTACTGGATGCGGACATTGTTGTCGTTCATCCGCTGCACATTGTTTGAGAGATAGGTGCGCAGCAGCCGCATCAGGAAACTCACTTCCGTTCGCGGCCGTTTCAGGTTGTTCTCGAGCGAGAACGCATAGAGCGTGAGCCAGGGCAGCCCGATTCGCGATGCCGTCTCGACGACATATTGAACCGACTCAGCCCCCTGCTGGTGTCCAAGGAAGCGCTTCAGGCTCCGTTTGCCCGCCCACCGCCCATTGCCATCCATGATGATGGCCACGTGTTTGGGCACGCGGTCGGCATCCAGCCGGCGATAAATCGCCAGCTCGTCGGGCGGCAGTTCGTGAACTCTGCTAAACGTTAGCGACAACGGCATCCTCTGATTCGACCGTAGCACGGTCGCCGGGGCAGCCGCAATAACACGAAAGGAAGATCCACATCAACCTTCCGGCCGATTTCAAACTCCTGACAGACCCATGACAATATCGTCATTTCGGACGGGTCATATCGAACCGGTCGCGAGTGCGCACATACGTCGGTCCGCCCATCCTGCCAATGGCCCTCAATTTATCTGGATCGATCTTGTAGCCGTTGACCACCGCCTCGTCCACGTGAAACCGAAGCACATCGCCGAAGACAATCGTGCCACCGCCCGGCGCCTCACCGATTGGCAGAAGCTGTCGCAATCGGCATTCCATCTGCGCATGGCTTTCACCTACACGGGGAGGCTTGACCAGTTCGCTCGCCACCGGCGTAAGTCCGGAAATATCGAATTCGTCTATCTCCGGAGGAACCTCGGCCGAAGTCAGGTTCATCTTGTCCGCAAATTCCTCTGACACGATGTTCACGACAAACTCCTTCGTTGCCACAACATTGCGCAGGGTATCTTTTGTCGGAGCCTCGCCCTTACGGAACGAGCTTACAAAGCAAACCACGGGAGGATCGGCGCTGCAGGCCATGAAATAGCTGAAAGGGGCGAGGTTGCGCACGCCCTGCTCATCCAGGCTGGAGACAAAGGCGATCGGGCGCGGCACGACCATCCCGATCATGAGCTTGTAGATATCTGCAGCTGAGCTGCCGTCCAGATCGAAGTGAAGCATAGACATATAGCTGCATTCTATCCATAAGAAATGGACGCAACGCGAATGCCAGCCCTGATCCCGCTACCCGCTTCTTAGCTCACCGGAGTTTAGTCGTCCGCTTTTTAGCTGCTTACGCTGTACGCCGGCGCCCCGATGCCATTTCCCTTACGTGGTTGAGGAACATCGATCGCTGAAAGCCGTCCAGCTGTGACATCAGCGACGCGATCTCCGCCAAGAAGGGATCGGACATGATGGCCATGGTCTCTGCCTGAACGCGGCTTCGCGCATCACGCAGCAGCGCGCAGATATCCACTTCGAGCGCCGTGGCCAGCCGTTCCAGCGAAGACAGCGTCGGCATCGCTTTGGCATTCTCGATTTTCGAGATATATGTGCGCGGCACCTGCATGCGGCCTGCAAGCTGACGCTGGCTTAGACCTCGTGCATGGCGAATATCGCGAACCGCGCGCGCGACGTTAATCTCGTCTTCGTTAGCCGAGGTGTTCGCAGACGCCACCACCAGAAGCGGTAGCTGCGGTTCCGGTTCTTCGATTTCAAGTGGTTTGTGGCAGCGGCGGCAGAGCGAATTCGCCGTTCGGAATTGCACCAGACTACAGTGCTCGCAACGAAGCACCTCGCGTGCTTCGACAGTAGCTAAGATAGTTGCCATAAATTGTTACGGAGAACCAGAGCGGGCTACTCCAGCTGGCTGAAGCAGCGGATTATAGCCGCCATTCCCCCCAACTGTGATTCAGGTTGCATCCGAGGTATCTTAGTTGTCAAGTGAAAACTGTGAGTCAGCCGGAGAAACCCGGAAGAAACCCGAAGAAACCCAAAATGGAATTTGCAATAAGGAAATCAGATGATCGTCAACGAGCCATATAACGAGACATACACCCGCCAGCGCGCATGGGAATTACTCTGCGAGTGGACCCAGTCACAGAGCCTTCTCAAGCACGCTCTCGCCGTAGAAACCTGTGTCCGCGCCTACGGCGAACACGAAGCCGATGCTCTCGGCATCACCGGAAGTGAGCGCGATAACTTCGTCGACGATTACTCCATCACGGGCTTGCTCCACGACTTCGACTACGAGCGCCACCCCTCGCTCGAAGAGCATCCCTTCGTCGGCAATCGCCTTCTCGTCGACCAGGGATGGCCGGAGCAGATTCGCACCGCCATCCTTGGCCACGCGACTTATTCCGGCGTCCCGCGCGAATCCCATCTTGCCAAAGCGCTCTTCGCCTGCGATGAGTTGGCCGGCTTTCTCGCTGCCTGCTCTCTGGTCAAACCCACAAAATCCATCTTTGACGTGGACGTCGCGGGAGTGAAGAAAAAGATGAAGGACAAAGCCTTCGCCCGCGGCGTGAATCGTGACGACATCGTAGTTGGCGCAGCCGAGCTAGGTGTCTCCATCGACGATCACATCGCCTTCTGCATCCTCGCCATGCAGAACAACGCCGATGCCCTCGGTTTGTACGGAACGCCTGCTCAGCCTGCATAGGAGGCCTGGTTGGGAATCTTCCCTAAACGCCCTATCGCGTGTACGGTGTGATGGAGGAATGTACGCGTGGGGAGATGGTTGCGTCGCGGGCTCTGGGCACTGCTGGTCATTTTAGGAATCGGATTTATCGCTGGTCTGGCCGGGTTTCTTTGGTTGCGGTACGTCCCCCCAACGTTGCTCCCGCAGTCCTCACTGCTGCCACCCGTCGGTGAGGTTCAGGCCACGGCGGGGCAGGGAATCATCTCGATCGACTGGACTCTCCTTCCCAACGCCGTCAGCTACCAGGTACTGCGCAGTGACCGCCCCAACGGCCCATTTGCAATGGCAAGCTCCCCCTTTGGAGTAGCCCCGATTTTTGTCGAGCACGCCCTTGAGAGGTTCTTCCCCGGGGAGCCTTTTGGCCGTGTGCCGCGCGGTCCCTGGGTCGACTCCGACATTTTTCCTGGCCACACCTATTACTACTGCGTCCGGGCCAATGACGGCAGCGCATGGAGCCCGCAAGGCGCAACCGCATCCGCGACTGCCTCCGCCGTATCGTCCCAGGAACCGAAGATTACAGTGCGCGTCGATGGATCCCACACCACCGGCTCTCTCGAACACAAATGGGAAATGGCTCTCGGCTCCGAACATCTGAGCTACATGTTCAAAGGCGATCTGAATGAGCACATCAAGGCCGCCGGAGCTGGTCTTCGCGCCGGCAACAAGCTCGCCCACGATACGCTCGGTATTCGATACATTCGCGCGCACGGCATTTTCATGGACGACCCCAGCGTCTACACCGAAGACGCCATCGGAAACCCGCACTACGACTGGTCCAAGGTCGACAAGCTCTACGACATCCTGCGCCAGGACGGCCTCAAGCCCTACGTCGAGCTGAGCTTCATGCCGGCCGCACTCGCCGCGAACCCCAGCGCACCGATAATCTTCATGTATCGAGCCAGCAGCTCGCCTCCAAAGGACTACAAGAAGTGGCAGGCTCTCGTTGCGGCGCTGGCCCAACACCTCATCGAGCGCTATGGCAAGGATGAGGTCGAGACTTGGCTCTTCGAGGTCTGGAACGAGCCTGATCTACCGCACGACCCCATCTTCTGGAGCGGGACCCGCGACAACTATTTCCGACTCTACGATTACGCCGCCGAAGGCCTCAAGTCGGTCGATCCCAACCTGAAAATCGGAGGCCCGGTCACCGTCTTCACCACATTTCAAGAGCCATTCCTCCGCCACGTCACCACGGAGAACTATGCCACCGGAGGGCACAGCGTCCCCCTCGACTTCCTCGACATGCATACGTACTACCTGCCCGCATCCGACTACCGGCCCCTCCTGCGCCGCTACGGCCTCGGCGACACCCCGATCTACTTCACCGAGTGGGGCATTTCCGCTCAATACGGCGATAAGGTCAGCGACATGGCCTACAGCGCCGCCGAGACTGTTTCCGGCCTCGAAGACAGTCTCGATCAGGTGACGGCCATCAGCTACTGGACCGCGAGTGACTACTTCGAAGAGAGCGGCGATCCCAAGGCCGCCTTTCATGGAGGCTTCGGTCTCATCGGCCTTAATGGTCTCCGAAAGCCGCGCTACTGGGCCTACTACCTTCTGCACCAGCTGGGCACGGAGCGCCTCGCGATCACTGGCGGCGGAGACGGTTTCGGTGGCCTTGTGAAAGCTCTCGCCTCACGCAACACTGACGGCAGCATCGGCGTTCTCCTCAGCAATGCCACTCCTGGGCACAGTAAGGCCGTAGGCAGCGCCCCGCTCGCCCGCCACATCTCGCTCACCATCTCCGGCCTGATCGCGGGCAACGGTTACCGCCTCGAGCACGACCAGATCGACAACGACCACTCCAATGTCTACGGAGCATGGCAATCCATGGGCAGCCCCAAATGGCCTGACGCCTCACAGATGGCCTCACTGCATCAGAAGGACGCGCTCCAGACCCTCAGTCCTGGGTCCACCGTCACCGCGAACTCGCAAGGCGAAGTCACTCTCGACTTCGATCTGCCTATGCCGGCCGTGTCGTGCATAAAACTTGCTCCTGTGAAATGAACGCGCGAAGCGCCTTTGCCTGGACGGCCAGTCCTGCTAATCTGACCAGTCCCGTATGGCCGAATCGACCTCACCTTCGCTGAACACTACTCTCCCCTCAAAGCTCGATCCCAAATCCCCCCGCGCCCGCAATAACACCGCAGGCATGCTCGCCCTGCTCTCGCAGATCCGAGAGCAGGAAGCTGCCATCCGTGAGGGCGGAGGCCCCAAGGCTATTGAAGCCCAGCACGCCAAGAAGCGGCTGACAGTCCGCGAGCGAATCGCCCTTCTCCTTGATCCCGAAACACAGCTCTTCGAACTCGCACGCTTCGCCGCCTTCGAAATGTACGAAGAGTGGGGCGGAGCACCCTCCGCCGGCACCGTCACCGGCCTCGGCCGCGTCGCCGGACAGCTCTGCATGATCATCGCCAACGACGCGACCGTGAAGGCCGGAGCCTTTTTCCCGATGACCGCGAAGAAGGTTCTCCGCGCCCAGCACATCGCGATGGAGAACCGCATCCCCACTCTCTACCTCGTCGACTCGGCGGGCGTCTTCCTGCCGCTGCAGGAAGACGTCTTCCCTGACCAGGACGACTTCGGCCGCATTTTCCGCAACAACGCCGTCATGTCCGCGATGGGCATCCCGCAGATCACCGCCATCATGGGCATGTGTGTCGCCGGCGGAGCCTACCTTCCCGTCATGACCGACCACGTTCTCATGACTGAGGGCAGCGGACTCTTCCTCGCGGGTCCTGCGCTCGTCCAGGCCGCCATCGGACAGAAATACTCCGCCGAAGAGCTCGGCGGCGCGACCATGCACGCCGAAATCTCTGGCACGGTCGACTTCAAGGAGCCCAACGACCATCTCTGCATTGCCCGGCTGCGCTCGCTTGTCGCCAAGATTGGCCACCGCCCCGGCGCACCCTTCAGCCGCATCCCATACAACCCCGAAAAAGACGCGCCCAAATACTCCGCAGAAGACCTCTACTCGCTTCTCGATCCCGACCCGGCAAAGAGCGCGGCAAACACTTACGACATGCACGAGCTTCTGGCTCGCATCGTTGATCGCAGCGAGTTCGACGAGTACAAGCCCGACTACGGCCGCACCGTTTTATGTGGATACGCCCGCATCGGAGGCCACGCCGTCGGCATCGTTGCCAACCAGAAGCAGCACCAGCCCCAAATTAGCCACACCGGCGAAAAGCGCACCGAGTTCGGCGGCGTCATCTACGCCGAGAGCGCCGAAAAGGCCGCGCGGTTCATCATGGACTGCAACCAGAACCTCGTGCCCCTCATCTTCCTGCACGACGTCAACGGCTTCATGGTGGGCCGCGACGCCGAGTGGAGCGGCATCATCCGTGCCGGCGCAAAGATGGTCACTGCTGTCTCCAATTCTACGGTGCCTAAGATCACCGTCATCGTCGGCGGCTCTTACGGGGCAGGGAACTACGCCATGTGCGGCAAAGCCTACGATCCGCGCTTCATCTTCGCGTGGCCTACCGCGCGTTATGCCGTCATGAGCGGAGCCTCAGCCGCCAACACACTTGTCGAAATCCGCATTCGCCAGCTAGAACGGGGCGGCAAAAAGCTAAGCGACGAAGAGAAGCAGGAACTGCTCGCCTCCATCAAAGCCACCTACAACCAGCAGACCGATTGCCGTTACGCCGCTGCCCGCCTCTGGGTCGACGGCATCATCGACCCCGCAAA
>Ga0206871_10313_pt1 | contig 10660 bp, 8 predicted proteins | sample Alteio_BWOrgCont_33_FD_152627 | JGI IMG/M metagenome (GOLD analysis project Ga0206871, IMG submission 152627) | Enriched cells from forest soil in Barre Woods Harvard Forest LTER site, Petersham, Massachusetts, United States -... | ecosystem: Environmental > Terrestrial > Soil > Temperate forest >...
CAGCGAGTGGGGGCCACGCTTAGGCTTGAGCCAGGAAAACGTTCAAAGCTATCTGACCGAGAACATTCATTACTTCCTCGACCCAGCTTGCCTTCATGGCATGGAGCTTTTGTTCAAATATGCCCAGGAGTGTGGAGCGCTCTCAACCGCGCCTCCGTTGTTCTTTCTGGATGCGGCGAAGGCAGCAGTGACTTAGTCTTATTTCCCTGTCTCGCAACTCTGCACTGTAAACTACATCTCACCACAATCGAATGCTGCCTCACCTCCAGTTGTTGCTCGCGGTTTCCACTTGGGTTCGACTCCGGCGGCTCGGCGGAGTGGGTCTGGTTATATTGGGTATCGCAGACAACTCCGTCATCCCGCTGACCGGCAGCATGGACGTGCTGACCATCTGGCTGTCCGCTCGTCACCGTGAACCCTGGCCCTACTACGCGCTTATGGCAACCGTTGGCGCAGTGCTGGGCGGTTACATCACTTACGCTTTGGCTCGAAAGGGCGGCAAAGAAACGATGGAGCGCAGGCTCTCGAAAAGACGAGCCGCAAAAGTCTACAAGAGATTCGAAAAATGGGGATTCGGCGGGATTGCGATTCCGGCCATATTGCCTCCGCCATTTCCTTTTTTCCCTTTCCTGCTTGCCGCCGGGGCAATGCAGTATTCACGAAAGAAATTCTTGGCTGCCCTCGTGCTCGGCCGTGGAGTTCGCTATTCGATAGTTGCTTACCTCGGAGTGCGCTATGGCAATCACATCGTGCGCTTCTTTGCCCGGTACAATAAACAGGCTCTGGCCATACTGATCGGCTTGGCTGTCATTGGCGGAATTATTACGCTGGTCCAATACCTTCGCTATAGAAAGAACTGAGGCAGCCGTTGGAGCACGGCTCGATGCTGCGCTAAATTTGGAGCAACCGCCGTGCCTCCGCTAGAATTGTCACAGTCGTTATCTAATCCCATGTCCCTGACCAGGCAGCAGGCTCTCGATCTGTTTCATTCCGATGATTTGATCGGCATCGGCATGGAAGCCAATTCCTTGCGTCGCAAGCTGCACCCCGAAGGCGTGGCCACCTACATCATTGATCGCAACATTAATTACACCAACTACTGCACTGAATACTGCACCTTCTGCGCCTTCTATCGCCCGTTGAAAGGGCCCAAAGCAAAAGAGGGATATATCCTCGATTTCGAAACCATTTACGAAAAGATTCGTGAAACCGTCGAGCTCGGCGGAACTGGAGTGTTGATGCAGGGTGGTCTGCATCCCGACCTGAAAATTGACTGGCATGAGCAGATGTTGCGCGGCATCAAGCAGCGCTTCCCGAAAATTCATCTGCACTGCTACTCGGCTTCCGAGATTATCGCGATCGCTGAATACAGCGAACTGAGCATCCGCGACACGATTGCACGGCTCAGGGACGCAGGGTTGGATTCGATTCCCGGCGGTGGTGCGGAGATTCTCGACGACGAAGTCCGTTATAAGATCGCGCGCCTGAAGTGCTTGACGGAAGACTGGCTCAACGTGCATCGCACCGCGCACCAGTTGGGGATGCGAACGACCGCGACCATGATGTTCGGCGTAGGCGAGAACTACGAGAACCGCGTAAATCATTTCCAACGGCTCTACGAACTGCAGGAAGAAACCGGCGGCTTCACCGCATTTATTCCCTGGAGCTTTCAGCCGCAGAATACGGCGCTGGGCGGTCGTCATTGGGACGAAGCTACGGCAGTTGAATATTTGAAAGTGCTGGCGATCTCGCGGCTCTACCTCTCGAATTTCCTGAACGTGCAATCCAGTTGGGTGACCCAAGGGCTGAAAGTCTGCCAACTCGGCCTGCAGTTCGGTGGGAACGACGTAGGCTCGGTGATGCTCGAAGAGAACGTCGTAAGAGCGGCCGGCGTGACCAACTGCACGACGGAAGAAGAATTACGGCGAATCATCCGTGACGCTGGTTTCAAGCCGGTGCAAAGAGACACGCTCTACCGGACCTACTTTCTGAACTGAAGCTTCATAGCCCGGCGCGACTCGCGCGGCCCGACCCACACACAAGTTCAGGTAGAATGAACGTTTCAGATAGACTCGCTTGGAGTCGCTGAGAAGCCTCATCCACAACCGCATGTTCTCTCCCTGCCAACTGCTAGCCGCGTTCGTTGCTCCGAAGGGAATAGGGCAATACATCCGGCAGCATTTTCTCGATAAGACTTTTCAGGGCCTGTATCACCCTAACGCTTTTGATACGGCATTGTTGATTCCTTATTTCATCGTGCTGATCCTGCTGGCTTCGTATGGCGCACATCGCTACGTCCTGGTTTATCTCTATTACAAGCACAAGAAGAATCGCACCACCGAACCGGCCGCGCATTTTTCCGAACTGCCCCGAGTCACCGTTCAACTCCCTATATTCAACGAACAATTCGTGGTCGAGCGGCTTCTGGACGCCGTTTGCCGCTTGAATTATCCGCTCGACAAACTCGACATCCAGGTGCTCGACGACTCGACCGATGAAACCGTCGCCGTGGCAAGAGGGCTGGTTAATCACTATGCCGCGCGGGGATTTCCGGTGACCTACCATCATCGTTCGAATCGCGAGGGATTCAAGGCAGGCGCGCTGGCGGAGGGTTTGAAGACAGCGAAAGGCGAGTTCGTCGCGATCTTCGACGCCGACTTCGTTCCTCCGGAAGATTTCCTGATGCGCACCATTCACCACTTCACCGAACCCAAAGTCGCGATGGTCCAAACCCGCTGGACCCACATCAATCGCAACTATTCGTTCCTGACCGAGGTTGAGGCCATTTTGCTCGACGGGCATTTCGTGCTCGAACACTCCGGTCGCGCTCGCAGCAAAGTCTTTTTCAACTTCAACGGAACGGCCGGAGTGTGGCGGCGGTGTGCGATTGACGACGCTGGTGGCTGGCAGCACGACACCCTGACGGAAGACACCGATCTTTCATATAGAGCCCAACTGAAGGGTTGGAACTTTATTTATCTGCAGGATGTGGAGTGCCCGGCCGAACTGCCGGTTGAGATGACCGCCTTCAAAACCCAGCAAGCGCGCTGGGCCAAGGGATTGATCCAGACCAGCAAGAAGATTTTGCCCCAGGTGCTTAAGAGTGATCAGCGGTTCCACGTAAAGCTTGAGGCTTGGTATCACCTGACCGCAAATCTCAGCTATCCGTTGATGATTGTACTGTCAGTGCTCCTGCTGCCGGCCATGATCATTCGCTTCTATCAGGGCTGGTTTCAAATGCTCTACATTGATTTGCCGCTGTTTATGGCGTCGACATTTTCGATATCGAGCTTTTATCTGGTCTCGCAGCGCGAGTTATTTCCCGGCAAATGGTATCGCGCCCTGCTTTATCTCCCCTTTCTAATGGCCCTCGGCATCGGCCTCACCGTCACCAACACGCGCGCCGTGCTGGAAGCGCTGATTGGGAAGAAGTCCGACTTCGCGCGCACTCCGAAATATCACGTCGAGTCCAAGAAGGACAAGGTACGCGCCAACAACTATCGTCGCGGTCTGGGCTGGGTTCCGTGGGTAGAGCTGCTAATTGGTTGTTACTTCGCCATCACGGTGTACTACGCAATAGACAACGAAAACTACATCACGGTGCCATTCCTGATTTTGTTCGTCGTGGGCTATTGGTATACGGGACTGATGTCGCTACTGCAGGGGCGATTCGCGGGCATCTCGCTCAGCGCGGAGACTCATACCAAGCCATTCCCGGTCGGAGTTTGAGGTCGCGAAAGAAGTTCGTGTTCCCGTCAACGAACATCATCACGACCGGCACGCGCCCTGTCGTTTTGATATCCTAGTGCATTGTGCGGATGATATGGTTATTTCTGATTCTCGCCTGCAGCGGCGGGGCCGTATTGTGGGCGGGCATAGCAGCCTATCTTCGTGTGCGCCGCCACCTGAAGGTCACGGCTGAATTGAGAAAAAGCGGCGTCCATCGCGAAGTGGACAGCCTTTAGGATGTGTAAGCTGTAGAAACGTAGCTAGCTACGTCTCCTCCGAACGGAGATCGCAAACATGAACAAGCCAGTTACCGGGATCCTCGGAACTCAAGATCGTGTTCTCGATGCCGCAAGCCAAGTTGCAATTGTGATTGGCGCCAGCCTGTTCGTGGCTCTGTGCGCCCGCATCACGCTGCCCTTGCCCTTCACGCCTGTGCCCTTAACGCTGCAAAATTTCGGTGTGCTGCTCGTAGGGCTTGCTCTGGGCCCCCGTCGCGCCTTCGCCGCACTCGTTCTTTACCTCGCGGAAGGCCTCATCGGCATGCCAGTATTTAATCCCACGGGACCTGGTGGAGTGGCTCAGTTGCTCGGACCCACCGGCGGCTTCCTGCTGGCCTATCCTTTCGTTGCCGGCATCGCTGGCTGGGTTTTCGAAGCGAAGAACGAAGAAAAGAGTTTCGTCCGCGCCGCCATCGCTTGCGTTCTAGCCGAGATTTTCCTGTTTGTGTGCGGACTGTCCTGGCTGGCCGTCCTTACGCATTCTATTGCCCTTGCAATTCGCTTCGGTCTCTACTGGTTTGTCTTCGCCGAAGTCATCAAGATTATGTCCGCCTCCGCGTTGGCCAGCGGTTGGCAGCGTTTCCATAAGGTTCAATCATGACTCCTATCGCCGCCACTTCCGAACATTCGCCAACACCCATCACCGAAGGCAAGCGCGAAATCACTGTCGCTCACAGCCCTGACTCCGATGATGCTTTCATGTTTTATGGACTGGCCACGAACAAGGTTCGCGTCCCCGGCCTGCGTTTTACCCACACTCTTTCGGACATCGAAACCCTGAACCGCAAAGCCATGGAAGGCGTCTACGACGTGACCGCGATTTCTTTTCACGCCTATCCCTACATTCAGGATCACTACTCCTTGCTCCCTACCGGCGGCAGCGTGGGAGACGGATACGGCCCCATGATCGTGGCCCCGCGCGCGTACTCGATCAGCGATATCAAACACAAACGCATCGCAGTTCCGGGAGTATTGACCACTGCTTATCTGGTGCTAAAACTCTTTGCCCCAGGGATCGAAACTGATGTCGTCCCTTTCGATCAGATCATTCCCCAGGTGTTGGACGGCAGGCAGGAGGCTGGCCTGATCATTCACGAAGGCCAGTTGACCTACGACAAGTCCGGACTGCATCGCATCGTGGATCTCGGCAAGTGGTGGCAGAAAGTCACGGGTTTGCCGTTGCCGCTGGGAGGCAATGCCATCCGTCGCAGTCTCGGCCCCGAGTTGATGTTCAGCGTGGGCAACGCTTTGCGCGAGAGCATTCAGTACGCGCTTGATCATCGTGAAGAGGCACTCGCGTACGCCATGCAGTTTGCCCGAGACCTCGACTCCCAGCTCGCCGACAAGTTTGTCGGCATGTACGTCAACGAGCGCACTCTCGACTACGGCCCCGAGGGAAGGGAAGCCGTGCGCCGTCTCCTCGACATGGGCCACAAGGCAGGAATTATTCCGCAAGCTTCAAGAGTCGATTTCGCCGCTTAACATCATCCCAACTTAGAATTGTCATCCCGAGCGAAGCGAGGGATCCCGGTGTTTGCCCCCACCAACTGATCGCCGGCGCCGGTCGCCATCAATGCAGCGGAGCCGCTTCCGCAGAATTCGCAATACCCGTGCCTTCATGCAGCAGCAATCGATCCGTCTGCGAATCGTAAGTGAAAATCTCCGCGTATCGACCCCAATTCAAGGCGGTGTCGAGCTGGAGTCCAACGTCTTCCTGGGAAAAGTGCTGGTCCAGGACGTCGCGGAAAAACTCCATTGGGACCGCCCGGTCTGACTTCCGCTCCAGCGCGTTTCGAATTTGCTGAATCAGCGTGACGTGACTAAGAACAGCATCGCGAAATAATTTTTTTCGCGTGCCGATATCTGCGTCCGCAAATTCCTTGCCCGCGGGCGTGATTTGCACGTCTCCTTGAGTCGACTCGGCGAAGCCCAGCAGCACAGCTTCATCCACAATAGGAAACAGATCATCCACTTCCATCAACAACTCTTCCGCGAGATGATACATGTCCTCCCGCCCGCCGCGATCGTTTAAGAACTCAAGCAACCCGGCCATCCCGCCGGCAGTTGCATGAGGCAGCACCTGAAACGAAGGCTTGCGGACGACAGGCAACTTTGTGACCGGCCCGACTTCCAGTTCGGGTTGTGTCATCACCTTGTAGATGTAATCAACGTAGATAAGAAACTCCGCCGTCTTACGATCGCGCGGCTGAGGCAGAGAAATGCGGAAATCCGCGCGAATCTTTGCCGGATGCGTCCCGAGAACCACGACTCGATCCGCTAGCAGCACCGCTTCTTCAATATTATGCGTGACCAGGAAAATGCTCTTCGTGGGCATCTGATCCTTCATCCACAACTCCATCAACTCGCGGCGAAGGCTCTCGGCCGTAAGCACATCCAGCGCGGAGAACGGCTCGTCCATAAACAGCACTTCGGGTTCTACAACAAGGGCGCGCGCAAATCCGACTCGCTGTTTCATGCCCCCCGAAAGTTCCTTGGGATAAGCGTTTTCAAAGCCTTTGAGTCCCACCGTGGACAGAGCTTGCAATGCCCGCCGATGCCGCTCCGCGTGCTCGATCCCTCGTGCCGCGAGCGGAGCCTCCACATTCCCCATCACTGTCAACCATGGGAATAACGCAAAACTCTGGAACACCATGCCAATGTTCGGAGTGCAACCACTCAGCGGCTCCCCGTGTACAAGTACCGTGCCACTCGTGGGCACGGTCAATCCCGACAGAATTCTCAGCAGCGTAGATTTTCCAGATCCCGAAGGCCCAAGCAGCGCACAAATGATGCCCGACTCGACCGCCAAGTCCATGGGAGCGATGATCTGAATTTCTCTTCCGTCTGGTTGCGTGTAAGACTTCTCAATCTTCCGCCCTTCGATGATGATCTCCCCAGGCTGCGGAAGCTGCGCCGGTTGCGGTTCCGGCTCGCGTGCGGTTTGGCGTTCGCGTTGAGGCTCCGCCGGCAGTGCGCCCGAAAGTTCATCCATCATCCGCTGCCAGGCTTCTTCTGGAAGTTCATCGAACAAGCGCATCCGGTCGTCGGGATCAATCCGGTCAACGAGGGCGCGCATTTCTCCCATCGGCAGCGAGTGCAACAACACGTATTGGTGATAGTAGGGAAATTGAGCGACCACATCGGCGGCGAGATCCAAAGGCAAATGGCGGAAAAGCGACTGTTGCTGCTCGAAGGGAAGATTACCCAACGCGTCGGCCGCGTGCACCACATCGGAAGTCTGCAGCAGAGCTACAGCCTCATTCCAACGCGCCTGCGAAACCGCGTCCCGGAGCTTTTCAGCGAGTGGTGAAGTCATCGGAAGTTAAGACGCCAGCGTGATATATGGTTCTCTGAATCGGTCGCACGAAAGCCTTCACAATATATCGCAGTGGACGCCCATCCTGACTAAACGAATGTAGGCGCGCGCAGTCTTTAACCGCTTGTTCTCGCATTACTCGTATACGCAGCACGGTGCTAGCCACGGAGCGGCGTAAGAATGCAGCCCACGAACACGCGCGCTTCGCCTTCCATGATTTGACGGAGTGCAAGAGCCCGCGGAAAACCGTCGATTCGTATCAGGGTATGCCTTCAGGCATACCGTAACTCGATGAAAAATGGGTTCGGCTTCAGCCGCTGGGGCTCGATGGTGCGACTGTAAATCGCATTTTTCCGCAACCTCGCAAGCCGTGGGGAAAGTTCGAACCAGACTAGCCCCAACGGGGCGAAAGATTACCTTCTATCTCGCCGACGGCGCCCGTTCCAGCAGCTTTACCAAACTATAGAGCGTCTGATTGACGGGCGTGGGCACGCCCGTTTCCGCACCTCTCTGCACCAGAAAGCCGTTCAAGGAATCAATTTCGGTGGATTTTCCGCGGGCAATATCCTGCGCGGTGGAAGAAAGCGCTTCCGGTACCACACGGCCGAGTTCCACGACCGCCGCGATCAGCTTATCCGCCGCCAGGCGAACTCCAGCCGCGTTGCCCACCGCCACTCCCTCGGCTACCACTTGCTTCATCACTTCAAGCGAGCCGGCATCGGCGACAAGATGTCCGTATCTAGCACGCGAGAGCGCCGATAGCGCGTTGTAGGCGCAATTCATGATGAGCTTTGTCCACAGTTCGAGTGTGATGTTTTGCGAAATCCGGCAAGGGACGCCGGCCCGCTTGAACGTCTCTGCGATCTCCGCAAGCTCCGATTCGCTCGCACCCTGATTCGAGACTGGATTTCCAATCACTAGATCGCCGCGTCCCGAGTGCTTGACCTGCCCCGCTGCGCTCATCTCGGCGGCAATATAAACCACCGCAGAAATCGCCTGGATGCCGGCTGCGAAATCCATTCGCTCGGCATTGTCTACGCCGTTTTGAAGAGAAACCACGTTCGTTTCCGGTGCGAGATAGGGAGCCAGCAATTTCGCCGTGTCTTCCGTATCCACCGTCTTCACCGAGAAGAGAACTAACTGCGCGTCGCGCACGGCTGCTAATTCCGTAGACGCAGAAACGGAAATGCGCTCTTTGAAATGAATACTGTCGATGAAAAGGCCATCGCGATTGATTGCTTCGACACGTTGCGCACGGCCGATAAGAGTGACCCGGGCGCCCGCGCGCGCCAGCATTCCTCCGAAATAACATCCCACAGCGCCCGCGCCGACCACGGCAATCCGGGGCCACCCTTTTTCCGGCATGTCATCTCCAAAATCTTATTCTGTCATCGCGAACGAAGCGAAGATACCGACAGTATTCATTTGTCATTCCGAACGAAGTGAGGAATCCCCCAACACCCGTGCAACCCTCACCGTTTCAGGGAATTTCTACCAAGAACTCGCCGTGATCGTTCAAGCCAGACGCCAGAAGCTAAAAGCTTTCTTTAAATGAAAACACCGGATCAACATCCACCGGCACGCCTGCCGCGGACTTCAAGGAAGCCTGCAGTTCCGGCGGCATGGTCCCATATCTCTTAAACCAGTTTTCGCCCCGCGCCCTGTCGCCGGTCGCTTCAATCTCCAACAACTCTTTCGCCAGATCCTTGATGTCTGCTGGCATGCGCTGATAATCGATCGCGTACCGGCCAGAGGACTGACGCGTGATCGCCCCACGCTCAGAGAGGTAATTAAACTCCATCATTTCGGCTTGGCCATGAGCCTCGGCAACGCCAAAGCGCACTGTGCGAAAAATTCCCGCCACGTACGACGCGTAATATTCTTCCAGCTTGTTCTTGGGCAGCACGTCGTGGTCGACTAACCACTGCAACCCAAACATTCCCACCACGTCCGCTTTGGCTTCTTCCAAGGCACTGTAGGCTGGACCAATGGCCTCGCGGATGTCGACCTTGCCTGCTGAAGTCCGCGCGAACGCTGGCCCCAGGCCGTGAGACATCTCGTGCATAATCGTTGCCAGAAGATAACCCTCGCCCGACGCTTTGTCCGCCTGGGCCCGCAACATCACATGTTGCGCAACCGGCAGAACTACGTAGTTCACCCGCGCATCCATGAAGTTCTTGAAGAACAGTTTCTTGCTCCCCTTCTGCTCGTGCACCCGCGGATCATTCGGCAGATTATCGGCGACGGCTTGATACCCATGGTTCAGATCGCCCGCGCGAAACGGCGCGTCCATCACTTCCATCGGAGTCTCCAGGCCGTGCTTGGAAGGCCGATCCTCCAGCGCGAGCGGCAGAGCATCCTGAATATCCGCAACATACTTCTGGAACATTTCAAGCTTGCGGCTCTCGTCACTATTTCGAATCATCACCGCCGCGCCATAGGTCGCTTTGACGCCAAGTAGACCGTCGTCGTAAGTCTCGTCCGGCGCAAAAATCACGTCGAACTTCGGATTCTTCAAATCGAGCCACGCCAGGTTACTCTTGAAATAATCGTCGGTAAGCAGCGCATCGGCCCGCAGTCGCAGGAAATTTGCGAAAGCCTGGTCATCGCTTAAAGCCGCAGCTTCCCGCAGGTCTTTCGCCGCAGGCTCAAGGAATGAAAGGTACGCAATGTGGTATGGAAGCCCTTCAAGCTTATCGCCGTGCCAGCGCACGACAGTAAACGAACCGTAAATCTCATTCTTCTTTTCCGGGTGCGCTTTTACATACTGCTCGACTTGTTCGCGAGTCAGGTTTTGCGGATAAAATCCTCGGCCAGGTGCCATCGGAGTTTCACCGACGAAAGGCTTGTCATCGTCGAGGAGATCAAAGCGTGAGGCGTTGATCCAGAGGTAGCGCCGCAAAGCTTCATCCTTTGGATTTTTGCTGGTTGCTAACGACTCGTAAAGCGTCAATCCATCAGGATCAATCTGCCTCCAATAGATCTCCTCGAGATAACGCGAAGCGTCCACCAGTTTCTCTACCAGTTTCACCTCGCGCGCGGTCAAGCCGGAGGAATGAAATGGCATCTCCACGCGGCGAAACTTTGCGAGCCGCTGGTCCAGGTCAGGAACCACCTGCATCCCAGCCGACTCTGCACCTTTGGCAGCCGACCCCGTCATTGGCTTATTCTCTTTTTGTGCTGAAATAGTAATGGGGAGGATAAAGCAAACAACCAACAGTGCAAACCAGGGCCCCAGTTTCTTGAACATGAATGCTGTATTCTAACAGAGCATTCTGCACTTAAATCGTTTTACTTCCCGCGAATCAACACTAACATCGCCGTGACGTTATGACCC
>Ga0206871_10315_pt1 | contig 10651 bp, 4 predicted proteins | sample Alteio_BWOrgCont_33_FD_152627 | JGI IMG/M metagenome (GOLD analysis project Ga0206871, IMG submission 152627) | Enriched cells from forest soil in Barre Woods Harvard Forest LTER site, Petersham, Massachusetts, United States -... | ecosystem: Environmental > Terrestrial > Soil > Temperate forest >...
GTAAGTGGCGTATCAGTACCGATTGTTGGGTGTAATGCAGAGGGTGGTTGCCATGCACGGTAACGGATACCACAAACATATTCTTCTTTAGTACCGGTTTCTTTTAATGGTACACGGTTGCCGTTACAAAGCAGTACATAGCGGGTGTCGTTTAATCCTTTTAATTTCACCTGTACTTTCTCCAGTGATGAATCCACAAAGCGTGCAGTGCCTGAGCTGCTCATCTCTTCTCCTAATACATGCCATGGTTCGATACCCATTCGGATCTCCACTTCAATACCTTGTAATTTCACCGTGCCATAATGTGGAAAGCGGAATTCAAAGAAGGCGTTGAACCATTCTGATTTAAATGGATAACCATTATCATTTAAGTATTGAACCACATCTTTAATATCTTCCTGCACATAATGCGATAACATAAATTTATCGTGCAGTTCTGTTCCCCATCTTACTAGATCATGCTTGTATGGTTTCTTCCAAAAGCAGGCAATCAATGCACGTATCAACAACATTTGCAACAAGCTCATGTGTTTGTGCGGTGGCATATCAAATGCCCGGAACTCAAGTATACCAAGCCTTCCGGAAGATGAATCGGGTGAATATAATTTATCGATACAAAATTCAGAGCGATGTGTGTTGCCCGTAATATCTGTTAGCAAGTGACGGAATATTCTATCGGTTGTCCAGAAAGGGATATGGCCATCATCCGGAACCTGATCGAAAGCAATTTCCATTTCGTACAGCTTTTCATTACGTCCTTCATCAAAACGTGGTGCCTGGCTTGTAGGGCCAATAAATGCACCGGAAAATAAATACGACAAGCCCGGATGGTGTTGCCAAAAAGTGATCAAGCTGCGCAATAAATGTGGCTTGCGCAACAACGGACTATCTGCAGGCGACGCGCCACCAATGGTTATATGATTGCCACCACCGGTTCCGGTATGTCTTCCATCCAACATAAATTTTTCCGTTCCTAATCTGGATTGATAAGCTTCTTCGTACAATGTATCTATTATATGCGTAAGCTCTTTCCAGTTTTTTGCAGGATGAATATTTACTTCAATAACACCAGGATCTGGCGACACTACTAAACGTTCCATGCGTTGATCGCGTGGAGGTTCGTAGCCTTCAATTCGTACCGGCATTTTTAATTTGGCAGCCGTTGCTTCAATTGAAGCAACCATATCTAAGTAATGCTCTAAATATTCTAACGGTGGAAGGAAGATATAAATAATGCCTTCCCTGGCCTCTACACATAAAGCAGTTTTTATTGTTGTAACTTCAAAAGTGATCTCTGTTTCGGGCTCTTCTATTTCAATTTTCTTTTCTGGGTATTTGCTTTTTTCCTTTGTCTTATTAGCTTTTACTTGTTGTGTTTGTATATGTTGCAGTGGTGCTGTATGTTCAGTTACCAATCCATAACGGGCTGTTATGCTTTCGTGATAAGAGTCTAATACAGGTAGCTCTTCAAACAAACTACGTTCTACTTTTTGTGGTTCTTTTGCTTTTGCAACTGCCGGCAATGATTCTAATGGAAGCCGTAAGCCGATAGGGGAGTTGCCCGGTACTAAATATAAATGTTCCCGGTTAAATATCCATTGGCAGCTTTGCCATTTACTGGTCCAGTAATTCCATTTTATTGGCATTACATAACCTGTAGGGTTACCTAAGTTTTTATCTAATAATTGTGCTAAGGTTCTTCGTTCGCTGCTATCTTTTAAGTTGGCTTTTAATGGGTCAACGTTTACAGGATTCTTTCCTTCTGTCCATAAAAAATAAAAAGCATCTTCATAAGCCGCACTTATATTATCTGGGCTTACTGCTAAATGTTTGGCTAACTCTTTGGCAAATATTTCAGCGTCTTCGTATGTATAGTTTCCTTTTGTTTTTTCATGTGCAATCAAATCAATATTCTTCCAAATCGGGTATTCGTCTTTTCGCCAAAACAAACAATATTGCCAGCGGGGCAGGGGTTCGCCGGGATACCATTTTCCTTGTCCGTAATGTATCATTCCCGAAGGGCCAAATTCTTTGCGCAGCTTAAAAATCAAATCATGCGAAAGGATACGTTTTTCTTTGCCATCAGCAGCCGTGTTCCATTGTGCCGATTCCATATCATCGATTGAAACAAAGGTTGGTTCGCCACCCATTGTCATGCGTACATCTCCTTCTAATAGATCTTTATCAACTTGTTCGCCAACAGCGTTAATGGCAATCCATTGTTCTTCGGTAAAAGGTCTTGTAACACGTGGGTCTTCATGTATTCTTGTAACTGTATTGGAAAAATCAAAACTTGTTTCGCAAACATCTGAAGCACCTACAACCGGTGCTGCGCTTATATAATCGGGTGTAGAAGCTAAAGGGATATGTCCCTCTCCGGCAAACAAACCGGATGTAGGGTCCAATCCGATCCAGCCGGCACCGGGAATATATACTTCAACCCATGCATGCAAATCTGTAAAGTCAACAGGTGTTCCCGAAGGACCGTCCAATGCTTTTATATCTGCGGTTAACTGAATCAAATATCCTGAGACAAAACGTGCAGCTAAACCAAGGTAGCGGAATATCTGTACTAACAACCAGGCGGTATCGCGGCATGAACCAATCTTCCGGCTTAATGTTTCTTCGCAGGTTTGCACACCTGCTTCCATTCGGATGGAATAATTAATATCCTTATTTAATTTTTGATTGATATAGACTAAAAAATCATTGATGGTTTTTTCGCTTCTGTCAATGCTCATTACCCATTGTTTCAGCAACGGCCCTGTTTCACGTATCTCTAAATAGGGTACTAACTCTTTTGGCAATTCGCCCTGGTATTGAAACGGAAATTTTTCTGCATATTCCTCAACAAAAAAATCGAAAGGATTAATTACCACCATGTCAGCAATTACTTCTACTTCGATTTTTAACTCAGTAGTTTTTTCAGGGAATACTACACGTGCCTGATAATTGCCAAAGGGATCCTGTTGCCAGTTTATAAAATGATCTTTAGGTGTAATTTTTAATGAATACGATTCGATCTTAGTACGGGAATGTACGGCGGGGCGCAAACGAAATATATGCGGTGATAAAGAAACTGCTCTATCGTAACTATAAGTTGTTTTGTGATTGAGTGCTACACGTATTGCCATAATAATAATTGAGTATTAAAATATTTCTATGGCAATCAATCCTTTTAAAAATAGGATTTTTTTTTGTTTGCACAAAATTTAATGCAGAAGAGATTTTTTATATAATTTTTATATCAAGGCAGATAAGGATTGTGATTGTATTAGTAAAAATTTGAAAGAAAATTTTATAACAAAGCATCATACAAAATCTCTATATCGTAAATGTATTCTTCTATCTTAACCAAAATATAATCTGCTATTTGTTGTATATAACTATCTGTCGCTGTACTTTGGCCGGTATGAAAAAACATTATTATCATTTACGTATACAAGCATACATGTTGTCTTTAGCCTTCATATGCTTGGCATTTTTTACTACTGTATCTGCACAAACCTATTCGCCACCGCTAGGTTCAAAAACAATTTATCATCCCGATTCCTCGAATGATAAAGATGCTCCGCAAGGGTATATTCCATTTTTTATTAATCATGTAAGTAGACATGGTGCCCGGCATCTTACAAATTATAAAGAGCTTTCTCTATTGAACAAATTCTTGCAAAATGCTGCAGATTCAGGAGCCTTAAGCTCAGATGGGGAACGGTTGGAAAGAATGATTCAATTATTGCTGAGTATAGAAAAAAAATATACTCCCGGTTCACTTACCAAGATTGGAGAAGAAGAGCAATATGGTATTGGTAAAAGGATGGGAGAAAATTATCCTTCTGCAGTTCGTCTTCCAGATGATTGTATCAATGTAACTGTTACCAAAGAATTACGTACAGAGCAAAGTGCGGACAATTTTTTGAATGGCTTATCTTATAGTACTAAGAAAGATACTCTTGTTTGTTTAAACCGTAAGGGTATTGATAGTATCCATTTACGCTTCTATTCTCTTGCACCAACTTATCTTGCTTTTGAGAAAAAAGGAAGCTGGAAGAAATTTATCGATCAATTAGAATCTTCGGATACTATACAAACTATAAACCATACGATTGTTGAACGCTTTTTTTCTCCTGCCTTTACTATTCGATTGGAGCAAGGGCAATTTAAGGAGATAGCTACAGCCTCAACTTTCACATCTTTGTTGTATGCGGCAGCATCTATAACTGCGGGATTGAAATCAGAAATAAAAATGTCGGGATTAAAACCTGATGATGTAAATATATTTTTATTACTGAAACCCGACGAAGTTAAATGTCTTGCTTTAGTAGATGGAGCCGAAGATTTTCTTGTCAAAGGTCCTGCTATAGATCCGGAAGGTATTCAGGTAAGAGATGCAGTCCCTTTGTTGATAGATTTTATACAAACTTCCGACAAACATTTAGCTGAAAATAAAAAAGGTGCTGATCTACGTTTTGCCCATGGTGAGACCATCGCGCCGATCGCTGCATTAATGGAACTAGAAGGAGCTGATGTTCCCGCTACTAATATTTTTCGTTATGAAGATGTATGGAAAATAGAAAGAATAATGTGTTATAGCGGCAATATACAATGGGTGTTTTATAAAAAGCAAAATGGGAAAAAAGAAAAAGATACTTCTACATATTTGGTAAAAATACTTTTTAATGAAAGTCCAGTACATATTCCTGTTCCTACTACTCAGTTCCCTTATTATCGTTGGGAAGATGTTCGTCGTTTCTACATGGATAAATTGCAACGTTTAGGTGTAAACCAAGAAGAGGATATGTATCAATACCTTATGCAATTGAAATAGATAAAGCTATCTTCTTTCTGTTTTCAATAAATAAAGGCCGGCATTATGCCGGCCTTTATTTATCACGCTCAAAACTAAATATTCTTTTAATTAATGCTGGTTACCTGTGCCATTGGATTGATAAGCTCCCATATCAGCACCCGGTTGCGTAATCGCTGTAGCTCCATAGTTGGTGCTTACGGGTACTACAGCTTCTGCAGAGAAACCTGTATAACCTTTACCAATAGCAGGGGATGTTGATAATAAATGGAAATCAAACCCACTTGCATAATCATAATTCTGATATTGATAATTTGGCAACGGGAAATTTTTGAATTGAGGATTGCCGACGCTTAAAACTGATGATCCGTTGTATACTGCTCCTAATGTATAAGACGGAGTCAAGTATGAAGAAGTATTAGGAATATCAGTAGTTTGAGGATGGGTGAGATCCCCTACAGGATAGAACTCATTAACCACATCTAAAGAATCTCCATAGTTATAAGTATTGCCGTAACGACTATTTGTAGTGTCAGGAGCATCACCACTAGCTCCGTTAATTCTCAGTCCTTTTAAACAATTTACAATAAGGTTGTTATAAATAAAAGCTTGTCCTTGTTTTTCTAAATCTATAGAACCTCCATGACCACTCGGAGTGGCATTACGATATCCGCAATCAATGTAGGTATTGTTATAACAATGTATACTACATTGAATAGGTGTAGCTCCTGCATTAGACATTTTTGTTCCGTTTGTAGCGCTTCCAATAAAAACATTGTAGGCAATATCCCCTACGGTTCCGCTCTTTACGTTCAAAGCTTCCCCGGTATTACTACCTGTTTTTTCAAAAGTATTTCTCATGACGCTAACTTTTCCATCAGTAATACGTACTGCATCGTCGGTAGATCCATAGATCCAGCTATCTTCCATAACAAATACACCATTTGGGTTCTGGAAGAATATTTCATAAGAATTTGTGTTAGCTGTAAGACCTGAAACAGGAGCTGCTCCAAAGAGAGCACCGGCAAATTCTACATGTGTCCATTTCATAACGAAAAGAGAGCATGTTGTATCACAACTGATACCATACCATTTTCCTACAAAGGCAGAATCCTGTGCAAGTGCTGCAGTTACAGATGAAAAAGGAGTATTCTGCTTAGTGGTATTAGTAGTGATCCAATTAGGAGCAGATTGAGTGCCCAACGAAATAAAAGTACCATGTACAACAAAGTTGTACTTACCGGTAATATTTACAGTTACGCCTGCTTGCAATAACAAAGTATCACCAGCTGGTACATTTACATCACCACATACTGTATAGGTTTTTCCCGCGAGCATTGTACCTTGTATAGCTCCTGCCAAACAAGCAGTATCACTAACGGCTTGACCAATTTGAAGAGGTGGTGTAGATAAATGAGAACTACTCTTTTTACACGCAGAGAAGAACAGACATCCTATTATTGCGGCGATCTGTATCTTTTTAATTAATCTTAATTGTACTTTCATATTGATTGTTTTTGATTTTAAAATGTATATTAAAAATGATAACGGATACCTAACAGGTACGTCTGTCCGAAATATTTTTTCTCTACTAGTGTTCTGTCACTTCGTTTTGCCGCATCCGGGAAAACTTTCTTTATATCATCCGTAGGCGGAAACATCATTTCCTCTATATCCGGTGTATTGAAAATATTATTTAGCTTAACGTATAATGCAAAATGTTTACCTAATGTTTTTTCTCCGGAAAAGTCCTCTATAATTGTTCCTCTTTGCCAGTAATCCATACTTGCATTAGGAGCTCCATACTGTGAAAGGTAGGTAATGTGACGTCCAGTGTAAATGGTTGCCAACTGTAATTCTACGCCGTTTTTTGGGTCCTTATAAAGGAGAGAAAGATTTCCAATATGAGCTGCCTGTCCTTGAAGGGGACGGTTTTTTACAATATTGATTACAGTGTCATAACCAATCACAGAACCATTTGGAGGGACTGCGTAATAGAATTTGTAAACAGTGGGGATATTGGAATGCGTATATGTGTAATTGGCAGAGATTCCAAACTTACTAAAGTAGTGCGTATATACAAGTTCTCCTCCCATATTAGTAGCGGTACCTACATTTTCCGGCTCTATTACACTCTCGCTCGTGGCGGGCCTTGCATATACATATTCTATAGGATTTTGTATATTTTTATAAAAAGCTCCAACAAGTAATTGATCATCAACTCCCGGGAATAGTTCGTATCGAAGATCAATATTATTGGCTGTTGTATGCTTCAGATAAGGATTCCCGGCTTCTGTGTAATATTCACCAGGAATATCATAAGGAACAATATCAAAGAAACTGGGGCGACTGATTGAACTGAAATAGGCCAGATGTAGAGCCGATTTTTTAGTCAATTTGTATTTCACTTGAAAACTAGGTAAAGGATCTAAATAACTAAAGGTGCCAGACTTATCGGGGATACTTACTGGTAATGTAACTTGATTATAAGTTTGGGTTGTACTCTCAAATCGAATGCCTATTAGAATATTTAATTTCTTGTTGGGGTTCCAATGTATTTCTCCATACTCTGCGCTTACATCTTCGGTAGCGTTATAAGTATTAGGACTTTGGAGTGTTCCAGAATTTGCTGGAGTAAAAGGCGCATCCTGTATGTTAGTGAAAAGAGTATTAGATGGATAATTGAAATCATATTCATTATAATAATTACTACGTTCTTTATGGCGATACATACCTCCGATTCCAATATCGAAAGACTGCCCCTTAATGGTAAATTTATAATGCGTGTTTAAATATCCAGCAATATCTTGGTCAGAATTATGCTGCCAGATACGTGTGAGTCCTGATAAAATAGGAGCTTCTTGTGCTGTAGATTTACCTGTTGTGGAATCGATCACAAAAGTTTGAGCAAGAGTTAGTTCGGCCCAGTCTGGCGTTTTTTGTGTAGCGAGTGAGTATACCGTAGACCAATCTATATTGAAATGTTCTCCGATTGTATGTTGCCCTTGCAATGTAGTGTTATAAATAGACTGATAATTCGATTTAGATTTATATGAATAACTTACGTCACCTGTTCCTAGTACCGAGCGATCTGATCCTGCAGTATCTGTGATTAATCTGGATTGATAACTATTGAGTTGTATATAGACAGCATATAAACTGATACGATTTCGATCATTGATTCGATAATCCAACTTAACATGAGCACCCATGCGATCCTCATGTGTAGAATAAGTTCTGTTCTGTTCATCCGTCATGGCAGGAGCAGTGGAGTTTGGAATAGGATCAGCCTGAGGACTTAATGCAAAGAACTGATCTTTACTCATACGATCGGTACTTTGTATCGATCCGCTGAAAATTGCACCTAGCTTTTGATGTAGAAAACGATTGCCAATTGTAAATCCTAGCTGTCCATCAGGTAAAGGCTGACCTTGAGTAAATACAAGATTTTGTGTAGAGAAACTACTATAGGTGGGTATATAGTTAGGACCGTGGATTTCCGCGGGAGATTTCCAATTTACTGCTCCATGATCATAGCTGGTAAAAGATTGGTTGAATAGCATTTGAGAATATCCCAAAGCCCCTTGTGCATTAATCTGTAAATATTCAGGAGCATCTTTCATTACCAGATTCATTACTCCTCCAATGGCATCTCCTTCCATATCGGGTGTAAGTGATTTGATAACCTCCAGACGCTGTAGCATTTCGGAAGGAAACATGTCCATGGGAACATAACGGTTTTTGTCATCAGGACTAGGAATTTTGATCCCATTGATCAGTGTATAATTATAGCGTTTGTCCATTCCTCTTATCACAGGATATCTTCCTTCACCATCAGAACCTCTATCTACGGTTACACCCGATACACGTCTTAATACATTTGCTACTGTTACATCCGGTGCAAGTAAAAGCTGATGGGTTGATAAAACATTTATTACATTATCTGATGTCTTTTCCAATTGCCGCGCGCCCGCATCTGTAGTTCCTGAATTTTTACCAACTACTATAACCTCATTAAGACCTTTTGTAGTAGGATTTAATACTATGAAAAGAGGTGAAATATCTGTCCCATTTATGGTCAGTTCCTGTGTATAAATATTATAGGAAATACTTTTAACGGTTAAGATATATTTTCCAGCGTGAACTTCTTTTATCTTGAATGATCCATCTAATCCGGTTAATACATCTTTGTGTCCTTTGCCAATAGATACAGTAGCTCCAATTACAGGTTCGTTAGTTCTACTATCTATTATACGTCCTTTGATTGTTTCGGCAAATAATAAGCAAGAAGGAAAGAAGAATAAGCTGATAAAAATTAAGGCAAAATTTCTCGCGACACGTAAAAATCTTATTTTGCTTTTCATTCGGCAAAAGTCTTCGCCGAATGTTACGCTTTTGTTAAGCTAATATTATGAATTTGGTACAACAGTTTTTACACAAAAAGTACTCACGGTTTATTTTGTGAGATATCAACAGTTGTATCAGTAATTGAAGGTGAGGATACACTACTGAATTGAGGATTGGGAGATTTAAGATAACAATTTTTTATTGTCTTTTAAATTGACACCTGACAGTTTTAGTCGTAAAGATTCCTGAATGAGATAAAGAATCTTTTCTGTAGCAGGTTTATATTGTAAACCCTCAGGACGAATATTAGAAATACAGTTTCGGCTTTCATCCGTTAATCCGGGTGTAGGATTAAAAGTTAAATAGGCACCCATGCTATCTGGTGATGTGAGCCCTGGTCTTTCTCCAATTAAAACAAGTGATAACTTCGCATTAAGTAATGATCCTACTTCATCACTGATAGCAACTCTGGCATTTTGTACAACAACAATAGTAGAGATCGCATACTGCAATTGTTGTAGCATCGGAACTAATAATTGCAATACAGGAATGGCGTGATTGTTAATAGCCGTAGCTGATAATCCATCTGCTAATATTATTGCTATATCATAATGTAAATGGTCTGTATTTAGTATTTGTTTTTTTGAATGATCATTTAATAATTTTCCTAAATCTGGTCTTTGTAAATAGACTGTTCTGTTGTTTGCTTCGCTTTCTAAAAAATAAATAGGTAATTGAAAAAATGCTAATCTGGATGACAGGTCTTTATTATCTAATACAGAATATACGGCATCACGGGCATGTGCAAACGCTAATTTGAATTGTAATACTTCTTTTAAGGGAATGGCAGTGCCGGTTTTACCCAATGCAATTCTTGCATTAGTGAATACTTTTAGAGAATGCCACGCATCTTGTTGAATAATATGTTTAGAGATGTCTGACATAATGAATTTATCGTAATAATGAATGTGATAATTTTATTGGTAATTGATTCCCTTGTTCATCCATAATATTTTGTTTGATCAACCACGCTTCAAATTCAGGCGATGCTTTTTTGTTCAATACTTTTCTTACATATAATGCATCATGAAAAGAAGTGGACTGATAATTAAGCATAATGTCATCAGCTCCCGGCACGCCCATAATAAAGTTGCAACCTGCAACACCGAGCAACGTTAGTAAATTATCCATGTCATCCTGGTCTGCTTCGGCATGATTTGTATAGCAGACATCTACGCCCATTGGTAAACCTAATAATTTGCCACAGAAATGATCCTCTAAAGCGGCACGTATGATTTGTTTTCCATCAAATAAATATTCGGGCCCTATAAAACCTACTACGGTGTTTACTAACATTGGGTTGAACTTTCTTGCAACAGCATAAGCTCTTACTTCCAGCGTTTGTTGGTCAACGTTATGATGTGCATTGGCTGATAATGATGACCCCTGTCCGGTTTCAAAATACATTACGTTATTACCAATACTACCACGTTGTAA
>Ga0206871_10316_pt1 | contig 10630 bp, 10 predicted proteins | sample Alteio_BWOrgCont_33_FD_152627 | JGI IMG/M metagenome (GOLD analysis project Ga0206871, IMG submission 152627) | Enriched cells from forest soil in Barre Woods Harvard Forest LTER site, Petersham, Massachusetts, United States -... | ecosystem: Environmental > Terrestrial > Soil > Temperate forest >...
GGCGGGGATCGTGGCTGTCGTTGCGGGTTTGTTCTTCATCGGGCTCGGTTTGCATGTGTACTCCGTGCGCCGGGGAGACGAAGTATTTCGCGAGCGAGTCGACACGGTGCGCTCGGAAATGATCAGCCTGGAGCGACAGCGCGGCGAACTGGAGCAGTTTTTCGGCCGGCCCGAAAACGCGAAATTGCACGATCGTTCCGCATTCCTGAACACGATTATCGACGAGCAAAGCCTGAACTGGACACAGATGTTCATGGACCTGGAGAAGATTCTGCCCGCGGGCGTGCGTGTCGTCAGCATCGAGCCGAAACACGACAAAGGCGTCGTTGAAGTGAAATTGATCATTGGAGCGACGAACGACGAAGCGAAAATGAAGTTTCTTCACGCTTTGGAGCAGTCGCCCTCGTTTTCGCAGTTGCGGATGGTCAGCGAAAAACAGGTTCTGCCGACGGCGGGCGAAAACGACAAGATCAACGTGGAATTGACGGTAGTGTACTCGAAGGCCTGACGGAGACTATGCGACACGATTTCAAAATCGAGCGCCGGCTGATCATCTTTGGCTTGGTGCTGTTGGTTGCCGCCGATGTCGCGTTGGCGGTGTACGGCTGGAATCTGTCCGCCGGACGACACCCGCAGGAAGAGCTTGCGATTCTGACGCGCAATCGCGACCTGCTACGCGCCGATATAGTGCGCGCACAGGAGATTCGGAAGAAAATCCCGGCGATCAAGGAAGATTGCGACAAATTTGAAGATTCCTTGTATCCCGTAAATAAGGGATATTCCTCGGTTAGCGCAGAACTCGATTCCATCGCCGGTAAATCGGGACTCGTCCTCGAGAGTAGTGGATTCCGCGAGGCCGACGTGAAAGGGCGCGATTTGCAGCAGGTGGAAATCGAAGCGGTCGTGATCGGGAGCTATTCGCAGGTCGTCCATTTCCTGAATGGCCTGCAGCGATCGCCAAATGTTTACGCCGTCGAGGGGCTGGAAGCGAAGGCGGATTCGGTGCAGGGCGCGAACGGCCGAGTGCGAGTCTCGATGCACATCAAGACGTATTTCCGGACGACCTGATGAACGAGCGAAACAAAGGCATTATGCTGGCGGCGCTGATCGTGGTGGCAGCGCTCGTGTGGTGGTACGAGCGTAGCGGCGACTCTGTCGCATCGGCGACGGCGCAGTATGGCGAGATGTCGTACAAGCCGCTGGGGGTCGAAAATCCGGCGCTGCAACGCGACAAACAGCACGCGAGTCAGAAGACCGAGTACAAAGGCAGCGGGCGCGATTTGTTTAGCCCAATTGCGCCGCCTCCTCCGCAGGAAGTGCAGAAGGCCGCTCAGGAAGCACGTCGTTTCCAGGGGCCAACGATTCCGCCTCCGCCGCCTCCGCCGACCTTGCCGGGCAACATGAAGTTTTTTGGCTACGGGACGATTCCCAACGGCACCGCGAAGCGCGCGTTTCTCAGCGATGGCGACAACATCTACATCGTCGGCGAGGGCGACACGCTGCTCGGGAAGTTTCGCGTCACGAAAATTGGGAACGCGAATCTGGATTTCGAGGAAATCGCCAGCGGCCGGCACGGCTCGACGCAGTTGACCGAGGAACCTGTCGCCGCTCCCGCATCGTAAGCCTATGATTCGAAAGAACAGATCGGGATCCAGCCTGCGCGCACACCGCACAGCGAAACAGGACGGGTACGCCATCCTGCTGGTTTCGTTTCTGACCGCGCTCATGCTGCTGACGGTCATCGTCGCTGCGCCAGCGGTTCGCACGGAACGCCGCCGCGAGCAGGAAGAAGAAATGATCTGGCGCGGCAGGCAGTATGTGCATGCCATCAAACTCTACTACCGCAAGAACGGGCGTTTTCCGACGAACATCGACGATCTGACCAAGCCGAAGAACGGCTCCTTGCGCTATTTGCGGCAGGAATACAAAGATCCGATGAACAAGGAAGATGGCAAGTGGCGGCTGATTTACGTCGGACCGTCGGGGCAGCTCATCGGCAGCACGAAGCCGCAACAGCAGATACAAATGAGCGGCGGCGCGAATGTCGGCACGCCGGCGGGGCAGGCGGGTTTTGGGTCGATGCAGGGGCAGGGGAATTCGCAGAGCGCATTCGGGGGCAGCAGCTTCGGCTCTTCGAATAGCAGTTTTGGTTCCTCCAACAGCAGCTTTGGATCTTCCAACAGTAGCTTCGGCTCTTCGAACAGTAGCTTTGGATCGCAGGGCGGGTTCGGCGCGCAGAACAACAACCAGAATCCGAACGGCAACAATGGGCAGCAGAATCAGAATGGCGCCGCGGGCACGACGCAGAGTCAGGATCCAAACGCTCCGCAAAATGGCGACGGTTCCGGAAATCCGAATCAAACACAGGACGTCGACACATCCAGTTTTGTCGGCGGGAATATCATCGGAGTTGGCAGCAAGGCGAACCACAAGTCGATCATCATCTACGAGAAGGCGACGAACTATCACCAGTTCGAATTCATCTGGGATCCGTCGAAGGACACGATGGGACTTGGCGGCACCGGCACGGGAGTTCAAACGGGCACGGGCGCGTTCGGACAGCCGATGAATGGAACGAATCCGAACGGATCAAGCTTTGGCGGGTCGAGTTTCGGGGGATCCAGTTTTGGTGGATCCGGATTTGGCCAATCGGGTCAGAATCCGAACGGCAACCAGGCGCCACCGCCGAACGGTGGGCAGAATCCAAGCTCGCAGCCGCCGCCTACGCCGAATCAACCCTGATTCGATTGACTCAACAATCTGAGAACTCTGCTCGACGCCTTCGAGCGTTTTGCTGCGGCTATGAACCGGCAGGAAGTGTGGTTGCGCCGGTTGTTACTTCGTGAGGAGTCACCGCTGCGGTCTTCGAACCTGCTGGAAGCGCGGCTTTGCGCTTTGCATATGCGGTGCGCACTTTTCGAACGTACAGTTGAGTTTCGGCATACGGTGGGACGCGGCCATATTGCTGCACGCGAAGCGGCCCGGCATTGTAGGCCGCGAGCGTGAGCGCCAGATCGTTTTTATAGAGGGCGAGCAGATCGCTGAGATAGTGCGTGCCCGCGTCGATGTTTTCCGCGGGGTCGAAAATATTGTGCACGCCGAGGCGCGCCGCGGTTTCCGGCAATAACTGCATCAGCCCACGCGCATTGCGGCGTGAAATCGCCTTGGGATTAAAATTGGATTCGGCGGCTATGACGCTGGCGATGAGTTCCGCATCGACGGTGTAGCGCGATGCCGCCGCCTCGATCAGGTCGCGGTATGGCGATTTCGCTACCGCGACTGGTGGGTTGGAAACGAAGACTTCTTCGGGTTCGATCGCGACCACGTCTTCAGCCGGCGCGTCCACGAAACCGCCTTCGATCTGCAAACGATATTTGCCCTCGATCAACTGGTAGCCGCTGACATGCAGCCGCGTACCGCTGCGCATCACAAAATACTCAGCTCGCGCGGGAGCGGCGAAGCTGAAACAGCCAATCACGGCGACGGCGGCTGCCATGCGGGTGATGGCGGCGTTGGTGAACCGGCCCGGCTTGAAGTTCAGGCGCATGATGCCGCCTCGCGCAGCGCGAATTGTTCGATCGCGACCGCCACGCCATTCTCGTCATTGCTTGCCGTTTCGTGCCAGCCGAAATTCTTCAATTCAGCGACGCCGTTACCCATCACGATCGGAATTCCTGCGTAGGAAAGCATCTCGATGTCGTTGTGATTGTCGCCGACGGCCATGACTTCACCACGATTGTAGCCGCGCATCGCTGCCCACTCGGCGAGCGCCGCGCCTTTAGAACATTCGTGATGGAGCACATCGATCATCGCGAAATCGCGGCTCTCATAGACGGTTGCCGCCAACCGATACTCATCCGAGAACGCCGCGTCGCGAAGGGTTGCCTCGGCCTCTCGCATCGGCTGGACCTTGCCGGAGAGCATAACTTGAAGCGGGTCTTCCGTCAGGCAATTTTCAAGAGGTTTGGCGCAGCCAAGGAATTCCTTATTGCGGTCGTAGTAGGCCTGCCGAATGGGATCGTCGGTCTCGAACGACTCCAGGACGAGCTGATTTTCTCGAGGACGATCGAAGACTACGCCGACGCCTTCACGCCACGGCAGGGTCAGCTGCAGGACTTTACGCGCAGTTTCCAGCGCCAGCAAGTTGCGGACGTGGGTCTTGCCATCCTGCGTGCGCACAAGCGCTCCGTTGCTGACAATCATGGTCAGAGGCGAGTCGAGTTCTCGTGCGATCGGCATGGCGAAATCGTAGCGGCGTCCGGTCACCAGGGCGACCTCAATGCCACGCCGGGTGGCCTCGGAGACTGCCGTGCGATTTGCCTCGGACAGCTTCCAGCGGCTGTCGAGCAGCGTGCCGTCGATATCGAGGGCGATGAGGCGTACAGGCATGAGTTCTCGCAGGCTCTATTGTAGCGTGAAACTGGGCCTATTCCGGGCTGGCCCGAAGGGCAGGGAGGCGTAAAAATAGCCAAAAAGGCCTGTGCTAAAATCACAGGCTATGGCGACCAAAACCACGATGACACCGACCACGAACGTGCTGGAATTGATTTGCTCGAACTGCCAGAAGCGGTTCGACGCCAGCGTGGAGCAGCACGTTTGTTTGTGCGGGCGGCCGCTTATGGCTCGCTATGACCTGAAGAAGGCTTCCGAGACGCTGACGCTGAAGAATCTGGAGTCGCGGCCGCGCACGCTCTGGCGGTACGCCGAAGTTTTGCCCAACGGCGAGACGGTTTCGCTGGGCGAGGGTATGACGGCGCTCATCCCGGCGGCAAAACTCGGGGCATCAATGGGTCTGCGGAGTCTGTACGTCAAAGACGAGGGTCTTAATCCGACAGGGTCCTTCAAGGCGCGCGGCATGACCGCCGCTGTAAGCCGTGCCAAGCAGCTAGGTGCCAAGATGTTGGCGGCTCCGACCGCTGGAAACGCGGGAGGTGCGCTCGCAGCCTATGCCGCGGCGGCTGGGCTCGGCGCTGTGATCGTGATGCCGAGCGATACTCCTGTGGCGAACGTGATGGAGTGCCAGGCGTTTGGCGCCAAAGTGATCAAGATTGATGGGTTGATTTCGGATTGCGGAAAATACGTTGCCGAGAACAAAGAGAAGGAAGGCTGGTACGACGTCTCGACGCTGAAGGAGCCATATCGCGTAGAGGGTAAGAAAACGATGGGTTACGAATTGTGGGAGCAATTCGGCGGTACGTTACCCGATGTGATTTTGTATCCCACGGGCGGTGGCGTTGGTCTGATCGGGATGTGCAAAGCCTTCGACGAGATGCAAGAGATGGGCTGGATCGGAGCCGAGCGGCCACGCATGGTCGCCGTGCAGGCCGAAGGTTGTGCGCCCATCGTTCGCGCGTGGGAGGCACATCGCGAGAAGGCGGATTTTTTCCCGAACGCAGCGACGATGGCGTCGGGATTGCGCGTGCCCGGTCCACTGGGTGACTTGATGATGCTGAAAATGCTCAAGCAGACGAATGGCACTGCATTGACGGTGAGCGACGCCGAGATGCTCTTGGATGGAAAACAGCTCGCGTCGCAGGAAGGGATTTTTGCTGCGCCTGAGGGGGCTGCGACCGTCAGTGGCGCGCGCAAATTGGCGGAGTCCGGATGGATCAAGCCGGAAGAGAAAGTCGTGCTGTTCAACACCGGGACGGGATATAAATACGCCGAAGCTTGGCAGCGCGCGTTGCAAAATTAGCCGGCTGCGAAAACCACAAACGACGGAACAATGGCGACTCACCGAATCTACTACGACGATTCCTTCGCGCGAGACTTCGAAGCGAAGGTACTGACTTGCGAGCCGACCATGCACGGCACGACGCCGGCGTGGGAAGTCGTGCTCGACGAGACGGCATTGTATCCGATGTCGGGCGGCCAGCCGTGCGATCACGGTAAACTCGGCGACGCAAACGTGCTCGACGTCCGCGATGACGGAGATGAAGTCGTGCATATCGTCGACCGCGAGTTGCAGGCGGGTCCCGTTCACGGCTGCGTCGATTGGCCGCGGCGCTTCGATCACATGCAGCAGCACACGGGCCAACACTTGCTCTCAGCCATGTTTCAGGAGCGATTCGGCCGCCAGACGGTTTCGTTTCATCTCGGCGCGGAGTTGAGTTCGATCGATCTGCGCGGCGCCGAGCCGACCCTCGAAATTCTGGAAGGTGCGGAGCGCGCCGCGAATCGCATCATTTTCGAAGATCGGCCGATCAATGTGCGTTACGGCACGCAGGAGCAACTTGCGGTGATGGGTGTGCGCAAGGAAGTGCAGCGCACTGGAATCTTGCGCGCGATCGAGATCGATGGCGCCGATTTGCAGCCTTGTGGCGGCACTCACGTTCGCCGAACAGCGCAGATCGGGATGCTACTCGTCCGGCGTTGCACCAAAATGCGGCAGGATTGGCGCGTGGAATTCGCGTGCGGGGCACGATCGGAACGCCTGGCGCGAAATGACTTTCGACTGATTGCGCGCGCCGCAACAAACTTGGGGTGCGCGCCCGATGATTTGGCGGATGCCGCCGCGCGTGTGACCACCGAGCGAGACGCGAACTTCAAGGAAGTGCGCAGTTTGTTGCAGAAATTGGCTGAGCTTGAAGCGGAATCGGCGCTGCGATCCGTACCGGCCGGCGGGTTAAGTGTTCGCACCATTGTCCGCGCTTTCGAGGTCGGCACCCAGGCGGACTATCCGGGTTTCTTCTCGACGCAGCTTGCGAAAACGGAGAGCGTTATCGCACTCGTGGGACTCAAGGGAAGCGGCCAGTTGATCTTTTCCCAGCATCCGTTAGCCGGAAAAGATATGAGCGCACTGCTCAAGCGTGTATTCGAACGACTTCCCGGCAAAGGCGGAGGGAATCGCGACTTCGCGCGTGGGAAGTTGCACGACGGCGCGCAAGTCGATCAGGCGTTGGAATTTGCAAACATCTGCCTTCAGGAACAATCGCAAGCAAGCGCCGGTTGACCTGCCCGCTCTCGATTCATCAGAAAAAGCGAGTTTTCAGGCGCTGTGGAATGGCGTGGAGATCGAGCAGTGTAAGAAAGTCGATCGTCCCAAATTCTCGATCGATTGCGGGTGGTCCGCAGAGCTTCGCCGAAAGTTCTAGATAAGCTCGGAACAACCGGGGCGGATCAGGCGTTGGCTCGCGCAACGCGCCTTCCGTAGGTTGGCAGCGAAACGACGCTTTGGGCTGCGCTCGCAAGGCTGCTGGCGCGAGATATTTCTCGCGCAATTCCTCAAAGAGCATCGCGCCTTCGTTCTCGTCCTGAGAACTAATCGAACTGCACCCAATCATATATCGCGCATTGCACAACGCCGCGTACGACGCGATGCCTTTCCAAAGCATCGAGAGAGCCGTGGTGTTCCGATAGTCGCTATGAACGCAGGCGCGCCCCAGTTCCAGCATTTCGCCGCGAATCGGTTCGAACGGCGCAAAATCGAAGAGCTGTTCGCTGTAATAGCCGAGATTCCCTTGAGCGCGGTAGCCCGTTTGCATTCGATACGTGCCGACCAACACGCCCGTCGAAATATCCCGCACCATCAGATGATCGCAGACCCAGTCGAACCGGTCGCGATCCAATCCGGTGCGCTCCGATGCTGCCAGCCCCTCACCGAGCTCGCGATTGAACACCAAAAATCGAAGCCTCTGGCATTCCTCTAAGTCGGCAACATTCTGCGCAAGAGAGACGGAGAACGAAGGACTCGACGTAATCGGCCCGTCGCACTCCTGAACCAGAACCGCGGTGGTTGGCATGCAACCAGTGTGTCCGGATGCGGATTACGGCAAGGTTTCACCACCGTGATTTGCGTGTTTCTGTGGCCTAAGCGTATCGGCAGGCCTGCGCGAATTCGATTTGGCGATATCGACAGAATGGCCGCATCGATCGGTGGTTACGGCCTCATGCGATCGCTTTAAGGCACGTGGCAGACCGTGGGTAGCCGCACGAAATCGACGGCCTCATTGTTATCGTCTGCCCAGGTGAAGTTCACGTTCCCGAATTTATCGGCGGCCAGCTGTTGTTCGAAGTCTTGGTTCGACTGCGAAATCGTGACCGGCGCCGAGAAAGTCGCCCCGCCATCGTTCGAACGTTGATAGGCGGTGGCGCCGTTCGCTCCAAGTACCGTCACATTGCTGCACGCATCGACGGACAATGACGTTGACCCTCCCGCAATAGCAACCCCGAGAGTTGTCGGCGGCGACGAAAATGGTGCGCCGGGGTCCGGAGAACTGGCGAATAACGTGGCACCGCTGGCAGTCCAGACCACGTATACCCCGCCGTCGAGGCCGCTGACTACCTCGTCGGAGGTTGGGTTCGCAGGGGTTGTGATGCTGATCGGAGTCGCAAACGTCGTACCTCCATCAAGGGACTGCGTAAAAAACAACGACGTCGAATCCGCCACCCACGTCACCGCCAAAAATCCGGTCGATCCCACCGAAGCAGACGCCTGCGAATTGCAAGCGCCTGACGCGCCCGAGATCGTCTTGCCCGCCGAATAGGTGACGCCATCGCTAGAGGAGCTAAACGAGATCGAGCAGTTTGACGCGGTCGGTGCAGTTTCCCAGAGGACGTAAACATTTCCGGCTGAATCAGCAACGGCCTGTTCGCCCGACGCGCCGGCCACGGCCGGGGCAATCGTAGTCGGAGCGGTGAATGTAACGCCGTCACTCGTGGCTTCAGCCAGCACGTTCGACGATGCATCAATCCACGTGACAACCAGCTTGCCGTCGGGACGCCCTACAATCGTCGGCACATTGCTTCCCGCAATAGGTTGTGTGCCTGTTGTAAATTGCACCGGCGCGGTAAATGTGGCTCCGTTGTCGCTCGAACGGCTGATGTTGTAACCAACCATCGTGTCCGATATGTCGAGCACGCGATACCAGAGCAAATCGATGTCGCCAACGCGATCGACCACCATGCTGAGCAGGTTGTTCTGCAAGTTCTTCGAAAAGTCGCTGGTGATCACAATCGGCATGGAAAAAGTCGTGCCGCCGTCCGTAGACCGAGTGAAGTGAACTCCGTCAGTATTGATCCACGCGAGGTCAATGTTTCCGGTAGAGTCCGTGGCAATCGCCGGAATTCCGAATCCGCTGTCGACGTTCACGGGCGAAAACGTGATTGCCGTCGTTGCGGTTGGCGCCGCCGGAGCAGCCAGCGTCACAATCGCGGTCCCGACGACCGACGCTTCTGCAACCGACGTCGCGGTAACCGTTACCGTTCCGGCTGCCTTCGCGCTTGGCCCAGACGTGTACGTGACCGCAGCGCCCGAGGCGCTTGTCGTCGGCGAAATCGAGCCGCAGACAGCGCCCATGCAATTCGTGCCTGAGATCGACCACGTAACGCCGAGATTCTGCGCATCATTCGCAACATTCGCCGTGAAGGTTTGCGTGACGCCGCCCGTCGCGATGTTCGCCGTTCCAGGCGTCACCGACACAGTCGTTGGAGTCGCTGTCGTGCCGGCCGCTGGAGTCAATGAGATCGTAGCCTTTGCGGTCTTGCTCGTATCATCAACCGCCGTCGCGGTGAGAGTAACGGTCGGCGGATTGGGCACAGCCGTGGGAGCAGTGTAGGTCACCGGCACGCCAGAGGCCGATAGCGTCCCTGACAGCGAACCGCAGGCCGCGCCTGTGCAGCCCGGTCCGGAGAGCGTCCACGTCGTGCCGTCATTCTTCGGATCGTCAGCGACTTTGGCGCTGAAACTCGCAGTCTTGCTGGCTTGCACCGTTGCTGAACCCGGAGCTAGCGTAACCGCAATGGCACCCACCGGCGCCGGATTGGTCGAAGATCCGCCGCCGCATCCAGAAATTCCTGCTACCACCGTCATCACGCACGCGAAAATTGTGGCGACGTTTCTTCGAGCTACGCCACGCGAACACACCATTTACCCTCCAGAATTGCGATCGGGGACGGGAGCGGCATTCTAGCACGCACACGTTTTTCGAGGCTGTCGGAACACACACTCACGATCAATCGCAGGAAGAGCAGTCGAAATTCTGTGAATTTGGATGCACAGAGGCTCCTGACGTTCGCGCTCATTCATGGAAAAGCGTGATTTGATGAAATCGCTCGTACTGTGAGTAGCATTCCCATCCCCGCAATGATAATTTTGGTGAGCGGCGGCCGACGAAATAGCGTTATGCATCCGCCCGTCGCAAGAACCGAATTCTCATCCCAGGAGAAATCCACGTGAAGTTCACGGCTCTTCGAATCTTGTCTCTTCTGACGATCGCCTTGCTGCTTTCGGTCGGAGCTTTCTCGACGGCTGCGCAAGACCGCCTTAGCGACAAAGACGTCGCCAACATGATGAACAATTTGAAGAACGACGCGAAAAATTTCCGGCCCGTGTGGAATCACGCGTTGAGCAAGAGCACGATCCGAAAGACCAGCCGCGAAAAAGACGCTCGCAACCTTGCAACTCAATTTCAAAATCAGACCGAAGGCATGTTGCGCCAGTTCCAGAGCAACAAGACCGCGGACCAGTCGCTTCCGCTCGTACAACAGACGGCGCGCAACATCGAGCAAGTGAAAACCGACGTCTCGCTGGGCCCGGTCGTCGATCAGCAGTGGACCAAAATCCGCACCGAGCTCGATCAGATCGCTCAGGCGTTCAACTCGAAGTAAAGGCCATTCACAGGACGACGCC
>Ga0206871_10180_pt1 | contig 10627 bp, 10 predicted proteins | sample Alteio_BWOrgCont_33_FD_152627 | JGI IMG/M metagenome (GOLD analysis project Ga0206871, IMG submission 152627) | Enriched cells from forest soil in Barre Woods Harvard Forest LTER site, Petersham, Massachusetts, United States -... | ecosystem: Environmental > Terrestrial > Soil > Temperate forest >...
CCATGTCCTGACCTTTGACGAAGCCGAGATCGAGCGCGCCAACGCGCGAAGCCGCCGTGTGCAGCACATTGAAACCAACCCAACCGCCTTCGGCGGGTGTGCCCGCCGGACCGATGGCGCCGCTATCGCCCGCGATCTTCGCGGCAAGATGGAGGATCGCTGCGCCGTCCACGCGTGCGAGCGCGCCGGAGCCGATGATGATCATCGGACGTTGCGCATCTTTCAGCACTTTCGCAAAGGCATGGCTACCATCAGCGATGCCGGACAGCACATCTGCGCCACCAAGCTGTTCGACCGGATAGGTGAGATCGACCGGCGCGCCGATATTGGCGATCTTCACCGGACCGTTCACCCACGCCTTGCGGATACGAGCGTTCAGTACCGGCGCTTCCCAACGCGGGTTCGCGCCGACGAGCAGGATCGCGTCGGCGCTTTCAACGCCGGCAATGGTGGTGTTGAACAGCCAGGACTGACGCGGGCCGCCGCCGACCTTCGCACCGTCCTGACGGCACTCAAGATTCACATCGCCATAGGACAGCATCAGGTCCTTCAGCGCCTTGATTTCTTCCGCTGCCGCCTGATCGCCGACGATGGCGGCCATCTTCTCCGGCTTCGTCGCAGACATGCGCGCGGCGATGGCGGCAAACGCTTCACCCCACGTTGCGGGAACGAGCTTGCCGTTCTTCTTCACGTAAGGCTTGTCGAGACGCTGGCGGTTCAGACCATCACAGGCGTGGCGCGCCTTGTCGGAAACCCATTCCTCGTTCACGTCTTCGTTCAGGCGCGGTAACACGCGCAGCACCTGCGGCCCGCGCGCATCGACGCGGATGTTCACGCCCTGCGCATCCATCACGTCGATGGACTCGGTCTTGCGCAATTCCCACGGCCGCGCGTTGAACGCGTAAGGCTTAGACGTCAGCGCGCCCACCGGGCACAGATCGACGACGTTGCCGGACAATTCCGACGAGAACGCTTTTTCGAGATAGGTCGTGATCTCCATGTCCTCGCCGCGGCCTGTGGCGCCGAGGTCCGGAACGCCTGCCACTTCGGTGGCGAAGCGCACACAGCGGGTGCACTGGATGCAGCGGGTCATGATCGTCTTGATCAGCGGGCCCATATATTTGTCTTCGACGGCGCGCTTGTTCTCGTTGAAGCGGTGGAACGTAGCGCGGCCATAGCCCATCGCCTGATCCTGCAAATCGCATTCGCCGCCCTGATCGCAGATCGGGCAATCCAGCGGATGATTGATGAGCAGGAATTCCATCACCCCTTCGCGCGCCTTCTTGGCGACGGGCGAATTGGTGCGAATGTTGGCGGGCGTGCCGTCCTTGTTCGGGAAGATGTCCTTCACCTGCAGCGCGCAGGAGGCCTGCGGCTTCGGTGCGCCGACCCACTCGACAAGGCACATGCGGCAATTGCCGGCGACCGACAGGCGTTCGTGATAGCAGAAGCGCGGAATCTCTGCGCCCGCCTGCTCGCAAGCCTGCAGCAGCGTGATGTTGTCATCCGCTTCGACTTCGACGCCGTTGACGTTGAGTTTGCGCGAGGCCATCGGGTTACTCCGCCGCCACTTTGCGCGCGGCCATGCGACGCTCGAGTTCCGGACGGAAATGCCGGATCAATCCCTGGATCGGCCATGCTGCGGCATCGCCGAGCGCGCAGATCGTGTGGCCTTCCACTTCCTTGGTCACTTCCTGCAACAGATCGATTTCCGCCGGATTTGAATCGCCCACTGTCATGCGCTTCATCACGCGCCACATCCAGCCGGTGCCTTCGCGGCACGGCGTGCACTGGCCGCAACTCTCATGTTTGTAGAAGTACGCGAGGCGTGTGATCGCCTTCACGATGTCGGTGGACTTGTCCATCACGATCACCGCGGCGGTGCCGAGGCCCGACTGCACATTCTTCAGCGAGTCGAAATCCATCAGCACGTCGTCGCAGACCGCCTTTGGGATCAGCGGTACGGATGCGCCGCCCGGAATGATCGCCAACAGATTGTCCCAGCCGCCACGCACGCCGCCGGCATGCTTCTCGATCAACTCACGCAGCGGGATGCCCATCTCTTCTTCGACATTGCACGGCTTGTTCACATGGCCGCTGATGCAGAAGACCTTGGTGCCGGTGTTGTTCGGACGACCGATGCCCGCGAACCAGCCCGCGCCGCGGCGCAAGATGGTCGGCGCAACGGCGATGCTCTCGACATTGTTCACGGTCGTCGGGCAGCCCCACACGCCGGCATTCGCGGGGAACGGCGGCTTCAGGCGCGGCTGACCCTTCTTGCCTTCGAGGCTTTCGAGCAGCGCGGTTTCCTCGCCGCAGATATAAGCACCCGCGCCGTGATGCATGTAGATATCAAAGGGATAGCCGTGGATATTGTCTTTGCCCACGAGCTTCGCGGCATAAGCCGCGTCGATTGCGCGCTGGAGCGCTTCACGCTCGCGAATGAACTCACCGCGTACATAGATGTAGCAAACATGTGCGCGCATCGCGAAGCTGGCGATCAGACAACCTTCGATCAGCGTATGCGGATCGTTGCGCAGGATGTCGCGATCCTTACACGTGCCCGGCTCGGACTCGTCTGCGTTGACGACGAGATAGTGCGGACGCTCTTTCACTTCCTTCGGCATGAAGGACCATTTCAGGCCCGTCGGGAATCCCGCGCCGCCGCGGCCGCGCAGGCCCGACTTCTTCATTTCGTCGATGATCGCGTCGATGCCGCGTTCGAGAATCTGCTTGGTGCCATCCCACGCACCGCGCGCCATCGCGCCTTTGAGGCTTAGATCATCGAAGCCGTAGAGATTGGTGAAGATGCGATCTTTGTCGGCGAGCATTATGTGGCCGCTCCCGGTGGTTTCTGTGCGGGTGCTTCGCGATCGGACGCCCCCTTGGTCGGTGCCTTGCCTTCGGCATCGGTGGTTGCGCCGCCGCCCTGCTTCATGCGGGCATAACCGCCGTTATAAAGCTGCGGATCTTTCAGCGTCAGCGCGCCACCGGCCGGTTCGGACGACACGCGTCCGAAATTCTGCGGGCCAGGCTTCGGCGTTTCGCCACGACGGAATGCTTCAAAAAGTTTCTCCGTTGTCGGGCCGTCGAGGTCTTCGTAAAAATCGGATCCGATCTGCAGCATTGGTGCATTCACGCAGGCGCCGAGACATTCGACTTCCATCCATGAGAATTTGCCGTCCGCCGAAACCGTGTGCTGCGTCGGAGCAATGTGCTTCTTGCAGGCAGCGACAACATCGTCGGAGCCGCGCAGCCAGCACGGCGTCGTGGTGCAAACCTGCACGAGATGATCACCGACCGGCTCCAACGCGAACATCGTGTAGAAAGTAGCAACTTCGAGAACGCGGATGTACGGCATCGACAGAAGCTTGGCGACTTCTTCGATCATCGGCTTGGTGACCCAGCCTTCCTGTTCCTGCCCGATCCACAGCGCCGCGATCACCGCGGAAGCCTGACGGCCTTCGGGGAATTTCGCGATCCACTTGTCGACTTCGGTCTTGCTCTGCGCGTTGAACGCAAAGCTTTCCGGCTGATGGGGCGAAAGACGACGCAGGCTCACCGGTCCACCTCTCCGAACACCACGTCGAGCGAGCCGAGCACGGCGGAAATATCGGCCAGCATGTGGCCCCTGCACATGAAATCCATTGCCTGCAGATGCGCGTAGGACGGTGCGCGGATTTTGCAGCGATAGGGTTTGTTCGATCCGTCTGCGACCAGATAGACGCCGAACTCGCCCTTCGGCGCTTCAACGGCGGCATACACTTCGCCCGCCGGAACGTGGAAGCCTTCGGTGTAGAGCTTGAAATGATGGATGAGCGCTTCCATCGAACGCTTCATCTCGCCACGGCGCGGCGGCACGATCTTGTGGTTCTCGGCGACCACTGGACCCGCCGGCATCTTCTCGATGCATTGACGCATGATCTTGCAGGCCTGGCGCATCTCCATGACGCGCATCAGGTAGCGATCGTAGTTGTCGCCGTTCTTGCCGACCGGAATCTGGAAATCGAGTTCGCTGTAAACTTCATAGGGCTGCGAACGGCGCAAATCCCACGCCACGCCCGTCGAGCGGAGCATGACGCCAGACATGCCCCAGCTTTCCGCATCCGCACGACTGATAATGCCGATATCGACGTTGCGCTGCTTGAAGATGCGGCTGTTGGTGAGCAGGCCTTCAATGTCGTCCAGCACCTTGGGGAAGTGATTGGTCCATTCATAGATGTCAGCGACGAGGTCCGGTGGCAGATCCTGATGGACACCGCCCGGACGGAAATATTTGGCGTGCATGCGCGAACCGGAGGCGCGCTCATAAAACACCATAAGCTTTTCGCGCTCTTCGAAACCCCAGAGCGGCGGCGTCAGCGCACCACAGTCCAGCGCCTGCGTGGTGACCTGCAGCATGTGGTTCAGGATGCGGCCGATCTCGCTGTAAAGCGCGCGCACGAATTGGCCGCGGCGCGGCACTTCGAGGCCCGTCAGACGCTCGATGGCCATGCAGAAGGCATGTTCCTGATTCATCGGCGCGACGTAATCGAGGCGGTCGAAATAGCCGATGGCCTGCAGATAGGTCTTGTGCTCGATCAGCTTCTCGGTGCCGCGATGCAGCAGGCCGATATGCGGATCGACGCGCGTGACGATCTCGCCGTCCAAATCGAGCACCAAACGCAACACACCGTGCGCGGCCGGATGCTGCGGGCCGAAATTGATCGTGACCTGCGGATTCTCGCTGCCGTCGTCGATCTTCACGTCGGGGATCGCGTTCATGGCTTCTTCTCCGTCGAAGCCTTCTCATCGCCGGGAAGAATGTAAGGCGCGCCTTCCCACGGCGACATGAAATCGAAATCGCGGAATTCCTGCACCAGCTTCACCGGCTGATAGACCACGCGCTTCTGCTCGTCGTCGTAGCGCAGTTCGACATAACCGGTGAGCGGGAAGTCCTTGCGCAGCGGATAACCACTGAAACCGTAGTCGGTAAGCAGGCGGCGCAGATCCGGATGCTCGGCAAAGATCACGCCGTACATGTCGAAGGTTTCGCGCTCGAACCAGTTGGCCACCGGAAACAACGGCACGATGGTTGGAACAGCCGTACCTTCGTCGGTCTCCGTCTTCACGCGGATGCGCATGTTATTTCTGGTGGAAAGCAGATGATAGACAACGTCGAACCGCTTGGCGCGCTGCGGCCAGTCCACCGCGGTGACATCGATCAGGATCGTAAAGCCAAATTCGTCGCGCAGCGATTTCATCACGCGCGGGATGTCGGTTAGTTCGATCACCAAAGTGAGTTCGCCGAAGGAGACATTCGTCGCCTTCACCGCGCCGGAGAGCGCAGCACTGATTTTTCCACCGAGATCGTTCAGGTCCGTCATCTGCCCTCAGCGATCGATGTTGCCTGTGCGGCGGATTTTCCGCTGCAGCAGCATGATGCCGTAAACCAACGCTTCCGCCGTCGGCGGGCAGCCCGGAACGTAGATGTCCACCGGCACGATGCGATCGCAGCCGCGCACGACGGAATAGGAATAGTGATAATAGCCGCCGCCATTCGCGCAGGATCCCATCGAGATCACGTAACGCGGCTCCGGCATCTGGTCGTAGACCTTGCGCAGCGCGGGCGCCATTTTGTTCACGAGCGTTCCGGCCACGATCATCACATCCGCCTGGCGCGGCGAGGCGCGAGGCGCAAAGCCAAAGCGCTCCAGATCGTAACGCGGCATCGACGCCTGCATCATTTCGACCGCACAGCAGGCAAGACCGAAGGTCATCCACATCAGCGAGCCGGTACGCGCCCAGTTGATCAGCGAATCTGCAGAAGCGACGAGAAAACCCTTCTCGTGCATCTCTGCCTGCATCTGCTTGTAATAAGGATCGTTGTCGGTGATGGCCTGGTTGCCACCTTCGACACCGGCACGCGCCGCGGAATTGGCCGGAAGAATCACTCCCATTCGAGCGCGCCCTTCTTCCATTCATAGATAAAGCCGACGGTCAGCACGCCGAGGAAGACCATCATCGACCAGAACGCGAAGGCACCCGTGGCCTTCAGCGTGATCGCCCACGGAAACAGGAAGGCCACTTCGAGGTCGAAGATGATGAAGAGCAGCGACACCAGATAGAAGCGCACATCGAACTTCATGCGCGCATCGCCGAACGCGGGAAAGCCGCATTCATAGGCGGAAAGCTTTTCAGGGTCCGGCTTGGACGGCGCGATGACGAAGGGAACGAGCATCAGAGCCAGGCTCAATCCCCCGGCGATCCCGATAAACAGCAGGATCGGCAAATACTCGATCAGCAGGCCTTCCATGACTTAGGTCCTGACTGGTTCTGCACACCTCGCGGGCGAGCCGGTCGCGTGGGCAAAACCTGGTTATTTCGCGGGTGCAGTAACAGAGTTTAACGCCCGCTGGCAACGCGGGTTTAGATCAAGATTCGCCTTGGGAAAACAGGATTTTTCCGCAACTTTTCGAGCATTAGTTGCGAGTCATTCGCGACTAGAAACGCATTTTCTTCTGAGAGGAAAATGGCGGGAGCGACGGGGCTCGAACCCGCGACCTACGGCGTGACAGGCCGTCACTCTAACCAACTGAGCTACGCCCCCGCGGGCGCTCGCGGGCGGACCCGCGAAGGAGCGCCGATGTAGGGCGGGGCCTAGGCCAAGTCAAGCCACGAAAAACGCTGCGCTAATTGCCGCCCGTATCGCCACCGTGGCGATGATGATGACCGGACGCCGGTGCGCTTTGATCGTCGTCTTTCTTGGGTGCCGGTTCCCATGGCCGAAGCTCATACTTGGTGAGCACGCCATTGTTATCGCGATCCAGCGCATCAAAAAGCGAGCGCGGCGTATTGGCGAACTGGACAAAGTCGATGCAGCCCTTGCCGGTGAAATCTACGAGCGGTGACGCCGTCGACTGATCTTCCGCCAAGCGTTCTTCATTTATAACGCGCGTCTCGTCCGTATCGAGGCAGTCTGTATGGTTCTTGTCGGCTGCGGTGAAATCCGCGCGAAGTCCGGCTTCCATCTGGGCGCGGGTCAGGCTGCCATCCGGATTCTTCACGTATTTGGTCAGCATTGCCGTTGAAGGATGCCAGGGCGCTTCCGGCGGCTTGCGGTGTGGCTTGTCGCCGGCGCAGGCCGAAACACCCAAAGCGCAGACACAAAGAAGAAGGGGCAGAATTTTCATCCCCTGACTTCGCCCTTCCCCGCCAGCCCGGTCAATGCGTGCCCCGTTAATAAAGGCCCGCTTGCCCCTTCATGGCTTCGAAAATCGCAGCGCTGTCGTAGCCAATGCCCTTTTTGAACACGAGCGGCATCGTCTCGATGGCTGCGGGCATCTTCATGGGATCGCCTGTGACCACCGCAATGTCCGCCCGCTTGCCGACGGCGAGCGAACCAACTTCGCTGGCCCTGCCAAGATATTGCGCCCCGTTCAGGGTTGCGATCTTCAGAGCTTGCGGAAAGCTGAACCCTGCTTCCACCAGAAGCTCGACTTCGCGCTTGCCGGAAAAGCCGGGAACTACACCGCCATAACCCGTGGGATCGGTGCCGGATATAAGCGTGCCGCCAGCATCGGCGAACATCTTCTCCAACTTCATGAGCTTGGGGAAGATCACGGTATAAGGTTTCATGCGTTCGTTGCTCGCCGCACTAACCCAACCATCTTCATAGGCTTTGCGTAACTCCGGTATGAGCATTTCTCGCGCCAGTTCCGGCGCTTCGGGGCGCCCGGGTGTAAAAGTTTCGAAGACCGTCAATGTCGATGTCAGCGCAACGTGCTTTTTCACCAGAAGATCGATCAGCGATTTTACACCCGCGCCGTTCACATCCAGATCGGCCAGCGATTGCTGCGATCCCGCCGGACATTCATCCGGCTTTTTGTCATTGTTGAAATCTGTCATCACGCCGAAGCCGTGTTCGAGGTTGTCGATACCGGCTTCCGCGGCTTCACGATACGTCACCGAACAGAGATGCCCGGTGACCTTCATCCCGCGCGCATGGGCGGCAACGATCGCCGCCTTCGCTTCGGCGCGGGTGATATTGGTATAAAGCTTAAACGAGGTCGCTCCTTCATCGGCCCAATAATTCACCGTCTTCACAGCATCGTCCGGGCCTGTCAGCACATGCATCTTGAGGATCGGCAGCCCCGGTCCATTGAGATAAGGCCCGGTGACGTCGAGATCGGGACCGATGGCGTCGCCCTTATCGATCGCGAGCTTCAGGTTGATGTCACCATAGGGCGACATCGAGCCGCCAGTGCGTGCTGTCGTTGTTCCACCCGCCAGATAGAGACGCGGAAAGGAATAAAGCATCGAGGCGTAGTTGCCTTTGCCCATCGTATAGAAAAGGTGCTCATGCACCATCACAAAACCGGGCAGCAATGTTTTGCCATGCGCGTCGATCACCGTGGCGCCGTCCGGCACGGCGACATGCGAGCCCAGCGCGGCAATGCGACCGTCTTTAATAATTAACGTCTGATCGTATTTGGGCGCACCGCCCGTACCGTCCACGATCTCAGCATGGGTGAACGCGATAACCGGCTGGCCATAGGCGATAAATTTCGCGTCCGGCGATTGCTGTGTTGGTGGAGGAGACGCCGCGTCGTCCATGTCCTGCGCAAAAGCCGAGGCGGAAATCGCAGCCAGAGCCACGGCTGAAAGCAGAATGGAAATCGGACGCATGAATCCCCCGGTCCTTGACGGCTCGGAGACTGGCCCGGCGAAATCGCATGCGCAACGCGCGAATATCCGCTAGCCAAATTTGTACGATGTTTAATGACCGCGCCCGCCGCGTGACGCGGCCAGTCTTCGTGCTAATAAGATGCCTGATGATTGAGCCCGGCATGCCTTTCCACCTCCTCCCGCGCGGCAAGAGCCCGTGGCGCGCTTTGGCTGAAAGACCGAGCCCGCCAAGGCAGGAAGCGTGGATTCCGTGAGCGCCGAAAGCGGAGAGCGCCGGCCAGCGCGAAGACTCCTGCCTTATATTCCGTTGATCGACCGCTACATTGCGGTGCGCACATTGCGGCCTTTCGCGCTCTCGCTCAGCGTCGTGCTCGCCGCTCTGTTGCTTGAGCGCGTGTTGCGCCTGTTCGACCTTCTCGCGCTCAAGGGCGGCCCTTACGCCGTCGTAATCGAACTCGCCGCCAGCCTCATTCCCTACTATCTCGGTCTCGCACTTCCCGCGGCCTTCTTCCTTTCGGTGTTCCTTGCTGTCGCCGGCATGGGCGATGACAACGAACTCGATGCGCTTCTCGCAGGCGGCTGGTCGATCACGCGGCTGAGCCGCCCCTTCTTCGCCATCGGCATCGCCTTCTCTTTTTTGAGCCTGTTCCTCTTCGGCTTCCTCCAGCCCTATACGCGCTATGCGTATTCGGCGGTTCTATACACCGCGACCAACGCCGCATGGGACGCGCATGTGCAGCCCGCGACCTTCGTCGATGCCCGCCAAGGCATGACGCTGTATGCCGATTCCGTCGATATCTCGGGACGAACGCTCAAAGGCGTGTTTGTTCGCAAGAAAACGCCAAATGGCGAACAGGTGACCACAGCACCGGCGGGTTATCTCGTCCTCTCTGACAGTGGAACGCGGGTCAATCTTTATCTCGAGAACGGAACCGCGCTTGAAAACCGCGAGGATGGGCGTCCCTATGTCGTTCACTTCTCCGGATTGAGGTCGGCCGTCAATTTGCTGTCCGGCGTCCACCCGTTTCGCCCGCGCGGCGATAGCGAACGCGAGTTGACGCTCTTCGAATTGCGCAGCGCACTCGGCGATCCGAAATCGACCGTCTCCCCAAAAAGACTTGCGTCGGAGTTTCACGGCCGCATCGTGCGGACGCTCTCGCTACCGATACTGCCACTTGTGGCCGTGCCGCTGGCGATGGCCGCCAAACGCCGGCGCCGCACGTCCGGTATGATCATCGCGGCTCTGCTGTTGCTCGCCTATCATCACATTCTGCAATTGGGAGAAAGCCTCGCCGATATCGGGCGCATACCGGCCGTGCCGGCGTTGTGGGTGCCGTTCGCCCTCTTCACGATTTTCGGCGTCTGGCTTTTCCGCAATAGCCGGGAGCGCCCCGGCGATAATCCGATGACCCATGCTGTCGACTGGATGCTGGAACTCATTGCTGCCATCGGCCGCCCCTTCAAGCGCCTACGGCGCAAGGCGGCCACATGAAGCGCCGCGTCCTTCTGCGTTATATGACCGGGCATTTTCTCTCCAACACGCTCGGAGCAATCCTGGGTTTCACGGCGCTCATCGAACTGCTGGATGTTCTCAACACGGCAACGGATATTCTCGGCCGCAAACTCGGCGTGGGGGGCCTTCTCCACTATGTGTTGTTGCGCCTTCCCGCGACACTCGATCAGGCGATCACGCTGGGCGTTCTGATAGGCGGCGTCCTCACCTTTGTTCAGGCCGCGCGGCACAACGAACTCATCGCCATACGATCCGCGGGCATAACGATTTATGAGCTCGGCGCGCTGTTGCTGCCCTGTGTGGCCGTCATCGCATTTGTGCATTTTTTGGTTGCCGATCAGCTCGTGCCACGTTCGGCGAGCGCTTTGTCAGTTTGGTGGGAAGCCACCACGCCTCCTGGGACGGAAAATGATGACGGCAAAGACAAACCGGTTTGGTTTCGCGTCG
>Ga0206871_10317_pt1 | contig 10458 bp, 2 predicted proteins | sample Alteio_BWOrgCont_33_FD_152627 | JGI IMG/M metagenome (GOLD analysis project Ga0206871, IMG submission 152627) | Enriched cells from forest soil in Barre Woods Harvard Forest LTER site, Petersham, Massachusetts, United States -... | ecosystem: Environmental > Terrestrial > Soil > Temperate forest >...
CCATCGGATCGCAAGCGGTTGGGGACATGGGCGTTTTGTGGCGTAGAGCTGGCACGGGTCTCGTGCTTGCGCTCTTTCTTTGTACCGGCGCGCAGGCGGATGTGGCTGCCCCAGATCCCAGCCAGCTTCTGCTGCCCAGTTTGCAGGGGCTGCGCTTGGTGAGCACGCCGTCCGCTATCGACAAGAACGGCTTTACCCGCCGCGGTGTCACGGTAGAGGGCCCCTATCTTCTTTATCGCCCCGGCATCTATGAGCAGCTGGAGAGCTTCATCGGCAAGCCGCTGCATGCCGGCGATCTGACACGCATCACCGCCACGATCGCGGCCTGGTATCAGAAGAACAACCGGCCCTTTGTCGATGTCGCCTTCCCCGAGCAGGACATCGGCGGCGGCGTGCTGCAGGCGGTGGTCACCGAGTTCCGCGTCGGCAAGGTCGAGGTCAAAGGCAATAGCTGGTTCTCGTCCGGTCTTCTGCGCTCGCAGGTCGGTTTAAGCACAGGCGATACGATCGATGTGGCGCGCCTCAACGACGATGTGACGCGCATCAACCAGAGCGACTTCCGCAATGTCACCGTCGTGACCCAGAAGAGCGACACCCCCGGCGCCACCGACATCATCCTGCAGACCGACGACGACTTCCCGTTCCGCTTCAATGCCGGTTACGCCAACAATGGTGCGCCGCTCACCGGCCGCGACCGCTGGAACATCGGCATCACCTGGGGCGACGCCTTCTGGCTGGACCAGCAACTGTCCTACCAGTTCTCTTCCAACGAGAACTTCTGGCTGCATCCAGGCCATGTGCCCGTGAAAGAGGGCGATGCCGACTTTGCATCCCATTCCGGCAGTTACATCGTGCCCTTGCCCTGGCACGACCGCCTCATCTTCTCCGGCGCCTATAGCCAGGTGCGACCTGAGATCGGACCGGACTTCGGCGAGGTTGGCGTCAGCTGGCAGGCAAGTGTGCGCTATGCGATTCCGCTGGCTATCAAGGGATGGCCTGCCGGCGAGATCCAGGCCGGCTTCGACTTCAAGCGTTCCAACTCCGATCTGCAGTTCGGTGGCGTCGATATCTCCAACGTCACCACCGACATCGATCAGTTCGCGCTCTCCTATACGGCGTTGTGGAACGACAGTTGGGGCCAGACACGCTTCACCGATCGTCTGCAACTCAGTCCCGGCAAGATGTCCGGCGGCAATAATGACGAAGCCTTCCAGCCCTCCACCACGCATAACGGCACGCCCTTCGCCAAGGCGCGCTATATCTACGATGACGCCAGCGTGTACCGGCTGACGCCTTTGCCTTACGGCTTTGGCTGGATCGCCAAAGCCGAAGCGCAATGGTCGTCGGGCGTGCTTCTACCCAGCGAGAAACTGGAAGCGGGCGGTATCGAGACCGTGCGCGGCTATGACGAATATGCCTCCAGCGGCTCCGAAGGCGCGCTGACGACACAGGAACTGCGCACCCCGGAACTGAAACCCCTGCACGATCTCATCAGTTCGCGCATCGACGATCAGCTGCAGTTCGACGCCTTCTGGGACTTCGCCTGGCTCAGAGATCAGAAGGTCGCCACCGGCGACAAGCACAGCAGCGTGCTCAACAGCGCCGGCGCCGGCGTCCAGTACGGCATCGGACGATACTTCCTCGCCCGTCTCGATTACGGATGGCAGCTGCGCACAGCACCAAACGCAACACGAAAAGAATCCCAGATCGATCTCAGCGTAAGTCTCAATAACTGAACGACGGGCCGCTTAGTTCAAATGTGGAATGAGCTTGAGCCGTTATTCATATGTGGGCTTGGTTCCCACCGACGCGGCGGGCGTGATTTCCCAGCGTCTTCAGACAAGGCGACAGTTTGATACAGGATTGTCCTGGAGACCGGATCCGGGGCTCTATTACGTGTTGATGACGGAGTCGTCTGGTCTTAGTTTTGGCCGGGTGATTTCTCGATTGTCCACCACACAGGCAGATGACACTTCAAACTATTGACCGGGCCAAGACCAAGATTTTGCGGCAGGCGAACGAGGCCTTTCGCGCCTTTGGCTATACGGACCTGACGATGGCGAAGCTGGCCGAAGTCTGCGGGCTGTCGCGGCGTGGGCTATATCATCACTACAAGAATAAAGAGGAAGTGTTCCGCGCGGGCTTGCGCCTGAACAACGTGGAAGATTTCTATGCGGGCGACGTGGCGGCCAAGGCCGCGCTGGCACGCGGTGCAAACGCCGTGGATGTGATTGCGGATTGGCTGGACGCACGCTTCGGCAACACGCGGCGCAATATCGGTGCGATGGCGAATGGCCGTGATCTGAACGACGCCGCTTTCCGTTTGGCGTCGGATATCATGATCGAGATTTCCTACGAGAGTAACCGCAGGCTCACCGAGCTGGTGATCGAACTGGTTGGCCGCGGAGAAATCAAATTGCGGGCCGGTGTGACGGCGGAAAAAATCGGCCGCATGCTGGGCGACGGCGCGCGCGGCGTGAACCAGGCGCGTCCGCCGATACCGAACAGCCTGATCGGGCAGCACTACCGCGACATCACCGAAGCGATCCTGTTCGGTTCGGTGACGCTGGGCTAGAGTCTAAGCCGGCGCCATCGCGCCGGTCGCTTTGAGCGCTTTCTGCCAACATCTTGCGATACCGATATAGGCCGCCGCGTGTCCCTCTCGCAGGGAGTGGCGCAGCGGTTCTTCGATCACGCCGGTCTGTTCATTGGCATCGCGCCGCAGATAGCCCAGGGCTTCGGCGTCGCGCAGCAGTTTCAGAACGTGGGAGCGAGATACACCATATTGTTTTGACAATCCTGCCACGGAAATGCGCACGGGGCCGCGTGGCGGGTAGCAGTCCTCTTCCGCTGCGGATTCGCAAATCTTGTAGAGGATGAGCATTCCGCCATTGCGGTTCGCGAAATGCGCGATGGCGTTGGGGCGAGGGTGGCGTATCAGATTGGTCAATCCTTCGCCGATGGCCCGCAAATAAGCCTTGAAGAAATCGCGATCGGCAAGCAATCGGGGAAGGTCCGCTGCGCGAGGGTTGAGCAGCGCGAACGCCTGCACCTCTTCGATCATCACCTCGCGAAAGGCCGCTTCCATGGATGGTGTCGGAATATAAGGTTTCACACGGCGGTTCGACGCATCCGGATTGGGCGTGATGAATCCGATCATCCGCATGTGAATCATCATGGCGTGTGCGCGGCCTGGGCTGCTGATACCCAGCTCTTTGCAGAGCTGCTGCATAGCAGAGAGCGTAAGGCCGCCCCGCGCGTCCAGGCTGAGCGCAAAGTAGCCGTAGAACATTCGAACGATGTCCTTGCTGATATGGGACATCAGCGGGGTGCGGTCGTAGCGCGCGAGCGATTGGCGCATCGACATCCGGGCCGCTTTTTCGAAGTCGGGATGGGCGAGCACGGTGTTCAGCCAACGCTGGTTGGTCGCGTCGGTCGTTTCCCCTTCGTGCTCTGTAAAGAACTGTACGTCTGACATCCGGCGCCCGGTCGACACTACCAAAAATAGCCAGGGGGCAGCGACAAGAACTACCTGATGGAGCCTTCCCCAAGCCGAATGCAAAATTTGTAACAAGTTTCAATGGTTTGAGAAAGGTTTTGCCTTCGTTTCGGCGAGGTGGCTGCCCCTCTTTGTAAGGTATGTGTCAAAGGCATCCAAAAATAGCCAGTTTCGGCTGGCCTTCGCCGCTGCTTTTCTCCCCGCAACGAAAGCTCCCGGGATTCGCGTTCCGTGGGGCGGGTATGTTGCGGCTTCTCATTTTTATCAATATTGAGAAGCAAGGCGGGCAGTGCGATTGGGTTCGGGGGTTAAAATTTCCATGAAATCTCAAGAGAAAAAGGGAGCCTTCATCCCTTCTTACTCTTACGCGAGCCAGACGCAGGCGCCGCGCCTCGACAGCGTTCTGAAAAGCAGCGCGTCGTGGATCGTTGTGCCCGCCATCGCGATGGCCGTGTCGCTGGGCGTGACATTGCCGACGCCGGCACATGCGGCAGCGCTGAATACGACATCGTCCGGTGTAAGCCTCTCGAACGGCACATATGGCGGCGCGACAACATTCACAATCGCGAACGGCGTGACGATCAGCAATCCGGGTTACGGCTCCGCCCACCACACCGCGATTACAGGCGATTCTTCGCACATCTGGACGCTCACAAATTCCGGCACCATCAGTCAGGGAAATTACATCGGAGTCTATTTTGCCGCCGGCGGCACGCTCACGAACAATGCCACGGGTCTCATCACCGGCAATTCCTTCGGCATTCGTCTGAACGGCTCATCATCGATATTCAATGCCGGAACAATTGGCCCTCACGGCACTGCGATTTATCAGTTCGCGACCAGCGGCAACACTATTCTCTTCAATAGCGGCACAGCTTCGTATCTCGGTGAGGTACAGCTGAAAAATGCAGCCACCATTACCAATCAGGGAACGATCAGTGGTACGGGCGCTTTCAGCACGGCCTTGTCTTTGTCGGGCAGCGGGAACACCACGGTCCTCAATACCGGCCTGATCACCGGCGGCGGCAGTGGTATCGGCGTCAGTTCGTACGCTGCGGGAGCTAACAGTTTCTACATCAAGAACCAGGGAACGATCATATCGACCGTGCTCGGCAACGGTGCGTATGCCGCTATCTCGGAAGGCGGCAGCTTTCTGACCACGACGGCGACTGTCATCAATAGCGGCCTGATTTCAGGCGGCAACGGTGGCATTAAGCTCAATACCCGCTCAACGCTTACCAACACCGGCACGATTGTGGGCGCCGGAACAGCTTCCGCGGCTATTTTCGGCGGCGGCGGCACGCTCACAAATAGCGGCACGGCTTCGCTGATCTCCGGCACAGGCGGTGGCGTAAGTTTTTCCGCAGGCGGAACGCTTTCGGGAACGATCATAAATCAGGGCACGATCCTCGGCACCGGCACCGCCGCCAACGGTGTCGTGCTGTACGGCCACGTCAATCTTTCGAACAGCGGCACGCTGTCGAAAATCTCCGGCCAGATCGAAGGTATTCGCAGCAAAGGCAATGCCGCAGAGGCTATCACCAACGCAGGTTCCATCATTGGCGTCACTGGTGACGGAATCCATTTCGTGGATTCGACCTACAACACCACGATCTACAACAACACGATCATCAATTCCGGTGCGATCATCGGCGGCAACGGAACCGCCGTGCAATTCGCGGCCGGCAACGATCTGCTGCAGATCAACACCGGCGCCAGCTTCACGGGCGTGGTCGATGCCGGTGCGGGCACCGACACGCTGGAATTCGTGACCGGCAATGGCGGCACACTTGCCAACAACTTCAGCAATTTCGAGATCGCGACCGTCGATAGTGGCGCGGCCTGGGTGCTCAGCGGAAACAGCACGTTCGGCACTCTCACGGACAACGGCACGCTCACCAATGCCGGCACATTGACGACGACGGCTGCGTTCAACGCCAATGGCACGTTGACCAATGCCGGCACGATCATCGGCAACAGCGGCACCGCGGTTCAGTTCGGCAGCGGCGACGACGTGTTGCAGATCAAGACGGGCGCCGCTTTCACCGGCATCGTTGACGGCGGGGCCGGCACCGATCTGCTTGAATTCGTGACCGGCAATGGCGGCACCTTTGCGGCGCAGCTTTCCGGCTTCGAAAACATGAAGGTGGACAGCGGCGCGAACTGGGTGCTCGCGGGCAACTACAGCTTCGGCACCATCACCGACAACGGCATCCTGACCAATGCCGGTACGCTCACCAGCACCACCGCGTTTAACGCCAGCGGCACGCTGATCAATGCGGGCACGATCATCGGCAACGGCGGTACGGCCGTTCAGTTCGGTGCGGGCGACGATCTTCTGCAGATCAAGACGGGTGCGAGCTTCACCGGCAGAGCCGATGGCGGTACGGGCACGGACACACTGGAATTCGTCACGGGCGCGGGCGGCACGCTCTCCAACCGCTTCACCAATTTCGAAAACCTGCAGGTCGACAGCGGGGCCAACTGGACACTGAACGCGAACGATACGTTCGCGAATGTCACGATCGCCAGCGGGTCGACGCTCGGCAATCTCGCAAATCTGGTCAACACCGGCACGTTCAACAATTCCGGCGTCATTCTCAACAGCGGAACGATTCTCGACCGCGGCTCTTTCATCAACAGCGGCACGATCACGGGCGGCACGTCTTATCCGCAGGCTGGCGTGACAGTGAACTCCGCCGCCAATGCGAGCCTCACCAACCAGAGCGGCGGTTACATCAGCGGATATTGGGGCGTCAAACAGGACACGTCCACCGGCACTGTGACGATCTCAAACGCGGGATCGATCCATGGCGGCGCGGCGGGCGTCGTTGTGATCAATGGCGGCCATCTGACCAACCAGTCAACCGGCGTGATCTCCAGCGATACCTATGGCGTCGATATTCGCTACGCCGTTTCGCCCGTCACCAACGGGCACCTGCTGAACTATGGCAGCATCTCAGGTTACGTAGCCGGTGTGCATATCCAGCAGAGCGACGGCACGCTCACAAACTCCGGAACGATTACCGGCACGGGCACGGCCGGTATCGGTGTCCAAATGCTTCTAGGCAGCGAAACGCTGATCAATTCCGGCGCCATCATCGGCAATGGCGGCACCGCCGTGCAGATCACCGGCCCGAACAACCAGGTGCAGGTTCAGACGGGCGCCAGCTTCGATGGCGTCGTCGATGCGGGATACAGTACCGGCAATAGCCTTGAATTTTTCGGCGGCAATGGCGCCACGCTCTCCAACCGGTTCCAGAGCTTCAACGATACGACATTCGAAACCGGCGCGAACTGGGTGCTGAGTGGAAACAACGCGCTGACCAGTGTCTATGTAGACTCCGGTGCAACGTTCACCAATTCCGGCACACTGGTCGCGTCATTCGTTCAGGCTTACGGCTCGATCATCAACTCGGGCAGCATCAACTCGACGATAAACCTGCAGTCCACCGGACAACTGACCAATCAGGCCAGCGGCCTGATAACCAATCCGTACGGCAACATCACCACCAATAGTTACGGCATCGGCAATGCCTATGCCGTTGCGGTCAACAATTGGGGCGCGGAAACTGTTACCAATCTCGGCACGATCACAGCGACGGGCGGTTTCAACGCGCTGGGCGTCGTCATGCATCAGGGCGGGGTTCTTTATAACAAGGGAGTGACTTCGCATATCAATGGCGACGGCATCGGCGTCGACCTTGTTACCGCCGGAACGCTTACAAACCAGGGCACCATCACGGGTGGCCTTGTTGCGGATAATATCGGCTACGGCGTGAAGCTTGATCATGGCGGCGTTATCAACAATAGCGGTACCGCCTCGTACATAAGAGGCGGCTATGACGGCATCGGTGTTGCGAACGGCGCCGCTACCATCACCAATGAAGGCACCATCAAGAGCACGGATGGCGTCGACAGCTTCAACGCTGCCGTAAAGTTCTCCAATTTCTATGGTCCGTTCAACAACACGCTGATCAACAGCGGCAAGATTATTGGCGCGGGCACCTATGCGGTCCTGTTCGGCATCGGCGACGACCTGTTGCAGATCAAGACCGGCGCAAGCTTCACGGGCATTGTGGACGGTTATACCGGAACGGACACGGTGGAATTCGTCACCGGCAATGGCGGCACACTCAGCAACGCCTTCAACAATTTTGAACTCGCCAAGGTGGACAGCGGCGCAAGTTGGGTTTTGTCCGGCAACAGCTCTTTCTATACGATCAGCAATGCCGGCACCTTGTCGAACAAGGGGACGCTCACCGCCACAAACACCTTCACCAACTCCGGCGCGCTCATCAACAGCAGGGTGATCAACGCGACAGTGACGCTGACCGGCGCCGGCACGATCAACAACTCCGGCACGATCAGCGGCTATAGTTATGGTGTTCAGGGCCTGTCCGCCGCGGCGGGAACGCTGACCAACAGTGGCAAGATTCTCGCCACTGGGACCTCGGGCACGGACATTGGCGTGGTTCTGGTTTCCGGCGGAAACATTACCAACAGCGGCAGCACCTCGCAGATTTCAGGCCGGACAGACGGCGTGAGCATTTCGGGTGGAGCAGGGTATATCTCCAACGCCGGCACCATCACCGGAACCAGCACCTCCAACGGCGTCGGCGTCGTGTTCAGCGGTGCGTTCAACAACACGCTGATCAACAGCGGCTCGATCGGGGGAAAGAATACCGCGGTGCAATTCGGCAGCGGCGATGATCTTCTTCAGATCAAGACTGGAGCCAAGTTCACCGGTACGGTCGATGCAAGCACCGGTACAGACACGCTTGAATTCGTGACAGGTACTGGCGGCACGCTTTCGAACAATTTCACCGGCTTTGAAGTCGCGAATGTCGACAGTGCCGCGAACTGGGTGCTGTCGGGCAGCAATACCTTTACCGCGTTGACGGATAGCGGCACGCTGTCCAACACCGGCACGCTCGCAACGACCACGCTGACGAACTCCGGCAAGCTGAGCAGCAGCAAGGTTTTGACCGTCAGCGGCAGCGCGACCAATTCGGGCACGATTACCAACTCTGGCACGGGCGTCTTCACGATCGGCACGATGTTCACGAACACCGGCGCGGTGGTCGGCAAGATCACCGGCGCGGCGGGCGGCAGCACGCTCATCAACAGCGGCGCTATCGGCAATGGCGGCACGGCGATCGCATTCGGCGCGGGCACCGACCTGTTGCAGATCAACACCGGCGCCAGCTTCAACGGCACCGTCGATGGCGGCGCGGGAACCGATGCGCTGGAATTCCTCACGGGCACGGGCGGCACGCTCACCAATTTCACCAATTTCGAAATTGCGACGGTGGACAGTGGCGCGAACTGGAATCTTTCCGGAAACAACAGCTTCGCGACGATCACGAACAGCGGCACGTTTGGTAATGGCGGCACGCTGACCGACACCGGCACTTTCACCAATTCCGGCACGGTGCTGGGCGCCGGCCTCGTTGTGGAGAGCGGCTCGCTCACCAACAGCGGCAGCATCGGTCAGACGGTGAAGCTTACAGGCTCGGGCGCGCTCACCAACCAGGCCGGCGCGACGATATCCAGCACCGCCGACGGCGTTGATGCGACGGGCACAGGCGCCATCGCCAACGGCGGAACGATCAGCGGCCTGATCGGAATCAAGTTCACCGGCGCGACCGGCACCACACTTGCCAACTATGGCGCCATCATCGGCACCGGCGGTACCGCCATACAGTTCGGCTCGGGCAACGATACTTTCATCCTCGAAAACGGCGGCACGATCACCGGTGCTGTCGACGGCGGCGCGGGCAACGACACGGTTGAACTGACATCGGGTATTGCCTTTACCGGCCCGGCATCCGGCTTCACCCATTTCGAAACCTTCCAGATCGACAGCGGCGCGAGTTGGTCATTCAGTGGAGACAACACGCTCGCCGCCGGAACGACCATCAACAATTTCGGCTCGCTGTCGGCGTCCGGTACGTTCACCAATTACGGTAAGATCGCCGGCGGCAGCTATGGCATCTACACCGGTACCGGCGCCACACTTACCAACGACGGTAGCATTTTCGGTTCTGCTCAAGGTGTCCACAGCACAAGCGATGGCCATGTGGTCAACGCGGGCACGATCAGCGGTAACATCGGGGTCGTTCTAAGCAATGGCGGCACGCTCACCAACCTTGCCGGCGGTTACATCGGCGATGGCAATTACGGCCTCATCGCGCAAGTTGCGGGAACGCTGCTGAACAGTGGCACCGTTGCGAGCAACATTCGGGGCGCGCTGATGCGCGCGGGCGGTTATATCCACAATTACGCCGGCGGATCGATCAGTGGCGGGACCGCCGGCATTCACTCGTATGCTGGCACTGTCGAGATCGTCAACGAAGGCACCATCACCGGCGGCTTTGGCATTACCACCAGCGGAACGTTCAGCAATACCGTCACGAATTATGGCTCGATCATCGGCAATAACGGCACCGCCATACAGTTCGGCGACGGCGACGACCTGCTGAAAATCGGCAATGGCTCCTCTCTCAGCGGCATCGCCGATGGCGGCGCGGGCACCGACACGCTGGAGTTCCTGGCGAGCAGCAGCGGCACGGCGTCGGGCTTCACCAATTTCGAGAACTTCACGCTCGACACCGGATCGAACTGGACCTTCACCAATGCGGTGACCATCGCCAGCGGCGACACGCTGACCAACCACGGCACGTTCGCGGGCAGCGCGGGTCTCACCGATAGCGGCGTCATCAACAATTACGGCCTCATCGCGCAGACTGTCACGCTTTCCGATGGCGCGTCGCTTTCGAACACTGGCACGATCTCCGGAACCTCACGTGGCGTTCAGGGCGTCAGCGGCTCGTTCACGAATGACGGCGTCGTGAGAGCATCGGTGCGATATGGCGTCTATTTTTCGGGTGGCGGCACGTTCGTCAACGGAGGCACCGCGAACACAACCGCTTATGTTTATGGGCGCCTGCTGGGCG
>Ga0206871_10318_pt1 | contig 10424 bp, 5 predicted proteins | sample Alteio_BWOrgCont_33_FD_152627 | JGI IMG/M metagenome (GOLD analysis project Ga0206871, IMG submission 152627) | Enriched cells from forest soil in Barre Woods Harvard Forest LTER site, Petersham, Massachusetts, United States -... | ecosystem: Environmental > Terrestrial > Soil > Temperate forest >...
GCCTGGTATTACCTTCGCGTTGCCGTGGTTGTCGTAAGTGACGGTCAGGTCCCACGAGTAAGCCGTGCCGCTGTCGTCGTCAAAGTATTGGGAGATGGGATAGAAACCGGAATTGTCCTGCACATAAATTTGCGCGGCGATGGTCATCTGGCGCAAATTGCTGAGGCATTGGACGCGTTTGGCGGCCGCCTTGGAACTGCCCAGGGCGGGCAGCAGCAGGGCCGCCAGAATGCCCACGATGGCGATCACCACGAGCAATTCGATCAAGGTGAATGCCGGAGACCGGGAAGCGCGTTTGCCTGACGCCAACGCGCCTCCCGATTTCGACCGTAATTTGTGGCGACGGATCATTTAAGGAATGTTCACCTGCAGCCGGTAAAACGCTTTGCCGGCGGGCGGGGCATTGTCATGAAGGGTGACCGGCTGTGAATCCGTTGGCGTGATGCTGTCAACTGGCGTCCAGTTCACAAAATCAAGCGTGCGAACCAGGGTATGAGCGCAGTTCGGCACCGGGGTGAATTGGAAGGCCATGCCGCTCGTGGCGGGCGAGACACCCAATCTCGGCGGGACGATTTGCGACACGACCAGGGCGGAGAAATTGGTCACACCCGTGAGCACAACTTCGTTCGCGGCCGCGTTGAAACTGAACGGTTGGGCCGTCCAACTGCTGCCGTTCCATTGATAGAGGCGCAGGTCGCCGCCGTTACCGGTGTAATTGTCACCGGCGCGCAAGCCGACGCCCGCGGTATAATTCACGGCGCCAGTGCCGGTCACCGGCTTGACGGTGATCTGATAGGCGCTGGACGCGTTGCCGAAGACCGGGGCGAAGGACGAGAACTCGCTCAAACTGATGGTGCTGACCCTGGCCGTGGTGCTCACCGAATCAAAGTTGAGGGAGATGAGGGTGTTGCTGGAATTGTCCGGCTCCTGAAAGGAGAGATTGGTGATGCCTGCCGCGAGGTTGTCCGGCGCGATGGACAGAGCATCACCGACAACGACCGGATCCACCGCCGCAATCGCATCGATGACGGTGTATTGGTTCGCATTGGTTTCCGCCTGTATACGGACATATTGAATCCACGGAAAACCGGACGCCTTCAAGGCGTAGCCCGTGCCGCCCGAGGCGCCGATGAATTGATCGAGACCGCCGGCGACGGACTGGCCGCCGAAGTTATTGGTATTAATGTATGGATTAAGCGGCTTGGTGGGATTCATTTCCTCGGACGTCCACGAGGCATTGGCGTCGTCCCAGCGACAGGCTTCGTCCGCAAAAAGAGACGTCACGGTGGGGTAGGTGTACCAATTGGTGCCGTCCTGGCTGATGGAAACGATGGTCGGATGGCCGCCGGGTGAACTGCCCAGCGTGGTGGTGTTCAGGTCCGTTGCGTCGCTGACGAATCCCCCGGCGCCGGAGGCGGAGAAGAAGGAGTTGCCATAGACAATAAAGTCCATGCCGTAAGGATTGTTGGGGTTGTCATAGACCTTGCGCCCCATGTTCACGGTAATCTGGCCGGCGGTTTTGATTTCGGTGATTACCTTGCCGCCGGCCGGCGTTACATTGAAGGGCGGATCAATGACGGTGACCCGGTCGGTGACGTTGCCATCGAAAGGATCGTAAAACCGCAACGTGGGGCGGTTCAGAATCGCGGTGGGATCATTATAAGGGCTGGCGGGATATATGTTGTTCGTGCTGATGATCTGGACCGCGAAGTCGTTCGTGTTGCAAACGTAGGCCGCGTAGGTGCCGTCGGGCGAGGGCGGGGCCTGTTCTTCCACGTTATAGGCATACGTGGCGGCATCAGCCGTGTTGGTGTCGTAACCGGCGGCCGCGACGGAGAATCCGATCCATGAGCCGTTGGTGAGGGTTGTGAACTCCAGTCCCGAACCAAACCACCATTCACCATGTGAGAAGGAGCCGGGGTCCCAATACTGACTGGTTCCCCGGTTGGGAGAGTTCGTAAATCCGCCCTCATAGTTCGCTTCACTCCACTGCGTCCAATTCGGTCCAAAATAGCCGCCCCAAAACAAATCCCCGGCGTTCAGGGCAATGGCGGCGTCCGGATCCAGATTGGAATCAATTAGCAGGCCGTTGGTGAAGTCGGCGGCGGTGTAAGTGGAGCTGCCGTCGGAGACGGCATAAAGCCCGTTGCCATTGAGATTGTAGCCGATGCCTTCAACAAACGGCCCATACACGGGATCAACCGTTTCCACCACGTAGAGCCGGCGGTCGGCGGCCACCACGGCGTTGAACATCTGTGTTCCGGTGGCGGTGCCGTTGAAGCGGTAGCCCCAGACCATGGTTTTTTCCGTGACGGGCGCGGGGACGGAGGAGTTGTTGATTACCAGGGGTGAATTCCACTCGATGACAACGGCGGCGCGGTTGGTGCCGGAGCCGGTCCAGAGCTGGATGTCATCCAGGGAAATGGCCGATGATTTGCACGCGAGAAACAAGCCGGCGGATGCCAGCGCGAGACAGAACTTTTTCATGGGCTGATCTTTCAACAGGGTTCCGGGATCAAGGCGGAACCGTTTTACGATTGAGAGACCAGCGCGAAGCCTGAAAATAAAAAACCTCCAGACTCCGCAAGACGGGGAATGAAGGCATTCAGCGAACCCCGGCGAAAACAGATCGCCGGGCTGGCCTCATCCTTCTCTTGACGGAGAAGTTGGCCCCGGGAGGGGACCTGACGAGCACAGGCAAATTGATATCCTGACTTCGGGCTTAAACCTCACTCCCGCCTTCCCGGCGCAAGGCCAGTGGCATTGGGAGCTTGTAACCCGTTACAGTGGCGTAACCGTCCCCGATTTTCACGGGGTTCCCTAGATTTGACTGTGTTGGTGATGGACACGCGTCCATCGAATTTCAAAGAACGGGATGTAGTTAGTCCCGTTCCCGAAAAAAGCCAAGAGAAATTTGAAAAAACTTTTTTACAACCGCGGACGAAGGCGGACGGGCGATTTGCCGGAGGATTAACCGCAAAGAACGCAAAGATACAGAGAAAAGGGAGTTCGCATATTAGCAAACCGAGTTGGACTTGTTAAATTGGTAAAAGAATTGGTTTGAATCAACAAATCCTCCGTTGTTTGATTGCGGTTAGTCTTCAATGACCAGCATGGAAAAGAATGATCCAGAGCCGGAATCCCAGCCCGCGGGTGACAAACCGCCGCCGAGGCCTCCACGCCACACGGCTGTTGGATTTGCTTCGGACGGCGATGGCTTCAATAAGAATGGCCGCGCCACCATTACCAAATCCGCCGATGGGGAAGGCAAGTTCGAGCGTCATTCAGGCGGCAGGAATCACTACGGACACGTCATAGTCAAGGTTAAGCCGAACCGAAAGGGCAAAGGTGTCGAGATTATTTTTGATGCAACCGCAACCACGATTCTGGCGGAGTATATCGGATCGGTGGTTGAGGGAGTTCGAGTAGCACTCGACGGGGGTGCGGTTGTAGATCGCCCATTGGTTGACATAATCGTGCATATCGTCGGCGGCTCCATCCGTGAAGCTGATTCGTCGGACCTTGATTTCAAGCTGGCAGGCATCTTCGCCATTAACGATGCGATCAAGAAGGCCGATCCGATTGCAATCGAGTGAAACGGCAGGGCTTTTACGATTTCCGCTTCGTTAGGAGTTCCGGCGATTGTATTTACCGGACGTTCGGAAAAGGCGGCGAAAATACGAATGAAATGAACAGCACCCTCACTCAAGATGTATGGGAAGGAAAAGTATCCTTCGCGACTGAAATCAGTTCGTGAGGATGGCGCGGTAGAATTCCATGCTGGCTCCGTTGGTCCAGGGAGCGTTGGTGTACAGATGCATGCCGCCGGCCATGGTGATGGTGGCGGCGTTGGTGTACCAGGTCTTGAGGTTGGAGGAACCCAGCAGCAGGTAACGCTGCCAGTCCACGCCGGTGAGGGAAACCTGCACGTTGCCGCCGGCAAGCGGCGTGATGCCGAGGCTGGAATTCATCCGCCAGTTCAAGGTGTAGTTCCCCGCCACGCCCGCAAAGCCGTCAATGGCGATCTGATACGTGGTTCCGGCGACGGCGGCGAAACCAACGCGGCTCGTCTGCAATCCCCCGTTTTCGGTGTCAGTGATGTTGGCGACGACGTTGCTGAAACCGCCGAGCGCGCCGGTGGCGTTGGTGCGGACGCCGCCGGTATAAACGGCGAGGGTGGTGGCGAAGTCGCTGCCGGTGGTGTCGAAATTGACCGGGCCGTTGGTGGGGGCGGTCCAGGTGAACCAGACCGAATGACCGCCGACGTCGCCAGCATGCGACGGTTCGTAAGGCTCCTTGCTGGCGTTGATGTTATAGCCGCTGGTGGTGCCGGAGGTGCCGGAAAGGGCGAGAGCGTTGGTGAAGTCGTCGTTATTTGGCGGCTGCATGTTGAACACCACCGTCCCGACGGAGCCGACACCGTTGGTGTAGTAATAACCATCCACGGCAATGTGATAGGTGGTGCCGGCCTGGGCGGCGAAGGAGAGCTGGCTCTGGATGAAGATGTCATGGACGATGTCGTCGTTGCTCGCGACGAGGTGGAGGGTCGAAAGGCTGTTGCCGGTGTACACGGCGAGGATAGTGTCGAAGTCGCTTCGTTTGGTGTCCACCGTGATGGTTTGATTTGTAGTGGGAGTCCAGTTGAACCAGACGGAATGGCCGGCGGCGACGCCGAGATGGTTGGTTTCGCCGGCTTCCTTGGTGGCGCAATTGTTGAATTCAGTATAAACGAACGGGAGATTGGTGACGTTGATGGCGTTGGCGAAATTGTCGTTGGGTGGCGTATTGGTGCAGGTGACGGGTTCGATGAACACCGGGACGAGGGTGATGTCGTTGTCGTAATCAGATTCGGGGATGACGCGGTCCGGGTTGCAGATCATTTGCAGCGTGTAAGCTCCGGGCGCAACGCCGGTGACGTCAATGTACTGGCAGGGCAGGCCCGCGCTGTAGACATCGGCCCAGCCCGCCTGAATGCCCTGCACGTAAGTGCTGCGGTTGGTGCTGGGGTTTGGGTTGCAGATGTATTTCGCCTGCGGATGGGTGTTGGTCCAGGCCTTGACGTCTTCGATGCAGAAACCAACCTTGTGACCGGTGGCGACGACGTTGGAATTGGCGTCGAGGAGGTTGTAGCTGGCGAATTGCTCGAAATGGTAATGCTGATGGCAGACGGCCCAGATGAATAGGGAATTGGTGGCGGGATCGCCCATGTTCAAGTCGCCGCCGCCGATGTTGCGGGTCTCGGTGGTGAAGCTCAGCAACGTGCGCGTGCCGGTGGGTTCGCAGCCTTCGACGACTTCGCAATCGTTCGCGGAAAAGGTGCGGACGATGGTGGTGGGATTGGCGGACGGGCCCCAGATGATGAGGTCGGGCAGGGCGCCGCCGGTCTGGTTCCAGTTCAAATTGACGATGCCGGACGCTCCGCCGAAACCGTCCACGGCGATGTGATAGGTGGTTCCGGTGATGGGCGTGAAGGTGACGAGGCTCTGGCGCTCGGCGGCGCCGTTGATGTCGTCATTGCTGACGACGAGCGTGAGGTTGGAGACGTCGTTGCCGGTGTACACGGCGAGGAGGGTGTCGAACGTGCTGCCGGTGGTGTCGAAGGTGACGGGTTTGTTCGTGGGCGCGACCCAGGTGTACCAGAGGGATTTGCCGCCGGGATTGCCGGCGTGGTTGGGTTCGCCGGGTTCCTTGGTGGCGTAGGTGTTGTCATCGGCATGCGTGCCGGTGGGGCCGGTCAGGGAGGTGGCGCTGGCGAAGAAATCGTCCTCGCAGACGTCCTGGTAGAGCAATTGCTCATGGTGCTGGCTGAGCACGGGGTCGTTGGTGCTGGAATCCACGTAGTCCGGCTTGATGTTGCCGTTTTCGTACAGCTCGATTTTGTAATCATTGACCGCGCAGTTGCTGCCCATCTGGACGTCGTAGGATTGGGAGTTGAGGATGGAACAGCCGTTGATGGTGTGGACGCCGTTGGTGAACAGGGATGTCCAGGTGCTGGAGGCGTGAGGTTTGGAATAGACGATCTCGAAAACGTCGTAGTTGCCGTTGCAGCCGCTGACGACGGGCGTCCAGTTCAGGCGCGCGAGGTCACCGGGCAACTGGCCGGCCTGGCAGCCGTCACCGTTGCAATCCTGCTGGTAGGTCCACCAACTAGTACGAACAAATGTGGTCTGCGCCGGGGCGGCGGAGACGGACAACAGCATGGCGGCCATCAGAGCGAAGCTTAAGCGGGCGCGCGACATGCGTGGGATGGTCATCGTCATAGAACCTGATCAACTGCGGACTGTCTTTCATGATTGTAAATAATGCCGTTCTGCCGGCGGCATATGTGTGCTGTATGCAAAACGGGCGCTGCCGAGTTTCAAGACGTCCATGGGCAGTGCCAGGTTTCACAACCGCAAACATGTAATCCATAATAGTAGAAAATGAGTCGCGGACAAACCGAAGTAGTACGGAAAATGGTGATGTAATAGTACGGATAAATTAGCCGTAAACACGGAGAAATGTGCTGGGAGGGGTACGTTTACAGAAGCGGCGGGGCGGTGTAAGGTCAATGCGGTGAAGAAATTGTGGCCGATTGCGGTGATGCTGGCGGCGTTGCCGTGTGTTGTCATGGGCCACCAACCGGTGCCGCCAGGCGCGCCAAAGGACCCGACGTGCGGTTTCGCCCGGAACGGCCATTACCTGGAGGCGTCGTCCGTCACCGACGGTCTGGCGGTGGACATGGTGGCCGTGGGGCCGGTGCGCATCAACGAGCCGGTGACGCTGCGATTCTTTGTGAAGGTGAAGCCGGGGGACATCGCGGTGAATGATCTCCAGGTGGAGCACGAGAAGCTGATGCACGTCATCGGCGTGCGGGACGACTTGAAGGAATTTTTTCACATTCATCCGGTGAAGGTCGCGCCGGGCACGTGGGAGGTGAAGCACGTTTTCACGCACGGCGGAACCTACAAAATTTGGGCGGAGGTAGGGTTTCTCGACGGGTCGTATTCGTTCGGGCAGCCGGAGTTGAGCGTGTCGGGCGACCTCGGCGAAGCGGCGACGAACTCTGACCGGCCGGATTACGAGCAACGGGCCGGGTATCAAATCACGTTCAAGCACACGGAACCATTGGTGAGCGGGCGGACGACGAGCCTGCAGTTTTTGATTCGCGACGCGGCGGGGAAGGAGATACAGACGGAGAATTTCCTGGGTGCATCCATGCACATGGTGATGGTGAAGGACGACCTCGGGGTTTGCCTGCACGCGCATCCGATTGATGTCGGGTTCGCGGACCCGGTGATTGCCTTCAGCCAGATTTTTGCGAAGCCGGGGAATTACAAGTTGTTCGCGCAGTTCCGTCCCAAGGGCCGCAACCTGCCGCCCGACGACGCGATTTTGGCGGAGTTCCGGGTGCGGGTGGAGAAGGGGGAGTGAGTGAGTGGGTGAGTGGGTGAGGGAGGGTGCAAAATTAGGAGAGGGAAGAGAACGAGCCACCTCACCCCGGCCCTCTCCCCCACAAAGTATTGTGGCGGAGAGGGAGAAGCGATTTCCGTTTCGTTAGGAATTCACGCGGCGGGATTTGCCCGACGACGCGATTTTGGCGGAGTTCCGGGTGCGGGTGGAACCGGATGATGCGAGCGGGAAGGGGCAGTGATCACCGCGGAGGCGCGGAGGCGCGGAGGAGAATTGAATAAGGAAGGCAGGAATGGAGGAGGCCAGGAAACGGAAGGGTTGAACAACAAAGGCGCGAAGAAACGAAGAGGACGGATTTAACAACGGATGGACACGGGTTAATGCCGATGGAGGGAACCTGCAAAGGGATTGTGAACACCCAACTCGAGATATGGGAAAGGAATCTGCAGGAAACCCGTCGAGGCATCTCCCTGCGGCCCACCAAAGTTGCAAGTCCGAGCGCAGCTCCCCCTGTCCAGCGAAAGAATCGGGGTGTTTGAAAAACGACTTGCAACCCGGCCGAAAGGGAAGAGATTATCAGGTGGCGACAAAAGCCCCCACCGGTCGTGGGCCAGAAACCAAATGGGAAATGTCAGCTAACATGAGAACCGTCCCGATTACGAAATTTGGTCTTTTGCTTTTAGCGGTTCTATGGCCCCGGATTGTAAATGCCCAATTCACCTACACGGTGAGCAACAACGCCGTCACCATCACAGCTTATACGGGGCCGGGTGGTGCGGTGATTATTCCCAGCACGATCATCGGCCTGCCGGTGGTGAGTATCCAGCAGGAGGCGTTTTACCCTGGTATTCCTGGCAATACTCCCGACGTGACCAGCGTTGTGATCCCCGACAGCGTCACCAACATTGACTCCGATGCATTCCTATATTGCGACACCCTGACGAAGGTCACCTTCGGCGTAGGTGTCGCCAGTATAGGTTCCGGGGCATTCACTTATTGCAGCAGCTTGATGTCAATAACGGCGGCTCCCAATAACCCGGCCTTCACCACGGTGAATGGGGTATTATTCGACAAGAATCAGACCACGCTCATACAGTGTCCCCAGCAGCTGGCCGGCAATTACATCATCCCCGACAGCGTTACCGCCATCGCTGCGGAGGCCTTTTATGGTTGCGCCCGCCTGACCAATGTGACGATTGGGAACAGTGTCAAAACCCTGGAACCGGGCGCATTCCAACTCTGCACCGGCTTGACCAGCCTCATCATTCCGGATGGGGTGACCAATATTTCAGAGGCGTTTACTTATTGCTCCGGCCTGGCGAGCGTGACGATCGGCAAAGGCGTCACCAGCATTGGGTACGAAGCGTTCTTTCACTGCACCGGTTTGACGAACGTCACCATTCCCACCAACGTCACCAGCATCGAAAGTCAGGCTTTCTGGAACTGCACCAGCCTGCCGGGGATTGCGATTCCCGGCAGTGTCACGAATATCGGGGGATATGCCTTCCTTGATTGCCCCGGCTTGGCCAGTGTTACCATTCCCGGAAATGTCATCAGCGTTGGAACAGAAGCATTTGCTTCCTGCCCCGGGTTGACCAACCTGACCATCGGCAACGGCGTTGCCAGCATCGGGGCGGCCGCGTTCGACGGTTGTCTCCGGCTGAACAGTGTCCTGATTCCTCAAAGCGTTGCTTCGATGGGTTCCGCCCCTTTCCTTGCTTGCAGCGGGCTCACCGCGATAACAGTGGATGCGGGCAACGTTTACTATGGCAGCCTGGACGGCGTCTTGTTAGACAAGAACCAGAAGACGCTCATCGAATGGCCGGGTGGCCGTGGTGGCAGCTGCACCATTCCCAACGGCGTTACCAACATCGGCGCGGACGCATTCGAATCCTGTGTTAACCTGACAAACATAACCATTGGCACAGATGTCACTGGTATTGGCGCCGGCGCCTTTGCCGGATGCTCCAACTTGACCGCGGTCTATATTGGCGCAGGTGTCACCGTTATTGGCGACAGCGCCTTTGCCGGATGCCCCAACTTGACCGCGGTCTATTTTAGTGGCAATGCCCCCAGCCTGTCTGTCGAAGCGTTTGGAGACCAGGCTGGTATCATCGCCTATTACCTGCCCGGGACGAGGGGCTGGCCGGCAACATTTGGAGGCATCCCGACCGCATTATGGCACCTTCCGAGCCCAATGATTCTGACTTTTGAACCCAACTTTGGGGCGCAAGCCAAATACTTCGGTTTTACGGTTTCGTGGGCGACGAACATTCCGGTTGTGGTGGAAGCCTGCACCAATCTGGCCAGCCCCGTCTGGTCAACGGCGGCGAGTCTCACTCTGGCCAACGGCTCGGCCTATTTTGTCGACAGGCAGTGGACAAATTATCCCGTCCGCTTTTACCGGGTGCGCTCGCCTTGAGAATCAGCTCCTCGACCCGGCCAACCGTGGCATGCAGCGAACCCGGCGATTACGCCATCAATTCACTGAGATTCTTATCGATTTATTTGGGGCATGAGCTTTAATTCCGCCCGCCTACTTTTCTCCGGGAGCCGACGTTAGAATTCTACGCAGTTACCATATTGGCCCGGCTGATTTGGTCAATCGGAAAGAAAGATTTTTTTGGCACGGCACGCAGGTGGCTAGTTTTTGCGATCGATTTGACGCAAAGGCGCGGAGACGCAGAGGCGGGAACCTGCAAAGGGATTGGGAACGCTTAATCTCGGGACGTGGGAAAGGAATCCGTAGCGAACCCGTAAGAGCTGCCCGCTCAGGATGAATACTGTTTGCGTGTCCACAACACTGAGAAAAAGCCGACCAAGCCTATCGCGGCCATACCCAACCCGATGCCGCCGATGAACACCGGAGGCAACCACAGAAACTGAAAACCAACAATATGTGCGACGGAAGGATTGTTGGCGTCGTAGACCACGCGAATCTCTTGTCCGACTGTGAAATCATTATGACTGGATCCATTCTCCGTGAATGCCTGCACCTGCCCCGACTTGTCAGTGAAGACAACGGTGTACCG
>Ga0206871_10320_pt1 | contig 10415 bp, 11 predicted proteins | sample Alteio_BWOrgCont_33_FD_152627 | JGI IMG/M metagenome (GOLD analysis project Ga0206871, IMG submission 152627) | Enriched cells from forest soil in Barre Woods Harvard Forest LTER site, Petersham, Massachusetts, United States -... | ecosystem: Environmental > Terrestrial > Soil > Temperate forest >...
AGGTCCAATCATTCATGCGAACTCCCCTGGTCATCGGCAACTGGAAAATGAATGGGGATGAAACCCTGCTTTCCAAGATGCAAGCCATCTTGCACACCCTCGATTTATCTCAGACAGAGGTAGCTATTTGCCCACCTTTCGTGTATCTTCCTGCTGCACAAGCCCAAGCCGTTGGCGCCAATTTTAGTTATGGGGCTCAAGATTTGAGTGATCATCCTTCAGGTGCTTTCACGGGTCAAATTTCAGCGCAAATGTTGCGTGCAATGGGCTGTAAATATGGTATTATTGGCCACTCAGAACGAAGGGCGCTTTGTGGTGAAACCGATGTCATGGTTGCCAATAAAGCGGCGTTGGCCTTAGAGGCAGAGATTATTCCTGTCATCTGTGTGGGTGAAACCGATGCCCAGCGTGAAGCAGGGCAGACTGAATCAGTCATTTTGGGTCAGTTGAAAGCGGTTGTTGATCGCATTGGGATTGAAGCTTTAAGTCGTGCTGTGATTGCTTATGAGCCTGTCTGGGCCATTGGCACCGGCAAGGCTGCAACAGCTGAACAGGCTCAAGCGGTTCATCGCAGCATTCGTTCTTGGTTAGCAACTCAGAATGAATCCATTGCTGCCCGGGTACAAATTTTGTACGGGGGCAGTGTGAATGAAAGCAACGCAGCTGAGTTGTTTGGTCAGCCCGACATTGACGGTGGTTTGATTGGGGGCGCTTCTTTGAAGCCCGAGGCATTTGCAGCAATAGTGCGAGCAACAGGTTAATTTATGTACGAAATCATTCTTGTCATACACGTCGTGATCTCAAGCGCTTTGATCGCCATGATCCTTATTCAACAAGGAAAAGGCTCAGGCATGGGCGCGCTAGGCGGCGGTGCTTCTAATACTTTATTCGGCAGTCAAGGCTCAGCCAACTTCATGAGCCGCACCACAGCATTACTTGCAACTGGTTTTTTTGTCACCAGCTTGACCCTCAGCTATCTAGCGATCAGGCAGGTAAAGGCAAAAGAACACAATGCAATTCCAGTGGTTCCAGCGCAAGAACAGGTGCATTCGGATGTGCCCGGGGTTCCGGCAGTTGCGCCGCAAACAAATTGATATTGAATCTTGTATTGAATTTTGGAATCTTGGTGAACGGTCATATTTGTGTCGAGGTTGGACGAAAACGCTGACGGATGTGCCCGGGGTTCAATGACCCTCACCCGCCGCGAGTACGCGGCACCCTCTCCCTGAGGGAGAGGGTAAAAGGTAAATGCTATTTTAGCCGAAGTGGTGGAACTGGTAGACACGCCATCTTGAGGGGGTGGTGGCCATTGGCTGTGCGGGTTCGAGTCCCGCCTTCGGCACCATACTTAACCATACTATAAGGACGAATGATGTTAGAATCTTATCTACCAGTGCTTGTCTTTATCGCAGTGGGACTCTGTTTCGGCATCGGCCTGATGGGTATCGGCTGGTTCGTTGCGCCGAATCGTCCAGACAGTCAAAAAAATTCCCCTTACGAATGTGGCTTTGAAGCCTTCGAAGATGCTCGCATTCAGTTCGATGTCCGCTATTACCTCGTCGCGATTCTTTTCATCATTTTTGATCTTGAAATTGCTTTTCTCTTTCCTTGGGCCGTGGTGTTTAAAACCCTCGGCTGGTCTGCAATCGGTGCCATGGGCTTGTTTCTTCTCCTGCTCACTGTTGGCTTTATATATGAGTGGAAGAAGGGGGCTCTCGAATGGGAATAGAAGGCATACTTGAAAAAGGCTTTATCACCACGACGGCCGACTCGCTCATCAATTGGGCGCGGACGGGTTCACTCTGGCCCATGACTTTTGGCTTGGCCTGTTGTGCCGTTGAAATGATGCACGCCGGGGCTGCGCGTTACGATCTTGATCGATTCGGCGTGGTCTTTCGTCCCAGTCCCCGTCAATCTGATGTGATGATTGTTGCGGGCACGCTGTGCAACAAAATGGCACCCGCCCTTCGTAAAGTGTACGACCAAATGGCAGAACCCCGTTGGGTAATCTCCATGGGGTCTTGCGCGAACGGGGGGGGGTATTATCATTATTCTTATTCAGTCACCCGTGGCTGTGATCGCATTGTTCCTGTTGATATTTATGTTCCTGGTTGCCCGCCCACGGCTGAGGCTTTGATCTGGGGCATTATTCAATTGCAGAACAAAATCAAACGCACTGATACCATCGCACGTTAGGAGCGCCCATGACAGAGGTAGCAAAACTTGCAGAACAAGTGCAAGAGACATTTTCAGGGATGATAATGGCACAGACACTCGAGGTGGGTGAGCTCACGATCGAGGTCTCTGCACATCATTGCCATGCAGTCTTATTGAGATTGCGTGATTTGCCCGAATTCGATTTCGCACAACTGATCGATGTGTGTGGCGTTGATTATATGGCTTATGGCAAAACAGAATGGAAAACAGATGAAGCGACCGCGACAGGGTTCAGCCGCGCCGTCACGGGCCGCATTGTCAATGAAGATTCTTTTGCAGATTTAGACTCAGTCGATCCACACCGTCGATTTGCAGTCGTGTATCATTTGCTTTCCCTCAATCACAATCATCGAATCCGTGTGAAAACTTATTTGTCTGAAGAGCCTCCTATGGTTGATTCAGTGGTTGATATCTGGCCTGCAGCGAATTGGTTTGAGCGTGAAGCTTTTGATCTCTTCGGAATCTTATTCCGCAATCACCCAGATTTGCGTCGCCTGTTGACGGATTATGGTTTTATCGGACATCCGTTCCGCAAAGATTTCCCACTCTCAGGTTATGTGGAAGTTCGTTACGACCCAGAACAAAAGCGGGTGATCTATCAGCCTGTCAGCATTACCCCACGTGTGCTTGTTCCCAAGGTCATTCGTGATGATCACCGTTATTTAATCGAGCAAGATCATGACAGAAATTAAAAATTACACCCTCAATTTTGGTCCTCAACATCCGGCAGCCCACGGGGTTTTGCGTCTTATTTTGGAACTCGATGGCGAGACAGTGATGCGCGCTGATCCTCATGTGGGTTTATTGCATCGTGCCACTGAAAAATTGGCTGAGACCAAGCCTTATAATCAAAGCATTGGCTACATGGACAGGCTCGACTATGTGTCCATGATGTGCAATGAGCACGCTTATGTGCTCGCAATGGAAAAATTATTGAAACTCGAAGTGCCGATTCGCGCACAATATATTCGAGTCATGTTCGATGAAATTACCCGTATTCTCAATCATTTGTTGTGGTTGGGTGCTCATGCTATTGACGTCGGTGCGATGACCGTTTTCTTGTACACCTTCCGTGAACGTGAAGATCTAATGGACGTCTACGAAGCAGTCTCAGGCGCACGTCTGCATGCAACTTATTACCGTCCTGGGGGCGTGTATCGAGACATTCCTGATGTGATGCCCAAATACAGCGCTGATCAATTCAAACCCAAAGAATTGTCTATCCGCAATGCGAATAGACAAGGCTCCGTCTTGGATTTTATTTGGGATTTCACGAATCGTTTTCCCAAGTGTGTCGATGAATATGAAACATTGTTGACGGATAACCGCATTTGGAAGCAACGTTTGGTCGATGTTGGCATTGTGACGCCAGAACGCGCGATTGCACTGGGATTTACGGGCCCCATGTTGCGTGGTTCAGGGATTGCCTGGGATTTGCGTAAAAAACAACCTTATGAAGTGTACGACAAACTCGATTTTGATATTCCTGTCGGCACAAAGGGTGATTGTTATGATCGTTATTTGGTTCGCATTCAAGAAATGCGTGAATCAAATAAAATTGTTCGTCAATGCGTCGAATGGCTGAAGAAAAATCCAGGCCCCGTGATGGCGAAAGACAATAAAGTCGCTCCACCCAGCCGTGTCGAAATGAAAGAAGACATGGAATCTTTGATTCATCATTTCAAATTATTCACTGAAGGGTTTTGTATCCCTGCGGGTGAGGCTTATTCTGCGATCGAACATCCCAAAGGCGAGTTCGGCATTTATTTAATTTCAGATGGGGCGAATAAGCCTTATCGTTTGAAAATTCGCGCGGCGGGTTTCGCGCATATTTCCGCCATGGATGAAATGGTCCGCGGCCACATGATTTCAGACGTGGTCACGATCATTGGTACGCAAGACATCGTGTTCGGGGAGATTGACCGCTGATGATTGAACCTTATGAATTAAACAGCACACTCAAGAAAGAAATCGATCATTGGGTGAATAAATTTCCGTCTGGAAAGCAGGCTTCTGCAGTGATTCCAGCGTTGACCCTCGTGCAAGATCAAGAAGGATATTTGTCAGAAGCCGCGATGAACGCTGTGGCTGATTATTTAGAGATGCCCCATATTGCGGTCTACGAAGTGGCAACTTTTTACACGATGTTCCGCTTAGAACCTTCTGGCAAACATCAGCTGGAAGTGTGCACCAATATCAGCTGCATGCTCAGGGGCTGCAAAGAGATTGTTGACCATATTGAATACAAACTCGATATCAAACCCAATCAAACCAGTAAAAATGGTTTATTCACCCTTCGCTCTGTAGAATGTTTAGGTTCTTGCGGGACTGCTCCGGTGATGAAATTGGGCAGAGATTATATCGAGAATCTCACTGTCGAAAAAATCGACACACTCTTGCGTGAACTGGAGGCCAAGGCATGAAATTAAATCAGGTCTGTTTCCGTACACTCGATCAAGAAGATCCTGCTTCATTGACCACCTATGAAAAACTCGGTGGCTATTCTGTATTTCGTCAAATATTGAAAAATAAAACTTCACGCGATGAATTGATTGAAACCTTGAAAGCGTCCAATCTTCGTGGACGGGGTGGCGCTGGTTTCCCAACAGGTTTGAAGTGGAGTTTCCTCCCGCGTCATGTCGATGGTCAAAAATATTTGGTGTGTAATTCCGATGAAGGTGAACCAGGCACTTTCAAAGATCGCGATATTCTTCGATACAATCCCCATCAATTGATCGAAGGCATGGCGATTGCCAGTTATATTCTTGGCGCAACAGTTGGGTACAATTATATCCGCGGTGAATATTGGGAGCCTTTTCTTGCTTGTGAAAAAGCCATCAAAGAAGCACACGAGGCTGGGCTTTTGGGTAAAAACATTTTAGGCTCAGGCCTGGATTTTGAATTACACAATATGATCGGGGCAGGGGCTTATATTTGTGGTGAAGAAACTGCCTTGTTGGAATCCCTCGAAGGTAAAAAAGGCATGCCACGCTTTAAGCCGCCTTTCCCTGCAAACTTCGGTTTGTATGGCCGCCCAACGATTATCAACAACACGGAAAGCTATGCTTCAGTGCCTGTGATTTTAGAGAAGGGCGCACAATGGTTTTGTGACATGGGTGTGCCTGGTTCAGGTGGAACCAAAATTTTTTCCGTCTCGGGTCATGTCAATAAGCCAGGCAATTATGAAGTACCGATGGGCATTCCCTTTAAAGATTTACTTGAATTGGCCGGTGGCATGAAAGATGGCAAAAAACTCAAAGCGGTGATACCTGGCGGCTCTTCCGTTCCGGTATTGCCTGGCGATCTCATGATGACCTTGAACATGGATTATGATTCTTTGAGCAAGGCGGGCAGTATGCTCGGCGCTGGATCTGTGATTGTCATGGATGAAGACACGGACATGGTAGCAATCCTCGCGCGCATTGCGGAATTTTATTTTGAAGAGTCTTGTGGTCAGTGTACACCTTGTCGCGAAGGCACAGGCTGGTTGGCACGCATGTTGCACCGCTTGATTCATCGTCAAGCCACTCAACAAGATCTCGACAATCTTTCAGACGTGGCCAATAAAATGATGGGTCGTACGATTTGCGCGCTGGCTGATGCAGCGGCAATGCCCGTCTTGAGCTTTATTAAACATTTTAAATCTGATTTTCAGGCACTGGTCGTCCCAGGGCGAGGTGAGGCGTGAGCACAGTCAACATTGAAATCAACGGAAAGCTGATTGAGGCCCAAGCCGGCCAGATGATCATTGAAGTCGCAGACGCGAACAATGTCCGCATTCCGCGTTTTTGTTATCACAAACATTTATCAGTTGCTGCGAATTGTCGCATGTGTTTGGTTGAGGTTGAAAAACTGCGCAAACCCGTGCCTGCCTGCGCAACCCCTGTGACCGATGGCATGAAAGTCATGACCCGTTCACCTGAGGCTTTGAAAGCCCAGCGTGCAGTGATGGAATTTTTATTGATCAACCATCCTCTTGATTGCCCAGTCTGTGATCAGGGGGGAGAGTGTGAACTTCAAGACGTTTCTTTAGGTTATGGCGATGATATTTCTCGCTACAACGAAGGCAAACGTTCAGTGACTGATCAAGACATCGGTCCACTGGTTGAAACTGAAATGACCCGTTGTATTCAATGTACCCGCTGCGTGCGTTTCGGCACAGAAATTTCTGGCATGCGCGAATTGGGTGGCTTAGGTCGCGGTGAATTTTTAGAAATCGGAACCTTTGTTCAAAAACACGTGAACTCAGAATTATCGGGCAATATCATTGATCTTTGCCCCGTGGGTGCACTCACCAATAAGCCTTCACGTTTCACAGCCCGCGCTTGGGAATTGAAACAATATCCGTCTATTTCACCCCATGATTGCGTGGGTTCTAATTTATTCGTCCATGTACGACGTCAAGAACGCAACCGTGTTGTGCCTCGTGAAAATGCTCAGATCAATGAAACCTGGATCAGCGATCGCGATCGTTACAGCTTATATGGTTTGGACAGCAAAGACCGTGTCACTCAGCCTCTCATCAAAATTGATGGAAAATGGCATACAACGGATTGGACGACAGCGCTCGAATTGGCTGTTGAGAGTTTGCAAAAAATCATTCACGCACAAGGGGAAGATTCCATCGCAGGCTTGGCCTCATCGAGTGAAACCCTTGAAAACCTTTACATGATGCAACGTTGGCTACGCGGTTTGGGTGTGAAACATTTAGACCACCGTACCAAGCAAAAAGATTTTTCAGATCAGGATCAATTTCCTTTGTATCCCAGTTTGAATATGGCAATCAGTGAGATTGAAGCTTCTGATGCAATCTTTTTAATTGGTTCACACCTTCGCAAAGAACAACCTTTGATTTGGCACCGTGTGCATCAAGCTTGGAAAGAGGGCGCTCAGGTATCCTGGGTGAATCCTATTGATTATGATTTGATCATCAAGCCAACGCATAAAATCATTCCAGAACGGGGTGATATCTTGGGTGCTTTGCAAAGCGTCATTGCGAGCCCTGAAGGGGCGAAGCAATCCAGTATCGTCCAAAAGCTCAAATCCGCTAACAAGCCGATCATCCTCCTCGGCGCTGAAGCTTTGAATCATCCTGATGCAGCCATGATTCGTGCAACCGCACAAAAATTGGCTGAGTTAACCGGCGCAACTGTTGGTTTGCTCACAGAAGGTGGCAATGCTGCAGGTGCCTGGGTTGCAGGCATGGTGCCTCATCGCTTGGCTGCTGGACGTAAAGCAGAGCAACAGGGACTTGATGCGCATCAAATATTTGCGCAGCCACGTGCAGCCTATGTGTTATTGGGACTTGAACCCGAATATGATTGTGGCAATCCACAACTCGCGACGGAAGCTTTGAAACAAGCAAACTTTGTCTTGAACATCGCAGCTTTCACTACCCCCGCGATGTTTAGTTATGCAGACATTATTCTGCCAGCCGCGCCTTTCACTGAACTCAGCGGTACTTATATTAATGCCGAAGGAAAATGGCAACGTGTGAATGCTGCTGTTCCGCCTGCAGGTGAATCCCGTCCAGCTTGGAAAATATTCCGAGTCCTGGCGGATCTTTGTCAGGTTGAAGGCATTGATAAGTACACAACGATTGCAGATGTTTATTCTGAAATTGAAAACTTGGTTGGCGATGAAGCGCAAACGGCTTCATATTGGCCGATGCCTGGACATACGCATTCTCATCTTTCAAAAGACGGATTGATTCGTCTGGCTGAAACACCGATGTATGCGATTGATGCTGTCACACGTCGCAGCCAACCTCTGCAAGAAACTTATGATGCGCGTTATCCTCAGGGGGCGCACATGAATTCTGAAGTAGCACGTGAACATTCGCTGATTCAAGGTGAGAGTGTGACAGTGACTCAAGATGAACAACAGGTGGTTTTGCCTGTGGTCATCGATGAACGTATTCCCGCCGGTTGTGTCTATGTGGCTCAGGGCTTAACGGCTCATGGCAACTTGGGCGCTGGATATGAACCCCTAGAAATCAAACGGGTGTAAGGCATGGTACTTGATTTAGAACTTTTCAAAACGCTCGGCTGGATACTGGCCAAGATCCTTATTATTGTCCTTCCCCTGATTTTAGTCGTGGCCTATTTAATGTATGGCGAACGTAAAATCATCGCTTACATGCAGGCCCGTGTGGGGCCGAACCGTGTGGGTTGGTTGGGTTTATTGCAGCCGATTGCAGACGTGTTCAAGCTCATCTTCAAAGAAATTTTGATCCCGAGTGCCTCGAATAAATTTTTATTTGTAGTCGCACCGATCATTACGATCGCCACCTCGCTTGCAGCCTGGGCGGTTGTTCCTTTTGGCCCAGACATGATCCTGTCAAATATCAACGCGGGTGTCTTGTATATTTTGGCAATCACTTCTTTAGGCGTATACGGGATCATCATTGCTGGTTGGGCTTCCAATTCAAAATATGCTTTCCTGGGAGCACTGCGGAGTTCAGCACAAATTATTTCTTATGAAATTGCTATGGGTTTTGCTTTGGTGGGCGTCTTGATGGCCGCAGGTTCACTCAATTTGAAGGCCATTGTTGAAGCGCAATCCGGTGGATTGTGGCACTGGTATTTTATTCCTTTGTTCCCTTTATTTGTGGTGCATTGGATCTCTTCTGTGGCAGAAACCAATCGCGCACCCTTTGACTTGGCAGAAGGTGAGTCTGAAATTGTTGCAGGGTTCCACGTTGAATATGCGGGTCTTGCCTTCGCGCTTTTCTTCCTAGCAGAATATGCAAGCATGATTTTGATGTCCATGTTGGCGGCCATTTTCTACCTGGGCGGTTGGCTCTCCCCTTTTGAGGGTATTCCAGTCTTGGGACAACTCTTTGCTTTTGTGCCAGGTTTTGCTTGGTTGATTATCAAAACCTGCTTCTTCTTGTTCTTGTATTTATGGTTCAGAGCGACCTTCCCACGTTTTCGTTATGACCAACTCATGCGTTTGGGCTGGAAGGTATTTATTCCAGTGACCCTGGTTTGGATTGTTGTCGTGGCTTTGCTCGTTCAATTTGAAGTCGGCCCATGGTTTAGCAGAGGTGCATGATGGACAAAATTAAGTTTTACATCAAAAGTTTTTTGCTCTGGGAGTTGTTGCTCGGTTTGAAGGTCACCGGGACGAATATGTTTCGTCGCAAAGTGACTCTGATGTATCCCGAACAAAAAGCGCCTAAATCTCCACGGTTCCGCGGCTTACATGCTTTACGTCGATATCCCAATGGGGAAGAACGTTGCATTGCCTGCAAATTGTGTGAAGCCGTTTGCCCGGCCTTGGCAATCACCATTGATTCTGAACCCCGTGGAGATGGAACCCGTCGTACCACACGTTATGACATTGATTTGTTCAAATGTATTTATTGTGGATTTTGTGAAGAATCCTGCCCGGTCGACTCGATTGTCGAAACCAGCATTTCTGAGTTTCATTTTGAAAAACGCGGTGAGAACATCATCACCAAGCCACAACTTTTGGCCATGGGCGACAAATATGAGCGGCAGATTGCCGCTGATCGTGCCCAAGATGCTCCTTATAGGTAGGTCTGATCATGCAATTGCCCTTTTCATTTATACAATTAGTGTTCTACAGCTTTGCAGCACTGACTCTCTTTTCTGGATTGATGGTCATCACCTCCCGCAATTCTGTGAGATCAGTTTTATTTTTGGTCTTGGCTTTCGTGTCTGCCAGCGGCTTGTGGATGTTGACTCAGGCAGAGTTTTTGGCACTCACCCTGGTCTTGGTCTACGTCGGCGCGGTCATGGTCTTGTTCCTCTTTGTGGTCATGATGTTGAACCTGAACACAGCGCCCCTCAAAGAAGGGTTTGTGAAATATTTTCCGATCGGTTTATTCATCGCCTTGATCTTGATTGGCCAATTAACCTGGGTTTATTACCATACCCCCATGGAAGAATTGGGCTTGAGCGAGTTGTCCATGCAAGGGCCTGAATACAGCAATATCAAACACCTCGGTTTAGATTTGTATTCAAATTATATTTATCCCTTTGAAGTGGCCGGGGTTATTTTGCTTGTTGCCATCGTGGCTGCGATTGCCTTGACTTACCGTGGCCCACGTCATCGTAAAAAACAGAATATTGCAGCACAGATTGCTGTTAAAAAGGCTGACCGCCTCAAAGTGGTCAAAAATCTCAATCCTGATTCACCGTTGAACACCTAGGAAGAATAATGCTGACAGT
>Ga0206871_10255_pt1 | contig 10399 bp, 9 predicted proteins | sample Alteio_BWOrgCont_33_FD_152627 | JGI IMG/M metagenome (GOLD analysis project Ga0206871, IMG submission 152627) | Enriched cells from forest soil in Barre Woods Harvard Forest LTER site, Petersham, Massachusetts, United States -... | ecosystem: Environmental > Terrestrial > Soil > Temperate forest >...
GGGCCTGGAAGGCTTTGAATACTACATGCCCTCCCAACTCAGCGGCGGCATGAGGAAGCGCGCCGCCGTCGCACGGGCTTTGGCGATGGATCCGGAGATGCTCTTCTTTGACGAACCCTCCGCGGGATTGGATCCGATTATTGCGGCTGGCATCGACCAGTTGATTTTGGAGTTGAAGCGCGCGTTCCGCATGACCATCCTGGTCGTCACCCATGAATTGGCGAGTGCGTTTCTGATTGCCGATCGCATGGTTTTGATCGACAGGGGCGAGATCGTGGCGATCGGGACCACTGCGGAAATGCAGTCAAGTATCCAACCGCGCGTCCGGCAGTTTCTGGACCGCGTGCCGGAATCAGAGACGGCGCATGAATCCGACTATCTCCGAGCACTCACCGAGGAACATAGGTTCGGACGGGCCTAGTCGTCCAGGCAGGGAGCATGATGGAGTCCAAACGCGAACAGACCTTGGTAGGCCTCTTTGTACTGGCTGCCGCTGCCGTGTTGATTGGCACGATCTTTGCCATGAGTGGCACCTTCGGCCGCGCTACGCGAACGTACCATGCCTACTTTGCTTTCGCCGGCTGGATCGAGCCGGGCATGAGCGTGCGCTACTCGGGCGGTCCCAGAGTAGGCCGCATCGAAAAGGTCCAAATCGATCCGCGGAATCTGTCGCGGATGGATATTACGTTCAGCGTGCAATCCGATCTGCCCGTCAAGACCGACAGCCTTGTGAAGATCATGAGCACAACGCCCCTTGGCGATAACCACTTGGAAATCTTCCCGGGTACGCCCCAGGCTGTCGATGCCCCGAACGGAGCCCTTCTCCCATCGCAGCCATACGTTGACTTGAATTCGCTCATGGTACAGATCAACGAAATCGCTCCGCGCGCCCAGCAACTGCTACTCGACCTCTCTGATCGCGTGGGCGAGTTGAAAGAGACGGTGGCGCGCGTAAACGATTTGCTGAGTGCGCCCAACCGGGCGAATTTGTCGGCGACGCTCGCGAATACTCGCGGATTGCTCGAAGAAACCCGCCCCCAAATCAAATCCACTCTGCAATACGTAAATGGCTTCAGCCAGAAGCTGGAGCCACTGATCGACGACTTGCGCAAGACTTCGGCAAAGACAAACGAAACACTGAGTAACGTGGACGCAGTCATCGGAGAGAATCGTCCCGATGTGCGTCAGGCCATTGCTGAGCTGCGGCGCTCGCTGGCGACGCTAACGGGCGTCATTGGCCGGCTCGACCAGACGCTCGACGTTAATGCCGAAAACATCGACGAACTTCTCGACAATCTGCGGCAGGCGACGGAAAATCTGAATGAATTTACGGCCACCATCAAGAATCGGCCGTCCTCCCTGATTCGTTCGACGAATCCTCCGGAACACAAACCGGGTGAAAACAGATGAATACCAAAATCCTTTTCTGCGCGCTCGTGCTGTGTATCGGCATCGGCGGCGGATGCGGCGCAGCGCGGCCCAGCAAGTACTATCAACTGACCGTGCCCATCGATGCAGCTCCACCCACCGGTTCGGCTCCGTACCAGGTGACTCTGATGCTGGGCCCGATAACGTCCTCCCATCTCTACCGCGAGGACCATATTGTATACACGGGCAACGGACAGGATATGGGCGTCTACCAATACCAGCGTTGGGCACAGCCGCCTACGGAAATGATCGGGGAGGTCTTGCTCCGAGACCTCCGCGCCTCGGATCGCTTTCAGGCGGTCTACTCATGGGGCAGCAACGTTCGGGGCGACTATATCCTTCGCGGCCGCCTTTATGATTTCCGGGAGATCTCTACGAGCACCCTGATGGGCCGAGTCACCTTCGAGATGGAATTGCGTAGCGCCCGGAGCGGCGCGACGGTATGGACATACTTCTACACCCACGATGAGCCCGTCGCAGGCAAGGATGTGTCGGCGGTGGTCGCGGCTCTCGACCAGGATGTCCAGCGAGGTGTCGCGGGATTCAGGGCCAGTCTCGACCAGTATTTTTCGGCGCATCCCGAGGCCAACGCGCCAAGCAAATAGATCGGCGCAACGCGGTCCAGCCTGCGAACTCCGCTTAGACTTCCACGAGTACGAGTGAAATGTCGTCGGCCGGCGGGCCTTCGCGCCATTCCGCGACGCGGTCCAGAATGGCCTTGTTCATTTCCTGGAGCGGCAGCATCGCGGTCTCCCGAACAAATCTTTGGACGCCTGCAACACCCAGCATTTTACCTTGCGAATCGAACGCATCGGTGATGCCGTCGGTGTACAGGACGATCCGGTCGCCGGGGTCAAGTTGGACTTCGACCGCGGCCTCCGCATCCACCGCATCAGGCAGTACGCCGAGCACGGTGCTACGCGATTCGAGCAGCCGGGGCTCCTCTCCCGGACGAACGACCATCGCGGGCGGATGGCCCGCACCGGCGAAGACCATGCGCCTTCGGCTGCGATCCACCCGAGCGACAGAGAGCGTAAAAAAGAACAGTGCGCCTCCGATATTTTGCATCACGAAGCGGTTCAGTTGGCGCAGCATCTCACCTAGCGGCGCGCAATTATTCAGTTGTGAAATCGTTTCGGAGTAAATGCGGTTGGCAATCAGCGCGGAACTGATACCGTGACCGGAGACATCGCAAACCAAAACATTGAGGTGATCTTCGTCAAGCGGACTGACCAGGCCGAAATCGCCGCCAATCGTGCGCACCGGATGATAGAACGTTTCGACACGAATGCCGCCCCATACCATGGATTTCGGCGCAATGCTCTGTTGAACGCGCGCTGCGAGGACCAAATCTTCATCGATCTCCTTTTGGCGCTTCTCGAGTTGTGCGTTCGCAGTGCGAAGATCCTGTTCCGCGGCTTTTTGTTCGGAAATATCGACGAGTGCCACGATGTCGAACGATCGTCCGTCGGGATCCTCGACGGACCGGACGCTGGCGACGATCGGCAAACGTCCGCCTCCTTTTGTGGGCAAATAGAATTCGTCTCTGCTGCGACCCATTTGCCGGGTCTTCCTGCGTAGCTCTTGAAGGACTACGTAATCTTCGGGGCTGTAGATTTCCGCGGGATCCCGGCCCACGATATCGGCGCGCGACATTCCGGTCATCTCCTCGAAAACCGAGTTGACGAAAAGAACGCGGTCGCAATCGTCGGAAATCAGGATGCCCTCATTCAGCATTTCGAGAATGGCCTCCATCTGCTCAAGCCATTCCGGCTTCGCGATCTCCATCGGCTATGCGCCTCACCCTCGAACGCAGGAACGTATCTTATCGAATCCGTGCGAATCCACCTATCCTTCGTCCGGACTGGATTCCCGCAGTCCGTGAGGTCACATCGGCATGGAGATTTTCGATGAAATCTTCAGGTCCATCACAAGAAATGAAACAATGGGGACCAAGGCACCCGCCTTTCCCTCTGGACCGCCGCCCAGTTACGCTCGCCCAATCGCAACCTCAGTTGGGCTGCGCGGCTCGCGCCAATAGACCGCGAACGCTCCCAATACAGGGCGATTCAACGCCACTTTCGTGGTCGACCAGCACGCTTTCAGCCATGTGTCAACGCGGCCGTGCGCCCTCCATACCTATCCCATCGCGTGTCCGAGGACACGTCCGGCACAATCACTCGTGTCTGTGGCGGGCTACTCTGGGATCGATCAGGAGGGTTGGGATTCCAACCCGGCTTAATGATTACTTGCGACAAAATGGCAAAATCTGCATCGAACATCCACGTGGGAGAATCTAAGCTCAGAGCGGAAAAGTCATGAATGCGCTGGGATCTCGGTAGATCGAAGACAAGACTGCGGGGGAATCGTCACAGAGCGAAAAGAGAAGGGGGGTTCCTTTGAGAGTGAGTCACGGACCTGCGTGCACGTTCCTGCTAGCCGGAGTCTTGCTGTACGGCGCAGCCACATCCCCTGCGCAAACTGGGACAACCCCCAATTCGAGCACTCCGGGCCAAGCCATACCCGGAACCCTCGGAGTAAGCCCGTTCGCGGGCAGCGTTCCGGCAAAGTTCGTTCCAGGGGTGATGCCGCTTTCCCTGCAGGACGCCATCGACCGCGGATTGAAGCAGGATCTCGGACTGCTCCTTTCGAATACGGACATCCGCTCGGCCCGCGGACAGCGCTTGGAGCAATTGAGCGCTCTTCTGCCGCACGTGACGGCCGGCCCTTATGTGGCTGCCACCGAGATCAATCTCGGCGAACTCGGTATTACCAGTCTTCCTGGCGTCACCGTCCAACCGTCCGTTGGCCCCTTTTCTTATTTCGATGCGCGCGCAGCTGTGACGCAGTCGCTGTTTGACTGGAAATCGATCAACGCTACTCGTGCGGCCAGCCAGAGCTTGAAATCCGCTGAATATACCTACAAAGACGCGCGCGATCTCGTTGTGCTTGCCGTCGGCTATGTCTATTTGCAGGCCACAGCCGACGAGGTCCGCATCGAAACGGCGGAAGCGCAAGTCAACACGGCGCAGGCGCTCTACGATCAAGCAACGGACCGGGTGAACGCAGGCACTTCGCCGGCCATCGATGGGCTGCGCGCCAAGGTAGAGCTCCAGACCCGCCAGCAACAGTTAATTCAAGCAAAGAACAACTTCGCCATCCAAAAGCTGACCGTGGCACGCGTGATCGGCTTGGCTCCCGGGCAGGAATTCGAATTGACGGACAAGTCGCCCGACCAGCCGTTTGCGGGCATTGCCCTTGATGAAGCTCTAAAACGCGCATATGCTTCGCGCTCCGATTACCAGGCCGCCATGACCGACATCCGCGCAGCCGAATTCGCTCGGAAGGCTGCCCTCGCGGGCTATCTCCCCTCGCTTGCCTTTAACGCGAACTATGGGACGGCGGGAGCGCATCTCTCCACTGGAACGCAGGTATTCGACGTGCGCGGAACGCTGTTGATTCCTATCTTTCAGGGAGGCAGTGTTCGCGGCGACGTTTTGCAGGCCGATGCGAGGCTCGAGCGGAGCCGCGACCGTCTGGACAATCTCCGGGCGCAGATCGATTCCGACGTTCGCGCCGCTCTGCTGAACCTCCAGTCGTCGTCCGAAGAAGTCAGCGTGGCGCGCAGCAACATTGATTTGGCGGAAGAGACGCTGTCCCAGTCGCGCGATCGTTTCAGCGCGGGCGTCACCGATACCGTGGAGGTGGTGCAATCGCAAGAGGCGGTAGCCAGCGCTCATGAACAGTACATATCGAGTCTCTACGGCTACAATTTTGCAAAGATTTCCCTGGCTCGCGCTCTAGGTGTCGCCGAAGAGGGCGTCAAAGAATTCTTCAAAGGAAAATGAACATGGTGGACGAAAACCTACCCCAATCGATGCCTGATTCAGGCAAAGAATCCCCGATCGAGCCGCCGTCGTTGAGGCGCACAGCGGCGCCACCGGCATACCGGCGTCCCAAGCGCCGCAGAGACATCGTGATCCTGGTCGTCGTCCTGGTGCTGCTTGTCGGCGGTCTGTTTTTGTGGCGCTACTTCAGCAGCTATGAATCGACCGACGACGCCCAGGCGGATCTTCATCTGTATCCGGTCAGCGCGCGTATTTCCGGCTACGTGGTGAAGGTCAACGTGGACGACAACCAGTGGGTGCAGAGAGGGGCCACACTGGTGGAGATCGACCCGAAAGACTACGAGGTTGCGGTTGCGCAGGCGCAAGCCAACCTGGCCAGTGCCGAAGCGACAGCCCAATCGCTGAATATCACGGTTCCGATTACTTCAGTGAACACTTCGAGCCAGCTGAAGTTCACCGCGTCGGACATCGAAAACGCCAATGCCGGAGTCATCGCCGCCGAGAGGCAACTCACCGCCGCCCATGCCCAGGTGGACGCGGCCGAGGCAAACGATGCGAGGGCGCAAGACGATCTCCATCGCTACAAGCTTCTGGTTGACAAACGCGAAGTAGCCCAGCAGGTTTACGATCAGGCCGTGGCCACCGCCAAATCCAGTACCGCGGCCCTTGCTGGAGCTCGTGCCAATGAGGCCGCCGCGCAGCAATTCGTGCAGCAGGCTCAGAGCCGTGCGGTACAAGCCGACGCAAATCACCAATATGCAGAGACCGGACCGCAGCAGGTGTCGTCCACCCAGGCTCGCGTGCGTTCGGCGATCGCCGATGTAGAGCAAAGGCGCGCGCTCCTCGAGCAAGCGAAGCTGAACCTCCAGTACACCAAGGTCGTTGCGCCGGTTGCCGGTCAAGTGAATAAGACGGTAGTCGTCGGGTTGAACGTTCAACCTGGGCAGCAGCTCATCACCGTGGTGCCTCTTGATGAGGTATGGGTCACCGCCAATTTCAAAGAGACGCAGTTGAAACGCATGCGAATCGGACAGAAAGCCGAAATCCATGTGGATTCGACCGGCCAGACCTTGAAGGGCCACGTAGACAGCATCGGGGGCGCCACGGGTCCGCTCTTCAGTCTATTTCCGCCACAGAATGCTACTGGCAACTACGTGAAAATTGTGCAGAGGATTCCGGTAAAGATCGTTCTCGAGCCAGGCGAGAACCGGGATCGCCAGCTTCGGCCCGGCATGAATGTTGTACCGGATGTATACCTCCAATGAGTTCCGCTGCTCTCACAATCGACCAGGATGTTTGGCGGCCCAAATACAATCCTTGGCTGATTGCGGTTGTTGTCGCGCTGGCAGCTTTCATGGAGGTCCTCGACACCAGCATCGCCAATGTGGCCTTGCCGTACATGGCCGGGAATCTCGGCGCGAGCAACGACCAGAGTACCTGGGTCCTCACCTCCTATCTGGTTTCGAATGCTATTGTCCTGCCGATCAGCGGCTGGCTTGCGGGCGCCTTGGGACGGAAGCACTTTTTCATGGCCTGTCTAGGCGTGTTTACCGTGAGTTCTTTGCTTTGCGGGGTGGCGCCGAGCCTCGGGATTCTCCTTCTTTTCCGCGTGCTGCAGGGCGCGGGCGGCGGAGGGCTTCAGCCCATGGCTCAGGCCATTCTTGCAGACACCTTTCCGCCGCAACAGCGCGGCTTGGCGTTTGCCTTGTATGGCATCACGGCCGTCATGGCGCCCACGATCGGACCAACCCTGGGCGGGTGGATCACCTTCAACTATTCCTGGCGGTGGATTTTTTTCATCAATCTTCCGGTCGGTCTGTGCACATGGTTTCTGGTGCGGCGCTTTGTCGAGGATCCGCCCTATTTAGGACGGCTCAAGGCGGCTGGCGTTAAGTTGGACTACATTGGCATCGCTCTTCTGACTCTGGGTATCGGGGCGTTGCAGGTGCTGCTCGACAAGGGCCAGGAAGATGATTGGTTTGGGTCGCGCTTCATTACGACTTTAGCCATCGTGGCGACGGTAGGCCTGATTTCGCTGGTCATCTGGGAGTGGTTTCACGAGGCCCCAATCATTGACGTCCGCATGTTCAAGAGTTTTAACTTCGCCAGTTCGTGCCTGATGCTGTTCGCCCTGGGAATATTGTTGTTCGCCAGCTTGGTCCTGATGCCGCAATTCCTCCAGACGCTTGTGGGATACACCTCCGAACTGGCGGGCCTTGCGCTTTCGGCTGGAGGCGTTGTTTTGCTGATTGAAATGCCCATCATCGGCCAGCTGACAACGAAGTTTCAGGCTCGCTACCTGATCGCCTTCGGTTGGCTATCCTTGTCCCTGGCCATGTTCTATTCCGCAAAGCGAATTGACTTGCAGATTAGCTTCAATGCCGCTGTGTGGCTGCGCATCGTCCAGGTTATTGGTTTGGGTTTCCTCTTCGTTCCGATTACGCTTGCGGCTTACATCGGAATTTCGCCCGAAAAGAACAATGCCGTCGCCGGAATCGTCAATTTCATGCGCAATATCGGAAGCAGCGTGGGAACCTCCCTGGTCACCACGTTGATTGCGCGTCGCGCGCAGCTCCATCAGGCAAGGCTCGTGGAGTACGCAAAGCCCGACAATCCTAATTTCCAGAATTCGGCTAACGGCCTTGCCCAGTACTTGGCTCACTTGGGATTCAGCGCGCATGACGCGCAAGCGCGGGCTTATGGCAGCATCTACCAAGCCATGCAAGGGCAGGCGGCGACCCTGGCTTATATTGATACCTTCATGGTCCTTGCCGCGGTGGCGGCGATCATGTTTTGTCTGAGTTTTGTTTTGAAGGGGAATAATCCCGGTGGTGGCGGAGAAGTGGCGGTGGGTTAAAAGAAGTTGCGGTGGGTTAAATGATCAAAATCGTCACAATTGAACGGGAGTACGGAAGCGGCGGAGGCGAAATCGCTCAGTTGCTCGCGACGCAGCTGGGCTGGAAGCTTTGGGATCAGTTGCTGACCGAGGAAATCGCTCGGCTTGCGAATTGCCCCAAAGCCGTCGTCGAGGTTCGCGAGGAACGCACCGATCCGCTCTACTACCGGCTCTTCAAATCCTTTTTGCGCGGAAGTTACGAAGGCAGCCTCAATGCGCACAAGCTCAACCTGGTCGACAGCGAAAGTATTTTGAAGATTACAGAGCAGGTCGTTCAGCACGCCGCTAAAAGGGGAAACTCTGTCATCGTCGGAAGGGGGTCGCAGCATTTTCTCAGGAACCACGCAGACACGCTGCGTGTGTTTCTTTACGCTCCGAGGGAAAATAAAGTGCGGCGGCTTCTGGCTCGCGGCAAGAGTGAGAAGGAAGCCCAGCAGCTCGTGGATACCGTTGACCGCGAGCGCGCCGATTTCATCCAGAAGTATTTCCACGTCGAATGGCCCGACCGCGCCATTTATCACACTATGATCAATACCGCGATCGGCGATGACGCCGTCGCTCACATGATTCTGGATTTCATTAGAACCGTCGATCCGACGACCTAGAGCCTGCGGATTCTATCGTGATCTATGGCACGACGACAGCGGTCAACACATTTGCAAACAAACGCCATCCTCCAAGCCGAACTGAGCCCGTTTAAGACTCACAGGAGCCGTAGCCCCATAACCAGCAGGTCAGAACGCACTTGCCTAGCTAACTACGCCGGGTTGAGTCGTTGCGGTTAACGCCGCAGGTGTTTCCATCGAGCAAATCGTGGGAAAGAGTGCTGCTCTCCGCCGCGTTGGTCACCGGTGTCTTGAACGAAATTGAGAGCAGCACTCGCGGCTATCGGATCTGGTCGGCGCAATCAAGGAATACACTCACAAGGACCAGGCGCCGGAACAGAACGTGGATATCGTCAAGAGCCTCGCAACCACGCTTGCGATCCTCAATTACAAGCTGAAACAAGGAGTTGCGGTGCAGCGCCAGTATCGTTCGGGAGCATCGCGGACGACTTTCCTGGCCACGGGCAGGCAGATAGTCCAAGCTGTTCGATAAAACTACGGCCCCCGGCCTGGCCGAGAGAGTCACCACGGTATAGTGGTCGATCCGGCCCAGGGTGAACTCGCCGACGCTCCCGTGCAGAGAGAGGCTAGCGAATTGAGGCTGGGCCGCGTCCGGCGAAAGAACTTTCACCTCCCAGCGGCTCACGTCCTGGACCAGCCCGCTCAGGTCCAGCCGGACTTTCACGTTCTCTGCCGGGGCTTGGTGATCGTAGTTGAGCAAGTGGAGAATCAAGGTACCGTCGGGTTTCCGAGTCAACTGGCCCAGCACGTAACCGAGCGGCTCCAGGCCGAGACGAGGCCCCCCGGCCGCGGCTTCGGCGCGCGCCGCAATTCCCCGCTCCGCCTTTCCGGCCCTGATGACGACGCCTCCTCCGTCGGTGAACATATCTAACCGAGCCTTTTGCTCGGCGCTGAACTTGGGCAGGTCAGCCGGCATCACCAGCACCTTGAACCGGTCCAGGGGGACGCCCTTGTCCAGGTGCGCGAGCACCTTGGTCTCGAAGAAGACGCTCTGCTTGAGGAATTCGTCGGCCAGCGGGTTCGCCGGCTCCGCGGAGATCAGGGCGATCCGCGCGGCCGTCGCAGCCTGGTGATAGAACTCTCGATGCTCGACCAGGAAATGGTTGTATTGGGCGATGGCCGTCCAGGCCTCCCGGGCCTCCGGCTCGCCGTTGATTAGCCCGGACAGGAATCGGCCCTCGATGTTGCGGGAGGTGGCCGCGCCGAACGCATAGGCCTCGGCGATGGAAAGCTTCTGCTCGGCCGGGCCGGGGATGCAGCGCTCGCGCCGGCCGCAATGGTAAACGTCGTTCTCATAGGTCAGGGGCTGCCAAAGCTGCTTCTCGCCACTCAGGAATTTGATCTTGCGCGCGTTGTCCACCTGCCAATTACCGTCCCACACCCCCGGAGTGTCCTTGCCGTCCTCCTCCCAGATCGCCTCGTCAATGTCGTTCACCGCAAACCGGCTCGGCGCCATATGGATATTGGCGTAAACCATGACCTTGGGACGGCCGGTCTCTCGCGCCTTCCGCTCCGCCATCCGCTAGGTGTCCGAGCGGTTTAAGGAGCACGCTTGGAAAGCGTGTGTTGGGGAAACTCAACCGTGGGTTCGAATCCCACCC
>Ga0206871_10321_pt1 | contig 10394 bp, 6 predicted proteins | sample Alteio_BWOrgCont_33_FD_152627 | JGI IMG/M metagenome (GOLD analysis project Ga0206871, IMG submission 152627) | Enriched cells from forest soil in Barre Woods Harvard Forest LTER site, Petersham, Massachusetts, United States -... | ecosystem: Environmental > Terrestrial > Soil > Temperate forest >...
GACGCCGAGGCGGAGGGCGTAGAATTGCCGGGCGGCCTGGAGCACGCGCGGTTCTTCGCCTTCGGGGAAGACGACGCGCTTGGGATGCCGCTGCAACTTTTCAATAACATTGCCGATGAAACGCATTCAATCAGTTTCAGGTTTCAGGTTGACTGTTTCAAGCGCAGAAATGTTGCTCTCACAGATAAAAGCGGGTAAGTTACGCGTCCCAATGCTGGAGACGATCGAGAAACTTTTGGTCTTGCAAGACCGCGACCGCAAAATTCATCGCGTTCAACAGGAACTTTCCCATATATCACCCGAGCGCGAAACGCTTCGCGGCAACGCGGCCTCCACCCAATCGCAGCTTGAAGCCGCCAAAACCCGGGTGAAACAGACGGAGTCGGACCGCAAACGGCTGGAACTGGACGTGGAGGCGAAGAAGACGCAGATCGAAAAGTACGCGAACCAGCAATTGCAGACGCGCAAGAACGACGAATACCGCGCGCTGGCGACGGAGATCGACCATTGCAAGGCGGAGATCGTGAAGATCGAGGACCGGGAGATCGAATTGATGGAGCAGGCGGAGTCGGCGCAGCGGGAGGTCATCAAGGCGACCACGGAAGCGAACGCGGCGAAGAAATTAGTGGAGGAGCAAATCGGAAAGCTTGATCAACGCGAAGAGAGCCTGAAAAAGGAGCTGGCGGAATTGCAGGGTGGGCGCGCTGAACTGGCAGCGACGGTGGAGGAGGTTGCGCGCAATCGGTACGACCGGCTTTTGAAGAGCAAAGGTGACAACGTGGTGGTGGGTATCCAGCACGGAGTTTGCGGGGGGTGCCATATGAAATTGCCCGCGCAGGTGCTGGTGAGTTGCAAATCGCAGAAGGAACTTGTGGGGTGCATCAATTGCGGGCGGATTCTTTATTATACCCGGGATATGGAATTGACTGCGGTGGATTGAGGCTTGCCATATTGCGTCCGGGGTTGAGCATGGGAATGTTGGGCGACGTTAGCGCGCGCATCGATAATATCAATCGGATCAAACATCATCGAACTGAACCACGACGGCACCTTCTTGTAACTTGCCACGCGAGGGATATCATTCTATAGTAAAATCGGTCTTGGAAAGGCGGAGAATCGCTTTGGCGCGAGCCAGAGAGGAAAGTCCGGACACCAAAGGGCGCGATGCCGCGTAACTCAAGTCTGTACGATTGAGATACATGCGGGAGGAACGAAAGTTCCGACGGAAAGTGCCACAGAAAATAGACAGCCGCCGGCGCGAACTGGCGGTGATGGTGAAAAGGTGCGGTAAGAGCGCACCGCGCGAAGCGTAAGCGACGCGGCACGGAAAACCCCATCGGGTGCAAGGCCAAATAGGGAATCCTGGAGCGGCCCGCTCCTGACCCGCGAAAGCGGGCGGATTCCGGGTACGGCTGCGAAGACAAATGATTCTCTCCGTCGCAAGGCGAAGACAGAATCCGGCTTACAGCCCTCCAAGACCATAATGAAGGCAGAATGAGGAAATCCCCCATTCTGCCTTCGCCATTTTTTGGATCTGGAGAAATTCAGCGACGAGCATATTTGCCTGGTTGTCTTTTCAGGGCGAAGGGAAATTTGTCTTTGCGATCAAGAGCTTTGTCCGCAGCTATGATGGTTGAGGCCATTGGCCTGGCAGGGATTGATCCAAATTTTTTGAGTTCAATACGCAAAGACACCAGTCTTGCCGGAAGCGGGGCGGCGGCGTTCTGGAGTAACGAAACGCCTGAGGACGGCAGGGGCACTGATGATCCCATAGTTATCCACGGCGCTGACGGCGATGAGATCTGGCCGCATTGTTGAAAAAGTGCAACCGACCTGGTCTGCGGGGTAAATCTGGGCCATCCAGACATCATTTGTTCCCCTATATTGCACCAGCCATAATTTGGGAGGAATATCCGAAGATCTCCAATTGAAGGTCAGCGCCTCGGTGCTGTCGTCCGCAACATAAATGTACGGTTGAGAGGGAGCACTGGAGGAAAGCCAGTTCATAGCGGGGATAAGAACGGCATTGGTATTGGCGGCACGGACGAAGGCATTCAAGTCCGGATTGTCGATGAGGTTTCGCAGATGGAAATATACTTCCCCATCCACGCCCGGTGTTTCGCGGAGGACGCGGACTTGCCGTTCGATGTCGTTGGCCTTGAGAGCGCCTCCCACGGAGGCCGCTTCCAAGCCGGGCCATAATCCGCGGCCTTTGATGTTTTGTTGCTCCCACCAATCGAGCAAAACGGGAAAACTTTGCTGACGCGATTCAACGGGCCAATAGAGTTGCGGCGACAGGTAATCCACCCAGCCGCTCGCGAGCCAGAGGCGTGAATCGCTGTAGAGAGTGGAATATGAGTCCAGCCCCCTGATTTGCGGAGGGTAACCCGGGCGCCAGATGCCAAACGGGCTTACACCGACTTTCACCCACGGTTTGACTGCCTTGACCATCGTGTACACGGAATAAATGAATTTGTTCACATTCGCCCGGCGCCAGTCATCGCGGTTCAGGTGCAGCGGTGCGCCGTATTTATTCCAGGTCTCTTCATCGGGAAAATCCAGTGGACGCCCGCGATCATCGGTTTTCTGGTATGGATAGAAATAATCATCGAATTGCACACCGTCCACGTCGTAGCGCCGGACAACATCCATGACGACGGTCAGGACGTAGGCGCGCACAGCGGGGTTGCCGGGGTCGAGCCAGGTTTGGTCACCATACCGGCAGATGAACTCGGGGTGGGTGCGGGTGATGTGATTCCATGCGGGGGCAGATTTGGCGATGGGAAGGCCGGCGCGGAATGGATTGAACCATGCATGCAATTCGAGGCCACGTTTGTGAGCCTCCTGGATTGCAAATGCGAGCGGGTCGTAATACGGCTGCGGCGGCCTGCCTTGGACACCCGTAAGGAATTCCGACCATGGCTCGTAGGGTGACGCGTAAACGGCATCGGAAGCGGGGCGAACTTGGAAAATGACGGCGTTGAGATGCAGTTGGACCGCGTGATCGAGCAGCGAGATCATTTCCGCCTTTTGATCGGCAACACTCAGGCCGGGACGTGAGGGCCAATCGGCATTGGAGGCGATTTCGGAGATCCAGGCGGCCCGGAATTCCCGCGGCACGGGCGGGGGCTGGAGATCGGCAGCGCGATAGAGGTCAGGGGCTGCGAAGAGGTTCGCCGCCGCCAAAAAACAAGACGCGATCATCGTCGTCAGCGTTTTCATGAGTCACGTTCGCAGATTTAGAGGGAATTTGAAAGGGGTAGAAAAGTTTTTTTTGACGCGCGGGCCGCAACTTTGGAGGATAAGGCCGAAAGACGTTATGATGGCTTCTCGAAAATTTTACGTGATTTTGATCAGTTCGCTGATCGGACTTTCAATCCACGCCTCGGAAGTGATCCAAATCGATGTGCGCCCTATCTTGACAGGACGCGCGGTCACGACGGTCACGGACGGCAAGCTGGTGCCATGGACCAAAGGAGTAGATGGCGGAGGGCGTGCGGACGGATACATGACCGTGGCGGCTTCGATTGTCAACGGTGAGACAAATGCCAATGCGTTGCCGGATGATGGATGCTTCAAGGCGGCGGCGAGCCATCCATTTGTTCAACTCAATTTCAATAATGCCGACGGCAAAGGTTCGCAGACGCGAAGCATCGAGGGGGCAGGCGGGTTCACTTTTTCTGTGCCGGGCAAGCAGTATCAAAGGATGATGGTTTTTGTGACCAGCGCGGAAGGCCCTTCACATCTTCATTTCAAACTTACCTATGCGGATGGCGCGTTTGAGCAAACCGAAATCCTGTTGCCTGATTACTACAACGAGCCGTCCGCCGGCGATACGAATATCTTTTCGCTGGCTGCCAACCTTGCGAAATGGGATTCCACCGGGCGAATGAGAGAACGAAGTCACCATCATATCCATGGCGTGGATCTGCATCCGGATGCCCACAAGGAATTGCTCTCTGTACAGGTGGCAAAAACGGCTCCCGGTTACTTCGTCTTCTGGGGCGCGACAGGAGTAACGGCAAATTAGGTAATAGCAGGAATTTGAACAGGAGAGAACAGAGGGGAACCATAGCCTGGCCAAGGCATCGGTGGGACGCATCGTGAATGTGGATAGAAAGAGACAGAATTGAAGGAACAAGCATCTTTGCAGTTTTCACGGCAAGATGGTTTCGATACTGTTTGCCCCATGCTGCGTTCAGGCTTATCTAATGTAACAGGCATTATTGCGTCATTATTTTGCGCAGTCCTGTTCACGGCGATTCGAGGAAACGGCGCAGATGTTTCCGGTTTGAGATATGGGCCGCCTGACAATTGGGTAAAACCTCATTTTTTTGGGCAGCTGCCCGCGATTGACTCAGACTCCGGCATAGACCAGCGGGTTTTGTTGTGGGAACAACAGATCAACGCCGCTTCAAATGAAACTTTCATCCATTCAATCCGACAAATCGTCAGCACGGCAGGAGTACAAAAGGGGGCGACGATATCGATAGATTATAATCCCAGTTGCGAATATTTGACATTTCATTGGGCGCGCATCTGGCGCGATGGCCAGCATTTGGAACGGCTTGACACAAATGAGGTCAAAGTGGTACAGCCGGAACACGATTTGGACCAATATATTTTGAATGGCCAAAAAACCGCAATCCTGGTCCTGGACGATGTTCGGGTGGGAGACATCATCGATTATTCCTATTCGATACAAGGGGCCAATCCGATTTTTGCCAGTCATTTTTCAGCTGAAGTGCCCGTACAACTGGGTGAGCCGGCGGAACGATTGCTGACATCCGTATTGTGGCCAAAGCAGAAAACACTCTATGCCCAACCACACGGATGCTCGGTGCGCCCTGAGGTAATCGCGGTGACAAACGGCGTCGAATATGTTTGGGATTCGCAAGATATTCCCGCCGTTTCCATAGAAGATTCACTTCCCGGATGGTATGACCCGGAACCATGGGTGCAACTGACGGATTTCGCGAGTTGGGCGGAAGTCAATCGCTGGGCATTGTCGTTGTTTCAAGTCACTTCGCCCCTGTCGCCGGATTTGGCGCGGCAAATCGCTGAATGGAGGCAATATCCTGACCAGGAACAACAAATTTTATCGGCCTTGCGATTTGTCCAGGATGAAGTGCGTTATTTCGGGATTGAAATAGGCGAGAGCAGTGAGAAACCCGCGGATCCATCGATGGTGTTCTCGCGTCGTTATGGCGATTGCAAAGACAAAGCGCTGCTATTTGTCACCATCCTTCGCGCGCTAGGAATCGAGGCTTATCCCGCTCTGGTGAACAGCACATTGGGACATTCGCTCGATGACTGGCAGCCATCTGCGGATGCATTTGACCATTGCATTGCGGTCGTCCGATGCAACGGCCAGGTCTATTGGCTGGACCCAACAATTAGTTACCAGCGGGGATCGCTGGCAACGCATTATCTGCCGCCCTACGAACGGGCCCTGGTGATCACCCCGGGAACGATGAGTTTGGCGACCATTCCACAGGCAATGAATATTTCCCAGACATCGATCACGGAATATTTTCAAATGGGGGGAAAAAACGACCCGGCTGGTCTAAAGATCGTCACCATCGCGGACGGCCGCGATGCGGACAGCCTGCGCGAATATTTTGCGACGACGAAGCGGGATGACATTGGAAAACATTATACGCGTTTTTATGCCAATCTTTATCCGGGAATCACCATGTCCTCGCCCATTTCGATCCAGGATGACGAGGGCCAGAACGAAATCCAAACCACGGAATTTTATTCAATCGATAAAGCATGGACGCGGTCTGATAGCGGCGACTATCAATGCTCATTTTATCCTGAAACGATCGCTGCTTTTCTCTCGAAGCCTGAAGATACGGACCGAACGATGCCCCTGGGCATGAGTTATCCAGAGCATCAAATATTGCGGACAGAAGTGGCACTGCCGCGAGCCTGGCAATTTGACACCGTGGGAAAGAGTGTCAGTGATCCTGCGTTTACTTTCAAAAAAAATTGTTGGATGGATAGTGGTAAACTTGTGATGCAATACGAATATCAATCACTTTCGGATTCGGTTCCCCCGGAACAAATCAGCCAATATCTTCAGGATGTTGATGAAAGCGCACAATCGTTAGGCTACACGTTGACATGGCCGAACCCATTGCAAGGCAAGGCCGGTGTGATCGGATATTAAGATCGGAAGATTAATCGTAAGCCAGAATGGACGAAAGAAGTTAAAATATTCAACGTCCAACGCCGAAGGGAATCGAGGAATGCGACTATCCCGGGCCAAGGTTTGATGCGACAGGAGTAACATCCAACGCTCAACACCCAACATTCAACATCGAAGGGAAGAGGAAAAGTTAGCCGGTTGAAATGACACCCAAGGCCACGATTTGAATAAAACCTTAAGCATCAGCATGTTATATTGCAGTTTATGTGAGATTCTTGACAAGCCTCATTGGTTGTGATTTACTTCTGCCCGTAGCAGCCGAAGTCTGGCTTCCTTCCTGAAGACAGACGCGGGAGACCCAAACTCCTCAGAGAAATTTGAGGACGGGGCGAACGAGGCCGGGTAACCGGTTTCAAGGCCACTTTCAAGGCCAAGCCCGACAGCTAATCTCGCAGGCATTTGGAAGGGCGAGCCTCTGGACCGCGAAGTACGCGGTCACCAAGTTCACCCAATATGAAAATTAGTTGCGGCTGTGTTATGCTCACGCATCAACGCCGCGGAGGATTATTATGTTGGACGCAATCTATGTCGGTCTAATGTTCGGCTCATTTGTCAGCCTGGCGCTTTATGCCATTGGCTGCGAAAAGCTCTGATTAAAATATGGAAAATCTCATTCTCGGGATCATTTCCCTGGCACTGTGCGCTTACCTGATTTTTGCGATGGTGCGGCCGGAGAAATTTTAACCCTAAAAAAGCATGAACGCCCATCAATGGCTTGAGCTGGCAGTATATATCGCGGCGCTGGTTTTAGTGACCAAACCGCTCGGTCTTTATATCAATCGTGTCTTGAACCCGAATGGCCGCACCTGGCTGGATCCGGTGGTGCGCCCGGCGGAAAAAATGACGTATCGGTTGCTGGGCACTGATCCGGAGAAGGAACAGACCTGGAAGCAATACACATTTGCCCTGCTGATCTTCAGTTTCGTGAGCTGCCTGTTCACGTATGCCATCCTGCGCAGCCAGGAACATCTGCCATTGAACCCGCAGCAGTACGGCGCGTTGCCGCCGCATCTGGCTTTTAACACGGCCATCAGCTTTTTGACGAACACCAACTGGCAGAGCTACGGCGGTGAATCGACGATGTCGTATTTCTCGCAGATGGTAGCGCTGGTGATCCATAATTTTGCGTCCGCGGCGGCAGGCATCGCGGTGGCCGCGGCACTGGTGCGCGGCCTGGCGCGGCATACCTCGCAGACGATCGGCAATTTCTGGGTGGATATGATCCGCATCACGTATTATCTGCTGCTGCCGATCTGCATCGTATTCGCAGTCTTCCTGATCTCACAGGGGATGATCCAGAACTTCAAGCCGTACACGACGGCGACGTTGATCGAGCCGCAGACGGTCTCCGTCCAGATGACAGATGCCAACGGAAATGGCATCACCAACAGCACAGGCAACGCCGTGATGACCAACCAGGTAGTCACCACGCAAACCATCGTACAGGGGCCGATGGCATCGCAGATCGCCATCAAAATGCTGGGCACGAACGGGGGCGGATATACGAACGCGAACGCCGCGTATCCGTTCGAGAATCCGACGCCGCTCTCGAACTTTTTCCAGATGTTGGGGCTGCTATGCATCGGCAGCGCGATGACTTATCACCTGGGGCGGGAAACAAAGAACCAAAAGCATGGCTGGGCGGTGTGGTATGCGATGTTCATCATGTTTTTCGCCGGGGTCATGCTTTGCTGGTGGTCTGAGGCGCGCGGGAACCCGATCCACCAACATCTGGGTGTTATGGCCGCAGACGGCAATATGGAGGGCAAGGAAGTGCGCTTTGGCATTTTTGATTCGGCATTGTTCGCGACGGTGACGACCGATGCCTCCTGCGGCGCGGTGAATTCGATGCATGATTCATTCACGCCCCTGGGAGGGCTGGTGCCGATGTTCAACATCCAGACCGGCGAAGTGATCTTCGGCGGCGTGGGCGCGGGACTCTACGGGATGTTGATTTTTGTGATCATCGCGGTATTCATCGCGGGGCTGATGGTGGGACGCACGCCGGAATATCTCGGGAAGAAGCTGGAGTCATACGATGTGAAGATGGCATTGCTGGCGTTTGTGATCCTGGCGTTCATCATCCTGGGTTTCACCGCGTGGGCATGCGTCAGTCCATGGGGATTGGCCGGATTGAACAATAATGGGCCGCACGGTTTCAGCGAGATGCTTTATGCCTACACGAGCTGCGCGGGCAATAACGGCAGCGCGTTTGCGGGGCTGAATGCCAATTCGCCCTGGTATAATACGACGCTGGGTTTTGACATGGTGCTGGGCCGGTTCGGGATGATCGTGCCTTTGCTCGCTCTGGCCGGTTCGCTGGCCAAAAAGAAAATCGTTCTCGCCAGCGCGGGGACATTTCCGGTGAGCGGAATCACTTTTGTCCTGCTGCTGGTGGGGACGGTGGTCCTGGTGGGAGCCTTGACGTTTTTACCGGCGCTCGCGCTTGGCCCGATCGTTGAACATTTTCTGATGTTACAAGGAACCTTGTTTTAAATTTATGGCAACCAAATCTGTTTCCATCTTTGATCCAAAAATCCTTTGGCCGGCCATCGGCGATGCGTTCATAAAGCTGGACCCGCGCCTGATGGCGAAGAATCCGGTCATGTTCGTGACGATGGCCGGGGCGGCGATCAGTTCGGTGGATATTTTTCGTTCACCGGGGCATACGGGATTTGTTTTGCAGATCGCGATCTGGCTTTGGTTCACGGTGTTGTTCGCAAATTTTGCCGAAGCGATCGCCGAAGGGCGGGGCAAGGCGCAGGCCAAGGCGTTGCGCGCGACGCGCACACACACGAACGCCAATAAAATCATCAACGGCAAGATCGAGGTGGTAGATGCCGATTCGCTTCGCAGGGACGACATCGTGCTCGTCCGCGCCAGTGAAATCATTCCCGCCGACGGCGAAATCATCGAGGGTGCGGCGACAGTGGATGAATCGGCCATCACGGGCGAGTCGGCGCCGGTCATCCGCGAAGCCGGAGGTGACCGCAGCGCGGTGACGGGGGGCACACGGGTGCTCTCCGATGAAGTGAAGATCAAAATCACCGCCAATCCCGGCGAGGGATTTCTGGACCGGATGATTTCCCTGGTGGAAGGCGCGAAACGCCAGAAAACGCCGAACGAGATCGCGCTCACGATTTTGCTCTCGGCGCTCACGGTGGTATTTCTGCTGGCGGTGGTGACGTTAAAGCCGTTTGGCATGTATGCGGGGGTGAATTTTTCGAATTCGGTTTTGATCGCGCTGTTGGTCTGCCTGATTCCGACAACCATCGGAGGTTTGTTGAGCGCCATCGGCATCGCCGGGATGGACCGATTGCTCCAGCGCAATGTGCTGGCGATGAGCGGGCGCGCGGTGGAGGCGGCGGGCGACGTGGACGTGTTGTTGCTGGATAAAACCGGCACGATCACGCTGGGCAACCGCCAGGCGGTGGCGTTCATGCCGGCGTCCGGCGTGACGGAAAAGGACGTTGCCGACGCCGCGCAACTTGCGTCGCTGGCTGATGAGACGCCGGAGGGCCGCAGCATTGTGGTGCTGGCGAAACAATTTGAGATCCGCGCGCGGACCATCCATGAGATGCCCGGCGCGCAGTTTGTTCCGTTCACGGCGCAGACACGGATGAGCGGGATGGATTATGAGGGAAAACAGATCCGCAAAGGGGCGGCCAGCGCGATCCGCCAATTCGTAGGCGGCAGCCTGCCGCCGGAGATTGAACAACTGGTCGAGAACGTTTCGTTGTCCGGCGGCACACCGCTGGTGGTGGCCACGCGAGAGAAAGTGTTGGGCGTGGTGCATTTGAAGGACATCGTCAAGGGGGGGCTGTCCGACCGGTTCAAGCGTTTTCGGGCGATGGGAATCCGCACGGTGATGATCACGGGCGATAACAAGCTCACCGCCGCGGCGATCGCGCGGGAGGCGGGTGTGGATGATTTTCTGGCCGAAGCGAAACCGGAAGACAAACTGGCGCTCATCCGCCAGGAACAACAAGGCGGGCGGATGGTGGCGATGATCGGCGACGGGACCAACGACGCGCCCGCATTGGCCCAGGCCGACGTTGGCGTGGCGATGAATACCGGCACGCAGGCCGCCAAAGAAGCGGGCAACATGGTAGACCTGGACAGCAACCCGACGAAGCTGCTGGAGATCATCGAGATCGGAAAACAATTGCTCATCACGCGC
>Ga0206871_10324_pt1 | contig 10286 bp, 12 predicted proteins | sample Alteio_BWOrgCont_33_FD_152627 | JGI IMG/M metagenome (GOLD analysis project Ga0206871, IMG submission 152627) | Enriched cells from forest soil in Barre Woods Harvard Forest LTER site, Petersham, Massachusetts, United States -... | ecosystem: Environmental > Terrestrial > Soil > Temperate forest >...
TGGCACGCGATCACGCCGCAATACGGGCCGCCATAGCCGACGGGAACGCCGAAGCTTTGCGCTTCGATAGAAACGATGTCGGCTTCGGCAGGAGGCTTGATGATGCCGAGTGAAAGCGCTTCTGCAATGGAGACGATGAGCAGAGCGCCTTTCTTGTGAGCGATCTCTGCAATGGCGGCGACGTCTTCAATGACTCCGAAGAAGTTGGGCGACTGGATGAGAACGCAGGCGGTCTGGTCAGTGATAGCAGCGTCAAGCGCAGCAAGATCGATGCGCCCGGATTTGGCGTCGTAGCCAAACTCAGTGACGGGAATCTGCTGGTGCTGCGTAACGGTGGTGAGGACCTCGCGATATTCGGGGTGCAGCGTGCGCGCAACGACTGCGCTTTGGCGGCCGGTCACGCGGCAGGCCATGAGGATTGCTTCAGCGCAACCGGTCGAGCCGTCGTACATGCTGGCGTTGGCGATTTCCATACCTGTGAGTTCGCAGATCATGGTCTGAAACTCGAACATGGCCTGCAGCGTGCCCTGCGCGATCTCCGGCTGGTAGGGCGTGTAACTGGTGAGGAACTCGCCGCGCTGCACGAGCGAGTCAATGATCACAGGCCGATAGTGGCGATATGCGCCCGCGCCGAGGAAGCTGGCATAGCGCGGGCCGTTTTCGATCTTACTGGCGTCACCATCCGCAATGTTGGCGGCGTAGGCGCGGAAGCGGTCGAGGATTTCGCTCTCGGATTCCTGCCGTGGAATTTTGAGGTCTGTGCTGAGGCGGTACTCGGCGGGAATGGTCTCGAAGAGATCTTCGATCGAAGAGACGCCGATGGCGGCAAGCATTGCTTCGCGGTCGGCGGGAGATTTGGGTAGATAGCGCATGGAATCTTTCTAGCGACTAGCGAACAGCAGGTCCTTCGCTCCGCTCAGGATGACAAGTGATTAGAGGCGAAAACTTAGTGGCCTGTTTCTTCCGCAACAAACTTTTCGTAATCGGCAGCAGAAAGCAAACCGCCGGCTTCGTCGGCGCTCTTGACCGCAACCTTGATGATCCAGGTGTTGTTGGCGTCGGCGTTGAGGGTTTCGGGCGCGGAATTGAGCGCTTCGTTGATTTCGGTGACGGCGCCGGTCACGGGCGAGTAAAGATCGCTGACGGCCTTCACGCTTTCGACCGAGCCGAAGGTTGAGCCGGCTTCAATTTCCTGGCCGACCTTGGGCAGCTCGATGAAGACGATGTCGCCGAGCGAGCTCTGCGCGTAGTCGGTGATGCCGATGGTGGCGTTGTCGCCCTCTAAGAGCAGCCATTCATGGGATTTGGCGTAGCGGTAGTTTCCGGGATAGCTCATGGCTTTTATTGTAGAGCGTTCTGAGGGTGCGTTTTAGGGCCATAAAGTGTTGAAAAACTGGGTCGCAAGCGGGTGCAGTTGAGGGATGAATCTTTTACTTCGATATAGAATCTTATTGTATAGAAGGTTTAGAGGTAAGCTCGAAAGGAGCACTTAGTTATGACAGAACCCATTGTTGGACTTCATCATGTGACCGCCATTGCGTCAGAACCGCAGCGCAACCTGGACTTTTATACGCAGGTGCTGGGGCTGCGCTTAGTGAAGCGTACGGTCAACTTTGACGACCCCGGAACGTACCACTTCTACTTTGGCGACGATGCCGGGACGCCCGGTACGATCCTGACCTTTTTCCCCTGGCCCCATGCCCGGCGCGGACACGCCGGTGCAGGCGAGGTGACGCATACAGCTTTCAGCGTGCCGGTTGGCTCGCTCGATTATTGGGAGAAGCGGCTCGGCGAGCACGGCTTTCTTGCCGAGCGGACGGACAAGCGTTTCGACGAAGAGGTGCTGATGCTCAGCGATCCCGACGGGATGAAGCTGGAACTCGTGGCGCATGCCAATGTGCCGGCGATCACTCCGGCGCGCTATGCGGATGTGCCGGCTGAATATGCTCTGCGTGGATTCTTCGGCGTGACCATGCTTGAAACAGAGTTGGCTGCGACCGAAAAGGCGCTGGCGCTGCTTGGCTTCAAGAAGGTTGCCGAAGAGGGAAGCCGCGTGCGGTTTGCTTCGTCGGATGGCTCGACGCTCGGCAACCAGATTGATGTTGTCGTAGATGCGAAGGCTGGCTACGGTCATGCCGGCGCGGGATCGGTGCACCACATTGCGTTTCGCGCGAAGGATGACGCAGCACAGCGCAACTGGCGCGAGCGGATTGCCAAGCAGCTTTCGGTGACGCCGGTGCTCGACCGCACGTATTTCCACTCGATCTACTTTCGCGAACCCGGCGGCGTACTGTTTGAGCTGGCGACGGACAATCCTGGCTTCGGCATAGATGAATCGCCGGAGACGCTGGGCGAAGCGTTGCGTGTGCCGGAGTGGCTGGAGCCGCAACGTGCGCTGATTGAAGCGCGGCTGCTGCCGATTGAGTTGCATCAGAGCTCGCAAGCCAAGAAAGAGGTGACGGCATGAGCGGAACAAGTTCAGTGAGAGAGATGTACCCGCATGCGAAGCAGCCGGTGTTGCAGGCCGGCGCTCCGCTCGCGGAGGCGCACGGCGCCGTGGTGCTGTTGCATGGGCGCGGCGGATCGGCGGAAGATATTCTCGGGTTGGCTGAGGCGTTTGATATGGATGGGCTTGCTTATCTTGCGCCGCAGGCTGCCGCACATGAGTGGTATCCCAGCTCGTTTCTGGCCCCGCGCGAGCGAAATGAGCCGTGGCTGAGCTCGGCGTTGGATAAGGTTGGCTCGGTCGTTGCGAGCATCGAAAGTGCGGGGATTCAACGTGAGCGCATCGTGATTGCGGGCTTCTCGCAGGGCGCGTGTTTGTCTACGGAATTTGTTGCATCGAACCCGGCGCGCTATGCAGGGCTGATTGCGTTTACCGGCGGGCTGATTGGGCCTGTTGGTATGGACCTGCGGCATGAAGGCAATCTTGCCGGGACACCTGCGCTGTTTCTTTCGGGCGACCCCGATCCGCATGTTCCGTGGCAGCGAGTTGTGGATTCGGCGAAAGAGCTGGAGCGCATGGGCGCGAAGGTAGAAGCGGTTCGTTATCCGGGCAAGCCGCATAGTGTTTCCGCGGACGAAGTAGAGCATGCGCGAGCGATGCTGGCGGGAATTTTCTCAGCGTGAGCCCGCGTAGGATTGCATTGAGCTGGAACTAGAGAGGCGTGTAGCGATGGCGCAGGCGAGCGAGAACGGAAGTGCAGCGCTGTGGGTGGTGCTCGCCCGCGCCTATCGGGCGATGCAGAATTTCGTTGAGCAATCGGTTGCGGCACTGGGCATCGGGCTTTCGGACTTCATGATCCTGGAGGCGCTGCTGCATAAAGGCGCGATGACGATGTCCGCGCTGTGCGATGCGGTGCTGCTGGCAAATGCATCGATGACTGCGGCCGTCGACCGTCTGGAAAAGAAAAATCTGGTCGAGCGTATTTCCGATGCAACCGACAGGCGCGTGCGGTTGGTACAGCTCACGCCTGAAGGTGCAGCGATGATCAAGCGTCTGTTTGCGCGGCACCTGAAAGATCTGGAAGAAGTGATGAAGGATGTTCCTATTGCTGAACGCGCGCAGGTAAGGCAGACGCTGAAGACGATTGGGCTGGCAGCGCAGGCAGCAACGCTTGCGAATAAGGAGAAATAAAGCGTGAGCGATGCGAAGCTGAAGGTCATCATCACCGGAGTTACAGGAATGGTGGGTGAAGGCGTGCTCTTTGAATGCCTCGACAACCCTGCTGTAGAGCAAGTGCTGATGGTCAACCGGCGGCCATATCCGAAGCAGCACGCAAAGTTGAAAGAGCTTATCGTTCCTGACTTTCTAAAGCTTGATGCAGTCGCAGACCAACTCGCCGGCTATGACGCTTGCTTCTATTGCGCCGGCATCAGCTCGGTCGGATTGTCTGAGGCCGACTACACGCGCATCACGTATGACACCACGCTGCATGTTGCGCAGGTGCTTGCTAGTGGCCAGCCGAATATGGTGTTCATCTATGTTTCTGGAGCAGGCACAGATAGCACTGAACAGGGCAAGACGATGTGGGCACGCGTGAAGGGCCGCACGGAAAATGCCCTTGGGCGATGCGGCTTTCGTGCGGAGTATAACTTTCGCCCGGGGTTTATGAAGGCGTATCCCGGGCAGCGCAATTTGAGCTTTTGGTATCACCCCATCGCGTGGATGTATCCGCTGGCGCGTCTGGTTGCGCCCAACTGGGTGAGCACTCTGCAGCAGGTCGGCCGCGCGATGATTCACGCAACGATATATGGCGCGCCGAAGACAGTGTTTGAAGTTAAGGACATCAACGCATTGGGAAATGCCTAAATCGACTTTGCATAAATGCTCCCGGGTGGGGTTCCGGTTTCTATCTCGAAGGCGAAATGTTCGGCGACGATGTAGCCTTCCACGCCAAAACATCCGCCGAGGGTCATCTTCACTCCGTCATCAGTCTTCTCAAACACAATTCCTGAAACAACGTTTTGTTTATTGAAACCCAGCAGTTCAATGTCGAAGATTTCACTAATGACAACGCTCACAATCGCATGCCGATCACTTTTGTAATAACCCCGGTTGTCAATTTCTTTAAGCACGCGCCATGTATGAACACGCAAAAAGGATGAACCAAGGCGATGCAGTTCTATATCGATAGATCTCCGCATCGTGAAACGAGGGTAAGAAACCAAACCATTCGATAAGCTTTTGCGCAGTGGGCGCGAATGACAGAAGCTCGTCTTCCTTCATGATTGGCATACGAAATTCCTTAAGACAAAGGTGCAGTGACGGCTGGTGTGGGCTTCGGCTTCTTGTAGAACGGCGTGGGCACGACCTGCGCCTTCACCTTTTGCTCGCGTATCTCGACGAAGACTTCTGTGCCGAGTTCAGTGAAGGCAACAGGCACATACGCAAGTGCGATGTTCTTCTTCAGGAACGGCGCGGGTGAGCCGCTGGTGATTTCACCGATGCGATTGCCTGCGGCGTCGAACACCGGATAGCCATCGCGGCCGATGCCACGGTCGATCATCTCCAGGCCGACAAGCTTGCGCGCAGGGCCGCCGGCTTCCTGAATTTTTACGAGTGCATCGCGGCCAACGAAGTCGGAGCCTTTATCGAGCTTGCAGTAGCGCCCGAGGTTGGCCTCGAAGACGTTGATGGTGTCGGAAATTTCGTGGCCGTAGAGCGCCATGGCGGATTCTAGCCGCAGCGTGTTGCGCGCGCCGAGGCCGCAGGGGATGATGCCGAACTCCGCGCCGGCGGCAAGCACTTCGCCCCAGACGCGTGCGCTGGTGGGCTCGTCGCTGGGAATGTAAATTTCAAAGCCGTCTTCGCCGGTGTATCCGGTGCGAGCGATCATCACGTTGTGATTGCCGCAGACCTGTCCCCAGGTAAACCAGTAATTTTTGATCGCGCTTAGGTCGACTCCGGTGAGCTTTTGCAGCGTGGCTGCGGCCTTCGGGCCTTGGATGGCGATCTGCGTGTAGTAGTCGCTGACGTCAGTGATGTGCAGGCCGCCCATGCCGCCGATGGTCTTGCGAACCCACTGCACATCTTTTTCGCGCGTGCCTGCGTTGATGACGATGAGGTAATCGTTCTCGCCGAGTTTATGCAGCACGACGTCGTCAACAAACGTTCCGTTCTCGTAGAGCATGGCCGAATAGTGCGCCTGGCCGATCTGCAATTTGCTGGCGTCGTTCATCAGCAGCTTCTGCACGGCGGCGAGTGAGTTGGGCCCGCGGAGCTGAATGTCGCCCATGTGCGAGACATCAAAGACGCCGACGCCGGTGCGCACAGCCATGTGTTCGGCGACGAGGCCGGAGTACTGCACGGGCATGTCCCAGCCGCCGAAGTCGACCATGCGCGCCTTGTGCGCGTGGTGGGTTGCGTGAAGTCCGGTGCGGCGAAGTGGTGTCTGTGTGTCGCTCATAGTGATTCCTTTTCTTCTATTGTCTACGACTGTTTGCGACGTTGCTCCGCTTTGAAGGCAGCAGCGCTTCGGTTGGCGCGAACGAAGTTGCTGACCGCGAAGTACGCGAACATCAAAAACGCAATGGCGGCGAGGTAAAACTTCAGCGCGTCCGGACTCCAAAGTGCAGCGTGGTTGGCATGCGCTGTCTGGAAGGCGGCGAAAACTGTTTTGTGCAGCGCCCACATGCCGCCGGCCATGGTGCAGGCCAGAAGCGCGAATAACGATCCGGTAATCTCCAGCCAGAGTTCGCGGGAGTGGCGCTTGACGGGTTCCCATGCAGCGCGGCCCATGCGGCCGGTGGCTGCTGCGACATTGCCTGAGCGTTGCGTGGGGCTGGGTGCGGTAGACGACACAGACGGTTTCGCTGTCGTTGCTGATTTAGCCGCGGCGTTCGGGTTGGGAGACATGGCTGCGTCGGCGGCCTGGGTCAGCGTCTTTGCCGCTGCCCGGGCGCCAAATCCCAGCGCTCGCCCTAGCCGAACCCTGTCCATATATCCTCAGTGTACTTGCCGAGATACAAACAACGCATCCATCTTTGTAAAGAGCGCGTCATATAGGCAAGACACGGGTTAGCACATCAAGAAGCAAACGCGGGTGATTCCATGAAGAAGATGTTTTGGCTGGTGGGTGGTTTATGCGCGGCAGCGGCAGGATTCTTGGTGTGGGGTGTGCGGCAGCGTCCGGAACCGGTAGAAGAACTGGCGCATCAGCTTGAAGATGCATGGGCTGACCATCATACGCAGGCATGAACCAGAAAAGTTTCCGCCTGAGTTTGCCACAGGCTGGGGACTTGGCGGGTGGTATTGTCTCGGCGTAATCTTTAAGACAACAAATACCCGCAGCTGCCGTTCCCGATGTGCTTCCGGGAAGACCCAATGCGAGGTGGACGATAGGGTTGTTCTTACAAGCACGCGGGAGGTGGCATTGAATCAACAGGTCAAGGATCTCATCCAAAAACTTGGCGAAGCGATTCACGAGTCCGTCAGTGATTCGGACCAGATAGCTGCGGTGGTTCGCGAAATTCGCGAGCAGGGGTTCGACGTGATGCTGATGCTGGAAGCCACGATCGGGCTCAATGAAGTGGAGCAGGAAGAAGAAGCCGATGCCGGGGAAGGCGAGCTGGTCGCGGTGGGTCCTTTCACCAATAACGACCTCACCTTTCTGAAATCGCTGCGCATCACCACGGGAGAGCTGGACGCTTCCGGGGCTGAAGCAGCAGCCGATTCTGGCGTTTAGTTCCGGCCCGTGCAGGATGGCGGCCCTCGCGGGACCCTCAGGTCCCGGAATCAACCTGCCGTTTGCCGAAAATCGTTTGCCTCATGCTAGACTCATGCGTCACAAGGGACTGCATCCTGCATCAATGTAAGTGTTATTGAGGTGGCAGCATGAGAGACACGTTAGGCGTTCTGCTCGCTGGAGGTGCCGGGGAAAGATTGTTCCCGCTGACCCGCGACCGCGCCAAGCCAGCCGTTCCGTTTGCCGGACAGTACCGCATTATCGACATCACGCTATCGAACTGCATCAACTCTGACCTGCGCCACGTTTACATCCTTACGCAGTACAAGGCGCTTTCGCTCAACCGCCATATCCGCGAAGGCTGGGGGCCGGTGGTGGCGAGCGAGCTCGGTGAGTTCATTGAGATTCTTCCGCCCATGCAGCGCGTCTCCAAGAGCTGGTACCAGGGCACGGCGGACGCGGTCTTCCAGAACATCTACTCGATTGGGTCGGAGGAGCCGCAGTACGTGCTCATCCTTTCCGGCGACCACATCTACAAGATGAACTACGCGCTGATGCTGCAGCAGCATAAGGATTCCGGCGCGGATGTGACCATTGCCACGCTGCCCGTCGCGCCTCACGAAGTTTCGCAGTTCGGCGTGGTGGAAGTGGCGAAGAACGGCGAGATATCCGGCTTTGTTGAAAAGCCCAAGACCACGAACATCCGTTCACCGTTCAACCCGGATATGGTCGATGTCTCGATGGGCATCTATCTCTTCAATACGGATGTGCTGATTCCGGAGCTGATGAAGGATGCGGAAGACCCCGATTCGCGCCATGACTTCGGGCATGACATCCTGCCGAAGATTCTGGGCCGCTTCAAAATGCGGGCCTATAACTTCGTCGACGAGAACAAGCAGCATGCGCTTTACTGGCGCGATGTAGGAACGCTCGAGGCCTACTACGAGGCCAACATGGATATCGCCGCGGTTGCGCCGACATTTAACCTCTATGACAAGAGCTGGCCGATGCGTACACGCGCATACCAGTACCCGCCGGCGAAGTTCGTCTTCGGAGAGCCCGGCCGTACCGGTATGGCAATCAACTCGATTGTTTCAGCGGGCAGCATCGTTTCAGGATCTGTGGTGCGCAATTCAGTGCTCTCGCACGATGTGCGCGTGAACAGCTATGCCGACGTGGATTCGAGCGTGATCTTCTCGCATGTAAATATCGGTCGCCATTGCCGCATCCGGCGCGCCATTATTGACCGCGACGTACACATCCCGGATGGCACTGTGATTGGTTACGATGCCGCTGAAGATAAGAAGAATTACTTCGTCACGCCTACCGGTCTGGCCGTGGTTACGCGCGATTACTCTGTCTACGAGAACCCGGTTTCACCGGAGTTCATGCTGAGCAATGAGAGCTGGAACGATCAGTAGGGCAGTGACTAGTGGTTAGCGATTAGAAATACTAAAGCCCTTCATCGCGGAGGGCTTTGCTTTTCACTAACCACTAGTCACCGATCACTAATCACTGATTTTTCCCGAAGCGATACATTACGCCCAGCGAGATTGCGAAGAATTCGCGAGTCTCGGTGCCGAAGTGCTCGAAGGTCATGTCGGGGGAGAGGCGGATGGCAAGCTTGCCGCTCTCGTTGAAGTCGATGCTGCCACCGGCCGCGCCCCAAGGCGCAAAGCCGTTGCAATAGAGTCCGAGTTGCGCCTGCGTTTGGCCGTTCGCCGCCGCCGGGCAATAGGCCACGGTGCCGGGAGTATATTCCTGGGTTGCGTGGTTGAAGATGCCGTACGTAGTGCCTGCCAGGCCATGCAGGTCGAGGGCGACGTACCGGTTCTTGATCCAGCGATATTGGAAACCTCCGGAAGCGATGTGCTGCATTACCAGAACGCGGTTGATGTTGTTGCTGGAGATCACCGGTGTGGTTCCGGCGCCGAAGCGGTAATCGGCGACCAGGCCAAGATGCCGCTGGATGAACGACCCGCTATGCGGTGTGCCCAGCCAGTAGGTGAACATGCCTTCGCCGCCGCCCATGTTGTAGCGCTTGGCCAGGATCTGGCCGGCTTGCCCGTTCATCAGGTTCAGGCCGCCGTAAATTTCAAAGCGGTTGGTGTACTTGGGGCCGGTGTAGATCGGCGTCGTTAGGGCCAGGGGAGCGGTTCCCGGCGCTGCGGTGCCCTGCGTGCTCTGAGAGGTTGAGGTTTGCGGCTGCGCCGGAGCCGGCGTTTGGGCTGGAGCAGGAGTCTGAGCGGAGCAGGCCGCAGTCAGCACCAAGCCCATCAAAATTACCGTGGGCAACTGTTTCTTCATCATCAATCGGAGCATCTTCCTCATTGCGGCGCACTGGGTGCGCCCGGTCTTGCTGAAATTGACGGGCCTGAGTTGCAGGCGGCGCGTCTTGGCCAGACCATGTTCTTCAAGGATATACCGCTGAGGGCCAATCTGGACGCTACAGCCGGGCGTATCTCAGGCATACCCTCTGAATGCGCGAACGTGCGACAATAGCTGTTGGCCGGGTGGCTCGTTGTGTGAGCGCCTGGAGGGAGAATCTTCATGGAACTTTTTCAACCCTGGCACATCGTTATCGTCGTCGTGCTTCTGCTGGTCCTGTTCGGAGCCAAGCGCCTGCCTGAGATGGGCAAGGGCCTGGGCGAAGGCTGGAAAGGCTTTAAGGAAGGCCTGAGCGGCAATTCCGGCGATGCCGCCAAGACCGGCGATACGGCCCACACTGTTACCCCCACACCCAAGCCGGGCGACGAGATCAAGCCGCCCACACCGCCGGCTGCCTGATTTTCGGCCCGAGGCTGAAGCTTTGTACTGCAAGACGGTTGCGATATTCTTTCGCAGCCGTCGTTTCATTTTGAGGCCCTTCTGATGAAGCTGAAATCGCCCTTCCTCGTCAAACCGCACAGCAAGGTCAAACTTTCTGACTTTTCGACCGTTGCCCATCCCGGTTGTAAGGATGAGGCTGCGAGCAAGCCTATCCTGGAAAAGCACCGACAGCAGCTCTCTGACTTACAGGAAGTGCTGTACGCCTCGCAGGCCAAGGCCATTTTGATTGTGCTGCAGGGGATGGATACCGCCGGCAAGGACGGCACGATC
>Ga0206871_10325_pt1 | contig 10265 bp, 9 predicted proteins | sample Alteio_BWOrgCont_33_FD_152627 | JGI IMG/M metagenome (GOLD analysis project Ga0206871, IMG submission 152627) | Enriched cells from forest soil in Barre Woods Harvard Forest LTER site, Petersham, Massachusetts, United States -... | ecosystem: Environmental > Terrestrial > Soil > Temperate forest >...
CCGCGCTGCTGCATGACCATACCGAGTGAATCCATCTCGCGACCGTTTGAAGCAGTGTCAGAGGCAGCAGTGGAGCAGGCCGAAAGCGTGAGCAGGCGGGTGTCTTTGAAGCTAAGCGCGGGATCGGTGGAGAGTTTTAGCAGCGTGAGTTCATAGCCGGCTCCGCCGGTGTGTTCGCCTCCAAGCAAAAGATAGCTCTCACTGGAGTCGCCCGGTTTGAATACAAAATGGCTGGCTATGTGGATGATGGGGAAGTTTTGGGTGAGGCTGGTTTCAAGTGTGGTGAGGGTGAAGGCGTCATTGGGCATGAGTTCGCCGGTGAGTGGCGCGTGAGAATCAGCAGGCGTCTTAACGATTGCGTGCAGCTCCTTTTCAACATTGAGGAGAGCGGGCATGCCGTTATAGCTCCTGGAGAGGCCGAAGGCGGCGACATGAAGAGAGCTGGGTGAAGGGGAATCGAGCAGGTGAGCGCGGCTCTCCGGAGTAATGATGATGTTGCGAGCACGCTCGATCAGATATTGCTTGCCCGGTGGCTGTGCGGGATCGAGTAGCGCGGAGAGAGGAATGTAGCGCAAGGATCCATCGAGGGACCAAAGCAGCGTGGGGATGTGGTCGGGGCTTTCGCTAGCGGCGGCGGCAATGTCCGGTGCGATGGGATCCAGCAGGAGATGGCTGATTGCCTGCAGGCTCGCGTTGGTGTCCTGACTGGGTGAGCGAAGAGAAGTGCGGAGTTGTGCGATGAGCTTGTCGAAGTCCTCAGCACTTGTGGCAATATCGCGCTTATGCCGGCCGGATGCGGTATCCACGATGATGTAGCTGCGCTGTTTGCCGAGCAGCGTATAAAGCGCGATCACGCCGGGGCCGAGGTGCGGGAGAAGCGCATTCACACTGCTGGGATCGGACGGAGGGTTGGCCTTCGGCGCTGCCGCAAGTTTGGACGAAAGGTTTTTTTGAAAGAAGGCGTCGAGCTCTGCGCTGCTTGCGTCGAGCTTCGCGGCGAGGGATTGCATGCGGGCTAATTCAGCAGGGGTAGGTGAAGCAAGAGCCTTAAGGCGCGAGAGTTCGATGCGATCGGGTGTGAGTTTTTCAGCTATATCTGCTTCGGCATTAATGTCGGCTAACGCACTGCGGTCGGCATCACTTTGCGGCAGCGGCCGAACCGCGTTGCTGACCGAGCCGTGGATGCTTTCAGAGAGCTCGGCTGTCTTGATCATGTCGAGGACCTGCTCGGCTTCAGTGAGACGGTCGGCGCGGATGAGCAGTTCGGCGAGGCCGCGATAGGCAACGGACCAAGAGGCTATGTAATCAGCACGCACATTCTTGTCAAAGCCGGAGATATTGCCGCGCATCTGTTGAATGGAATTGACTGCGTCGATACCGAAGAGAATCGCGGCGTCCTGAAGATGCTGGTTGCGAAAATGAAACATCAAGGCGTCTTCGGAACGGCCGATGGCATCAGGATCGGCGATTGCCCTGGCAATCGAGAGTGCAGCCAAATCGTCGAGTAGCTCCGCCTGAGGGTCTTTGAGGTCGGCATGGAGTACTCCAAGATTGTTGAGCGTTAGCGTTTCGCCACTTCGATCGCCCGCCGCTCGACGTAGGACAAGAGCCTGCTGATAGAAGTCGAGGGCTTGCGGCAACTCACCCTTCTCGTAGTGGATCCAGCCAATGTTGTTTAGCCCTACAGCCGCTCCGTTGGGGTTGTTTGCCTTACGCGCTGCGCTTACCGACTGGGTATAAGAGTCAAGAGCTTTCTGGCGGTCGCCGAGCACGTCATAGGCGTTGCCGAAATTATTGAACATAACCGACAGCAGGTTGAGGTCACCGAGGGTCTGGGCGATTGGGAGCGCCTGGGCGAGCGAGTCGAGCGCCATCTGCGGGCGCGACAGCTTTGCATAGATGGTGGAGATGTCATTTAGGGCCTCTGCTTCTCGAAGGCGATTGTGAATGGCGCGGTCAAGCACGAGCCCCTGCTGGAGAGTGGTCAACGCCTTTTCCAATTGGCCCGTGTTCAGGTAGACCCCAGCGATGCCACTGATGGAGGTGGATTGACCGAAGCTGTCGCCAAGCTTGCTTTGAATAGCGTTAGCGCGATCAAACGACTCCAATGCCTTCTGCTCTTCGCCTAGCTGTGCGTAGACGAGGCCGATGTCTGCGAGAGTTCGGCCTTCACTGAGCTGGTCACCGAGACTCTGTTCCAGAATGAGCGCACGCTGAAAGAACGCTAGGGATTTCCCTGGATCACCGTGATTGTTGTAGAACAAGCCGATACTGAAAGCTGTGAGGCCAGATTCATACTTGTCGTCAAGAGTGGACCAGGCTTCAAGTGCCTTCTTGAGCAGATCCACTTCTTTTGGATCCTCCGGCTGAACCTGCATCATGGCGCATGCGGCAAGAAAGGCCTGTTCGGCCTGCATGCGGAGGCGATCGTTGGCATCGGGTGGATGAAGCGTGTCGAGGCGAAGTTCATATTTACCGGCGGGCGCGGAGGGGTCTCCGGAACTGATGCTGACGGTGTAAACGCCGGCAACGGCGCAGATGGTTGATGCGGGTTCGGCGCCGATTGTTTCGTTGGGACTGTCGGAGGCGACCAGAACTTTCCCGGAAGGATCGAGAATCGCGTTCACGACATCAATGCCTTTTTGCTCTGCAACAACATGGAAAAAGTAGCCGGCCGGACACTGAACAGTGAAGAGATCGGTATGGCCGCCTGCGAGCGTGCGCTCAATGGGAGAATTGAGATGGAGCTCGACAGGCAGCGAGGAAGACGGAGGTGGACTAGAAGGCGGAGACTGCGCAGGCGCCTGGGAGCAGGAGGGGGATACAAGCAGAACGGGGAAAAACGCCCAACGATAGAAGGAGGACCGATGGCAACCGCGCATGGTGATGACCTCGCAAAGGGCCCGGGTACACCGTTATACCATTGCGGTTCCGGGAAGAGCGGTCGTTTGCTACCCTCTCCCCAGCCTGCAAACGATACCCACTCTGCCGCGCAAAAAAGCGTGCGTCGAGGATTGGGTACCCGGCAAACGTCATAGAATTCGAACGTGAGGTTGGCCGATGCGAATGCTGGCGGTAATTGCGTTGTCTTGTGCGGGAGCAGTGTGGGGGCAGGCTGTTCAGCCGTCGGAAGCTAAGCAGCCGGATGCCAAGCAGCAGGCGTTTCAACATCCAGGTGTGCTGGTGAGTCGGGCGCAACTGGATTTTGTGAAGAAGGCGGTTGCTGAGAAGCGCGATCCGATGTTCATTGCGTATCAGCAGGCGATGGCGAGCAAGTGGGGAAAGCTCGACTACAAAATGGAAGGGCCGCCGGCGAATGGGACGATTGAGTGTGGGTCCTACGACAAGCCGGATAAAGGATGCAGCTGGGCGCATGATGATGCGATGGCGGCATATATACAGTCGCTGCTGTGGTACATCAGTGGCGATCAACGCTATGCGGACAATGCAATCAAAATTCTGAATGCGTATGCGCAAGGGTTGAAGCAATACACCAACACGAATGCACCGCTCGAGGCAGCGTGGGGAGCGGAGCTGTGGCCGCGGGCGGGAGAGATTCTGCGTTACAGCAATGCAGGATGGAAGAGCGAAGACATTGCAACCTTTAGCAAGATGCTGAAGGAAGTAGTGCTGCCGAAGATTGAGCCGGGATCAAGCGCGAATGGGAACTGGGAGTTGAGCATGGTGTACGCGATGATGAACATCGCCGTGTTTACCGACGATCGCACGCTGTTCTATTACGCGGAGGCGATGTGGAAGGAACGCGTGCCGAGCTACATCTACGTAGAAGAGCTGGATGGGTCGCATCCGAAACCGGCGCCGCGCGGAGCGCAGTGGACGTACTGGTATGGAGCTGCGAGCAAAAAATCGACAATCGAACTGAACAAGAGTGTTGATGGAATGACGCAGGAGACGTGTCGCGACCTGGGACATACAAGTATGGGATTGGCTGCGATGATTGACGCGGCAGAGACCGCGCACATCCAGGGAGACGAGCTGTATGAATCAGAGCAGACGAGGCTGGTGGATGCGATGGAGTTCGACAGCCACCTGCTGCTGAAGAAAGAGCCGGTGCCGGCGATGGTGTGCGGAGGCAAGCTGAACTACGCGAAGACCGATACGTTTGTGATTGGGTACAACGAGTTCCACAATCGGCTGGGCGTGGAGATGCCGCAGACAAGAGAATGGCTGGAGCAGCACGTGGAGAACGATACTGCTCCACAAAAGATGTTCATGATCGTGTTCGAGCCGCTGACACATGGAGCGGATGCAGGAATAAAGTGAAGAGCAAGAAGTGATAGCGATAACACGAAGAATGATGGTGTGTTGTTAGCCGGAGCCGCGGCTGAATCGGGCACTATTTCATATCCTGTTCGCCGCCGCGGAGGCGACGAAAATAGGGAACAAATGGACCGTAGCCGGTGATACCAGCGATTAAGGCTATGACTCCGACAGCAAAGAAAATATAACGAACGACGTGGCTGGTCGTGACAGTTGCACCAACGACAAAAAAAGCTGCGGATGTAACGACACGAAGAGCTCGTTCCTTCGGGCCCATGTTTCTCTGAAACCGCATGGGTGACTCCTAAATGCTAGTGTTGACCCAATTCTATTGGATAAAACAATAAATTCGAAGTGACAATAATATGGTGGATTTTGAGACCCCAAAGAGTTCGTTTGCGGCATAGATAGAATGCGGAAGAGGTGATGGCGTGCGGACGTTTCGGGTGTTGCTGGTGATGGTTGTTGTTGCGTTAGGGGTGGTGGGGTATATCGTCTGTGCACCATACGGTCCGACGAGGGAAACGTTCGTGGAGATTACACCTGGAACAAGCACAGTTAATATTGCGCAACAGCTGCGCGACGCAGGCGTGATCCGGAGCTCAACCGCTTTTGAGGTAATGAAAGAATTTCATGGTGGAACTCTGAAGGCAGGCGAGTATCGTTTTGACCATCCAGCTAGCGTAAGTGATGTCTACGAAAGGATGCAGCGCGGTGATGTGTTCACCATCACGCTGGTGATTCCGGAGGGTTACAACATTTTCGATGTGGCCAATGCAGTGCAAGCTGCGGGGCTGGGGAAGCATGATGATTTTTTGAAGGCAGAGACGCAGCACACGGAATTAGTAAAGATGTGGAACCCACAAGCGACAAGCGTGGAAGGATTTCTGTTTCCCGACACTTACAAGTTTGGACGCCATGCGACTCCGGTGCAGATGCTGACAACGATGGTGAAGAGGTTTGGAGTGATGGCAGGGAAGCTGGGGATGAGTGGAAGCGATGTGGAGCGCGAGGTTGTGATGGCGTCGCTGGTGGAGCGAGAGGTACACCTGGATACGGAGCGACCGGTGGTGGCTGGCGTGTTCGCAAACAGACTGGCGCTCGGGATGCCGCTGCAGACTGATCCGGCGGTGCAGTATGCGTCACAACTGCGAGGGACATGGACAGGCGTGATTCACCAGAGCGAGTTGCAGTCTGACTCGGCGTACAACACGTACACACATGCCGGGCTGCCGCCGGGACCGATCTGCAATCCGGGCGTGGCGGCGCTGAAGGCTGCGCTGCATCCAGAGAAGACGGATTATTTGTATTTTGTGGCCGATGCGAATGGAGCGACGAAGTTTTCCGCGACGTTGGCTGAACACAACGGGCATGTGGCGGAATATCGGGCGAAGAATAAGTAGTGAGCTGTGCGCAGCGAGCAAGAGAAGCAAAAAGCGAGACGGTGGTGGTCGAAGGGGTGGAAGAAGCTGCGGAAGTTCGAGCGGCGTCGGGATCCTTCGACTTCGCGCTGCGCCACGCTCAGGATGACAGCCTTTGGGTGGTGGATTACAGCCGGTTTGGGTGTGGGCCTCGGCTTGGGGTGGGCAGTGGAGCAGCACTATTAGTTGGGTTCGGGATGGGCTGCGAGTGGGAATGATTTAGCCCATCTATTGCGAGTGCAAGGGTTACTAAAATGATTGTCGAAGGTATTGTGCAAACTGAGCACAAACAACAGAAAACATAGGGCTATTAGGCGAATAAAAAGAGAATAGATTTATGTTGACACATTTTTGGGACAGGGATATAAACGGCGGAACTTAGCAGAGCAGGAGAGAAGCAATGAAGGAGTTTCGCGTTGAACTAAAAGTATGTGAGGGATGTGGTGGATTGTGGCTTCGAGCCCGCGAGGTGGACGCGGGAAGACAAGGAGTCTATTGCAACAGTTGCGTGCAATGGCTGGCAGAGTTTCCGGCGCCGAAACGTGGGCAGGCGCGAAACGAGGCGCAACGCAGGCGACGGCAACGGAACAGGGCTGCGCGTGCGGTGGCCAAGATGGAGACTATGGAGTTGCTGAGTGTGGGAGGAGAGAAATGCAGACAGTAACCAGAGAAGTGCAGATTAATTTGGTGGTGCTGACACAGGTGTGGGCGGTGGCGGACAAAGCCGATCGAGCTATGGCCTGCGAGCCGCTGCGGCGGGATGGGGTGGTGGATCCAGAGGTAGGAGCCCACAGGGCCGAAGGCGACGCTGGAAAGGGAGATGGCCTTCTACCGGAAATACACGGAGGGAGTGTTGCGGCGCTACTTGTGGCTCTCAATGGCTGGTGGACGGGTTGCATCGCTGCTGGGAAGGGAGCTGTTTCGTGGAGCGATTTCCAACTATTCGGTACAGAATTTTGAGGAGGTATCGATCTTCTGTGTGGACGTGGAGAAGCGCCTGAATCGACTGACACCAATGGAGCGTGCGCTGCTGAAATGGATCGCGGTGCAGCAATATTCGCAGGGTGAGGCTGCGATGAGGCTGGGGATTAGTCTGCGCAGCTGTCTGCAACGCTATCATGAGGCGGTGGATAAGCTGACGGGGATATTTCTGGAGACGCGAATGTTAGAACCGCTGAGAAGCTGTCAAGGGGGTAGGGAGACGACGGTTGGCGTAAATGAATGATTGGAAGGATTTTATTTCTCGAAAAAAGTTTGCGTAGTTGGTATGCGCAGTTTGGTATTCTGGAGGAGTAGAGAGATTGAGCGGGAGCCCTTTGGGTTCCCGCTTTTGTTTGCGGTGAAATTCTCTTCTAAGTGGGAGTTGGATATGGCAACAAAAAAGGCAAAACAAAGGGCTACCCCCTTAACAAGAAAGGGTGAACTGGTTGCGAATGGGGGTGGAACAAACGAAACAGGTGGAGAACAAAGGACCTGGCGGACTGGTGATGGGAGGTTTGCGGGTGACCTGCCAGCTAAACAAAGGAGACTGTTGTATCCAGCAGGTTGCCGAGAGCATCTGAGAAAGGCGCTCGCGAAAGAGTTTGAAGAGATTACGGCAGGTTTTGTGAAAGCGGCGAAGAGTGGAAGCGTTCAGCATGTGAAGCTCGCGACCGAACTGCTGAAACCGAACCGGAAGGGGACAACGCGGAAGCAGAGTACGGCGGCAAGGATTCTGAAGGAGTGGGCGGAAGAGAAGAAAAAGGCGGAGGCAAAGACAGTAACCGATTGTAAGTAAGACAGTAAGTTTCGTGGTCAGTCGAGGTAGCCGGGCTTTCGACCTCGAAAGCAAACTGGGGGCTAAAGCCCCTTCTTCCACTTGGGTTGTGAGACCCAAGACTAAAGTCTTGGGGTACCTGATTGTGCCCGGACATGAGTCGATATACTTAAGAACTGTTGATGAAAAGAGAATTTTTGCTGTCGGCGGTGGTTTTGGCGGGCTCGATGGGGCTGGCAGGCTGCTTTTCGTCTACGCGAATCGTGCAGCAGACTCAAGCACCGGAAATGTACCGATCAGCCAGCGTGGAAACAGTGGCACAAGAGGTCCAAGACCGGGACGCCAAGTTGCAAACGCTGAGCGCGAGCGTGCTGATCACGGCTACAACTGGCGGCGGACGGACCGGGAAGGAAACGACCTACACGTCGCTCAAGGGATATATCTTTGTGCGCAAGCCGCGTGACCTGCGAGTGATCTTGCAGGCACCAGTGTTCGGGTCGCGGGCGCTGGATATGGTGAGCGACCAGAATGGATTCACGATGATGCACGCGGTGATCGGGCATCCCGATGTGTGGATGCAAGGGAGCAACGTGGTGACCAAGCCCTCCGCCAACGGGTTGGAGAATCTGAGACCACCGGTGTTCTTCGATTCGTTGTTGGTGCCAGGTGTAGGACCGGATGAAGTGGTGACAATGCATGAGTCGACGCGACTGATTCAACCGACGGATAAGCATAAGCCGGTGATTGAAGAGCCGGATTATGACCTGACCGTGATGAAGAAAACGGGCAAGCAAGGCGTACTGCAGACAGAGCGTGTGATCCACATCAGCCGCGTGAACATGCTGCCGTATCAGCAGGACATTTTTGACGATAAGGGCGTGCAGGTGGTGACAAGCGCGACCTATGACAAGTACCAGAGCAATGGTGTGGAGGATTTTCCAACGCTGATTAATATCAGCCGTCCGATTGACCAGTATTCGTTGAAGATCGAAGTGACGAAGCTGACGCTGAATCAGAAACTAGAGAACGATCAGTTTCAATTGCAGATTCCGGCGGGAGTTACGGTGCAGAAGATGCAGTGAATATTGGGTAGGGATAGTGAAGACCACGGCAGCTCAAAGAGCTGCCGTGACATTTAAGGGTGAGATTTGGAGGCTAGGAGAGACCAGCGCGGCGGGAGTGGGAGGCGATCTGTTGATTGATTTCGAGGGCGAGAGCCAAGGCAGCGACGCCGGCTTCTCCGGTAACGCGAGGTGACGTGCGGTGGCGGACGCAATGCAGGAAATCTTCCAACTCGAGGCGCAGAGGCTCGGCTTTGGGAAGATCGGGTTTGTCAATGATGAGACCCGCGGATGGATGCGGGACAGTGGTTGATGGAGCTCTGCGAATTCCTGACCATGAGGCTGGCGGATCATTGCGACCTTGAGCTTCTGCTGCTGCTGCGAGTTTGGCCTTGGCGGCGGGGTCATTGGCGGCAAGGGCGGCAAGCGTTGCCGGAGTGGCCATGGTGGGGTCGACATTGATGGAAATGACTTCCTGCTTGGCGAAGTCGAGTGAGATGTACTGGCGCGGCTGGAAGAGCCGGATTTTGCGGACTTGTTCGGTGGAGACGCGAGAGGCGGTGAAGTTGGCTACGCAGCCGGAGTTGAATTCGATGCGTACGTTGGCGATATCGACCTTGCGGGAGAGAATAGGCAGACCGACGGCACGAACATCGTGGACTGGAGAATTGGTGAGGGCCAGGACGATATCGAGATCGTGAATCATGAGGTCGAGAACAACATCGACATCAAGAGAGCGTGGGGTGAAGATGCTGAGGCGGTGGGCCTCAAAGAACATGGGACGATTAAGACGCGCGATAGTGGCGCCGACGGCGGGATTGAAACGCTCGAGATGACCAATCTGCAGGATGCGGTTGTTGGCGCGGGCAAGCGCCAGGACGCGGTCGGCATCTTCGAGATTATTGGCGAAGGGCTTTTCGATGAGAACATCGATACCGTTCTGCAGTAGAACCTCAGCGACGGAAGCGTGATGCACAGTGGGAACGCAGATGGATGCGGCGTGAGGCCGGTGGGGTGAGACGAGAAGAGCTTCGACCGAAGCATAGGCTGGAAGATTGAGGCGAGCCGCAGCAGCATCGCGGGTGATGGCGTCAGCTTCGACGATGGCAACGAGTTGGACGAGTTCGGGGTGGGCGGCTTCGAGTTCGCGGTACACGCGGACATGATTGCGGCCGAAGGCTCCGACCCCGATGACAGCTACGCGAATGGGTGTGGTGGCCACAGGCTATCTTTTCGAGCCGTTCGTTAAAGGAGCTTCGACGGCCTCACGGCAACGAGCATAGAGATCGAGAATCTGGGAGACCTGGTCCTCGGCCTTGGAGCCGGCCGCAGGCGCGAAGCCTGGCGTGGCAGAGGCAGATTTGTTGCCGATGTTGGCGTGGGCTGCAACAAGCTTGAGGAGATCGAGAGCGATGTCTTCAGAGCGGCGAGCGGCGTTGGGGGAATTGTCCATGGGGATTGCCTTTCAGAAATGTCTGACTAGGCGATGGTAGCGGGGTGGTGGATGTGGGCGCAATGTGGGCGTATTGGGGAAGGTAACAGTCAACGGCCCTCAACGTGAAGTTGAGGCAAAACAAATACAGGGATCTCTCCACTGCGCAGGACGATGAAACTGTCCTGCTCCGGTCGAGATGACGCCTTTTTAAGGGAGAAGCAATGAACAAGAGTGAACTGCAAACGATTTTGGGGTACTTGAATATTGGGCTGGCAATTGCCCACAACACAGGGATTTCGGTGGGACACTTT
>Ga0206871_10326_pt1 | contig 10206 bp, 9 predicted proteins | sample Alteio_BWOrgCont_33_FD_152627 | JGI IMG/M metagenome (GOLD analysis project Ga0206871, IMG submission 152627) | Enriched cells from forest soil in Barre Woods Harvard Forest LTER site, Petersham, Massachusetts, United States -... | ecosystem: Environmental > Terrestrial > Soil > Temperate forest >...
CAATTAATTGGCGATTTTTCTTCGGCAAGATTACATCCGCTTAATTTATTATTACCTGTAGGTATTTCGTTTTACACATTTGAAAATCTTAGCTATACGGTAGATGTTTACAAAGGACATTTTAAACCGGTAACAAGATTTATTGATTATCTATACTTTTTATCTTTTTTCCCAAAACTAATGATGGGGCCAATTGTAAGAGCCGCAGATTTTTTACCACAATTGGATAAACCGTATTATGTAAGTAAAGATGATTTTGCAACGGGCTTTTATTTGATCTTTTCAGGCTTATTTAAAAAGATAGTTATCTCGGATTTTATCAATGTGAATTTTGTCGGTTATATTTTTGATGATCCGAGTAAACATGTTGGCTTGGAATGTCTATTGGGCGTATATGGGTATGCGTTAGTTATCTATTGTGATTTTTCGGGTTATTCAGATATGGCGATCGGTATTGCAAGATGGTGTGGCATTACTATTCCACCTAACTTTAATTCACCTTATCAAAGTAGCTCTATTACTGAGTTCTGGCGCAGATGGCATATTTCATTATCGAGTTGGTTGCGAGATTATTTATATATTCCTTTAGGAGGTAGTCGTAAAGGGAAGTTTAGAACTTATGTGAATCTTTTTATTACAATGTTGTTAGGTGGCTTTTGGCACGGTGCCAGCTGGAACTTTATTTCCTGGGGTGGGATGCACGGATTGGCATTAACTTTTGAGAAAGGAAAGAATTATGTTGTGGAAAAACTGAAGTTTAATTGGGTTGGTGTATTTTTTAAGATCGTTGGTGTATTTCTCACATTCCATTTTGTTTGTTTTTGCTGGATATTTTTCCGGTCATCTTCTTTTGCAAATTCTACTGCATTAATAGGACAGATAACAGGTGATTTTGACGGTGGCGTTTGGCGAACTTTATTTGCGAATTATCAAAATGTTTTCTTGATAATGATATTAGGTTTCGTACTACATTTTGTGCCGAAGGAAACAGAAGATAAAGTAAAGGACCTGTTAGCTAAATTGCCATTAGTAGCATATTTAATTATTGCTTTTGTAATGATCTTTATTTTTATGCAGGTAAAAACTGCAGAGCCTGTATTGCCAATCTATTTACAATTTTAATCTAGTAGTATTAATCATGGTCAGACGGGGACCGTCAGACCATTCGCGTATGTCTGACGGTCCCCATCTGACATACAATAGAGGATCATCGAATGAATCTGTTTATGAGGCAACCTTTTTATGTATCTTTTTCTTCTTTATAGGAATATGAGCAGGTGTACTATAAGTTTTGATAGGAGGAACAATACAGGCACCATTTAATAAATTCTGCATACACTCATTTAATATGGGGTATTTATTTGTTTGAAAGAGTTGCATTTTGGCTGAAGGTAATCTCAGATCAAAGCTTCCATTTACTGCAATGATTTTATCAAAATATGGATTGTAACGATTAAAATCAGCAATAGTCATGGTGATATTTTTTGCAATGATCGCTGAATTATATCTACCTGAAATAGTTAGCTTCTGAAGATCGGCAAATTCAGTTTGAGATAAGTTCGGATTGGTATTATATAATCCGATGCTGGTATTTGCATTATGTGAACTATCAGCAGGTTGATTAGCGCTTCCATCACCATCCATTATATATTGTGTTGCTAAAAATCTTTTTACATAAGTTCTTGATTCTTCAGGAAGATAAAATTGCAACTTCCAAAAATCAGTACTACCGCTTTTTTTAATTGCAGCAGTCACTCTGCCCAAGCCTCCATTGTAGGCTGCCATTACCAATAACCAATCATTTAATTGTCCATACAATTGTAATAAATATTTTGCTGCAGCATTGGTGCTTTTATAATAATCAGTGCGCTCATCTACATAAGGATTTATTGTAAGACCCAATGTTTTGGCAGTACTCGGCATTAATTGCCATGGTCCGCAGGCACCTTTAGTAGAAACAACGTTTGATTGTAAACTTGATTCAATAACAGCAATATATTTTAGTTCTTTTGGTAAACCATGTTGTTGTAAAATACTTTCTATCAAATTAAAATAAGGTAATCCCCAACCTTTCATTTTTTGCAAAGTAGTGCTGTGCGCCTTTATATAATCCTGCATAAAGCTTTCTGCATTCGGATTGATTTGAGCTGTGTAAGGCAGTGACGAATTGTAAGAATAGTTTAAAAAAAGATTTTTAAATCCGTATTTAGTGATCTGGTTAATTTCTTTAACCTTGTCCTGTTTAAGTGGTGTTGTTGATCTTTCAACCTGTGCTATTAGAGTATCCTCTTTTTTTATATCAATAGTAGAGTCCTTCTCAATAATTTCCTGGGCCGATGCATTTAATATCAGTAAACAAAAACAGCATATGGAAAATAATTTGTTCACTTGTAGTAAGCCACTATGTGGTTTTATATTGTTGTAGTAACAATTGCGATAGTTGTAATAGCGTTAGCTCATCTTGCTTTTTTGTCATCACCTGTAAACCAAAAGGAAGTCCGTTGCTGTGTTTAAAAAGTGGCACAGAAATTCCAGGTACACCTGTTAGGTTAGCGAATACCGTATATATATCTGCTAAATACATAGCGATAGGATCTTTTGTTTTTTCGCCAATATTAAAAGCTGTTGTAGGTGTTGTTGGAATGATGATGGCATCATACTCTTTGAAGATGGTATTTGTTTTTTCAACTAATAAGCGCCTTACTTGTTGCGCCTTGCTAAAATACGCATCATAATAACCGGTGCTTAAAACAAAGGTTCCCAGCATAATTCTTCTCTTCACTTCTTTACCAAAACCTTCGCTGCGGTTTAATTTATAGAATTCTGTTAGGTCGCTGACAGGAGCTTTAGTTCTGTGCCCAAATCTTACGCCATCAAAGCGACTGAGGTTGCTGCTTGCTTCTGCAGTTGTTAAAACATAGTATGCCGGAACAATATGTTCCAACATATCAAATTCAACAGCTTCAACAGTGTGACCATCTTTTTTTAATTGTTCAAAACAATTTTTAATGGATGTACTTATTTCTTTATTTAATGATTCATGTTCGATCGCTTCTTTAAAATAAGCGATACGGTATTTTTTTGTGCCGATTGGGTTAGCGTAATTTTCAGGAGCAGTTTGTATAGCTGTGCTATCAAAATCGTCTGGCCCTGCCATTACACTTAATGTTAGCGCAACGTCTTCTACATTATTACCAAAAATCCCTATCTGATCAAAAGAAGAAGCATAAGCGATTAGCCCGTACCGTGAGATACGTCCGTAAGTAGGCTTTAATCCAACGATACCGCAAAAATCTGCGGGTTGTCTCACTGATCCGCCTGTATCGCTTCCTAAGCTTACCATGCACATACCAGCTTGCACAGCAACTGCACTTCCGCCTGATGAACCACCTGGTACTTTTGTTTCATCTAATGCGTTTAATACGTTACCGTGAGCAGAGTTCTCGTTCGTGCTACCCATTGCAAATTCATCACAGTTACAATTGCCAATGATGATGGCATCTTCATCTAATAAACGTTGTAAGGCTGTTGCCGTGTATACAGAGTTGTATCCTTTTAAAATTTTTGAGGAAGCGGTTGTTTCATGTCCTGTATAACAGATCACATCTTTAATAGCGATAACAACACCGTGTAGCTTACCTAACGCTTCACCTGACTGGCGTTTAGCATCAAGTGTTGCGGCTGCTTGTAATGCTTCTTCGGCATATACTTCTGTAAATGCGTTCAGGTGTTTACGTTCTTCTATTTTTTGGAGGTATTGCGTTACCGTGGTAACACAAGTTGTAGTTCCCGCTGAAAGCTGTTGCTGGTATTCCTGTATTGTACTAAACAAAAAAGTAAGTTTTGACTGGTATTTATAAAACTGGCTGGAGTGATTGACAAATGGAATTGCGTCAAGCACTTCAGCCGGTTGTTTCTATTAAAAGAGCAAATACTATTTAGGTAATTGCTGCATTTCTTTTTGTTGTTGAACTAATTGCTGTTGTTGCAATTGTTGTCTTAATTGTTTGATCTCTTCGTCTTTATCTTTTTCCTTCATTCCTTCTTCCAGTTCATTTTTAACGGTGTCTTTTGCATCTTTAAATTCGCGAACTCCCTGGCCAATTCCTCTCATTAATTCAGGAATCTTTTTACCACCGAATAATAATACAACGGCTAAAAAAATAACTAACATATGTTCCGGTTGAAATATAGACAACAGAACGGGCGTATTTTGAAGTATCATAACTGATATAGTTTAAGCAGCAAAGATAAATTAAATATCCAGTAAAACAGGCTGCTTTACTGGATATTTTGGTTTGATTTTTTTAACAATCTATGTTGAAATGTATTACTTATCTGATGTAGCGGCCGCATCTTGCATGTCCGTTGGCTGCTTCATAAGGTGTAATACCTCTGGCGCAAGAAATACATTCGGAAAGAATAATTACCAATAAGGCAAGCGTAAAGATCTTTTTCATACTCAGTTAGTTTAGCGTTAAGAATAAATCGTTAGACAACTAAAATAAGAAAAAATATAATATGAGGAGCTTTTTGGACAAAAAAAAGCGAAAATGATAACATTCCCGCTTTACTATCTTTTTATAAAGAAAATTACTTTTTAGGAGCTGTTTTAAGAGCCACAGCCATTCTTTTTTCCTGAATACGAGCGCTTTTACCGCTTCTTTCTCTTAAATAGAATAGTTTAGCACGACGTACTTTACCTACTTTATTTAACACAACACTCTCAATATTAGGAGAATAGAAAGGGAAAAGACGTTCAACACCTACACCATCACTGATCTTACGAACAGTAAAAGTAGCTGTTGCGCCAGTACCCTGACGTTTGATCACATCGCCTTTAAAGCTCTGGATACGTTCTTTAGTACCTTCTACAATTTTATAGTTAACAGTGATGTTATCACCTGCTTTGAAATTAGGTAGAGCTGGCTTTGCTGTCAACTGCTCGTGTACAAATAATACTGCTGCGTCCATAACTTTGTTTTTTATCGGACGGCAAAGGTAAAGAGCCTGTGGGGAAATTCCAAAAAATTATTAATCAATCTCAGAGGGGAGTTATTTTACTAATAACCCATTTTTAAATGTATGTTCTGCCTGTGGTTTACCCGTTGAATCAAACCATACCCAAATACTGTCCTGTTTATCATTTTTAAAGTATCCTTCTACCCATTTTGTACCATTTTGAAACCATTCATAATAGGGTCCCTCTTTTAAATCGGCTTTAAAGTATTCCTGTTTTTTAATTTGACCATTATCATACCGAAAAATATATTCGCTATCCCGCTTCCCATTAAAATATATGCTTTCATCCTTAACTATGCCATTTTCATAATAATTAGTTACGTGTCCATCAAAACAATCGCAATTCCCGTATGAAGAATCTCCCGTAATAATTTCAACCTGTTTTAAGTTTCCATTTTCAAACCAATGTTTTCTTTGAATGATATAGGTTCCTGTATCAAAAGTTGCTTCATCTTTTTTATTACCATTAAGATACCACCAGTCCCAAAGACCATTTTTTTTACCACCAACATACATTCCTTTTGAAAAAGGTTGCCCACTTTTATAAAAATCTTCTTTTAAATAAGTAAGTGTATCGTTTGGGTTAAGGAATGTTAAGATTGCCTTATCTCGTCCGTTGTCCCATTTTGTTATCTTTTTGTTGATCCCATTACATGAAAAAATGAACAACAATATGATAAGTACAAATGCGTTGGATACGTAATTAAATAAGTATTTCATTTAAGCAAGATAATTAAAAAGATTATTTATTTAAATTTCAAATTATCTAATGTCTCTTTCATATAAACTTGTTATTTTTTATCTTAATAGATATTCAACTGATGAAATGTGCGACGCCACTGAAGCTCAATAGTAGCAAAATATTTGGCCAACAAAAAATCCAAATAAGGTTACACCTATTTGGATTTTCAATATTGTTATTTGAAATTTATCTCGCGATATTCACTGCTCTCTTCTCTCTGATAACAGTTACTTTAATTTGACCAGGGAAGGTCATTTCAGTCTGTATCTTCTGTGCTATTTCGAAACTTAATTTATCACTGTCGCTATCAGAAACTTTATCAGCTTCTACAATAACACGAAGCTCACGGCCCGCTTGTATTGCGTAAGCTTTTTCAACGCCAGGGTAGGCCAGTGCCATATTTTCAAGATCCTTGATACGTTGAATATATTGTTGCATGATCTCACGTCTTGCACCCGGTCTTGCGCCGCTGATCGCATCACAAGCCTGAACAATTGGAGAGATAACATATTGCATTTCCATTTCATCATGATGGGCACCGATGGCATTTACTACCGCAGGATTTTCACCATATTTTTCAGCAAGCTTAGCGCCTAACAATGCATGGCTCAATTCAGTTTCTTCATCAGGAACTTTACCGATATCATGTAACAGACCAGCACGTTTTGCCAACTTAGGATTCATGCCTAACTCTGCGGCCATGATAGCGCAAAGGTTAGCCGTCTCACGACTATGCATTAATAAGTTTTGTCCGTAAGAAGAACGGAAGCGCATACGGCCAACCATTCTGATCAATTCTTTATGCAGACCATGAACGCCAAGTTCCATTGCGGTACGTTCACCGATTTCCATTACCTGATCATCAAGTTGACGTTTCGTTTTTTCAACTACTTCTTCGATACGTGCAGGATGTATACGACCATCAGCAACTAAACGTTGCAATGATAAACGAGCAATCTCTCTACGTAATGGATCGAATGAAGAAAGAACGATTGCTTCCGGCGTATCATCAACGATCAGATCCACACCAGTTGCAGCTTCTATCGCACGGATATTTCTACCTTCACGACCGATGATCGAACCTTTTATCTCATCACTTTCTAAATTAAATACGGTGATAGAGTTTTCAATAGCTTGTTCAGCAGCTGTACGTTGAATTGTTTGGATAACAATTTTACGTGCTTCTTTATTGGCTTTTAATTTTGCGTCTTCAATAATTTCCTGTTGGATGACTAAAGCTCTTGTGTTTGCTTCTTGTCTTAGGCTTTCTATTAATTGTGCTCTTGCTTCTTCAGCAGATAATCCGGCAACTTTTTCCAGGCGACGAATATGTTCTTCCTGGTGTTTTTCCAGTTCAGTACGTTTAGCATTAACCACTTCGATCTGGCGATTGAGTGTTTCTTTGATGCCCTCGTTTTCTTTTATTTGTTTATCAAGATTCTGTTCTTTCTGACTAACAGATTGTTCTTTTTGTTTGATACGTGCCTCACCTTCGATAACCTTTTGATTGCGTTGCAATACATCACGGTCATGTTCAGATTTTAGCTGTACAAATTTTTCTTTCGCCTCTAATAATTTTTCCCTTTTTAGATTTTCAGCTTGTAATTGGCCATCAGCAATGATCTTTTTAGCTTGTTTTTCCGCTTCTTCTACTTGTCCTTTTGCATTTTTAGCAAATATTAATTTGCCCAGCACAGTACCCGCTATTAGGGCAGCTGCACCAATGATAATGTATATTATTATCGGTTCCATTGATTATATCTTTTTTTATACGGTTCACAATCTTTCTACAAATGCGCTCGTTAACCATAATATTGTTAATAAGAATTGCGTGCGAAGATACAATTTTTTGTATAGCAAATGGAAGTTATGGGGAGGATTACAATATAGAAAGCTCAAAATCAGCTGGTTGGAATTTAGTTAGAGGGCATTATCCAGCAATAGCTCCATTTTTTGCAAAGCTTCAGCAACATTTTTTTTCAGTAGGGGATTATCTTTTGATTCAGTTTGGGTAGCATACCATATCACGACCATGGCTACATAATCCTGCATATCCTTGCCGGAGAAATTAGTTTTAAACTCGATGATCTTATCGTTGATAATTTTTAAGGCACCACGTATCGTTCCTTCATCCTTTGGATCGATCCTGATCCGATAGGTTCTATCGGCAATAACAATATTGATGGGAATAAGTTCTGCCATAGTTTATTCGCTTAATAAGCCGATGCATTTATCAATGCCTTTTATATATTGATTGATGCGTTTTTCAAATTCTTTTTTATCGCCTTCTTCCATTTTTAAAGTGGAAGCTTTTAAAATGCTTACTTGTTGTCGCAGTTCATCAACGTATTCAATATATTGGTTTTGTGCATCTTCTTTTTCTGCCAGATCTTTTTTCAAACGTTCATTTTCTTTTTTAAGAGAATCATATTTCTTCAACAATAACTGAAGCTTACGCAGAACCCCCTCCGCCCCCTGAAGGGGAAACTTTGAAGTAGGATTATTTTCAGCGTTTGACATTATCTCTGATACTTTTTATTATAAAAAAAATTGCCACAACATTTAGCTTTTCAATCTCCCCTTTAGGGGGGCAGTGGGTTTACTTGATCTTTTCGATCACCAGTTTTTTTACATCTGCTAAAGGAATTCTTTCTTGCGTCATTGTATCACGATAACGAATAGTAACAGTATTATCTTCTTTTGTTTGATGATCGATCGTTACACAGAATGGTGTACCAATGGCATCCATACGGCGATAACGTTTTCCGATCGCATCTTTCTCTTCATAAAAACAATGAAAATCTTGCTTGCAATCATCCATTAATTCTCTTGCTATTTCAGGTAGACCATCTTTTTTCAACAATGGCAAAATAGCCAGTTTAGTCGGTGCTAATTTTGCAGGAATTTTTAATACAACACGACCATCTTCAGTTCCATCTTCTTTGGTCCATTTTTCATCTGCATAAGCAAGACTTAAAATAGTCAGTACCAATCTATCTAACCCAACAGAAGTTTCTAAAACGTACGGAGTATAGTTACCATAAGGTTTTCCTTCTTCGTTTAAGTCATTATCAAAATATTGTATTTTCTTTTTGCTATATAATTGATGTTGAGAAAGATCGAAGTCTGTACGACTGTGAATACCTTCTAATTCTTTCCAACCGAAAGGGAATTCAAATTCAATATCCAAAGCAGCATCTGCATAGTGCGCTAATTTAACGTGATCGTGAAAACGTAGTTTAGTTGCAGGGATGCCAATGCTTTCGTGCCATTTCTTTCTTTCGTCTTTCCAGAAATTATACCACTCTTTTTGAGTGCCAGGACGAATAAAGAATTGCATTTCCATTTGTTCAAATTCGCGCATCCTGAAAATGAATTGTCTTGCAACAATTTCATTACGGAAAGCTTTACCCGTTTGTGCAATACCAAAAGGTATTTTCATGCGGCCGGTTTTTTGCACGTTTAAAAAATTCACGAAAATACCTTGCGCAGTTTCTGGACGTAAATAAATAGTATCGCTTTCTTCTGCAACGCTTCCTATTTGTGTGCTGAACATCAGGTTGAATTCTCTAACCTCGGTCCAGTTAGAAGTCTTGCTGATTCCGCATTTTATCTTATTGTCTTCGATTAATTTTTTTAATGCAACATAATCTGGTTTTGCTAATAATTTTTCCATTTCTGAAATCAAAGCCGCGCCTTCTGCCGCAGGCAATGTTTCTGCAAAGCCTTCTATTAAATGATCGACGCGATATCTTTTGTTGCTGTCTTTATTATCGATCATCGGATCGCTGAAATTATCAACGTGTCCGCTTGCTTTCCATGTTGTTGGATGCATAAAAATGGCCGCATCAATTCCAACGATATTATCGTTCAATTGTGTCATACTCTTCCACCAGTAATCACGGATATTCTTTTTTAATTGAGAACCCATTTGTCCGTAATCATACACTGCTGCTAAACCATCATAAATTTCTGATGATTGAAAAATGTAACCGTACTCTTTACAATGTGAGATCAGTTCCTGAAAGTTATTTGCTTCGTTTGCCATAATGGCTGCAAAGATAGGAACCGGAATGAATAAATTATTATTGGTTAAGATTTATCTAATCAGTTGTTTAACCGCAAAGTGCGCAAAGAAAAACCCGCAAAGAAAACGCAAAGGCCCTTTGCGGATCTTTGCGTGACTCCGCGTTCTTTGTGGTTAAATTTTATTTAAGCTTATCGTTATTTTTATGCCTATTGGTATCACGCAAGTTTTTCTTTTCAAAATTCTTTTCTAAAGCTGAAGTAAGATCTACTCCAGTCTGGTTAGCAAGGCAAATCAATACCCAAAGCACATCAGCCATTTCATCGGCCATTTCTTTTCCTTTGTCAGATTCTTTAAAAGATTGATCGCCATATTTTCTAACCATTAGCCTGGAAAGTTCGCCAACCTCTTCCAT
>Ga0206871_10327_pt1 | contig 10202 bp, 5 predicted proteins | sample Alteio_BWOrgCont_33_FD_152627 | JGI IMG/M metagenome (GOLD analysis project Ga0206871, IMG submission 152627) | Enriched cells from forest soil in Barre Woods Harvard Forest LTER site, Petersham, Massachusetts, United States -... | ecosystem: Environmental > Terrestrial > Soil > Temperate forest >...
CCGTGATCTTCACCGTATGCACCCCGTTGATCCGGATGCGGGTGAAGGGCGGTAAGGGAACCTGGGTTTCTCGACGATTCCATTCATCAGGCTGCGGCAACGAAACCTGGATTGGCTGACGATTCGATTCATGGGAATCCAAAGTGCCCAAGTCCCAGGTGATCGCGCCCCGCTCACCAATGGTAGTCACTATTCTGTCGCGCTCGGAATACAGCCGCCTGAACAGCATGGTGAGGACCACAATCAGGATAATTCCGAAAAACATGAGCGGTACCAGCACGGCAGCACGGACTCTCAGCGATTCCCCTCCTGTACCCAGCAGGCGCAGGCAGAAGGGATACCGCCAGAGCACGCCATGGCTCGCCTTGGCCGCGCCCATGATGTTGAAGATGATCCCAACGATCGTGATGGCGATCAGGAGCGGAAACCCAATGATCACCAGGCAGAGAAAACCAGCGATGACGCTATAGAGCCAACTGCTGATGACCCAATCCAGGATATTGCGTCCGTGCTGGTCTATGGCGTGATGCTTGTCACGACAGGTGATCCACATGACGAAGACCAGGATGGGTCCCAAGGGCAGTATGCATGCCAGATGCTGTAATATGGTGAAGGTATTGACGTCCATGCCCCACGCTTTTGGCACAGCCGAGGGTGGTGGCACGTTTGGCGCCTGTGCAGGCGTAGGCTTATCATTGGTGGGGTGGTCACTGATCCCCTGCATCGCCTGCTGGACCTGGGCGGCCTGCTGCCAACGCCGTTCGGGATTTCGCTCCAAGGCGCGTAGGACGACTTCGTCGATGCGCACATCGATGTTGACCGCGTGCGACGGGGGTTCGAATCGCCCGAGCGGCAACCTGCCGGTCAGCAGTTCGTAGATCACGACACCCAGGGCATAGATGTCGGCGCGGTGATCGACCGAGCGACTGCGCTCGATCTGCTCTGGAGCCATGTAGTGCAAGGTTCCCAGGACGGAGCCACTGACGGTCAGGGATTCCCCGGCCTGCAGCGTTCGCAATTTCGCCAATCCGAAATCCACCAGGAATGGATGCCCGTGCAGATCGATGAGGATGTTTTCCGGTTTGATGTCGCGATGGACCACGCCCTGGTCATGGGCGTATTGCAGTGCAGAGCACAGCGGTCCGACCAGGGTCAGGGCCTGGCTCGGACTGAACGTGCCAGTGGACACCACCTGGCGCAGATTGGATCCCTCCACCAGGTCCATGAGCAGCCAGCACCATTGGCCACTGCGACCGTGCGAGCGGATGGCGACGATGTTGGGATGATTCAGCTTATGCAGGACCTCGGCCTCGCGCAGGAAGCGCGGAACGAAGGAATCACCCTGCTCGCCAGCGCTGTCGACCACTTTCAAGGCGAGGATCGCGCCGTCGGCGATGCGCTTGATGCGATAGACCGCGCCCATGCCGCCTTGTCCGATCAGGGCGATGATCTGCAGCTCAGGGAATGCTGCCTGCAGTTCCTCGACCGACGGTGGTGGTCTACGCCCTGCCCCTGGGCCGGCGAGCGATACCGTTGGAGCCAGGATGGTGGCCTTGAGCATGCTGTCGGGGGCAGGACCAGGAACCGGGGCGGCCGGACCTGCAGCTGGTGGCGGACCAGCCGGTGGTGCAGCCGCAGGTGGTTTTGGTGCTCGAGATGCCGATGCCAACGGGGCTGGATGTGGCTGAACATCTTGGGTCGGCTTCTCTGGGCGTTTGCGCAGCAACATCACCAGGACGATTACCACGATGCCGAGGATGACGAACGGTGAGGATAACAAGGCGATGATTCCAAATGCGCCTATGCTGGAGAATGCGAAAATTTCATCAGACATGGTATCGTCCTAATGAGGATGGGGATCTCATCAGTAGACACGGAATGTACACATGCCGGTTACCGACTTCTTGACATCAGGGCCTGTGCCAGGGTCTCCAGTTCCTGGTCAACCTCGCTTTGAGAGGGTTCGTCCAAGGTGTCTATTATCTCCAACCGTGCCATGTCGCGTAACGACTGCCGCAGGCGGTGCACGGCCACCTTCACCGCCCCTTCGCTCAATCCAAGAGTAGTTCCTGCAGCGATATAGGCCTCACTGCTGCCATTGGCCACCAGGAAGACCCGCAGCGTGGCGAAGCGACGTCGTTCCTCATCGCTGACCTGTTCAGCTGCCAAACGATCGATTGAGCGACCCAGCACGGTCTCAGCCCAATCGCGCTCATACTCCAGATCCGGGCCGCTGCAGCCGGGTGGCTCGATGCTATCAATCCCTTGGATGAGCCTGCCGCCTCCTCGTTTGGCCGTCTGGTCATGGGCGATGCGGTCGAAGAGGAAGTTGCGATAGACCGTCAGTATCCAGGAACGGAAAGGGCCCCGACCGCTCTCGAGGATGGCCAGATCGGTACGTCGTTCCACCAGACGGCAGAAGAAGTCCTGGAGGGCGTCATCCGCGGCGGCATCGTTGCGCAGCCATCGCCGAGCCAGGCGCCGCAACGGATCCCAGTAGCGTTCAACCAGCCAAGCCAGGGCGGCACTGGCCTGGTCCTGGTCGGTGGAACCGGCCCGCGCCACCACGCTCCATCTGGTGCTCTGGAAACGCGGATGTGAGGAGGAGGGTGCCATTGGATCAGAAGGCTTCACTCAGGATGGTAAGAACAGGGTGTGCGCGCTCTCTCGTATTACACGCACCGCATACAGGTATACCACACTTCTTGTCAAGTGATCCGTCGGTATCAACAGGCCACCTTATGCGATGGATGGTGTGAACGGCCAGCGGTAGATCCGAAAGTAGGGGGTGCCGATACGCAGGTGTGAGCATAGGCTCGCCACGTCCATTCCTCTCTCGGGCCTGTGGCATCGCGCCACTTCCCGCCACATCAACGGGACAGCTTTAGGACGGTGGCGACTCCGCGAGATCCTCGGTGATGATGGAGAGATAGCTGCCATATCTCGATGCGGCGATGCGGCCCTCTGCCAGGGCCGCGAGAACCGCGCAACCGGGTTCATGGGTATGGCTGCAATTGGTGAATCGGCACGAAGCCTGGTACCGCGACAGATCAGGATAGAGCAGAGCCACATCCAGTGCCCCCAGTCCGGTGATGCTGCATTCGCGCACTCCAGGCGTGTCGATCAGGCGCACCCCGTCGCTCAGCGCATAGCTGCGCGCGCTCGAGGTGGTGTGACGGCCGAATCCAGCCTGCGCGACCGCACCGACGCGCGCCGCGATATCCGGATAGAGGGCATTCAGCAGGCTGGATTTGCCGACACCGCTCTGCCCCGCGAGCACACAGGTGCGTCCGCGCAGGTGTTCGCGCAGCTGTGCCAGATCTCCATTCCCGCTGCGCGCACTCACCGCAAAGGTGGGAATGCCGATGCCGCGGTACAGGTTGCAGGCAGGCGCGGGATCGGCGAGATCGCATTTGTTCAGCACCACGGCGGCCGGGATGCCATTCCCGGCGGCGATGAGCAGGTAGCGATCGATCAGCCCGGCCTTGAAGTCCGGCTCGGCCAGGGCCGAGACGATGACCAGGCAATCGAGATTGGCGGCAAAGACATGGATTAGGGCGCGGTTGTGGCTGTCGGCGCGCTCCAGCTGATTGCGTCGCGGTTCGATGCTGGTGATGGTGCCGCCCATCGCGGTGCGCACGAAGCGCACCTGATCGCCGACGCACAGCGGATTCTTGACGCCTTTGATGCGCTTCTTGAGCACTTGGCGCACATGGCAGGGGATCTCTTCGCCGTTTGCGGCGCGCACATCGACGATCGCCCCATTGCTGCCGCAGATCTCGCCGTATTCGCCCTGGACCTCCGCCAGGCGTTCTCCCTGCACCAGGCGGTTGAAACGCGCGAGCAGGGTATCGCCACCATGACCGGTGCGGGCGCTGTCGCCGTGCTGATCGACGAAATCGACATCCTCATGGCGCCGTTCCCAGCCGCTGACGCGACCGGGGGTCTTGCTGTTGGCCCGGCGCAGCCGGCCGAGACCCTGGCGCGCGGCTGGACCCTTGGTGCCCTTGTATTTGTGCTCGTTGGCCTCGGTCATCGCTTATTGCCTAGGCCTGGACCTGGACCTGTATCTGAGCTTGGTGCCCATCTGCGCACCCAGGCAATCGTTCGCAGCGGCTGTCCAACGATCTGCGCTGGAATCATCCAAGGCAGCGGGCATGCCCGTGGCCTTTCCAATTACTTATTCTTCTTGGTCGCGGATTTTACGGTGGCGAGCAGTTCGATCGCGCTGCGGTATTGCTCGACCTCGTCCTTGGGGAGCACCAGCTTGGCGATGATCAGCAGTCCTTCCGGAGGGATTTCCGGCCATCCCAGGGTGGCGCTGGCGCCGCCCACCTGCAGCTGCAGCCCTCGCTCATCGGCGGAAAAGATGTTGGGATCGGTGAAGGAGTTGAGCGTGCCGTGATACAACGGCAGATTATTGATGTCCTTGTTCTTGAGCTGTTCCTGCATCGCCGTGGGCAGCAGTGACAGGCGGTGCGCCGCATCGCAATAGGCGTCGAGCTGCTTGCCGGCCGGGGTATCCCCCATGCTGGTGCGCGCGGATGACCTGACGTCATCCAGCCCGGAGAAGTTCCAGTGGCTCAGCTCGAGCGCCGCCTGGGCGAGCACCTCCTGCTGATGGCTGCTGACATCCGCTTCCAGCGCGGTGATGGCGCTGGTGATCTCGGTCTCGATATCGGTCTTGATCAGCGGCGGCGGCAACTGGGCATCGAGCTCCTTGAGCCGACGGATGTCCTTGGCCGCCTTGGCGAAGGCGATCTGGCTCTTGAGATTTGCAAGGTACGAATCCTTCTCACGCTCGATATCGGCATGCAAGGTCGCGACGCGGTCCTTGACCAGACTCTTGTCCTTGTGCTTGAAAGTGTCCAGGCGGTTGCGGGCGATGTCGTAATTGTGGTCGGCAATGAGTTTGACCACCTCGGCCTTGAGGCTGGTGTAATCCTGCTCCACCGCCAGGTCGTTCTTGGTCTGCATCATCGCAGCGATGCGGTTCTTCAGGAGCATCGCATGCTCCTTGTCTTCCTTGCCCAGCTTGTCGCCCATCAGTTCATCGACCTGCTGGCGCAGCACGTCGAGGTTGATCTGTTCGGGATTGCCCTTGAGCTGCTCTTCGATGCCAGCCAGAGCGAGCAGATGGCGCTGTTGGGCCGGATCATTGATCGGCTGATCGGTCTCGGTCGGCGTGGCAGGTCCGGTGTCACGCTGGGTGGTGGGCAGGTGCTCGCCGGTGGTGGATTCTTCGCTGATCGGAGAATTTCCGAGGAAGTGGATGGCCCCTATGATCAGCACCACCACGATGCCAATGAAGATGAAGGTTTCATACGACCGCTTCGCCGGCCGGCGCAGCGGTCGATCGCTGGTCATGGCACGCTCATCCACCCCTTGCGGCGTGCGCGTTCCAGTGGTGGCAGCGGCCGGCGTGAGGGCGCCGCCGGTGGCATTGGAGGCCGCGAATTTGCGCAGCAGCATGGTCTCGCCGCCTCCGATGCGCTCGGTGCCCAGGCCGAGGCCGGTCTGGAGCCGTTGCACCTCCTCGATGATCTGCGTGGCGGTGGGGTAGCGGTCTTCCGGCTTTTTCGCGACCATGCGTTCGACCAGGGCGCAGACCGCTTCGGGCACATCGGCGACCATGTCGTGGATCGGCGGCAGCGGATCCATGACGTGTGCCTTGAGCACTTCGGTGGCGCTGGTGCCGCTGTAGGGGGTCTTGCCGGTCAGCAGATGGTAGAGGGTGGCGCCGAGCGAGTAGATGTCGACGCGGTGATCGATCTTCTTGCCGAGGGCCGCTTCCGGAGCCATGTAATGCGGCGTGCCCATCACGCGCTTGGGACCTTCTTCGGCCTCGGCCTCATCGAAGGTCTTGCTGATGCCCAGGTCGGCCAACTTCACCGTGTTGTTGTTGCCGAGCATGATGTTGTCGGGCTTGATGTCCTGATGGATCAGCCGCTGCGAGTGCGCATATTCCAGGGCCTTGGCGGTCTGTCTGATGATTTCGAGCGCATCGGCGGTCTTGAAGGGCCCATGTTGACGCAGGGCCTGCATGCAGGTAGGTCCATCGACGAATTCCATCGAGAAGTAATGGATGTCGTTTTCCGTGCCGACGTCGTGGACCTGGATGATGTTGGGATGGTTGAGCTGGCCGGCGGCGCGGGCCTCACGGATGAACTGCTCGACGAAGCGTGGTCGTGAGGAGTACTTTGGCGAGAGGATCTTCAAGGCGACGATACGGTTCATCGAGCGCTGGTTCGCCTTGTAGACGATGCCCATGCCGCCTTCGCCGAGCTTCTCCTGGACCTCGTACTTGCTGAGCAGGTCGCGCAGTTCGACGTCGCCCGGCTCCTTCACGAACAGGTACTCGGCTTCACCGATACGGATGCGGTCGCCAAAGGTCAGCTGGCGCTCGGTGACCTTCTTGCCATTGAGGTTGGTGCCATTGCGCGAGCCCAGGTCGACCAGGGTGAACAGCTTGCCGTCACGTCTGACCTGGCAGTTCACCCGGCTCGACATGTTATCGAGGATCTGCACGTCGCAGGACGATTGACGCCCCATGGTGGTCACATCCTTGGTTAAAGGATATTCATGACCGGCAGTAGGTCCTGTCTGGCAGACCAGTTTAGCCATTGATGCTCCTGTGGCTTAGTTCACAAGATTCGCCTCCTGACGTGGCAAAGCAAGGCATGGCCATACCCCCCTTCCGACGGATCGGGACGGGTGTCATGCACCGCCCCGGGGTCACAGGTTCCTTTTGCCAAGTGTTTGCACAGACTGCGTCCATGCCCCTGGCACCCCCATGCGACCTGTTTGTCATCGCCGGAGAACCCTCTGGCGATGCCTACGGGGCGGAAGTGGTCAATCGGCTGCGGTCACGCTATGCCGATCTGGTGTGCGCGGCCATGGGTGGTCCGGCCCTGACCGAGGCGGGCGCGGAAGTCGAACAGCGCATCGATGGCTTGGCGGTGATGGGGCTGATGCCAGTGCTCGCGCGCCTGCCGACCTTCATCCGCCTGACCCTGCGCATGGCCGCCCTGGTGCGCTCACGTCGGCCCAAGGTGGTGCTGACCATCGATTATCCCGGATTCAATCTGCGCCTGCTGCGCCGCCTGGTCGACCTGCGCCGCGCGGGGACACGCTTCGTGCATCTGGTGGCACCGCAGGTCTGGGCCTGGCAGCCACGTCGCGCCAAGACCATCGCCCAGACCGTCGACCGTCTGTTGTGCTTCTTTCCATTCGAGCCGCCGCTGTTCAAGCGCTTCGGATGCCGCGCCGAGTTCATCGGCCATCCGTTGCTGGAACTCATCCCGGCCCAGCGCGACAACCGCAGCCTGGAAGCCGAGCTCAACCTGCAGCCCCAGGACCGTCTGCTGCTGCTGGCTCCCGGCAGCCGCGAACGTGAGGTGCGCCAACTGCTCGGGATCTTCCATCAGGCCGCCGAGGCGGTGCTGCCGCGACTCGATCCAGGTGCTGGACGCATCCAGGTCGCGGTCGCCAAGGTCGGCGAACTGCCCAGCAGGCTGTACCGCGAGTCGACCCACTTTCCGCTGATCGAAGGCCGCTATCGCGAACTGTGCGCACGCGCCCATCTCGGCCTGATCGCCTCGGGCACCGCCACCCTGGAAGCGGGCATCATCGGTCTGCCGCACATCATCGCCTACCGCGCCGATCGCGTGACGGCGCTGCTGGCGCGGCAATTCATCCGTACCCCCCACGTCGGCCTGCCCAATCTGCTCTCCGACAAGCGCATCTGTCCGGAAGTGCTGCAGGACGACCTGAGCGTGCCGCGACTGGTCGCACACCTGCAGCGCCTGTGGTCCGGACCTCGCCGTGAGGAATGCCTGGCCGGCCTTGGGCAGATCCGCAGCCTGCTTGGCGAAGGCGGGGCGATCCAGCGCATCGCCGACATCCTCGATGAGGAACTGGCCATCGGTCGCCGTCGCGCGGACACCTTCGGCAACTTCGATGCGATCAGGCACGACACCACCAAGATGTGAGCGGGCGTACTTCGCCAGTGCGCATCTGCGTACGCCAGCACACGCGAGTAAGGAACCATGATGCAGTCGATGACGGGATTCGGGCTGGGACGCGCTGGTGATGCCAACGCCAGCCTCAGCGTGCAGATCGCGAGCGTGAACCACCGTGGCTGCCAGATCACCCTGCGCAGCGACCTGATGGATCTGGCGCTGGACGAGGTGGTGCGCCAGGAGGTCCGCCAAGCTCTGACCCGCGGCAGCATCACCGTGCACATCCTGGCGCAGCAATCGCGCCTCCCCCCAGTTCGACGTCGATCGGCTGACCCGGGCCTGGCGCGACCTGGCCACGCTTGCGCACACCCTGGGCGCCCCGGTGCCGGCCCTGGAACAGGTCGCGACCATGATGCAAGGCGCGCCGCAGGTCGACGCGACCGGCCGGGAGGCCAGGGAGGCCTTGGTGCGCAGCGCCCTCGCCCAGGCCATCGCCATGCTGCAGGAGGCGCGGCGCGTGGAAGGCGCAGCGTTGCAGCGCCAGTTCCACAGCTTGGCGCAACGCCTCTGCGCCCTGGTGCCGACGATGAGCGCCGCAGCGGCGCAGCGCATGAGCCAGCATCACGCCCTGCTGCTCGCGCGCCTGCGCGAATTGCTCACGGATGTCCAGGCGATCGGTAGCGAGCATGTGGTCCGCGAACTGGCGATCTATGCGGAGCGCATCGACATCAGCGAGGAACTGGTGCGCCTGTCCGCCCATGGGGTGGCGCTGACAGGGCTGATCGCGACCAGCGACGAGCAGCTCGGCCGTCGCATCGAGTTCCTGTTGCAAGAGGTCGGGCGGGAGGTCAACACCATCGGCGCGAAGAGCAACGATCTCGCGCTGACCGCGCTGGTGCTCGAGGCCAAGGCCATCGTCGAGCAGATGCGAGAGCAATCCGCGAACATCGCCTGAGGGACAGGCGCGATCGCTTCAACGCTGGGCGGACACGCTAGAAATCGGTCTGGTACTTGTGCGCGCCGAAGGCGAGCTCGCTCGCCTGGATCAGCTTGGACTGGATGTTCTGGTCGTTGGGATTGCGCTCAGCCAGGGCGGAGAGCAGGGCCTTGGCCTTGCGGAATGCCATCTCCGCCTTGTGGTAGAGGGCGTTGCGCTCATCGGTATTACCCAGCTGTTGGGCCTGCTGATAGGGGACCATGCCTTCGGCGAAGAGCTTGTCGGCCTGGCTGGTCGGGCTGCTGGCATCGGTCGTGGCGGCCGCTTCAGGCGGGGTGTCCGCCGGTTCCTCCTCCTTGACCGGGGCCTTGTTGATCTTCGCGACCAGTTCCTGGTCGCCCAGCTTCTTCGCGCGCTCCAGGCGCTCCTTCTTTGCCAGTTCCTCCGCTTCGACTTCACGTTGCTTGGCGGCCAGGGTGGCGGCGAGCAGTTCGCTGGTCTTGTGCTCAAAATACAATTTGGCCAGCTTGCCATTGTCGGTGTCGGCATAGCGGCGGTTGATCAGACCCATGAAGAGGGCGGCCTGTCGCGGGCTGCCGAGCTGCATGTAGAAGATCATGTTCGCATAGATGGTGCCGGCCTTGTTCTCACGGACCGATTTGACCAGGCCCGGGTCGAGGAGCAGTGCGCGGTCGAGCAGCTGGGTGACCGAGCCGTCGAGACGGTTGCGATATGCGAAGCGTCCGGCGTTGTACCAGGATAAGGCTTCATTGCCCTCGTGACCGTTCTCCAGGCGATTGACATGCGACATCAGTTCCTTGGCCTTCTCCGCCTGGATCTGCTTCAACGGTGCGGCCTGGACATTGGTGACCTGGTCAGCGGGCACTGAACCGAGGGTGTAGTCATCCTTGAGACCCTTGATCAGCATGCTGATCACGCCTGAGTTGCGCTGGTTGGCGATGGTGGTGACCGGATTGCCCTCGATGACCGTGGGCGTGTCCAGGCTGACCACCGGCACCACGTAGCTCTTCTTGCCGTTGAGGTCGACGACCGCGAGATTGGGATTGGTATCGTACCCCCGCACCAGCTCATCCTTGTCCTGACCCAGATCGGTGAAGAGCTTCTCCAGCGCGATCGAACCGTGGATGATGTCTTTGGCGCGCACGGCAAGACGGGGGCTGACCTCCAGCTCATCCAGTTTGTGTGCCGCGTTGCTGGCCTGATCCCAGTGCATGGCGGTGTATTCGCTCTCTGCGGTCTTCAGGTAGGCCTCGGCCTTGCCGTCGTCCGGGTAGCCATGGGGC
>Ga0206871_10328_pt1 | contig 10197 bp, 12 predicted proteins | sample Alteio_BWOrgCont_33_FD_152627 | JGI IMG/M metagenome (GOLD analysis project Ga0206871, IMG submission 152627) | Enriched cells from forest soil in Barre Woods Harvard Forest LTER site, Petersham, Massachusetts, United States -... | ecosystem: Environmental > Terrestrial > Soil > Temperate forest >...
ACTTGATCCGAATGATCGGGGGACGTGAGGAGTTCGTGGAAACCTTGGTTGGAACGCTCGGGATATCAATCGACATTCGGTTTGTGTTTTATGCGTTAGAAAAGGCTCAGTCGGATGCCGCGGACGCAATTAGTTCTGCCGCCTGGAATTGGACACAAATGCTACATCATTTCCGTGGAATGGTCCGTTCTGTACAGAGGATTCGCAGCTTAGGTTTTGCTCATCGCGATCTCAAACCAGACAATTTTCTTCTCGTCAATGACTACATCCGCCTCTCCGACTTCGGCACTGCGAGGAATATCGCAGGTGTCGATCGTCCTATATTATTGAACTACTCGGGGCCACCAGGCGCTCTCCTTTACACGTCTCCTGAGATGATGGCATGTCTCCATGACGTAGATGCAAGATTTGCATTTTTGGGCGATATTTTCGCTCTCGGCGCCATTCTCTTCGAGCTCTTCACAGGCATTCCCTTAAGTCTCACGATGTTCGGACCTGCGTTACTCACAGCTATGACAAGCCCCATGTATGCGGTTCCCCGCAAACAGCGAGTCACTTATTTCGATGGAGAGATTCAAAAGCTTGCCAACTCTAATCCTATTCCTGAGGTTGGACTCCTTAACCCGGCCATTCCGCGTAGCATTAGCCACAGGATCGACAAGCTGGTCCAACAGATGAGTGCTCTAAATTACAAGCAGCGGGTAACCGACTTCTCTTCGATTTTTAGGTCAGTGGACAGCTGTATTTTAATTCTCCGAAAAGAACAGCAGTATCTAGAATGGCAGCGGCAGATACAGAGGCGCCGCATGCAAAGAGCAGCCAAAAGGAATGGAGTGAACCCATGATTACCTCGTCAGTAGACACACGAGCGGTATCTGAGGTTGTCCCCACAGACGATATGCGTGTAAGTCCGCCGACGTCGCCTTTGCTGGCGATGAGCGATGCATTCAATGTTGCCCAACTCGACGGTAGAGTCGAAGTTTCTCTGGTCGACGAACCGCCGTTCGAAGAATCTCTGTCTGCGGAGAAGATACAAGAAAAGCTCATTGAAGAGCTTCTAGCTGATTTTCGAAAATATCCCGACTCAGCACGGGTAATGACAAAGCTCGGTATGGCTTTCTTGAATGCGGGAAAGCTCGTAGAAGCCGCTGAAAGACTTGAAGCTTCACTCGATATCAATCCAGACAACATTCCAGCATTGTCAGCACTGGCTCGCGTGAGGCTAAAAACGCACAAGACCAATGAGTCTGAACAGCTGTATAGACGAGTTTTGGAAATCGACAACCAGAATGTCAATGCGCTTATCAATCTGGCGTCCATAGCATTGCGAAGCAAGGATTATTTAGGGGCCGTTCAATGGATGGAGCGTGTCATCGAAGAGAACCCCGTTCAAAGTGCAGCGCAATACGTAATAGCCATGATCTATCTCCAACTGGGAAGGAGTCGGGAGGCTATCGCGAAACTACGATCTGCGATTCGCGAAACTCCTAAGTCCGCGGAATTGCGACAGGGCCTTGCTGTGTCCTACGTAATCATAGGAGATCAGAAGCGCGCCGAAGAACAGTTCAAGACGGCCTTGTTACTAAGGCGCTCGTACCCAGAGGCACTATACGGTTTAGCAACTCTTTTAGCTGGGCAGAATCGTTCTGAAGAGTCTGCAGATTTACTTCTAAATTATCTAAGTTCGACCCCAGACGATCTTAAGGCCCGCGAATTGCTGGCGCACGCATACGTTCTCGGCGCTCAGTTTGGCAAAGCTCGAACACAGCTCTTCACACTACTGGATAGCCCAACTGCGAAGTTGCGCTTATCAACATTGGAGATCTCAAAGGTTCATAACAACATCGGATTTTGCTATGCCCGCGAAGGCAGATTGTCGGAAGCAGAAAAACAGTTCGCTAGTGCAATCGAATTGGATAAAGCTTCACCAGTTGAGACATATGAAAACTTGTTACGAGCTTACCTATCCGACATCAGTACAAATGCAAAAAAAGCAATCAGCCTAATCGAAACGGCAGCGTCTCGTGGAATTACGTCCACAGACTTTTCCCTCCTTCAAGCTTCAGCTCTCGTGCGAGTAGGCAAACATTCCGGCGCCATAGACGTTCTACAAAAATTGGTGCTTGAAGGAAATGCGCCTGTTGCTGCTTATGCGGATCTCGGATGGCTCCTCGGCGATTGGGACGAAAATTATTCTGCTGCAATTGCGGTCTTAAACGAGGGATTAGATAAATTTGGGTCTTCACCACAAATCGTCAATAATTTAGCTTATTCTCACCTCGAGCTTGGACAGGTCACTGCGGCAAATCTTTTGATCAATTTATTGCCCCCAGATGACGAAAAACTTCCCCATATGTTGGCGACAAAAGGCTTGCTCCTGTTATGGCAGGGGCAAATAAAAGAGGGTGATCGTTTTTACAAGCTTGCAGCAGACCGAGCGGGCCAGCAGGGCAATAGGCCTCTAATGTTGGCGATCCGTCAAAAAAGGTCTCTGGAAGTTGCAAGGGCGTTAGTTAGGGAAGGCCAGCTGGACGACGTTACTAACCTCATTCAAGAAGGGCTGGAAACGCCACATCACGGGCTACCGTTTAAGTTCGATAAAGAGCTTTCTAACCTCCTTCACGAGATTCGAAAAGTTCTGCCATCGAACTCCGAAAAAACGCCCGAACTAAAGGACGGTGAATAGTACTTACTAAACCTTTTCGGCTCCTTAGATTTGTTCCATGGCGGGTGGCCCACATCTGAACAGCCACCAAATCGGGTGGCCCCCATCTCGCTTCAGATATGTGGGTTCGCAGGATGCCCGCACAGCCCATCACCCAAGGCCAGCACAAACGACAGGGGTCCTGAGCGAAGCCGAAGGATCTTCAGATAGGCCGTAAAAGCGCCGCGTCGAAGACGTCTTCCGCTCTGCCGAAGGCCTGAGCGAAGCCCGTAGGGCGCGCGACCGAATTCATCTTTTTCACATCTTTTCCTCCTCCAACCGCTCCGCCATCGCTGCTAGCCTCCTTCACGCAGTCGCTTTCACCAAGGAGGTCACCTTCGATGAGAACCATTGCCTTCACTCTGCTCGCGTCCGCCGCCTTCACCCTGCTTGTATCCGCGCAGATGACCGCCGGCCACAAGGCTCCCGCACCTCAACCAGCAAACCAACCCGCCGCTGCTCCCTACGTAACCGAAATGCCCACCGGGTTTCGCGACTTCAAACTGATATCCGTCGCTCATGAAGCAGGCGGCCTCAACAGCCTCGGCGCAGTCCTCGGCAATGATGTCGCCATCAAGGCTTACCGCGCCAAATCCCTTCCCTTCCCCGATGGCACAATCATTGCCGCCCTGCACTACACGCATTCACCCAACGCAGAGAACAATAAAATCTTTGGCCAGGCGCAATCGTTCACTCCAGGTAGCCCCACCAACATTCAGTTCATGATCAAGGACTCCCACAAATATTCCGCCACCGGTGGCTGGGGCTTCGGCAACTTCACTCCCGACGGCAAACCCTCCGCAGCGGCAGCTATGAAGTCCTGCTTCCCCTGCCACCAGAAGGAGCAGGCTCGCGATCTCGTCTTCACCCAATACGCGCCCTAGCACTTCCGCAACTCCGCGACCCCCAGCGGATTTCCTGTCAAGCCCCTCATCCTGTCGAAATCTCAAAAACCCTCTTCAACACTGGCGATTTCGTTCCAAAAAAAGTTGGCGTAGTACCCCCTGCCACTTTGCTATCCTTAAGAAGGAGAGATAAGAAAAGCCCTCAAAAAATAGAAACAAGGAAGTCGTTTGGCTGGAACGAGCAGCTAACATCTGCCTTTTCCATATTTTGCCTCTAACTCCTTTGGCAGACATATTTTGGCCGTATATCCCGCGCCAACCCGAACCGAATGAATATTTTGGGATATACGAATACCCCCGGGGGAGGGTGGGTAGGCAGGTAGGCCGGTGCGTCCCGCAGCAGCAACCCGCTCCCGCCAAATTCCACCCGCACAACGTTCACTTTTTTCGCGTGTCTCTGCTTACATGCGCGCCAATGCGCCGCTGAATGATTTAGGAGACACCATGAAGAAACCGCTCGCCATCATCCTTCTCTCCGCCGCCGCGCTGGTCGCTACCGGATGCTCACATCCGCAGCCTGTCGTCTACGGCCCGCCTCCGCCTGCCATCCAGATTCACGACCAGGGCATCCACGACGGCTTTGAAGCCGCCCGCAGCGACGTCGCCGCCGGTCGTCCGCCGTCATTCGAAGCCCACCCGCGCTATCGCAACCCGCCCGTCCCTCGTGGTGCCTTCCACGACTACCGCGAAGGCTTCCGCCAGGGCTACGAGCAATTCCTCCACCACGGTCCGCCTCCAGGCGTGTAGCGACCGCCATTCCGGGTGCCCCGTTCATGACAGCTTTATCGTCATGAGCGGGCCGGCAAGATATTAGTGTCCGCTCATGCAACACTGTCAACATGCGCCTCTCGTCTTCACGAATTCTCCTCTGCACCTTCACTGCCGCCGCGCTGCTGAATTCAGGCTGCAAGAAATCCGCGCCGCCTGCACCTGCACAAGCCTCCACCCAAACACCTGCTGCGCCTGCTCCCGCCACCGATGCCCAGAAGATCGCCTTCGTGCAGACCTTCTACGACTGGTACGTCCGCGACCTCAACGGAGAATTCACCGACGGCTCATCGCTGCCTAGCACCCAGGCTCTCACCCTCAAGCCTGAAGCCTTCAACCCCGCGCTGCGCACCGCTCTGCAAAAGAACGTCGCCTACACCGCCACGCTCCCCAGCGATGCCGCAGAAGATCAGCTCGATCTCTTCGGCGCCGGCGACCCTCAGCAAAGTGCCAGCCGCTTCAAAGCGGGCAGCGTCTCCGGTCCGCGCGTTGCCGTTGCCGCCTTCAACAAGGGCAAGACCACCCCTGCGCGCACCTTCCAGGTGGAGCTGAGCTGCGCCGCCAACCAATGCACCATCGCCAACATCTGGTTTCCTGCGGAGACTTACGACGGCACTCCCATGCCCGCCTTCGACCTGCTCAGCAGCCTCACTTCACCCGCTTAATCCTGCAAAAGCATTAGCTGCCCACAAAATCAGCCGCCAAACCCTCTCCGCACCCGCAAACCGCATCAGACGTTTAGAATTCGCTGAATTCACAAACAGGGAGATTCCATGGCTCACAACATCATCGGCTGGATCGTTATCGGCATCGTCGCTGGCTGGCTAACCGGAAAGATCATGAAGGGCTCGGGCTACGGCTGGCTCATGGACATGGTCGTCGGACTCATCGGTGCAGTCATCGCCGAGCTGATTTTCCGCGCCCTCGGCTTCGGTGGCCCCGGCGAGCATGGCCTCATCGTGAGCATCATCATCTCCGTCATCGGAGCTGTCATCTTCACCTTGATCCTCCGCCTCTTCAGCGGCCGATCCGCCAAACTCTGACGGTCTGCATCTATCCCAGCGCCTTCTTCGCCGCCAGCGACAGCATCAGCCGCGACACCCCGCTGAACAGGATCGCAATACCCACCAGCAGACCAACTGCCCACGTAGCCGTGCTCGGCAGGTGCCACCAGATCATCCCGGCCAGCAACAGGGAAAGCAACCCGTCTACCAGCATCAGGCCGCTCCCCGGCAATGGGCGAATCTTCATCATCAGCGCCAGTTCGAACAGCCCTTTGATCAGCAAATAAATCGCCAGCACCACGGTCAGTCCCACTAACCCGGCCACCGGGTGCAGCAGGATATAAACGCCCGTTGCCAGGTATGCGATACCGATCAGCACCTCCCAGATATGCGCTCCCGTTCCGCGCACATGGAATGCCAGCCACAGGTGCAGAAACCCACCCAGCACAATCAGCCATGCCACAATCGCCGTCACCGCCACGCCGGCCAGCAGCGGAGCGCACACTGCAAACAGTCCGGTCACAATCAGCAGCACGCTCAGCGTGATCGACCATCCAACTGACTCACGCGCAATCCCTCGAATGCCTGTCTCCATCGCACACCTCCTCGAATTGGTAATGCAGTCCTCGGAGCCCGTTTTCGGCAACATCTTACACCTGCTATACACTTCTCCGCATGACTTCCACAAAATCGACGCGGCTTTGGCTCATCCTCTCCAGCCTTCTGCTTTGGATCGTCTCGCTCTGCGTTCCCGCTCTCGCGTTCCATGAGAATCCCGGTCCGAATGTCAGTGTCGTTCACCACTCCGGCTTTGAGATGATGTTCGCCAGCATCTTCGGCCCCTTCGAACTCAACTTCGCCATCCTCGCCAACCCGCTTCTTCTGATTAGCTGGATTCTCCTCGGCAAACAGAAATTTCGCGCCACGTACATCACCCTCGGCTTCGCTCTGTTCTTCGCGCTGCAAACCTTCCAGCTTTACGTCACGCCGTTCATGGAGGACGAAGGCGGCTCGAATAAGTCCTACCTCACTCACCCACTCATCGGCTGGTATCTCTGGATGGCCGCGATCATTCTGCCCTTTGCCGCCGCCATCCATTTCCACAAACTCGCGAAAAATGCCCCTCCACCGCCCTTGGCTGAAGCCCCCACCCCAGCTTGAAAAAAGTGCATCTCCTGTACGGAATTTCGCGGGAGGTCAAGACTTAACCCTTTTTCGTTCAGGATTTTAGCCAAAAATACCCGGTAGGGGGTGAGTTCCACTTTCCCCGCCTCCCGTCTAAACTCCACATAGCACTCTGCAGGAGGTTTGCCCGCGTGAAATTCGGCTACAGCACCTTTCGTCTGTTCGCGCTCCCCCTCCTGCTTGCAGCCTGCTCGCCCTGCGCCTTCTCGCAGGCCCTCTACACTGCCACGCAAACAATGTCGCTTTCCGCCTGGGGAGGTGCCACCGGAACCTTCGTCAATCTGCCAACGTCGACCTCGACCACTGCCATTCCAGTCGTCGGTACTCCAGGAAGCCCGGTAACGTTTGACACGCTCTCCAACGGCGGAAGAAATCTCGGCATCACCGCCGGCGTCGACCTGCGTGTCTGGGAGTTCCACGGTCTGCTGCCTTCAATTGAAATTCGCGGCACCTTTCCCTTTGCCAAAGGCCAGATCGCCGGAGAAGAAAACGCGTTTGTCGGCCTCAAGGTCGAACACATCTTCGGCCGCTACCATCTTTACGGCGACTTCCTCTTCGGTCGCGGCGAAATGCAATACCAAGGTCGCGGCTACCTCTCGCCCAACCAGCAATATCTTTATCTGCAATCTTTCTCCAACGTGCTTTCACCCGGCGTCGGTGTAGACATCGACGTCACACACCACTTCGCCGCTAAGCTCGACGCGCAACTCTGGCATCAGGGTGTTCCTGTCACCACCAGCGGCACGCTCAATTCTCTCGCCTTCACGGCTGGCGTTATCTATCGCTTCGACTTCAACAAGCGCCTCCAAATTCCGAAAGTTCCGAAAGCGCCGCGCGCCGCGCCTGCAAACGCTGCTCCACCACCCGCCAACACTCCGCCGCCAGCGCCAGCTAGTACTTCGCCATAACATCCGTGTGCCGCCGCACCCACCAGCACGCGCCCCCCCCCTGCCTCCGGAAATAACGACTTGCTGCAATCCACCGCCGTCGTCCCGTCGATGTAGTAATCCTCTTTGTTGTTCTTCAGCTCCGCCACCGTGTAGTGGTTCACCTGCACGGTGTCCATCCCACCACCTGCGGCAACTCTCACCCTCCACACCGCCCAATCCACTGGATACGCCGCAATCACCACCACGCCAATCCACATAGCCGTGCGCACCAGCAGATGTGCGATCTTTCTCTCGACCCCGCTGTAATCCGCCACGCACACCCTCACTGCTTACAGGTTGAACAGCTCTCGCAACCGCTTGGTCTGCGACCGGCTTACCGGAATTTCCGTCTGCTTGCGATCATCCATGCGCAGTTGATATGAAGACTTGAACCACGGCACCACTTCGCGGATGTGCTGAATGTTCACCACAAACGACCGGTGTGCACGCCAGAATTGATCTGGGTCGAGCTGGTCCATCAACTCCTCCAGCGTCCTGCAGTTGGAGTCGCCCTCAACCGTCTTCGTCACCACTGAAATTCGTCCTTCTTCGATTGCCGCGAAGCAAACATCCTTCTGGTCGGCGAGCAATAAACGGCTCTGCGCCCGCACCACCACTTTGCCGGAGCGTATCGTCCCTCCGCTTGCGCCTGCCGAAGCGCCGCCGGACGCAGTCTGTCCCTCCAGCATCTTCAGCAGCGCATCCAGCTTGGCTTGCGCACCCGCCACCATCCCTTTAATCCCCAGGCCGCTCTGGCTTCCATCGCCACTGCTCACAGGCGCATCCTCAATCGCGTCCCCGCTCTCCGCTTCAATGCGCTCTACTTCTACGCGCGCTCGCACTTTTTCAATCGTCTTTGCTACACGCTTGGCATCGAACGGCTTCAGCAGATAGTCAACCGCATTTACCTCGAACGCCTTCACCGCGTACTGGTCGAAAGCCGTCGCAAACACGACGTGCGGCATCTTGAACTTTTTATCCAGCGCCAACAGCTTTTTGAGTACGGCAAAGCCGTCCAATCCGGGCATGCGCACATCGAGAAAAATCACATCCGGCTTGAGTGTGCGGATCAGGTCTACGGCCTCAATGCCGTTGCTTCCCTGTGCCAGCACTTCCACATCTTCAACAGCGCCCAGCAGATAAAGTAACTCCTGCCGGGCCAGAGGCTCGTCGTCCACGATAAGAGCTGTCAGGGATTTCCCCATGGGGGACATTCTACGCGTCGGCTTTACTGATCGCTGTACGCACGTAGCCGCGCCGGAGCGCCGTCTACCGCGAGGTCATGTCCGCACTGGGTGCAGAACACGTCCGTAATCTTCACGCCGCGATGGCACAAACCGCACACCGGTGCCATCTGGAACTGGCACTGCGGGCAGAAGTGATAGCTGGAAGCAATCTGCGTGGAGCAGTTGGGGCAACGCGAAAGCACCGGCTGGCGCAGAAGGAAGTAAACCACTGCGCCAATGCCGCAGGGCAGCACTACACACACCAGCATCCACATTCCGGCTGACATATCGCGCCGCTTCACATCCTGGCTCACGTAGCCCAGCAGCAGAGCGTAGCTTGCGAACAACGAGCCCCAGAAGAAGCCCATCATCAGCCGCATCGGCAGCAGCTCATGTTTGTGGTGCGGCAGGATCACGTGGAATACGACCTGCATTGCCGCGAACGTCACAATAGCCAGCGCGATCGACCAGCGCGGAACCATTAGCAGCTCGGCGTCTCCGCTCGAGTGCGATTCATTCTGACGTGTCGTCCACCAGCTCATCTAGCACCCTCATTCGCGCGTTCGCGCTCACGTTTGTACCAAACCAGTCCCAGCGCAGCGCCAATCACCGGAATAGACCAGATCAGCAGCAGCATAATTTGATCGCTCGCGTCCGGAATCCCGCTGGGCGTCACATCATAACCATCCAGCATGAACCACACCGAATAGCACAGCACCATCATCAGCAGCGAGCAGATCGCCAGCGGAACCCACAGGCTGCGGGAACGTTCGCGCTGTTCGCGCATGTTCTCTGCTTGCTCGCGCACCACGCGATGCGTGCGGTTCACCACTGTTGCCCGGGCCGTAAAATTCTGTGGTTGAGGAAAGCTCATGCTCGAGCCTCCTCTTGCCGTCGCTGTGCGCGCAGCTTAACCAGCTGCGGCTTCAGTGCAGCCAGCCCTCGATACAGCCGCGACTTCACTGTCGAGAGAGGCGCTCGCGTCACGCCGGCAATCTCTTCCAGAGACATCTCTTCATGGAAGCGCAGCGTCAGCACCTCGCGATAATTCGGCTCCAGCGTGTTCATCACGCTCGCCAGTTCAGCTGCATCTTCGCGATATTGAAATTGCTCCAGCGGCGATGGTCCATCCTGCGCAATCTCGAACGGACGCTCATCCTCACCGGCCTCACGCATTTCATCCAGGCTGGCCATCGTGCGCTTGCGCGAGAGATCGATCACCAGGTTGCGCGCAATAGTAAAGATCCACGTATCGAAGCGCGCCTTGCCGTTGTACTGCGACCCACGCCGCAGCACACGGATCCAGACTTCCTGAAAGAGGTCTTCAGCGACTTCGCGCTTCCCAGTCAGAAACATCAGGTAGCGCATCAAGCGGTGCTGGTAGGTTTCAATCAGCCGGTCGAGCAGCTCAGGATCCTGCCGCTTCAATCCACGCGCGATGGCAGCGTTTTCACGCTGTACCTGTCTTACTTGCGC
>Ga0206871_10329_pt1 | contig 10193 bp, 8 predicted proteins | sample Alteio_BWOrgCont_33_FD_152627 | JGI IMG/M metagenome (GOLD analysis project Ga0206871, IMG submission 152627) | Enriched cells from forest soil in Barre Woods Harvard Forest LTER site, Petersham, Massachusetts, United States -... | ecosystem: Environmental > Terrestrial > Soil > Temperate forest >...
CGTCATCGATTGGCCCAACGGTCAGACGCAGGACTTCAAATCGGTCGAAACCGGCAAGCGACTGCAATGCACTGAAGGCAAACAACTTACAGAAGATCATTAGGCTAATTCTTTTACATTATTGTCATCAAATTCGCCTTTCTTTATAAAGGGTTCAACTGACATTGCTTCCAGCGGACTTGACACCCCCGGAGGCACCCCAAACAACTTGCGGCCGGATGCACACCCATCCGGCCGCTGATCTTTTATGCAGACTTTTGTGAGTTTTGACTGCCCGGTCGTTCCGTGCGATTTTTGGAGACGGGCTGATTTAGAGCTGACGTTGCGGCTGAGGTCCTTCGCCATTCTTCGGATGGCTCGGCCTACACGTTTTCAAAGGTGATGCGGAGGCGCAATGACCTGGATCAAAACGATCGGGATGGATGAAGACGATCGCGTCAAGAAAGCGATGATGGATCAGCGCGCTTTCTATCCGCCGGAGTACTCCACACCGGTACCCGCCGTCGATCGCGGGCCGAAGGCCGGCATCAGTGCTTCGCACTCGCTCATCCCCGACGCGCTGTTTCATTCGTTCAGCGCGTTTGGCGCGATGATGGCGCCCGATTTGCCGCTGCAGCGCCGCCAGCACGAGATGATCGCCACAATGGTGTCGGTCACAAACAAGTGCCACTATTGAATCGAGTCACACGCAGAGTTTCTGCGTAGGGTGACGTTGGATGATGGACTGATCGAGGCGCTGCGAAACGACTATCGCACCGCGCCAATCACCGAGCAGGAACGCGTGATGCTCGACTACGTGGTGAAGCTGACCAAAGACGCGACGAAGTGCTCGCCAAAAGATCACGAAGCGCTGCGAGGCGTCGGATTCGACGATCGCGGGATTTTGCAGATCACTCTGATCGCGTCGTGGTTCAACTACATCAATCGAGTCGCTGACGCACTCGGCGTCGGCCGCGACGAGCTGGCCCCCAAATAGCCGCCCGCCAGGCTCCAACAACGCTACGCGCTGGATTTTCGCGCGCCACACTGGAATACTTACCCGGCCAATCGGGTCCTCTCCGATTGAAAACAGGCAGGGTGTGACGGGTGAAGGGTCTCTCCTTTTTTCTTTTAGCGGCAATCTTTGTCGGTGCGCTCGTCTGGATGGCGACGCTCAAGCGTCCGCAAAAAATTGCGGCGCACGGCGGGCCGCCTGCTCCAGTTGCCGAAGTCGTCTTGCTCGGCGGCAAGATTCTGACTGTCGATCCGCACGACTCCGTGGTGGAGGCTGTCGCCATCGGGTTCGACGGCAGATTTCTCGCCATCGGATCGAATGCCGAAATTCGCGCGCATATCGGCCCGAACACGAAGGTCATCGATCTTCACGGGCGGACGGCGACGCCGGGTTTGATCGACAGCCACGGACACTTCGCCGACGGCGGCGTCAACGAACTCTACAGAGTGAATCTGAGCGAGGCGAAGAGCATCGCCGAGATCGTGGAGAAGGTCGCCGAGCGGGCCAAAGCGCTGAAACCCGGCGATTGGATCCAAGGCAGCGGCTGGGACGAAAGCAAACTCACCGAGCTGCGCTATGTACACGCGGCCGACCTGGACAAGGTCACTCCCAAAAATCCGGTGTGGCTGGTGCACACGACGGGACACTACGGCGTAGCCAACAGCGTTGCCCTGAAACTCGCTCATATTTCGCACACAACAAAAAATCCAAAAGCGGGCACGATTGACCGCGACGCGCAAGGCAAACCGACCGGCGTGCTCAAAGAAGACGCGATGCTCGCGGTTACGAGCCTCATCCCCGCGGTGACTGCGGACGAGGAACACAACGCGATTCTACACATCATCGACGCGCTGCATGCGGAGGGCATGACCGCCATAAAGGAAGGCGACATCCTGCCGCACACCTGGGACGCGTACAAGCGCGTGCTCGACGAAAACAAGTTGAAGGTGCGCGTGTTCACGTTGTGGGACGTCGGCAAGACGCTGGACTCGGGCCGCGCGACGCTGGCGCGCATCAAGGCGCTGCCACTGCCTCCTCGATCGCTGGGTGAAGGAGTGCTGCTTTCGGGCGGCGGGAAACTTTACATGGATGGCAGTGGCGGCGGGCGCACCGCGTGGCTCTACGACGACTGGCACGTGAAATCGACGGAGATCGATAAAGGCAACAAAGGTTATCCGGCGATGGATGTGGATACCTACAAACAATTGGTGCGGATGTATCACCAGGCAGGAATCCACATCGGCACGCACGCGATCGGCGATCGCGCGATCGATACGGTTGTGGACACGTATGCCGAAGTGCTGAAGGAAACGCCGACGCACGGGCTGCGGCACAGCATCATTCATTCGAACATTCCGACGGATCACGCGCTGGAGACGATGGCGGCGCTGCAGAAGCAGTACGACGCCGGGTATCCCGAGTTGCAGGCGCCGTTCATGTGGTGGATCGGCGATACGTATGCGGGGACGTTTGGTCCGGAGCGGTCGGCGCGATTGATTCCGCTGAAGACGATGCTGACGCGAGGGATCGTGTGGGGCGGCGGGTCGGATTATTTTGTGACGCCGTTTGCCGCGCGATACGGGATTTGGGCGTCGGTGGCGCGTGAGACGTTGAAAGGTGTGTACGGAGCGCATCCGTTTGGGATGACGGAAGCGGTCGATGCGCGCGTTGCGCTGCGATCGTATACGGAGTGGGCGGCGCACCAACTATTTTTGGATGGCACGGTGGGATCGATCGAACTCGGTAAAGATGCGGACATCGCGGTGTGGGATCGCGATATGTACACGGTGCCGGCGGGTGATTTGAAGGACATGAAATGCGAGATGACGTTGTTTAAGGGCGAGATCGTTTTTCGGGCGGATACGACGCCGGTTACGGTGACCGATCCGAAGCCGGCGAATCCGGCGGCGAACGGCGCGGCCGCGACTAAACCATGAGTTGAGTGGGGTCTGACATTCAGAATGATTTGATCGTTGGCGTGGACATTGGCGGGACGAAAGTAGCCGCTGGTTTGGTCGATCATTCGGGCACGATTGTGGCGCAGAGTCGGACGTTGATGGTCGCGAACGATGCGTTGCGTGGATTGGCGGCGGTTGCGGCAGCGATTGAGGAGCTTCGTTCTCGCTCGGGCTCGGACGATGGATTTCAACCACGCGCCATCGGCATTTGCGCGCCGGGACCGCTCAATCCGCGAACCGGTATGGTGATTAACCCACCGAATTTGCCCGGATGGCATAACTTTCCGCTCGCCGAAGAAATTCGCAAGCTCTATCCCGCCGCAAAGGTGAAAATCGACAACGACGCCAACGCGGCAGCGCTCGCTGAAGCGAAATGGGGCGCAGGACGCAATTATCGCAACGTGTTTTATGCGACGATCGGCACCGGAATCGGCACAGGTTTCGTGATCGACGGCAGGGTCTACCATGGCCGAACGGGACTTGCGACCGAAGGCGGGCACGTTGGCGTCGATTTGCACGGGCCGCAATGCGCCTGTGGCAAGCGCGGATGCATCGAAACATTGGCGGCGGGACCAGCGATCGCGCGGCGGGCTCGAGGGAAGCTCGCAACGCTGAGGGCCAGCGGTGATCGCGCGAAGTCGGCGCTCCTCGAAATGGCTGGTGGGAAGCCCGACGCCGTGACCAGCGAAATGGTCGCAAAGTGCTACGCCGAGGGCGACCCGCTTGCCAAGGAAGTCATGCAGGAAACGCTCGATCTGCTCGCGTACTGGCTCGGCAACGTCATCGATTTGCTCGAACCCGACGTGATCGTGATTGGCGGCGGCGTGTCTTCGATGCTCGCGCCGTTCCTGGAAGAAATTCGTGCGCGTTGGGTCGGCGCCTGTCTCAGCCCATACCCGCACGAAACACCCCTGGCACTGGCGCACTACAAAGAAGACGCCGGTATTGCGGGTGCAGCCGCTCTTTGTGATACAAATTGACCACGTTCACCATGAGGTGATGGATGGCACAAACGACCGTAAGCTCCACGTCTGTGAGCTCTTCCGGGGATACCATCGAAAACTATCGCCGGCCCCTGGCGATGGTCACGACGCTGTTCTTCATGTGGGGCTTCCTCACCAGCCTGAACGACATTCTGATTCCGCATCTGAAGACGGTGTTCGATCTGAATTACGCGAAGGCCATGTTGATCCAGTTCGCGTTTTTTACGTCGTACTTCGTCTTTTCGCTGCCGTCGGGCAAATTGATCGACAAGGTCGGCTACAAGAAGGCGATGGTCGCGGGTTTGTTCACGATGGGCATCGGCGCGCTGCTATTTCTTCCCGCGGCGAGCGTTCCGTCGTTTCCCTTCTTTCTCACAGCGCTGATCGTGCTCGCAGCCGGCATGACGATTCTTCAGGTTTCGGCGAATCCTTACGTGGCGATCCTCGGCCCCGAAAAAACGGCAGCGAGCCGGCTGAATCTCGCGCAAGCGTTCAACTCGCTCGGCACAACGATCGGACCGAAGCTCGGCGGCATGTTGATTCTGAGCGGCGCGCCTCTCGCCGCCGGAGCGATAGCCGCGATGTCTGCGCCGCAGTTGCAGGCGTACCGAGTCGAGCAGGCCTCGTCGGTCAAGATGCCGTATCTCGTTTTCGCGTTGGCGTTGATGGCGCTTGGCGTGGCGATCGCGCTGTTCAAGTTGCCGGCAATCGCGAGCGTCGAGCAACGGTCCGGAGCCGTTCACGATTCGATCTGGCGCCACACGCACCTCATCCTCGGCGCAATCGGAATTTTCGTCTACGTCGGCGCTGAAGTTTCGATCGGCAGTTTCCTTGTGAATTATTTCAGCCAGCCCGACATTGGAAATATCTCGGAGCTGGCCGCGGCCGGCCTGCTTTCCTTCTATTGGGGCGGTGCGATGGTGGGCCGGTTCATCGGTTCGGCGCTGCAACAAAAAATCGCGGCGAACAAGATTCTTGGCGTTGCGGCGATTGTGGCAGCACTGCTGGTTATCACATCGATGCTGACATTCGGTCACGTCGCGATGTGGACCATCATCGCGGTCGGCCTCTTCAACTCCGTGATGTTCCCGACGATCTTCACGCTGGGAATCGAAGGACTCGGCCCGTTGACCGGTGATGGATCAGGCTTGCTGGTGGCGGCGATTGTGGGCGGCGCGATCATCCCGGAGCTACAGGGCATCATCGCGGATCGAATCGGCATCCATCACGCCTTTTTCCTGCCGATTCTTTGCTACATCTACATCGCGTATTTCGCATTCGTCGGCTCGCAGAAGAAGCAACCTGTCCGCGCTGCCGCGTAACAGATTCGAATCCCGAGCGATTCGCATTTCAGACGCGCACGACTCCGTCGCTACTTCATTACTTCGTTGCTTCTTTACATCGCTCTTTAATTCTTGGCGACTTTCCCATCGGCCACCAGTCGGTCCAGCCACCGCTTCGCCTTCGCCGCATCCGGCCGATCGCCATGATTCTTTAAGTAGTCGCGCAACACCTGAGCTGCCTCATCAAATTTCGCGGTCGTCACCAACGCCTGCGCCTCCAACAACGCAATCTCCGGCGCTTTCCCGTTCGAAGCCGACAGCGCGGCCTGCGACATCTTCACCGCTTCCGGATATTTCTCGCTCTTGTAGTAGGCCTGCGCCAGCGCGTACTGCGTCTCCCAATCCGGATTCCCCGCGTTGATCTCGAGCGATTTCTCCAGCTTCGGAATCGCCTCGTCATACTTTCCCTGATCGCTCAGCGCCATTCCCAGCGCCGCCTGGGCGCGCGCGTGCGTCGGATCGATCTGCGTCGCTTTCTCCAACACATCCTCGGCATCCGCAAAATTGCGCAGATTCAAATCCACCACACCCTGCAAATACAAAACATCCGGATGCCCCGGCGCCAGATTCATCGCCTCGCCGGAATATTTCTGCGCGTCCTTGATTTTCCCTGCGGTAAGCGCCTGAAGTCCTTTTTCAAACGCTTCCTTCGCCTTTGGCGCAAGCACCGGCCCCGCCGGCACACCCGTCGTTTCATTCGACTCGGCCTTGCGCTTTAGTAAAAACTCCACCTCCGTCTTCAGTGCCACCGGAATCGCTACGTCTTTCTGGCTGCTCTCGTAACCCGTCGCCGTAACCTGCACCGAATATTCGCCTGTGGAAGGCAGCATGAAAAACACGCGCCCCTTGCTCGTCTGCCCCTGATCCATCGGCATGCCGGACCGGTATATCCTCACAGTCGCCGGCGTCCCAATCTCCGCGCCACCGCTGTCGCGCACCGTCACCGAAATCTCCGGCCGGTCCCCCCGAAACATGTTCGTCTCCGCCGACGAATCCTGCGCCAGGGTCGCTGTGGCCGCAGACAACGTAGCCGCTGCTACGACAGCCGATACGACCAATACTCCACCCAAATTTTGTCGATTGAACAACGAAGAGAATCGCATGACACGCCCCAAAACAACTCCACACCGTTACCCGAAGCCTAGTCCCCTCCCCACCTACCGTCAAGCACCGCCAAGGACCAGACGCACATGGCCAAATCGCGCCATCCGGGAGTAAAATCCCGGTATGGACATTCGTCTTAAACCCGAAGTCGAAGCAATGATTCGCGAAGACTTGGCCCGGGGCCCGTATAAGTCGGCGGAAGAGCTGGTCGAGCAGGCCGTATCTCAATTGCACGAATGCGAAGACTGGCTGGCGCAGCATCGAGAAGAAGTCGCACAGAAGATAGAAGAAGGGTGGCAGTCCGCCAAGCAGGGTCCTCTAATGGACGCCGAAGAAGTCGAGTCCGCGATGGAAGCGCACATGAAAGCTTGGCCAAACACCGACCGTAAGGAATGACGGCTTATCGCTTCAGTCCCAGAGCGTTTCGGGACTTAACGCAAATCGGCGATCACATCGCATCTGACGATGCTGATGCTGCAAGGCAAGTCGTGCGAGCCATCTACGGGACCTGCCGATCAATCCCCCTGACACCATTGGCCGGTGTTACCCGCGAAGATCTAACATCGCGTCCCGTTCGTTTTCGTCTCCTGCTTCCATACCGCACCTACTGGATCATCTACGATCCAGCTTCGACTCCAATCGAAATCATCCGTATCCTTCACACAAGTATGGATATTCCGGCTGCTCTACGTTAGCTCTCGGCATTACGAGGCTCCGCCGCACCTGTGCTATTGTCCCTCGGGCTTCACCAGGAGACTCCTCGATGAGACTTGGCCTTTCCTCCGCCGCGAGCGCCTTACTCTTCACCGCACTCCTCGCCGCCGTCACCATTCGCGCCGCCAGCTCCGCTCCCACCCTGAAGATCGACACCGGCAAACTTGAAGGCAAATCCGACGGCACGATCTCCGCCTTCCTTGGCATCCCCTTCGCCAAGCCGCCCGTCGGCGATCTTCGCTGGAAGCCGCCCGTCGCCCCCGTCAAATGGAAGGGCACCCGCAAAGCCATCGGCTTCGGCTCGCGCTGCATGCAAGGCGCAATTTACGACGACATGATCTTCCGCGACCCCGGCATCAGCGAAGACTGCCTCTACCTCAATGTCTGGACGCCCGCCAAGCTCGACAAAGGCAAATCTAAGGACAAGCTTCCCGTCATGGTTTGGATTTACGGCGGCGGCTTCTCCGCCGGCGCAACCTCCGAGCCTCGTCAGGACGGCACCAATCTCGCCAAAGAAGGCGTCGTCGTCGTTTCGATGAACTATCGCCTCGGCATCTTCGGGTTCTTCGCCCACCCCGAGCTCGCCAAGGAAAACAGCCACAACGCCACCGGCAACTACGGTCTGATGGATCAATCCGCCGCCCTCCAATGGGTGAAGCGCAACATCGCCCAGTTCGGCGGCGATCCCGGTAACGTCACCATCTTCGGCGAGAGCGCCGGCTCCTTCTCCGTCAGCGAACAGATGGCCTCGCCCGTCTCCAAAGGCCTCTTCCACAAAGCCATCGGTGAAAGCGGTGGCGCATTCGCCAGCCACGCGCTCCCCATGCTCAGCAAAGACCAAGCCGCCGAAGAAGGCGCTAAGTTTGCCAAAGATCACTTGAACGCCGACACGCTCGCCGCCCTGCGCGCGCTGCCAGCGCAAAAAGTTCTCGACGCTCAACTCGCACTGAAAGGCGAAGGGCGCTTCGCTCCCAACATTGACGGCTATTTCCTGCCCGAATCTCCCGAAGCGATCTTCGCCGCCGGAAAGCAAAGCGACGTCCCGCTCCTCGCCGGATGGAATCGCGACGAAGGTAGCTTCGGCATGCCCAAAGACGGCAATTACGTCGGCGCGCTCAAAGGCATCGCAGCGAAAGACTTCACCGCAAAGTCCGACGAGTTCCTCAAGCTCTACGCCGCCGACGACGACGCCCAGGCCAAACGTTCGCTTGAAGACTATGAAGGTGACTACTTCATCGCCTTCTCGACCTGGCGATGGATCGACGCCCAACTCAAAACCGGCAAATCCCCCGTCTATCGCTACCGCTTCGACCAGGATCACCCGAAAGATCCGAAACGCGGCCCCGAAGAGACCGGCGCCTACCACTCCGCCGAAATCGAATTCGTTTTCGGCGCGCTCGACTCTGAAAACTGGATCAGCTGGCGCCCCGAGGACCACCAGCTTACCGACCTCATTCGAAAATATTGGAGCAACTTCGCCAAGAGCAGCGACCCCAACAGTTCCGGCTTGCCCACTTGGCCGAAATACAACGCCGACACAGGCTATGAGGTGATGCACCTCGACGCCAACCCCAAGGCGCAAAAGGACATGCACCGCGCCCGCTACGAATTCCTTAGCACATTCTGGGCAAAGTAGCCGCCGCCCGCTCAACATCCCAGCAGCTCAAACAACTCCGCCGGCAAACAAAAAGGGGCGCGCATAAGCGCGCCCCTTCCATTTCCATCGTTTATAAACGGATGTCATCCTGAGCCGTCCGAAGGACGGCGAAGGATCTCAACGTCAGCCTAACCTCGATCGCAATACGTGCATACACACCAACGCAACACGCCTCTTCTCGGCGCTTTCGACTTTCAATTGTCGACTGTCAACTTTTTCGTTGGAATGAAAATCAAAACCCCGCGCCACAACGCGCGACAGCGTCCGCCCCTACCAAATATGCAAAATCGAATGCCCCAGAACGTAACCAGCGCCAAACACGCCGATCAACACCACTCCCGACCACAGAATCAGCCCGAGAAACGCCCAAGCCAATTCCTTCTTGTCGTCTCCCGCTTTCGCAGGACTCGCAGCCCTTCTCGAATCGTTTGGAGTGGTCTTTGTTCCTTCTAGGTCCATGAAGTTGACTCTGCGGATGGCTCCAGTGGATGAAGCGCTTTCTGGTTCTGCACCAATTCATACGTCTTTTGCAGCAATTGCTCAAACTCCGCGTCCGTAATCGCTCGGTCGCTTATATGTGACTCACTCACCGTTGCCATGTTCGTTCCTCCCACGCCACGCCTGCCTTTGCGGGGTCAAGAAGCAGCTCGCAAGCCACTTCATGCACGTAGGATTCCAATTCTTTGCTTCCTCTTCGCCCCTCCAATCGCTTCAAAACAAAGGAAAAACTCTTCCCGCCCTCTTGCTCTTTGTCAAACTTGAGAAACTCGTCTCCAATCAGAGACGGCAACGAAAAGACATTCGCATCCGAAAGGTATCAGTACTCGCTCCGTCGAAACGCTTGCTGCGGTAGGGATATGGCATGCCGCGCCCATTTTCATGCAGCCGCTCTCCGCAGATGTCCCCGCAGCGCCGCCAACCCCGCCTCCATATTGTCCCGCCCATACCCAATCCGGAACCGATCCGACGGTGTCGCCCCCAATTCCGACCGGTACACGCTCGCCGGCAGCAGCAACACGCCGCTCTCTTCCACCAGCCGCCGCGCAAATTCCTCCACGCCGTCCCGTCCGGTATACCGCGGATACCCGATGCACCCGCCGTCCGGCAGATACCACTCAAACAAGCCCGCGAACTCGGCGAAAAAAGTCGCCAACATCGGCAAATTTTTAGCAATCAGCGCCCGATTCCGCGCCAGAATCCGCTCGCGCGCCTTCAACGCAATCTGCGCCAGCAATTCGCTCGGCGCCGCTCCGCAGATCGACGTGTAATGCTTCATCCGCTCCATGCGTCCCAGCGCCTCGCGATCGCGGCTAGCCACCCAGCCCACGCGAATCCCCGGCAGCCCGTACGATTTCGACATCACGCCCAGCGAAATCCCGCGCTCGTATATGTCCGCGACCTGCGGCAGCATCATCTCCGGCCGTCGCTCGACGCCGCGAT
>Ga0206871_10330_pt1 | contig 10185 bp, 4 predicted proteins | sample Alteio_BWOrgCont_33_FD_152627 | JGI IMG/M metagenome (GOLD analysis project Ga0206871, IMG submission 152627) | Enriched cells from forest soil in Barre Woods Harvard Forest LTER site, Petersham, Massachusetts, United States -... | ecosystem: Environmental > Terrestrial > Soil > Temperate forest >...
GAGAAAATAATAAATTGAAAATCCGAGGTCGAAACAGAACGCAGCCGCAAAGAAGATCCAGAAGCTTCGCGACAATCTTTGTTCTCGCAGCCATGCTGTCGGATTTTTCCAGGGCGAAGTAGCATTTGCTCCACTCGCGCGATCAGCCTTGGATTCCATTAGTGGCAGCATTAATGTCCCTCTTGCGTCAGTGTTTGCAGCCGCTGAATAGCATCGTCCAGATTGGAATAGTGCAGTTCCAGCACCTCCGCCGTGAGCATGCGTTCGATCGCCTGATGCTGCATCGCAAGCGAATTCGCGGGCCCGTACAAAACCTGGCGCATGTAATATCGCGCCACTTCCTTTTGATAGGGCCGCAGCTCCGCTTTGCCCTCCGGGCTGCGTTTAAGAAAGACCACGAAGTCCACCGCGGCGCTGGTAGCGGTGGTCACATGCGACATCTCCGAGGTCCGCATCTCGATCGATGGTTTGCCTGCAGCTCGCGGTGCAACCTTCAAACCGTTGATCTCCGGAAACAGCTCCGCCGCGGAAGGACGCAATCGCACACGTGTTCCATCCCCTGTCGCCAGGCGATCACTGCCATCGTTCAACAACAAACTCATATCGTCGGTGACAAAGGTCCATCCCGCCCTGGCGCACGCATAGGACAGCGAAGACTTGCCTGCACCCGAGTCGCCGCACAACAGCACACCCCTGCCGCCCAGCGCAACGCATCCTGCATGCACCGGCGTCGCATAACGAGTAACAATGTGGCCAAGGGGGGAGGCATACAGAAAGTGATGCCTCAAATAGAGCTTGTTTGCTAACGCAGCTTTCGAGACCACCACCTTCGTGAAATTTTTTTCCAGGTTGGCAAAGCTGTAGTTCAAACCATCCGCAATGAGGAACACGTACGGCATCGAATGGCTGGCCTTTGTCTCCGGAGGACACTCCTTCGAACCCGAATCCATCACATACACGTCCACATGAATCGGCTCGTATTTAAAGACCTTCCTGAACATTCCCCACAACTCCGCAAAGATCGCCAGAATTTCAGTGGAGTTTGTGCGCACCTGCACGGGAAACCCGAGTGGATAAAACATTTTGTGTAGCTTTAGTTCAGGGAGTTCGAACGGATTCCTGGAAATATCCGGCAGCTGCCCACTCTTGTATGCGCGCTCTATCTCTTCAACCGTCATTCGCATTTTCTCTCCGTTGAGGGCAACACACTAGAACGCATATTTCAGCGCAAGTTGAATGATGCGTGGGCTGGTCACCGTCGATGTGATTTTGCCGAACGATGCGCTGGGCGTAGGATTTGCAACCAATGCGTTGTAACCAAGACTGTTGCCGGGATTTGCAAACTGGGGCGTGTTGGTCAGGTTGAAGAACTCCGCCCGGAACTTGAAGCCGTTCTTCTCGGTTATCGGGAATGCACGCTCTATTGCCATATCCAGATTGTGTTGCCCCGGGCCACGCACCAATCCAACGCTGCTATTGCCGAAGTCTTCATCAGCAGGGCTGGCTCCGAACGGAGCTTCCGGAGCGCGAGTAAATGCGTTGCCATTCAGATAGAGACCTTTGACTCGGGAAAACAGCGATCCGGACGTCGATGGGTTGGTGCCAGGGTTGCGTTGTGCACGGTTGGATATGTTCCCATAGACGGAACCGGCAGTACCATCCTGCACTGTGATCGGGCTGCCGGACTGTATCACCCCAATGCCTGAAACCTGCCATCCTGCCAACGCAAGCCGCGCGGGCTTGGACAACTCCGTAAACTTTGGAGCCTCATAGGTGAAGCTAATCACCAGGCGCTGTGAACGATCGAAGTCGGTAAGACCATAAGACTGGTGTGGATGATTATTATCGTTAGCCAGCACCCACAACTCCGCAAGAGATGTTGCACCCGAACCGCTGGTATCGTCCAGAGTTTTTGCCCATGTGTAACTGCTTAGAAACTGGAAGCCGTGATTAAAGCGCTTGGTGAGGCTGCTTTGCAACGAATTGTAGTTGGCAGGAAACAGCGACTCCGACAACAATGAGCCGGGACCCACTCCCGCAAAGGGGAGTCTCTGAGTTACGTTTGCTCGCGTGTTCGTTGTTGCTCCATTGACAGGATTTGTTGGGCTGGCGAGCAATGCCTGGTTGAATGAGAAAAAGACCGGACGGTTGATCGAGCGCGACCCGACATAGCCCGTCTCCAGAAGGAAGTCATGCGCAAAGGCGTATTGCACGTTGAGGTTGTATTCCTGTGTGCTTGCGTCAGCCATGTGAGGCGAGACCGCTTCCACAAAAGGAGTTCCGCCCGTAGTGCGCGGGATAAAGATCGGATAGCTCGACGCCGACGGCAGCAGAGGAGAGAACGGGTTCTGCAATGTCGCCCCTGCATTGGAAGCGCCCGACAGAATCTGTTGCGTGGAGAACGGCTGCTGCCCAAGAGTGTTGGTGACGTAGTCTCCGGAATGTTGATCGAAGTAGATGCCATAGCCGCCACGCAAAACCAGCATTGGCTTCTGAGTCAGCTGCAGCGCGAAACCGAGTCGAGGCTCGATATCCGTATAGCTTTGCGTCCACAGACCGGAGTACGGCGTGCGCGTAACCCCGGTTGGAACCTGTCCGGGGAAATTTGCCGGAACGGTATAGCCACTGAAGGAACCTGCCGTCGGAACGGCACCCGAAGCAATCCCTGGATCGAAATTTGTAAGATGGCCCTTCTTGTCAACTGGCGGCCCATAGATGTCGTACCGCAAGCCTGTATTCAGAGTAAGGCGTGAGTTCAGCTTGATGTCGTCCTGCGCAAAGGTTGAGAAGTCTATGTAGCGTGCATCTTTGCGATGGCTACCCGACGCTCCAGTGCTCGAACTAATGTTGCTCAAGCCACCCGGGCTTCCGTTCTGAGCCGCACTCTGTCCCAGAAGAAAGTCATCAAACGTAGTGGTGTTCAACAGGCCGTCCACGCTGAAGGGCGCGTCGGTATCGATAAGATTCGATCGCACCTCTGCGCCAAAGCGCCATGCCTGCCGGCCATGAATAAGTGAGACCGTGTCCTGCCAGATATACGAATTGGTGACCTCCCACTGATCCGGCGTGCCTGCATCGCCGATGGTAAACAGGCCATTGACCGTGAGCCCCGGTGCAGGCGCTCCCTGTGCAGGTGCGCCGGTTGGTGTGCCTTCGCCGATGGCCGATGCCAATAGCGGCTTCTGGATACTGGAAGTCCCATCAAATCGCATGTACCCAAACCGCGCTAGGTTGAGAAGGTTCGAGTTGAAGACGTGGGTATCAGAAAGGACGAATGCAGTGTTGCGATCGAGCTCATTGGTTCCCCAACCCGGAACAGTTGCCGCACTAGGAGAAAATCCTTTGACCGTAGGCGCGCGCGAGTAAAAGAACCTTGCGGCCAACGTATTCTTCGCGCTCAACACCTGATCGATATTGGTGGTGAATTGGTTTTCCTGGTAGCTTGCCGGGGGAGCAAACGTGGATTGTCCCGCAGGCAACTGTGTTGGGCTGGTGGCCAGCGTGGTCTGCGGACTCGGCACGACAAACTGGCCGTTCGCCAGTTTCGCGCCCAGGATGGCAAGAGCAACTGGATTAATGTTCGATCCGTCACAGGCTACCTGGGTTCCACCTGCAGCGGTCTGATATCCCGGATTGCTCGCGTGCCCTGCGGCACAAAACTGCGCACCCAGCGTCGCTGCCGAGCGGTCAGCGGTCAATAGCGGCAGCAGTGTCGTCGTCTTGCCGCCCAGTCCATTGCTGGAGAATAGACCTTGATATGCAACAAAGAAGAATGTCTTGTCTTTTACGATTGGGCCGCCGAATGCCGCGCCAAACACGTTCTGCTTTAGAGTAGGCCGCGGTTGATTCGCGGCTTTAATGAAGAAATCATTCGCGTTGAAGATGTTATTGCGAACGAATTCCCAAACGCTTCCATGAAATTTGTTGGTACCGCTCTTGCTAACCAGATCGACATTCGCGCCCGATCCGTGTCCATATGAAGCATCATAGTTGGCCGTCTGTACCTTGAACTCCTGGATTGCGTCCGGCGTCGGGATTGGCGTGCCCACCACGTTCCCATTGTTCGCAGCCGAGGTGCTGGACATATTGTTGGCATCCACGCCGTTGAACTGCATATTGTTCGCGGTCGTCCTGGCACCGTTGGAAGCTACATTTTGCGTGCCGCGTCCCAGTTCTGCGGGATTGGGCAGTGTCACCGCTACTCCGGGCGATAGCCCAAGAATCTGGGTGTAATTCCTGTTGGACAGCGGCAACGCCTGGATCGCGGTTTGGTCCACGGCCCGCCCCAGCGTGGAGCTCTCGATCTGCGCCATGTCCGCATCAGCCTCTACCTGCACGCTCGCCTCCGCACCAGCTACCTTGAGCGTGATGTTCAGCGAACTCGTCTCACCCACTGTCACTTGAATATCGCGAGAAGTATTCGCCGCGAAGCCGGGCGCATCTACCGTCACCGTGTACGATCCGGGCCGGAGCAGTGGAATACGGAAGACCCCGTCCGCCGTCGTCGTCACCGTACGCGAGACATGAGTCGCGTCACTCACCACCTGCACACCGGCATGGGCCACAACGCGGCTCGATGGGTCGGAAACCACACCTGAAATTGCACCGGTCCCGGGCGTCTGTGCGGAAGTTACCGCGCAAAGGATGGTTGCAGCCAAGCCAGCAAATTTCAGTCGGGCGAGCGTTCTCATTCAGTACATCTCCAATGTCATTCTCAAAAGTTTGGTGTCACGTTTGAGTTTGAGTATGAAGAAACCAGCGCTCGGAACTTGTTTCAGAATTGTCATTGCTTTGTAGCGATTTGTGCAGCAAAGCCGCCCTCAAAGGCCACAAAATTCGCGGCTGGATAGCACCTGCAGGCACGCAACAAACGGGTGACAAATCGCTGACGAACCCATGACACCCATCATCAAGCCGTTCATTAGCTTCAGAAGTAAGAAATGGTTTGCTTATGACGCACACATTCCTTTCCGAGGAGGACCTCCATGCCGCCCCTATTTTGCGGCGTGGAGGTGCGTGCCCGGGACGCGCGCGCTGGCTGAGAGTTGGATTCTCTCTGGCCACGATGCTTATCGCCTTCGCAAGCGCCAGCTCGCAGTCGTATCAAAACCCCACCCCACAGCCACAACAGAACCAAACCCCATCGGCCTATGATCTGGGGCGCGACAGCTCTACGTCTACGCAAGACCGCGAAACGCCTTCGCAGGATCGCGACAACTCCACACTTCCACCCTCATTCGACTCCACTCGGCTTTCGCCTTATAGCAACGTCGATAGACCCGGGGCTCTCACCACTCCGCAGATACTCAACGTCCTCCAGCAGAATCCTGAAGCCATTGTTGAGTTGAAGTCGATGCTCGCCACTGAAGTGCAGCAGCAGGGATCGCAAATCCAGGCCGACGACATCACCGATGAGATGCTTTACGACCAGATCTCCTCGAGTGCCAATCTGCGTGAGCACATTACTAACTTTCTGCTGGCACGGGGCTACGTTTCACGCGATGATCTACAGCAGCTTTCCCCCGCTGACCACTTCAACAGCCCCACATCTGCAATAGCTCCTACCATCTCGGATCAAGCTGCTTCCCGGGAGTTCGCGAGAAATCTCTCCGGTCTTGATGACTCAGAAATCGGAGCGTTGTCAGCCGGAACGCGGCCTGTCCCGTTGAATACTCGACCGGCAACTCCCTCCCCTACCGAAGAGGCTGCGTCAGCTACAAGCAGCCGGATGGCTAGAGAGAAGCAGAACGAGCAGGATACTCACGCCTCAACCGACGAACCGAAGGTGCTGCGCCAGCCCGCTCCTTACAATCTGCAGTCAATGCGTGACCTCTACACGCAGCTCCCCGAAGACAATCGTCCGCTCAAGCGCTTTGGTTCAGAACTTTTCACTCGCGACGCTTCCACAACCGCGCGCAGCCGGGACAACACGGCAATGGCTCGCGGTGAATCCGGCCGCGATACGCCGCTAGATGTTCCGCTTGGTCCCGACTACATAGTCGGCCCCGGCGACACCCTCACCATCACTCTTTGGGGCGGCCTAACACAAACCTTTACACGCGTCGTCGATCGCGATGGCCGCATTCTTCTTCCGGAAGCCGGTTCCCTTAGCGTCGCCGGTTTGGCCCTCAGTCGTGTGCAGGCCCTTGTGGAAGGCGCACTGCAACCTCAGTTCCGCAATGCACAAATCGCCGTCACTGTCTCGCAGCTTCGCTCCGTGCGCGTGTACGTGGTGGGAGATGTCCTGCGCCCGGGCGGCTTTGACATCAGCGCACTCGCCACGCCGCTCAGCGCTCTCTACGCTGCCGGAGGCCCGACCGCTGCAGGCTCCCTGCGCATTCTTCGTCATTACCGCGGCCAGACTCTCGTAGAAGAAATCGACCTGTACGACTTCCTCCTTCACGGCCTGCGCGGAAAAAGCGCAGCCTTCGAAAGCGGAGATACGTTACTGGTGCCACCGGTTGGTCCGCAGGTTGCCATCTCCGGCGCAGTCAAGCGGCCTGCGATTTACGAACTCAAGCCGGGAGAGACTTCGCTGGCCTCCATCGTAGATAACGCCGGCGGTTTTACCGCGGCGGCTTCACCCGACCACATCGCGGTAGAGCGTATTGCCACCAATCACGAACGCGAAACCATAAGCATTGATCTCTCCGCCGCGCACGACCCGGCAGCTATCCACGCGCTGCTCACGAGCTTCGCTACGCAGGATGGCGATCGCATCCGTGTCGCCTCCATTCTTCCGCACAGCGAGCGCGTGATCTATCTCGAAGGTCACTTCGCACGCCCTGGACGCCAACCCTTCCACGATGGCCTGCGCCTCAGCGATGTGCTGCACAACGACCAGGACATGCTGCCTGAGCCCGCAGCTCACGGCGAAATCGTTCGACTCGTCGCACCTGATCTGCATGCGGAAACTATCGCCTTCGATATCCCCGACGTCCTCGTCGGCAACACGAATGTCGATCTGCGACCCTTTGACACTATCCGCATATTTGGCCGCTACCAGGTCGATGCACCTCGCGTCACCATTCATGGCGAAGTGCAGCGCCCGGGATCTTATCCCCTCTCCAAAGGCATGACAGCTGCACAGCTCGTGCGTATGGCGGGCGGCTTCAAGAGCGATGCTCTGGTCGACAACGCCGACCTCACCAGCTACACCATCAACAACGGCAACAAGGCCGTCGGCAACCTTACCGCGATCCATATTGGAGCCGCCGTTGCCGGAACCGAGCCTGGCGCCGATATTGAGCTCAAACGTGGCGACATTCTAACCATCCATCAGATAACCGGCTGGAATGACATCGGTGAGTCCGTCACAATTCAGGGACAAGTAGCCTATCCGGGCAGCTACGGCTTCCGCGAAGGTGAACGTCTCAGCTCAGTGCTGCGTCGCGCCGGCGGCTTCCGTGAAACCGCATACCCAGCGGGCGCCGTGCTGGTGCGCGAGTCCGTACGCGATCTCGAACAGAAGAGCCGCGAAGAACTGATTCACCAGATTGAAACCAGCTCTGCAGCTGCGCGTCTGGCTCCGAATCTTGGCGGCGATGCAACAGCCAACCTGCAGCTCATCCAGGCGCAGCAAGACCAGGTACTCACACGTTTGAAGAACGAGCCTCCCAGCGGTCGTCTCGTCATCCACATCTCCGCCGACATTGACAGCTGGGCCAACACCGACGCCGACATTGAGCTCCGTCGCAATGACGTCCTCACCATTCCAAAGCGTCCCAGCTTCGTCCTCGTCACCGGCCAGGTTTACAACGCAACAGCCATCACTTTTTCTCCCGGCAAGACCGCTGCCTGGTATTTGAGCAATGCCGGTGGGACGAACACGACCGCCAATCGCAAGGAGGTTTTCATCATTCGCGCCAACGGTTCGGTCATTGGCCGCAAATCCGGCGGCATGTTCGAAGGCGGAGTTCTTTCCACCAAACTCAATCCCGGCGATGTAGTCGTCGTGCCGCAAAAGATCATGGGCGGCTCACTCTTCTGGAAGAACCTGCTCACCGCTGCGCAACTCGCTTCCTCCATCGCCATCACCGCTGCGGTTGCAAGCCTCTAGGTATTTATGTCGACGCCCACGCTTTCCAGTCCGTCGCCGAGCCAACCCGCAGCAACGGCTGCGCGTTCGGTGAACTGGGTCGTAAATGCGTCTGTTCTTTGGTCTCGCCGCCGTACTCTTTTCTACACGACACTGTTTGCATTCCTCGCTGGTATTGCCATTGCCTTCGCTATTCCCAAGCGTTATCAGTCCTCCGCGCGCATCATGCCACCCGATCAACAAGGCTCCAGCGCAATGCTGCTCGCAGCGCTCACCTCCCGCTCCAGCGGCCTCGGCGGCCTTGGGTCGCTTGCCGGAGGCCTGCTCGGCGGCCACACCACCACGGCCCTCTTCGTCGATCTTCTGCACAGCGGCACGATCAGCGGACACCTCATCGACCGCTTCCATCTGCAACGCGTCTATCACAAGCGCTACGTCACCGATACTGCGAAGCATCTCGCAAAATGCACCGAAGTCACCGACGACAAGAAGAGCGGCGTCATCACCATTACCGTTGAAGACAACGATCCCGTCCGTGCCAGAGACCTCGCACAGGGTTATCTTGATGAACTAAATAATCTGGTCACGCAAACCAGCACGTCTTCCGCCCACCAGGAACGAGTCTTCATCGAGAAGCGTTTGCATTCTGTCGAAGCCGATCTCGAACATGCGCAGCTCGAACTCAGCGAGTTCTCCAGCACCCACAGCACCATCGACATTAAGGAACAGACTCGCGGCAGTGTCGACGCTGCCGCCAAAGTTCAAGGGCAGCTACTCGCCGAGCAAGCCGAACTCGACTCCATGCGCCAGATCTACGGCGACTCCAATGTTCGAGTCCGCGAAATCGAAGCTGCCATCGCCGCCTTGCGCCACGACCTTGATCGAATGAATGGCTCTTCAGCGCCGCTTTCCCCTGCGACCGGCGATTCCCAGTCCACAATGAGCCAGGAGGACCTTTCTCCTCCGCTGCGCCAGCTGCCTCGGCTCGCAGTACCATTCGCCGATCTCTACCGCAACGTCCGCGTGCAGGAAACCGTCTTCGAACTCCTCACACAGCAATACGAAATGGCGCGCATTGAAGAGGCCAAAGACGTCCCCGTCGTCAGTGTGATTGACGCTCCCGGCATTCCCGAAAAGAGATCTTTTCCTCCGCGCCTCCTGGTCGCTCTTGGTTTTGCTGCTTTTGGCTTTACAGCCACCGCCGCATGGCTTTTGCTGAACAGCCGCTGGAGCGCGGTCAGACTCGAAGATCCACGCAAGCAATTCGTACAAGAAGTCGCAGCAAACGTGCGCTATGGAATTCGTGGGCTCCTTCACATGGACGGGAGGCCGCGATGAAAGATCAATTCGCAAACGCTGCCTACGGGGTCCTCGATTACGCCGCCTATCCCATGGGCATGCTGCTGGTAGCACCCGTTGTACTGCACCATCTTGGGCCGGCGCAGTATGGGCTATGGGCAATCGCAACCGCCGCCATTAGTACGGGAGGCATCATCGCTTCCGGCTTCGGCGATGCCAATATCCAGCACGTTGCCCGGCTTCGCGGCTCAACAAACAAGCACGCTATCGAATCGGTTGTACGCAGCATGATGGGCATCAACCTTGTACTTGGCGTGGCTCTTGCTTGTGCAGGCTTGGCCCTCTCGCCCGTTATTGCCCGTCACGTCACAGCGTCTGACATTCACCTGCAATGGTCTTGCCTTCTCTCCTTGCGAATCGCCAGCATTCTTATGCTGGTTCGTGCGCTCGAAAGCGTAAGCATCAGCACGCTTCGCGCTTTCGAGCGATATGGTGCCGCAGTTCGTATCAGTATTGCGATACGACTGCTCACGCTGGCCCTTGCAGCGCTACTAGCTTTCAAGGGTCATGGAACCGTAAGCATTATGGCTGTCACGTTGCTTCTCATGTCACTTGGCACCTGTGCACAATTTTTCCGGCTTCATCAATTTCTGGGAGCCGCCTCTCTCTGGCCGGCGTTCAACCGGGAAGCAACACGAGCGCTTTTCGGATTCGGGATCTACAGCTGGATGCAGGCTATCGCCGGTGTCCTCTTCAGCCAGATTGATCGCCTCCTTCTCGGTGTGTCTCTCGGCGCAGTCGCAGTCACCTCATACGCGCTGTGCGTTCAGTTGGCGCAGCCGCTCTTC
>Ga0206871_10332_pt1 | contig 10144 bp, 13 predicted proteins | sample Alteio_BWOrgCont_33_FD_152627 | JGI IMG/M metagenome (GOLD analysis project Ga0206871, IMG submission 152627) | Enriched cells from forest soil in Barre Woods Harvard Forest LTER site, Petersham, Massachusetts, United States -... | ecosystem: Environmental > Terrestrial > Soil > Temperate forest >...
CCAAAGGCATCCATTGAGTGAGCCGTATCGTGAAGAGACAAGTTGGCGAACTCCTGACGCGCCAGAGGAAAGTGCTATGGGTTTACGCCGGGATCAGCGCGCTGATTTTCCTCCTAATGATCGACGTGAGCACCACGTCGTCGCTTGCGCAGTCCAGCCCGTTACCGAAGTGGGACGAAGTTTCGATTAAGCCATGCGATGCTGACAACGCATCGGCTGCCTCTGGCCGTGGCCGTGGCTCAACCCCTCCGGCGAGCTTTTCTCCTCTGAGAATGACTCTGAATTGCCAGTCCCCAGTTCAATACATTCAATACGCCTATCTTCTCTTTCCGAACGGGCAGAATCCGCCGAGTCGGCTGTTCTCCTTGTCCACATCAATCGAAGGTGCGCCTGACTGGACGAGGAACCAGCGTTATAGAATCGAGGCAATCACTGATGTTCACGCGATGCCGCAAATGATGGAAGGGCCCATGCTGCAAGCCCTACTCGAAGATCGTTTCAAGCTCAAGCTCCATCGCGAGGTTCGGGACGTGCCGGTCTATGACTTAGTCGTTGCCAAAGGCGGTCCAAAGTTGACGCCGTTCGTGGAGGGTAGTTGCACTCCGTTCTCGATGGACAACACCGGGAGCGCAGTTTCTTCGCAGCCCCAGACACCAGAAGGCCAGAAAAAGTATTGCAGACGTGGAATGGGTGGACACGGAGGGAACTATACGATCCTCGACGACGCAACCACGCTGGATCTGCTGTGTAAGGACTTTTTAAATTCTGTCGGGGATGATCACAGGCGAGTCATCAATAAAACGGGCCTTGCAGGAACGTACTCAATACATTTGGAATATTCCGCGAGCCAGGGGGATCGCGACGAGATGCTCGCACGCGGGCTGATGCCTTCGGACCCAACAGCTCCGGAAATTTTCACGGCGATTCAAGAGCAACTCGGCTTAAAGCTCGTGCCGGATAAGGGCCCGGGCGACTTCCTCGTCATCGACCACATCGAAGAGCCGACGCTGAATTGACTGCTTGGCTATAACGTCCGAGAACTCCGCGAATCGTCGCATCCCATCCATAGGAGATTTTGCGGGAATCGTTGCCAAGTCCTTCGCCGGAGAGAACAACATCTTATATTGTGTTCCAATACGTACCATGGCATCCTCGGGTTGCAAGTGAGATTGCGGTGAGAGGAGCTGTTTATTGCGAACGCTTCGAGCATGGCTGTCGCGCCTTGGGGATCTATTCAACAGGCAGCGCCGCGACCGCGAATTTGCTGAAGAACTCGAAAGCCATCTCCGCTTTCACACCGAGGACAATCTGCGTGCAGGCATGACGCCCGACGAAGCGCGGCGGCAAGCCCTCATCAGGCTCGGTGGCGTGGATCAAGCTAAAGAAAACTACCGCGAAGGGCAGGGCGTTCTCTGGCTTGAAACATTCGCTCAAGACGTGCGATTTGGCATGCGTATGCTATGGAGGAACTCCGGCCTTACCTCCATTGCGGTTCTCATCCTGGCTCTGGGTATCGGTGCCAATGTCGCGATCTTCAGCTTTGTAAACACACTCCTTTTGCGACCGATTTCAGCAAAAAACTCAACCGGCATGGTGCGCATCAAAGATAACCTCAGCTACCCCGAGTACGAATACTTACGAGAACACAGCCAGACATTACGAGAAGTAACAGCCCATTATTCGAGTGCGCCGTTCTACGTATCCCTGAATGGCGAATCGAGCGAGGTACAAGGCGCGGTAGTTTCGAGCGGTTACTTTCAATTGCTTGGGCTGCGGCCGCTGATGGGGCGTTTCTTTCGCCCAGAAGAAGACTCCGTACCGGATAGCGCGGCCGTCGCGGTTGTGAGTGACGCGTTCTGGCGCGCCAGTTTTGACAGTGATCCGAATATTGTAGGCAAAAGTCTCGCAATTAATGGGCGGACGTTCACGGTCATCGGCGTGATGCCCTCGGACTTCCGAGGTGTCGTGGTCGGTGGCACTCCAACGAAATCTGGATTCCGGCGACGATGGTCCGCGTCGGCTACCGCTGGTGCGACGGATTTAGGTCTGATTGTGCTCCGTTCGAAGTGATGGGCAGGCTCGCGCCTGGAGCCTCTGTATCGAGAGCACAAGCGGAAGTCGCGACTCTGCTGGGCCAATTCCGAAGCACAATCCCCGATCTCGACAATCATCCCGTCTTCACCGTAACGACCGAATCCGAACTCTATGTCGGCCGCAAATATTTGATCATCCTGCTGCAGCTGCTTTCGGCGACAGCTGCGCTTTTGCTGTTTGTGGTTTGCGCGAACGTCGGCGGTCTGATGACGGCTCGCGGCATGACACGCTCTTCTGAAATATCGATGCGTTTGGCGTTGGGAGCGGGGCGCGAGCGAATTGTGCGACAGTTGTTTACAGAGAGCATGATGCTGGCATGCGTCGGCGGTGCATTGGGTGTGCTGGTTTCTCGTTGGTTTGTGAGCCTTTTAATAAATTTCGATAACAATGTGGACGCTGAGGGCTATAGGCATTTCCTGGAAGTTTCGCTGGATCGCAATGTACTTATCTATTCCATTGGTATAACACTCTTAGCCGGTATTCTCTTCGGACTGCTCCCAGCGTGGAGCGCAAGTCGCCTCGATATAAATGAGTCACTGAAAGGCGGGACCATTCAAAGGCGAAGCCGGACCCGACTGGTGCTCGTTGCTCTACAGATTGCTCTTTCTCTTTCCTTAATGGTCGCAGCAGGCTTGCTCGCACGTAGCGCGGTCCAGATTGAGACAGGGAATAACATGGATGTTCACAACGTTATCGGTCTGCGATTGCGCCCTCAGATGTTGAAGTACACGCCGGCAAAAGCGCAGGCGTTCCAGCGCGAAGTGGTGCGACGGCTTCGAGAAGTTCCGGGCGTGCAGTCTGTAAGCCTTGCGAAAGGGATAGGACTTATATGGACTGGTTATTCAGACGCGAGGCTCGCGCTTCCCGGAAAGGTCTATCCGAGGCCTGAGAGCGAGCCGGTTATCGGCGAAAAGGAAGTTGGGTCGAGCTACTTCGCGACCCTGAAAATTCCATTTATTGGTGGCCGCGATTGTGACGCAGATGACAACCAATCCTCGCCGCTCGTCGCGATTGTCAACGAGACGCTTGCAAATCAAATCTCGCCTGGTGAAGCGCCGCTTGAACGCGCGATCGTTCTCAACGGTGCTTCGTATCAAATAGTCGGTGAGGTGAAAGATGCACAGCTACGTAGTGCTCTAGAATCCCCGCTACCGGTCGCTTATTTGTCCTACTGGCAAAATGAGACTGAAGTTGATGCTCGGATGTGTATCCGCGTCGCGGGTGACCAAGCGGCGATGTTGTCCGTGATTCGCAAAACAATTGCCAGTATTGACTCTAACGTTCCAATCACGGAAACAATGCCCCTCATCGACCAAGTGCGGGGTGAATACGTCGATGCGCGCCTCGCAGGAGCAGTGCTCGGTGTGGCGGCGGGGCTTGCGTTGCTTCTGTGCGCTGTAGGCCTCTATGGAGTTATCGCGTATGACGTACGACAAAGAACGCGCGAACTCGGCATCCGAATTGCGCTTGGCGCGAGTTCTTCGAGTGTAATCACACTGTTTCTGAAGCGGGCCCTCGGTATTGTCTTGATTGGTGGAGCAGCAGGCCTCCTGGCTGCCCTTGCCACCACACAACTGATTGCCGCCTTTTTGCTCGGCGTTAGTCGCTTTGACCGGGCCACGTTCTGTATCGCGACTGCTGTCGTCTTCGCGGCAACTTTGCTGGCGAGCTTCTTCCCGACCCGCAGAGCGATACGCGTCGATCCCATGGTGGCGTTGCGGCACGAATAAAATTTGCTTCATACGTATCGTTTGTGGGGCAACGAAATTGGATTCATCCGCTAGTTTTCCGGGTCAATGCCCGATTAACGTTTACCGGAAAAGCGGGCATCGGAACGCCGGAGTCTCGTTTTTTCGAATCATCCGTTTTCCAGATGGAGGTATTTCGGTTCAACCCAAATTGTCTCCTCCCAGGTTTCTTTACCTAAAATGTGGCCGACATCTAGTTTGGCTAGTGGATACGGGAGGCCTTCAACCGTCTCCATTTCAGCAACCATAAACGATTGCCCTAAGCACTTCTCAAAAAGAGTAAGGGATTGCAGGTCATCGTCATTGCGCAAGTTGAGCGGAACTCCGATAAGTTTTACCCTGTCACCAGCTTTCATGCAGCAGCATACTCCTCATCGCTATTTTATAGCTGCTCAGCCTGAATTAAAAAAGGCGGGACTCGGCGAGACAGGCCAACTCCTTCCATGAGAAGGCCGATCCTTGAGCGGCGGCCACGACGCGAGCGTTAACGTGGATGCCTTGCGCGTTCGGCTGCGTAAGATCAGCGATGCTCTAGTCGGGATTCCGACCAACCACTAGACCTCTAAAACATATTCAAGGGCTGTCACTTCTCCGCAGCCGGACACGGTTCCTGTCTCGCCGCGGCTTAGCGTCGCTCCTTCCCACGATTCAATTTGTATCGCGCCCGCGTCCGCCGCCGGGCGGCCACGTCCTAACGGCTTTACCGGACGCGCGCAGAACTCCCCGCCTCCGTTCACTCTTACCGACAAGGCGCATCCGGTAAAGCGCTAACGTTGCTCGGGGCTTGAGTTGTCGTAAACTACCCGCCGTGTTGATCACGTATCAGTTGACGGCAGACGATATCGTTGCAGGGCAAGTGCGGTTTCGCGAGGGGAATTCCGGCACAAGCAAGTTTCTTTATCGTGCGCGTCCGATTGGCTTATCGCTGTTCCTTGGAGCAGCTGGAATCGTGCAGATCGCCGTGTCTCCCAGCTATCGCGCCTCGGGTATCGTTTGTTTGTGCGCCGTCGCGTTCCTGTGGATAGGGCAGTTTGTCACTCGGACAAACTATGGGCGCCGCTACATCAAGAAGAACCCGTCAGCGGCCAGGGAATACAAGGCGGAATTTACCGAAGAAGGCGTGGAACTGTGGGGCCCCGAATTGCATGTCAAATCGGGCTGGTCGAACTTCCAGCGCTGGCAGGAGTCTGAGAATCACTTCTTGCTCTATCCAAATTCTCAAACGTTTCATCTTTTTCCGAAGCGCTCGTTCGAGCCGAAGGACGTCGATCTATTCCGCATGCTCTTGGGCCGGAAAGTCGTCGCCTCGTCTTAGATCGCAGCCATCGTAAACCGGCCAAAGACGTCTGGTGGCCTAGATTCCACATGGACGGTTACGGCGTTATACAGGACTGGAACTGAAGCGGAAGCTTGGGGTGCTTCGTTCCAACAAATATCACTGGTAAGTGCCGATGGGACGGTCCATTCTGTTTACAACAATGCCCCAACATACGGGATAAGTTTTTCTTGGACGAGCGGGGCCACCGGCCTCAGCTCGGGTACGAATACTTTTCATAACCGGTTTACATCGCCATTGCTTACCGCGAATTATTACCATAGCGATTATTGGGGGTCGTCTCGGTTGATGACGGACGGATCGGGGTGGCCGATTTGGCAAGGCACATTCTTGCCCTTCGGCGAGGAGTGGAATCCGCATTTACTCTCAACGACCGCAAATTCATCGGCAAAGAACGGGACGCTGAAAGCGGCTTGGATAATTTCGATGCCCGTTATTACGTTTCTTCTCTGGGCCGATGGTTGACTCCCGATTGGTCTAACACACCGGAGCCGGTGCCTTACGCGAACCTTAGTAATCCTCAAACGCTCAACCTTTACGCGATGGTGCAGGACAATCCCGAATCATTTGCCGATCTCACTGGTCATGGAGATCCAACCTCAACAGGTGGCCAAGATGGAAGCAAATGCCGCCTAAATGGGGGAAACGACTGCGGAGAATTGATCGATAGCTATCTGTTTTTCATAGGCACCACGAACAGCCCGCAGCCGCCATCAGCAGCTTGCCAGCTGTCATTGGCTCCAACGCTCAAAGCACGGCTTATGAAGAGGCATTGGAAAAACTTTCCACAGCCGTCGATGGTTTAATACAAACCCTGCCCACAAAGACAGATGTTTTTGAGTTGCTCGTGAATGTATCTACCAAGGCCGCGCGGATGGCCGTCGAAGGAATACCGAGTGCAGTCGGAACTGTGGCACCTGCCGGGGCACTGGTTCTGCTCACTCCAATAGCCACTGCCGGGAAAGGCTCCGAGCTTTCACCAGGCCAGCTGAGCATCCAACAATCGTCAAGACGCCCAAGCGCCGATGTGCGTGCCAAAGCAGATCAAGCTGCCACAGGCGAGGACGGAAAGTTGCGTTGTGCTTATTGTGGCAAGGAATTAACAAAGAACCGGGCAAAGCAAACTCGCGAGAGTATGATCACGTAGATCCTTGGTCTAAGAGCAGGGACTCGTCGGAAGCGAACATTAAGGCCGCCTGTCTAACGTGTAACCGTCAGAAAGGGACACGAACGCCCGAAGAATGGAAAGGACAGCAATGACGTTTCCAATAGACGGCCACTACAAAGCGTACGTTTGCAATCACGTTTTCGACAAGAGTAAGCCGATCTTGCTAGTGAGTCGACCGGAAGGCGACTGGTGCTTCCTCTGCGGCGGCGAGCATGAGAATGATGCTTCAGCCTATAAAGTTGTGGGGCTGGATCACGTATTTAATTCAGACGTTTCCCTTCAAGAATTGGCCGACCTCCCCGCTAATTGGGATGCAGAAAGGAAGGGTGCCGAGCATGCGTGGGAGCGCACCCCGTACCATGCCAACAAATACTGAACAGTGTTGGCCCCCCTGGGCTCGGCTTCGCGACCGCTCGGCGCGCTAGCGGTTTCTCGTATTGCCGATTCGCACGAGCAACCATGACGCTAGCACGGAATGACGGGGAGCGCTATCTCGCATGCCTACGCAACGTGCCTGATCCTGGGCCGCTCGACCCAGTGGACTGGCCAGACGGACACGATGGAGGAGGACCTCTAGGTGCACCCACGCCAACTAGACAAAACAATTGACGATCTGATTCTGAGCAATCAGCATGAGAAGGCGAAGCGGATTTTGATTGATGAGTACGAGAAAGCAAAGAAGTCTGGTGACAAAGATTCGATCGACGCCGTTTTGGGCCATTTGGTTTTTCTGTGCGCGGCGAACGATCCGCCCCGCTTGAACGAGGGGCGCGACTTCTGCAGCCTCCGGGAAGCCAACAAGGCGACCGCCTACAATGCCTTGCAGACCGCACTATTCGAGTATTATAGTGCCGGAAATTATACAAATGCCCTGCGGAAGCTGCGAGAGGCAAGAGAGAAAGGCGAGCGAGAAGGAGACTCCCGAACGGCATACGCGGCCCTCGGACACCTGGGACGTGCTTATTTGGAATCAGGTCAGCTTGGGGAGGCTGCCGTGGCCATCAGGGCAATCGAACAGGCACTCTCCGATCAAAAGGCATTTGTTGTGGGTGACGAAACTGCCTTCTTAGAAGCCGCCCGCGACAAGGGACTTGAGCCGGAAGCGGTGAGGCGAATAGCGGCGGCACTCTCACCTGTGTGTCATGACCCGAAGTTTAAGCGTCGTCTCGAACATCTGGCGTCGTCACAGTGAATCCCCGTACGCTCGATTCCGTTGGTAGTAGCGTGACTGGTCCCACAAACAGCGTCGCTACCATTGACGGAGCCAGCTACACGTTGGATTCTGTTGGGAACCGGACAGTAAAAACGGATGATTATGCGAGTGTCACGTCAAATTACACGTACGACGCGCTTTACGAGCTGACACAAGTGACCCAGGGAACCTCAACCACGGAGAGCTATTCGTACGATGCGGTCGGCAACCGCACGGCGTCGCTGGGAGTGTCGTCGTACACGACGAATTCGTCGAACGAAATGACGGCGAACTCCAACGCCAGCTACACCTACGACGACAACGGGAACACGACGAGCAAAACGGACTCGGCAGGTACGACTGATTACTCGTGGGACTACGAGAATCGTTTAGCGGCCGTTACGCTGCCTGGAAGTTCAGGGACAGTTACCTTCAAATACGATCCCTTCGGACGAAGAATCGAGAAAGTCTCACCAACCACGACCAGCATCTTCGTTTACGACGGCGACAATATGGTCGAGACCACGAATTCTTCGGGTGGCGAAGTTGCCAGCTATACGCAAACGCAGAACATTGACGAGCCCCTTGCGATGCTGCGCGGCACAATAACGAGCTACTATCAGCAGGACGGCTTGGGATCAGTCACATTGCTGAGCAATTCCAGTGGTTCGCTGGCTGAGACCTACACTTACGATTCGTTTGGGAATCAGACGGCATCGTCAGGATCGACCACGAACTTCTTCCGCTATACCGGACGTGAGTTCGATACGGAAACCGGTTTGTATTTTGATCGCGCTAGGTACTACGATCCTTCATCCGGGAAATTTGAGACAGAAGACCCGATTGGATTCGACGCAGGAAATAATTTCTACGCTTATGTCCAAAATGGACCAACGAATGTAGCAGATCCTTTCGGCTTGCAACCGCCCGGCGCATGGAACTCCCTACTTAATTGGGGCAAAGGCGTTGCTGACGCTGGCGGAATGACGCTTGGATGGGCGACCGGACTAGGCCCGTTAACTTACGACTTTGGCCCAGGTTCCGTTGAAGTAAACAATATGATACATGCGCCGGGAACTAACGCCGCTCGCCAATTCTTTTATTGCAAGAATGCGTCTGGTGGTCCGCTCTAGGGAGTGAGTGACTACGCCGCAGATTTCGGCCTAAAGGGTTTGTGGAATGCCGGGCTCAATCCTACCCAGCAGTTCGTCGGTAGCTACCGAGTCGATATTTCGGTTAATGGAGATGGGACAGCAACATTTACACTGACTAACGTGACGAGCATGACCTCGCTTCTCTATGGGTACGGCCCGTCGTGGAATCGATTCGCACACTTCCCGACCCCGGGGGGAAACGTAACGGAAACTTTCCACTGGACTGAACCCATATCAACAAAGTCCAGTTGCGGGTGCAGTCAATGAACGATCGTCGGCATACGTTGCTCTATTCAGTCTTAAGCGTGTTTCTCGCATTTGCTGGCTGCTCGCGAAACATTACACAGGACGAGGTCATTGGAATTTACATTGCGAATCATCACAAGGGCCTCGATGAGATCGAGCTTCAAAGGACTGGGCTTTATACCTACACCTGCAAGCTCAATGACGGAAAAGCACTGAAGAATAGTGGTAGTTGGTCTCTCCACTACGAGAACGAGGAGGCTCGCATCACGTTTAACAATTTTGTCTTCTGCCTCTCTCAATATGGTTCGAAACCGGCCTATTGGGACGTGCCGGTCGAGAAGTCGTGGACAGGAAAACTGCGGCTGCCCCTAGATCGTGACTTAAACTACTACTTTGTGAGACAAAAGCCCTGATCCTCTTTTACCGATCCGTTATCTTCAAATACGATCCCTTCGGAAGAAGAATCGAGAAAATCTCGCCCACCACGACCGGCATTTTCGCCTACGATGGGGACAATCTGGTTGAGACTACGAACGGTTCCGGTAGCGAAGTTGCGAGCTACACCCAAACTCAAAACATTGATGAACCGCTGGCCATGCTACGCGGTACGACGAAGAGCTTTTATGAAGCCGACGGTCTTGGCTCGATCACGTCTTTGAGCAACAGTGCAGGCGTTCTGGCCCAGACCTATACGTATGATTCGTTCGGAAATGAGACAGCATCCTCCGGCTCGCTCACGAACTTCTTCCGCTATACGGGCCGCGAATTCGACACGGAAACCAATCTCTATTATGACAGGGCACGCTACCTAGATCCGTCGACGGGCAGGTTCCTTAGCGAAGATCCGCTGCGTTTTGCTGCTGGTCCAAACTTCTATCCTTATGTACGGAATGAACCTACCGTTGTGCTCCGCAAAAAATCTTCGGGATGATGTTGGGGTTCCATTCGTGCGGCCCAGAGGCTAGTTAATCCGTCAATCCTCGGGTCCACGGTGCGCTGTGGCATCCTCGTCTATCCAGCTTTCTTCCGTGTATGTCATGCCGCGCCTGCCGGGCACTTTGCGTTCCGGTCCGGGGCGATAGAGTCGGCAAGCGAGAGGGCCATAGCAGAATGTCTCGGTGCGATAGCGACGGTGAGAGGGATTCCAGTGGTCGATGATCATCTCTGCTCGCACAGTGAGACGCTACATCCCCGATGAACGAGGGC
>Ga0206871_10143_pt2 | contig 10143 bp, 7 predicted proteins | sample Alteio_BWOrgCont_33_FD_152627 | JGI IMG/M metagenome (GOLD analysis project Ga0206871, IMG submission 152627) | Enriched cells from forest soil in Barre Woods Harvard Forest LTER site, Petersham, Massachusetts, United States -... | ecosystem: Environmental > Terrestrial > Soil > Temperate forest >...
CGCGGCGGAGAGACGCTTCGTACGGAAGCGGGAAGATCGTTTTCCAAACATTCGGGGGGACGTCGGGAATTTTTCGCGAATCGAAATTCGGAACGATCAGGCGGCCGTAGGACATGCCGGTGGCAAAGTGTCCTTGATCGAACGCGCACTGAGCGGCTTCGAATAGCAGACGCGGCGAGCCGGTGGCAAAAAAGCCGGCTTTCAACTCCAGCTCGGCAGAAGCGTCGAATGCGATGATGCGGAGCGCCTGCGCGCGAACCCAGCGGTCCTTGGCTGCGTCGGGAACGGGCTCGTCGATAGAACGCAGCGCGGGGGCGGCCGGAATTGCGGCCAGAAAGTCCGGGGTGTCCTGATCGCCGGCGCCAAGTTTTTCGAGGCGAGCCGCGGCGGCGTGGCCGAAATAGGTCTGGGGCCAACGATTGACCGCGAAGGTGAAATACGCGCGCGCGTGGCCGGGATTTCCGCTGCGCTCGGCGTTGCGGCCGAGCCAGTAGAGCGCGTCAGGAGCATCGGCGGACGTCGGATATTTGCGCAGAAATGCGGTGAGGCGATCGTCAGCGTAGGGCTGGCGATCGAGATAGGCGATCCACGCGGTACGCCATTCGCAGAAGAACGTGTATTTCCCCGACGGAAAATTGTCGACGACGCGCTGGTAGTATTTGATCGCTTCGTGGCGGTTGAGCTGGACCCAATAATAATTCCCAACCATCATCAGCGACTCTTCCGACCATTTGCTCTGCGGGTATTTCTGCACGACGGCTTCAGTGCCGGCGAGCATGTCGGACTCTCTGTTCGCTGAGCGCGCGATCTGCGCGACAACGTACATGCGTTCCGCATCGACTTCGGGGTCGGTGATATTCAGAGAAGAAACAAGCGACGGCGAGCCCTTTAGCTGGACGCGCGTCTGTGCGGCGCGCAGCAGCGCATGCTGTTTGTGCGCGCTCGATGGATCCTTGATCCCTGCCGCGAGCTTTGTGAACTCCGTTTGCGCGTCGCGATACTTTTTCTGGTTGAACAGAATCTGCGCGCGGCCTTCCTGCAAATCCCAACTCGGCGCGGGATACTCGCTGCCCATCGCAGATTTCACTTGCTGGAGGCCGCCGGCCGCGGTCTTACCTTCATCGGAAAGCGGATTCTTGTAGTAAAGGAACTGGTAGTCCTTCGCGGCGCGGCCAAACTGTCGCGCCTGCTTGTACGCTTGCGCGCGCAGCAGGAGCAACGCGGGTTTCGCGGTCGTGCCCGTGTAGGCTTCCAGCGCGTCGATCGCGGCTTGCGGCTTGCCGGCTTCCATCGCCGACGGCGCATAGGCTTCGAGGAATTGTTCCTTGATTCCGGTGCTGGGATATTGGGTCTGAATCGTCTGCAACTCGGCGAACGCCGGCGCGTTTTGCTTCAGCACGCGTTGCGTTTGCGCAGTCCAATACAAAACATAGTCGCCGAGCAGGGTGTCGCTCTTGGCCTTGGTCAGCCAGACCAACGCCTGCTGCGAGTGATTCTTGTTGTAGTCGTCGTAGCCGAGGGCGAGTGCGGCGCGGGCGCCCCACACGTTGCCGGCGTTTTTTCCGGCGAAGGCGGCGAGTTTGTCGTACGCGCCCGGAGTTGCATTGTGGAGGGCTCGAGCGAGAGACGAAAGCTCACGTTGCGCGGCTTCGTCTTCCGGCGTTGCGGCCGTGATCTCTGGCGCCGAAGTATTCGGCGAGCAGCCGGTCTGGCATGCTTTCGATGCAGGCTTGTTGGATTTTCGCTTTTTGTGAACGGTTTGCGCAGCGGGCAAATCGACCGGCGTCGCGGCCAGCAACGCGAACGACACAGCAATGGCTAATGCGCGAGAAAGATAATTTGCGCGAGGACTCGCCGCCGGGTTCGGCGCGAGCTTGGACTGCGACCCGCCGCTAGCGATGCTGCGCGGTCGTGGCGTAAGGATAGTCGCCGAGAGCGTTGGCATCGCCCTCTGCGAGGATCTCCACCATCCAGCGATAAAAATAGTCGACCGGGTGATCCATGATGGGTTTGAATCGCCGATCGTATTCTCGGTGAGCTTTCTCAATGTCATCCCGCAACCGGACGCAGATATCCTTGTGCTGTCGGCCGAGACGCACCTGCTCCGGTCGCAACATCTTAATATCCTGCATCGAAACTTTGGCAACGCGATTCGCGCGGCGGTGAAGCTCCTGCTCGTCGGGCGATAACCGGTTGACATCAAAAGCGCTGGCGCCTTCCGGCTCGCCTGCGGCGGGAGGCGCGGACTCGAGTTCGGTGGCCTCGACCATTGCAGGTTCTTCGTGAACCTTGGCTGCCGGCGGGGGTGCCGGTTGGTGCGCGGGTGCGGGCGCGTGATGCTGCTCGGCTACCGGCGGTGCGGGAGGCGGAGGTGCAACGGCTGGCGGCGTCGTGCTGGGAGGTGGCGCGACATGTTCGGCCGGCGCAGGCGCGGCGGCCTTGGGTGATACCGCCGCTGGTGCTGCTTCCTGAGCGGCTGGTGTTGCCAACGACGATGCGATCTTTGAAATCTCGGCCTCGAACGGCGACCTTGGGCCGGGTTGCAGCGAAACCGCTACGAATCTCGTTAGGACTTCCAGCGCGGCAGATAGCGAAGCGGCGGAAGTTTGCGCGCGCAGCATCGGCGGCAAGGCATTGGCAGGCTTGCTGCTGCCGCAGGCGGCCACGACGTCGGCCACGGCCTGATGCAGCTCGTCGGAGGTCCGCTGGATGCGCTCCAGATTGTCGCGGAGGGCTCGCGAGACCAACTGCTCGATGGCGGATGGTGTGTTGGAGTCGGATGACATACGTTTGGCGGGCTCTTTCGGGCGAGTTTCGGCCGAGATAACCCCGTTTTGTGATTCTGGAAGCTAGGCCCTGCCCCGTCAACCGCCTAGGAGTACTTTTGTTCGTAGAAGTACCCCACTCGGCAATGTGGATCGGCGAACGACGGATGGTGTTTAACAGACTCTTTCGGAAGCCTCGCGGCCTTGGATGCCGAGCCGGAGTTCGGAAAATCCCTGGCGCGACTACGAGCTTTACCCGATGGCACATATTTTCCCGGGCCTCTACTTTCGACGTGCGAGATTTTCAGCGTCGCTCGCTTTTCGATACTCAGCCGCGGAGACATCCCCATTCGCCCCCCATTGCGCATCTTGATTGCCGACGACCATACCGTCGTGCGGTTTGGCCTGAAGACGATTTTGAACAGCCAGGAAGGCTGGGAGGTTATCGGCGAAGCAAAGTCGGGCGCCGAGGCATTGGCGCTGACGATCCAGCTTGAGCCGGATGTCGTGATCCTGGACATTAATATGCCGGGCATGAACGGGCTTGACGCGCTTAAGGCAATCCGGGAACGGTTGCCCGCGACGCGCGCCGTCGTTTTGACGCTGCACGCTTCGCAGGAGCTGGTTCACCAGATTAAGCGGTTCGGCGGCAAGGGTTATGTGATGAAGTCGGATTGCGACCGCGATTTGGTGGAGGCAGTCTCGGCTGTCGCCGCCGGTAAGACTTATTTCACACGCTTGCCCGTTGAGATAGCGCCAGCCATTCCGGCGATGAGTGTGCCGCGGCCCGCCGACGTCGGAGCGCTTACGGCGAGTGAGCGCGAAGCGGTGCGAAACATCGCGCAGACGATCCGCAAGCTGCTGTAGCTCGGAAATTCTTCGCAGATTTCGATTTTACAGGTCAGGCTATTCGGGTTGACGGGAACTCTCGCCCGACGCGGCTAGCGCTGCGCCGGGTTTTGCTATGGCACGCTGGGGCGCGATGTCTTGGCGTGGTGGCTCGCAAGCGGCGACCAGCGGAATGCGGCCGTCGTGGTCATCGAATTCGATGTCGGGAAGCTGTTCGACGGCGCGGCGCAGGGATTGTTCCCAACTCGTGTGGATGGAGTTCAAGTCTTGATCGCCGGCGCATACGCGGCGGTAGCGCTCGACGGCGAGGCTGTCGCGTCGATATAACAAGAGATCGAAGGGCGGGCCGACGGTGACGTTGGAACGCATCGTGGCGTCCATCGACAGGAGTGCGTATTTCGCGGCGACTTCGAGGGAAGTCGATGCCTGAATGCCACGATCGAGAATCGGACGGCCGTACTTACACTCTCCGAGTTGGAGATAGAGCGAGTCTTCGGTAGCGGCGAGCGGATTTCCCTGCGGATAGACGAGGTAAAGGCCAGGCTCCTTGCCTTTGACTTGGCCGCCGATGAGCAGATGGACGTTGAAGCTGTAGGAATCGCGCTCGAGCGAAGCGCGATCGATGTCGGAAACGCGACGCACGCAGTCACCGACAATTCGAGCTGCGTCGTAGAGCGATTTCGCGCGCGCCAAGCCTTGTCCCGCGTCGAAATCGTCGCGCAGCAGGCTGATGACCGACTGGCTGATCGACAGGCTGCCGCTGGTGAGGATCACAAAAACGCGTTCGCCCGGCTGCACGAACTGAAACATCTTGCGGCAGGTGTTGACTTGATCGAACCCGGCGTTGGTTCGGGAATCGGAGGCCAGAACCAGCCCTTCGTTAGTGGCAATGCCGAGACAGTAGGTCACGTTTACCTCACCTCAGGCGAGTGTAAGGCAACGACCGGCCCGCGTCGACGCAGATTTGCGATGCGTTGCAGCAAAAATCAGCATCTACGCCCCGAAGCCAGAGGGGCTACATTGGCATCTAAGCAACACATCCCTGCCAATAGGAAAGGCCCGCGTTCGCGATGATTATTCGGATCGGCTACGACATCCAATTCGACGTCCCCGTCCCGGTGCCGATCGTCACGCTGCTTAAGGTCCATCCGTCGCGAGACCAGGATTTGGTTGAGCCGGACGCGATCCTGACTGAACCGGATCTTCCGGTGGAGATCTTCACCGACGCCTTCGGAAACAGAAGCGCGCGCGTGCTGGCGCCTGCCGGAAGAATTCGATTTCACAATTCGACTCTCATTCGCGACTCCGGACTGCCTGATGAACAAGGTTTCGACGCGAAAGAAATACCTGTTCAGGATTTGCCTCACGATGTGCTTCCCTTCCTGATGAGCAGCCGCTATTGCGAAGTGGATCTGCTTCTGAACACCGCGACGGAGCTTTTTGGGAATACGCCGTACGGGTGGGAACGTGTTCGCGCTGTCTGCACGTGGGTTCATGACAACGTGACCTTCGGCTACAAGTTCGCCAGCCGCACGCGTACCGCGCTCGGCGTCTACACCGAACGGATCGGCGTTTGCCGCGATTTCCAGCACTTGGCGATCACGTTTTGTCGCGCGCTCAATATTCCCGCGCGCTACGCGACCGGCTATCTCGGGGATATCGGCGTGCCTCCCGACGGCAACCCGATGGATTTCAGCGCGTGGTTCGAGGTTTATCTCGGCGGACGATGGTGGACGCTCGACGCCCGCCACAACGTGCCGCGGATCGGGCGAGTGTTAATCGCTACCGGACGCGACGCGACCGATTGCGCAATTACGACTTCGTTTGGACAGACGACGCTCGCGAAATTCGTGGTGATCACGGACGAAGTAAAAACGGGAGCCGCGAATCCTTAGTCAGCGGCCGTCGCGGCGTGCAGCACTCACAGAAGTCGTTCTCACAGCCATCGCACCACGATTGCCGCGCGTCCAGCTCCGCAATGAGCCTGCTCCGAGGTTTTACGCTTTCGACTTTCAACTGTCGACTGTAAACCTCTTCCTCTTCCGTTCTCGACTCGAAAGCCGCTCAACTGCCACACCCCGACCGACGCGCACCAACGTGCTAAAATAGAGGTGTCAATGGGGGCGACACGGTTTCGACGGAAGCTGTCGCGGCTCGGAGGCATGCCGGGACCCACCTGCCCGCAACTTGGTGGAAACTAGAAATGCCAATAACAATCTGGCACTTGCAGCTTAATTAATTAAGCGCACGCTTCCCCGGGCTTTGCTCATGGGCCCGGTCAGAAGCGTCAAACAGTGAGCTGGCCTGAGCCTTTCGGTCCGCAAGGCTCGGGCGAGAACCATCGGACTAGCGGGCTACGTTTCTTGCTCATTCTGAGCGCGGCCTGCGAACAAAATTGAATTGAGCTAAGCATGTAGGCTCCGTGTCGCAGCGCTTTTCGGACGGGGGTTCGACTCCCCCCGCCTCCACCATACTTATCGTTTTTGTGTTTGCTGGTGAACGAGACTCGATCTTTCACGTACCTCGTACGTCCCTTCCCCGAAAGCGACGCCCTCATCCCAAGCTCTTCTGACGTCAGCTTCCGCTTGCTCTTGGCGCGACTTAGTCCAAGCGTGGAATCGGATTTGTGAGCGTAAGGGGAAAGGCGAAGGAAAGAGTAGAAGGGCGGCCACAGGACAGGCTTCCAAGCCGGTCAAACTGCAAAGCCCCGGCAAGGGCCACCGTGTGCAGTCACTCCTCCAAAGAGGACATGGCCGCCCGCTTAACATCGACAGGCTAAGTGGGCACGAGGGGCGACGCTATCCGTCGATGACTGTAGTGGCGCAAGGGTATTCCTGCATCTCAGGAAGAACGCCACGTTTTCGCAGATATTGGGATAACTAACACACGAATTTCATGTTGCGCTCGGATATTCGAGCGCGGACGCCTGCCAAGCATCTTCGAGTTCCGAGCGTTCCTCTTCGGATTCAACGAGAGTCAATCTTCGCCGCTCAAGTGAGTGAGTAGTTCTCACTTTTGGGACTCAAGCAGTACTGCTTTTAATTCCCAGGCTTTCCAGAAGAAACATCCACTCACCAACGGTACATGCCGTGGTCGCTGTCAGCACGATTTCCTGTCTAAGGGAAGTACGTCTAATGTTGCGCCCGAGATCGGCCCAATAACCCTTAGGGTCGATAAAGTCTTCAAAGGTTTCTTCCGAGCCATTTCCATCATTCGATGCCATAACGTTTGCCTTTCGCAGACCAAACTATTTCAAGCGAAAGGGCGGGCCATCGCAGGGTCAAGTCTTACGCCTAATGAGTAATAACAGAAGCAGACGAACCATTAAGAACTTCGATCTTCGGGGCAGCGTTAAGAAGAGCCGGCGCGGAATCCTGGCTCCAAATCATTTTCAACGATTGGAGTACAAACGCATTGATAGGAATGGAACGACGGCTTGCCGCTTGTCGGACTCGTTGGCCTTCTTCAACGCTGCATCGGACGAGAATCGCAGTCCTTGGATTGAAAGAAGGCGAGTGCCTCAACGACCGCTCCAAAGGACGGTAATACTTCAGTTTTGAAAAGATCTGGTCGTCAAGAGTGACCGCCTTTAGAACATGGTGCAGAACGTAACCCGCGATTGTCTGCCGTGCCCTTTGAGACTCAGCCCGAATCTTACCGGCCTCGCTTACGTCGCAACGTATCAACAATGCGGTTCGCGCCATACCGCCTCCTTTTTTGCCGGGCGGGTTGCTGTCGGTGAGTTGTAAGGGCTGCGGACAGCGAGACCGTCCTAAAGCGATGCCACGACGCTACTACGCGGACCAGCACTCTAGGTGGTCAATATTGCTCACTTTTGTGAAATCCACAGCTTGTGCGGGATGCATGGAATCGTAGCAATTCGTACCGTAAGGGCCCTATTGAGGCGATCGCTGTTCGGGCCAATGATTGAAAGGTGATCACCGCCATCATTACTTTGCTCGCGACGCTCATCGTTGGTGGAGTAGCCCTCGCAGCCTACCTCTGGTATCTGACGCCTAGTCCTGACCATACAAAGTAGCGGAAACCAAACCGAGTGGAGAATTCGAAGTTTGAGCATTCTCGGCTTCTTCGGATCGGCGGGAAAGCGTGGTTCCAATGACGAGAAGCTGTCCAAGCTGCGATAGCTATAGAATTCATCGATCGAGACGCAGAGGTTTTTTTGAATCGGCCGTTCTCAAGGTGGTACTTGTTCGTCCACTTCGATGCGAGCTTTGCAGCGCTCGGTTTTTTCGGCTGTCTTCCACAGCCCACTTGGGACCATCTAGATTCTTCGCAACTATTTGGCGTTATGGGCGGGAACACTAGTCCTTCGGTTCGACTTCACTGGAACTAATCACTACGTCCACGACATCGCCTTCTTTGAGGCGCAGCTTCTTTCCCATCTCGTCCGCCAGAAAGTTGACAATGCGCAATTTTCCGTAGGCAGGGTCGGTGAGGCTGATCTCGGCGAGTTCTTGCTTCAATTCCACCCCATCGATAATCCTGGAGACATTGCCGGGTTTGTGAGTTTCAGCTTTGCGGTGCATTGGCCCTCCCTGGTGATAGGATCATTGGGACTCATGCACTGTCTATACGGAGTTGGCTTGAGGCTTGCGTACGATTTTGGGGCGGTCCAGCTCAGTTCTTGTCCTTCGGAACCGTCTGGTTTTTATTGGCTTCTACGTGCAGGTCTACTTCAGCGCCCTCTTTTAACTTCACTTCGGCGCCATTCTCGTCAGTCAACCTGTTCTCAATACGAATTTCTTGATAAAGCGGCTCCGCCCCTTGAACATTAATCTGAGCCTTTTCTGGGTCGCGAGGGTCCACGGACTTAATCACCTTCTCCACGGTACCTGGCTTCGTTGTTTTTGCGATAGACATCACGATCTCTCCTAACTAAACCATCAACGTACTACGCGACAAACAGTTCGTCTGAGCAACATTGCTCGTGCATTTCAGAACTGGACGAAGACTTCATGTCAGCGCAGTTCGGAACGTGGTACGCTCGCGTCGAGGCTATACGTTCCTACCCTCATTCAGGTCCTCTGAACTAAGCAGACCATCTGAAGCCGTTTCCCGCTTACGCCCCAAGAAAGGGGCTGCTACATGGCTTCCGATGCGATTCTAAGTGAGGTAGAGCATCTTCATGGAGTTTGCGAGCGCCTTGAGAACCTGGCGGAGCGCACACCGCGCCTGACGACAGAACTGCTGACGATTGCGGGGAACGTACGCAGTTCAGCGACCCTGTTGGCCGTTTTGGTTGCGACGCGGCTGCACGGAACTGACGGCAGGCGTCCGGAATGAACCCTTCCGTTTAGGAATGTTCAGGTAAGTGAACCGGGACAGTCGAAACCTGTACACCCTTTGCAGCCATCCGTTGATGCTCGATGCTTTTCGGGCGGCGAAGGCCAAGCAAGCCCAGCAACCCTGTCAGTCCAACCCATCCGTAGTTCATTTGATGGTGCGATTCCGTACGGGTATTGTCGGCGTCGGTTTGTTGGGTTTGACCGAAGGCGGGCGCAGTGGTCAGGAAGAGCAAGAAGAATACCGCTGGAATCATTTTCATAAATGCCTCGTGACCCAATCGTGAGTGTTCTGGCAAATTGTAGCCATACCCATAAAACCTAACGAATCGTCATGCGTTCCTTGAGGCTGTTGAAGGAGCTGCCGTTGCAGTGAGTCGAATGCAATTCGGCTCAGTTATTTACCGGACTGCAAACAATTACACAGCTATTACAGTATTCCACGCACCTGCCACACGGGCATGGTCGTCCAATGTTATAGCTGCACACATTTCTATCGACGCGGCGATAAGGACCACGCACTTATGCATCTCTTCTCTAAAGACAAGACGTTCACCCAGCAGTTCAATTTGACGGCTGCCTTCATGGCTGCATTCCACATCGGCGCCATCGCGGCGCTGTTCTTCTTCACATGGAAGGCCCTTATCGTAGCGGTCGTGTTGTGGTGGGTGGCTGGAAGCCTCGGCATCGGCATGGGATATCACCGCTTGCTGACCCATCGAGGATACAAGACATCTCAGTTTGTCGAGTACTTCCTGACAGTGTGCGGCACACTTGCCTTGGAAGGCGGGCCCATCGCCTGGGTTGCCACGCATCGCGTCCATCATCAGAACACCGATAAAGAGGGCGATCCGCATTCTCCGCGCGACGGAGGTTTGTGGTCGCACATCGGTTGGATCGTTACGGGAAAGGCGATGCACAATTCCGTGGGCGAATTACTGCCTTACGTGCCGGAGCTTCGCAAAGACAAATTTCACGTTTGGATCAGCAAATGGCATTGGCTGCCTCTAGCCATCGTTGGGATAGCCATTTTTGCTATCGGAGGGTGGTCTGCCGTTCTTTGGGGTATTTTCTTGCGGACGGTCATCGGGCTGCACTCCACCTGGCTCGTGAATTCCGCAACACACATGTGGGGATCGCGGCGCTTTCTTACTGGCGATACGTCGACGAACAGTTTCTGGGTCGCCATGCTTACTTTCGGTGAGGGCTGGCACAACAATCACCAC
>Ga0206871_10333_pt1 | contig 10122 bp, 6 predicted proteins | sample Alteio_BWOrgCont_33_FD_152627 | JGI IMG/M metagenome (GOLD analysis project Ga0206871, IMG submission 152627) | Enriched cells from forest soil in Barre Woods Harvard Forest LTER site, Petersham, Massachusetts, United States -... | ecosystem: Environmental > Terrestrial > Soil > Temperate forest >...
GACGGAAATGTTGCGCGGGCTGATGATCTGGATGCTTGTGCCGGCGATAGTGAACTGGTTTGAGACCGGCGCACCCAGCGAGCTGAGCTCGGACAAGCTGCCAGAAGTGGTGGAATTATGGTTCAGCACGAACATGTTGCCGGAGGCATCGAAGAGCACTTCCTGGGGGAAGTTGAGGATGCAGGTGGTTGGGGTGCTTGTTACGCTGCAACTGGAGCTGGTATCGATGTACTGGATGCCGACGGCCCAATCCGCGGGCTGAGTTCCGAGCCCGGTGAAGGGTGCACCCGTGGCGCCGGCCAGAGCCCAGAGCGCGTTGGAGTTCGCGGTAGAACCGGCAGTTGGGTTAATGCCAATGAGCGCGGCTGCCTGTAGCGTGTCCGTAGGCGTTGTGCCGCCGGTGAACTTCGTGGAAGTCAATGCGCCGAACAACGAGGTGCATTTGGCGTTGCCGCTGAGGCCGTTGACGCAGCTTGCCAGGATGTTGCCGATGGTCTGGACCTTGGTGCTCTCGGGTGTGGCCGTGACGGAGTAACCATTTGCGGCTTGGACAAAGGTAGTGTTGGCCGTGCCGTTGACGGTTGAGACGAGTTCCAGCGCGGTATTCGCGGCATTCGTAATACCGAATGAGTTGCTGGAGGGGGCGCCGAAACCATCCGCGCTGGGCGATCCACCATAGGTGGTGGTGAAGAACTGGCCCATGGCGAGGCCCATGGCAGCAGTGGACAGCTCATTGATAGTGACAGTATTGGCGCTGCTCAACCCGCTACAGGTAAGCGCGACATTGCTGCTTGCGCTGCTCTGCAGAAGCGCTGTGAGCACAATGGCGGGGTTGTTGGTTCCTAGCGTGAGTCCGGGATTGCCGCCGGAGTTCTGCAGATAGACGACGGAAGAGGCATAGGTGCTGCCACAGGCGAAGTCGCCGCTTACATTGAAGAGGCCATTCTGGTCTGTTGTGGGGTGCGTGTAGCAGACCGGAGTGTAGGTGCCGTTGGTGGTGCCGGCGTCATCCGGCAAAGTGGTCGCTACGCTGAAGGTGGCGCCGCCGCCGGTGCCGCCACCGGCGGTAACAACGTAGGTGCCATTCAAGCCGCTGTTCGAATCCGCGATGTTGATGAGCTGGCCGGCAATCAAGCTGTTGGTGCCGTTAATAGTAGCTGTGCCGCTGACAATGAAATATGCAGTCGTTGTGAGACCAGTTGGATTGCAGCCGGCTGTGCTCAGTCCGGGATAATACTCGGCTGTGCCGCTGGTCACGGTCGTCAGAAGATGCGGACCGCCACCGTAGGCATTCCCATCGACGGCATAAAGATCGAGCGTGGAAAACGCGAGTGGATTCTGTCCTCCAATGGATTTGCCATGGATGTCGGCATGCACGGTGACAGCGGGCTCAGGCGCGGGGCCGGAGAGCTCCATGTTGCCGAGTGCGCAGCCAGTAAGGGCGGAAAGTAGAGCTGCGGTGCCAAGCACTTTGAGAATCGAGGAAGAAAGAGAGAGGCGGCGGGAGAAGTTCTGCATGATCTTATGCTCCAGTTGCAATGACTAATACTTTTGCTGTTAGCGACACAACAATTTGTTGATCTGCGAAAAAAGAGAGACCCTGCCGAACAAAAAAACCGGCGTTGCCGGAGAGCTTGTCCGGGCAGTCGAGGACTCAACTATTTCTCGAATGAAAGTAGGTTGTTTATACGTTGCCTTATCCGAAACTGTCAAAGACAACCGAGTTTTGTGACACGACTCATCCGCATGGATTCACTACCTTGTATTTCTACAGGCAGATTTTGTACGGATTTCTGCGTCCCGTTCGCGCCGTGAACCGCTTTTTGAAAACCCGCTGCCCTAAGAATGGTGCAATTTGCGAGGGAGCGGGTTTCCCTTTGGTCAAGATCTAACCAGCTTGTTTTCAGTATTTTGGGAAAAAATGAAGGGGGGGGGGGTAGCCATCTGTCTGGCTATGCCAGGCTCGTCCAATCCAGAACCACTTTTCCCGTCTGCCCCGAAATCATGGCATCGAAGCCCTGTTGAAATTCTCTGTACGGAAGGCGATGCGTAATCACAGGTGAGATGTCGACGCCCGATTCCAGCATCACTGACATCTGGTACCAGGTCTCGTACATCTCGCGTCCATAGATTCCCTTAATCGTGAGCATGTTGAAGATCACCTGCCGCCAATCCATCGGCATCTCTTTCGCAGGGATTCCAAGCATGGCAATCTTTCCACCGTGGCTCATATTGGCGACCATGTCGCGCAGAGCCTGCGGATTGCCGGACATCTCCAGCCCCACATCAAAACCCTCAGCCATCCCCAACTGCTTCTGTACCTCTGCAATCGGTACCTCAGTCGGATTCACCGCCAGCGTTGCACCCATCTTGCGCGCCAGGTCCAGCCGGAAAGGATTCATGTCCGTCACCACGACATGCCTCGCACCGGCATGTCGCACCACCGGAATCGCCATAATCCCAATCGGCCCCGCGCCAGTGATCAGCACGTCTTCCCCCAGCACCGGAAATGAAAGCGCTGTATGCACTGCGTTCCCGAACGGATCGAATATAGCTGCGACTTCCTGGTTGATCTTCGGATCATGCCGCCAGATATTAGTCATCGGCAGCGAAATGTATTCTGCAAAAGCGCCCGGACGGTTCACGCCAACTCCCAGCGTGTGCGCGCACAGATGCCGTCTGCCTGCCAGGCAATTTCTGCAGCGACCGCAAACCACATGGCCTTCCCCGCTGACAATGTCCCCAGGATGAAAATCGCTTACATTCGATCCAACCTCAACGATTTCTCCAACAAACTCATGGCCAATCGCCATCGGCACAGGAATCGTCTTCTGTGCCCACTCGTCCCATTGGTAGATATGAACATCAGTGCCGCAAATCCCCGTATATCGAACGCGGATCAGAACGTCGTTGATGCCGATGGTCGGTTCAGCAATGTCTTCAAGCCATAGGCCACGCTCTGCTTTGCTCTTTACCAGCGCCTTCATCACAATTCTCCAATTCCCTGCCGAACTCTAACCTGCTTGGAACATATGTTTGATTCCCCGTAGTGCCTGCCGGGTTCGCTCTTCGTTCTCAATTAACGAGAACCGCACATGACCATCGCCGTGATCGCCAAACCCAATCCCCGGACTCACCGCAACTTTGGCCTCCGCCAGCAGCTTCTTTGAGAACTCAACCGACCCCAGCGCCCTGTACCGCTCCGGGATCCGCGCCCATGCAAACATCGTTGCCTTTGGTAAATCGACCGGCCAGCCAAGCTTGTTCAATCCCGGCACAAGCACGTCCCTGCGAGCCTTATAGATGTCACGAATCTCGGCCACGCAATCTTGCGGCCCTTCGAGAGCCGCAATCGAAGCCACTTGGATAGGTGTAAACGTTCCATAGTCGAAGTAGCTCTTGATGCGTCCCAGCGCAGACACCAGCTTCGGGCATCCGACCATGAATCCCACGCGCCATCCCGGCATGTTGTAGCTCTTTGAAAGCGTAAAAAACTCTACCGCGATGTCCTTTGCACCCGGAACCTGCATCACGCTAGGGGCCTTATATCCATCGAAGGTGATGTCGGCATACGCCAGGTCGTGCACCAAATAAATCCCCATCTCTTTGCACAGTGGCACCAGCCGTTCAAAGAATGAAAGGTCCACGCACATCGCTGTCGGATTCGCAGGGAAATTCAGGATCAACATCTTTGGCCGCGGGGACATACGCGGCAGCTCGCTTTCAAGCTTTTCAAGTAGCGCCGTCGGATCGGTTCCATCGAGCGCAATGCTCTGAACTCTCGTGCCGGCAATCACCGGCCCAAAAATATGGATCGGATAGCTGGGGTTGGGCACAGCCACCGTATCCTGTTCATCCAGCATCGCCAGGCAAAGGTGCGCAATGCCTTCCTTCGACCCAATCGTGACGATCGCTTCCGTCTCAGGATTGAGCTCTACGCCATACCGCCTCTCATACCAGCCGCAAATCGCCTTCCGCAATCGAGGGATGCCTCGCGAAAGCGAATAGCGGTGCGTCGTCGTTCTCTGGGCCGCCTCAATCAGCTTGTCGACGATGAACTTCGGCGTTGCTCCATCTGGATTTCCCATCCCAAAGTCGATGATGTCTTCACCACGCCGGCGGGCTGCCGCCTTGAGTTCGCTTGTAATGTTGAATACGTATGCCGGCAGGCGCGTCAGTCGCCTAAACTCTTCCATTGCGATTCCTGTCCCTTACTCTTTTCAACTAACTTTCGCGTTCATTTTGCTGCCAAATGTGAAATCCGGAATCTGCATAAATATCCGCCGGGCAACCTGCTTCAATTTTAAGCCTAATACCCCGGTTGAATATTCTGCGTTAGTTTTAACGTGACAGAGGCGAACGCGCGTCTGCATCAACCTGCCAGGCGGAACATTCCTCAGGGGTAGTGATTACGCAGGGGGATTCTGTCGCTCGTCAGCAACCTGCATTCTGCGTCCGTAGAAACCATAGAGAGCGATCACGATGTACGCCACCAGCGGTACAACGTAAGCCGTTGCATAGCTTCCAGTGCGCTTAGCCACATAGCCCAGCAGCGGCGGAAACACACCGCCTCCTGCAACGGACATCACCAGCAACGATCCGCCCAGCTTCGTGTTTGGCCCAAGGTCTTTGATCCCCATGGCAAATATCGTTGGGAACATCAGCGACATAAAAAAGCTCGATGCAAGAATCGCCATCGCTCCGGAAAAACCGGGGTGCAGGATTCCATATCCCAGCAGCCCAATGTCGATGACTGCGTAGAGCGCGGTCATTCGCGCAGGATCGAACCAGCGCATGAGCCACGTGGAAACGAAGCGGCCAACTCCCATGGCCACCAGGTTTCCTGTTAAAAATAGTGCCGCGGTACGCTCTGTTACACCCGTGTACTGCTTCATATAGAAGATGTATGCGCTCCACGTAGCGAATTGCGCGCCGCAGTAACAAAACTCCGCGAACACTGCTACCCACAAATGCGGATACCGAAACAGTTGCTTGAAGCTGCCATGATCTCCGCCATCTTCATGCTCGCTATGGATAGCAGGGAAATTCGTAAAACCAATAAGCAACGCGAAGAGAAAAACAACCACGCTGATGGCGACATACGTCGGCACCACCCGCATAATTTCCATGTGCAGATAGGGCAGGTACGTGCCGGCGCTTTTCATCTGTTCCACTTTTGTGGGGCTATTCTCAATGCCCGATAGGATGAAGTACGCGCCGACAATCACACCCGTAATAGTGCCCGGCGGGTTGAACGATTGCGCAAAATTCAACCGCTGCTCCGAGGTTTCCGCTGGGCCGAACTGCGCGACAAACGGATTGGCCGCTGTCTCCAGCGTTGCCGATCCACATCCAACGAAAAAGAGTGCTATCAAAAATGGTGTGTACTGCCCGATCGCAGCCGCAGGCCAGAACAAGAAAGTACCAATGCTGAAAATGCATAAGCCTGCAACAATGCCGGCCTTGTATCCCCATCGCCGCATGAAAAAAGCCGCAGGTAGTGCCATGCACGCATAGCCAAAGAACACCGCTGTCTGCACCAACTGCGCCTGCAGGGGTGACAATTCAAACGATTTCTTAAACTGCTGCACCAAAATGTCGGTCAGATTGTTGGACATTCCCCAGATGAAGAACAGCACTGTTACCAGAACGAATGGAAGTAAATGCCCTACGGGAAATACCGGCACCCGTTTTGTACTTTTTGAAGCTTCAGTCCGGGCGGTAACGATGTGCATGCAGACTCCTGAATGAAGAAGGACGAGTAAAGATACCAGCAAACGCTGGATACGGGCTGATTTCTGTTGGCTACTGTTTCGGCGGAAGAACCACACCCTTCTTGATCAAGATGCAGCCGTAGGTACGCTGCTCTCCAGTAGCAACTACCGCGTACGCTAAGCGTGCACGCTCATAAAACGCTTCGCGGGGGATCCCAGCTAACGCCACATGTCTACCCTCTGCCGCGTCAATCTCAATCTGGCAGAGCCGTTGCACTTCAGGGATTTCGTCCGGTGCATGCACCTGCAGCATGCGTGCGGCTGGCTGATCCACAAACGTGTCCAGCGGCATTAGTTGCAAGCAGGCTGCGAGCGCTGCAGGAAGCTCCGCGCCATCCAGCCGCACCAGGCAACTCGCCACGGAGACAGCCGGAAAGTGGCAGTCTACCAGCGCAATTTCATCGCCGTGCCCCATCGAAGCCAATGCATGCAGCAGTTCCGGTGTATGCAAAACACTTAGCCCCTTTAGCATCTCTTCTTCCCTTCTCTTTCAAAATCTCTTCGCGGTGCCACGCCTACTTACGGAGCGCCTTCGACGTATCACGCACCTGTAGTGTGTTCTCCAGTACCACGCTCTGTCTGCGTTTATGCTTCTTCTGGATCCGCGAGAGCAGCACCTCGGCCGCCTTGTAGCCCAACTGGTATTTGGGCTGGGCTACGCAAGATAGTCGCGGCGTAAATACGTTATTCCACACGAAGTCGTCGTAACTCACAATCGACACATCGCGTGGCGTCGTCAATCCGTGCTCGCCCATCGCTTTTAGAAATCCAATCGTCATCATGTGGTTCGTCACGAAAACGCCGGTGCATTTCTTTTTGAGCAATCCCAGCCCTGCCTCGTACCCCGAATCGATGCCGTAATCTCCTGTGGCGATCAAGTCGTCGTCAATCTTTATTTTGGATTCGCGCAGTGCTTTCTCGTAGCCCTGTAAACGTCCATCCGTGGTGCTAACGCCGGGTACGCCGCTGATAATACCGATGCGGCGGTGGCCGAGTTTGAGCAAGTGTTTCGTCGCCATGTAACCGCCGTCCACATCGTCCACAAGCACGCTGTCGGTTGCCAGGTCAGGGTAGTCGCGATCAAGCAGCACAATCGGTAGGCTGCTCTTTTTCAGCAGACGAAGCAGGTCCGGGCTCATTGCACCCGGCGCCTTCACCAGTGCAATGCCGTCCACGCGATTGGAGAGAAAAAGTTTTAGATAAACCTCTTCTTTGTCGGCACGATTGTCTGAGTTGCCCAGGATGATGGTGTAGCCGGCCTCTTTGGCTTTATCTTCCACGCCACGCACTACCTCAGGAAAGAAAAAGTTGGCGATATCGGGGACCAGCACACCGAGCGACAACGTTTTCTGCCTTGCCAGTCCGCGTGCTAACAGATTGGGCGAATAGTCCAGCTCGCGGATCGCATCTTCCACGCGTTTGCGCAGCTTGGGGCTCACGTAAGCAGTGTTGTTGATCACAGAGGAAACGGTCGCTACCGAGACATCAGCACGTTTGCCTACGTCATAGATTGTTGCCAATACAGCACCTCAGCGCGGGGTTTGCTCTTGACAATCATCGCACGAGTTGACTACCTTTTCTGCTTCAGCGAACCGGTTAGCTAATCGCTTCACGAAGTTGTTTTGCGCCCTCTATCTTATTTAGAAAACTGCTTAACGAAGCGGCTCGACGTACTAAAAATGGAAATTGTATTGGCGCAATGCGAATCTTCACATCGTCTTAATACGCGAGCTGCAATATCTATGTCCTGCCTGCGAACAGAAAATATGACTTTAGGATGCTGCACCTTTAGGAGAACCAAGTGATCAAAATGAAAAATGCTTTTGCCTTATCACTCGTTTTCGCGTTGCTTAGCCTCGGCATCGTTCGGGCAGTTGCGCAGACGACCACACAGGGCTCAATCACCGGCACAACGCTTGATTCCACTGGTGCAGTAGTTCCGAGTGCAACAGTCAAGATCGTGAACAACGGAACGAATATGACGACCACGCTGAAGTCCGACAACAGTGGCGTCTTTGTGGCTCCCCTGCTTGAACCCGGCGAATATACAGTCACGGTGAACGCAGCAGGCTTCAAAACCAACCAGACCAACCATGTGATTGTGCAGGTAGGACAAGCAACAGAATTGTCGACGCGGTTGTCCATAGGTGAAACCACCACGGTGGTTCAGGTAAATGGCGAGGCGCCCATTCTGAACTTCGAGTCACCCAATTTTTCGTCCAACATCAATAAAGTTGAGCTGGACAATATCCCCATCAACAATCGGCGCTGGTCAGCACTGGCACTTACCACACCGGGCGTTACAGTGGATACAAGCGGCTTCGGCCTGATAAGCGTGCGCGGCATCAGCACGATTTTGAACAATGTTGAGATCGACGGCGCGGACGACAATCAGGCATTCTTCTCAGAAGAGCGCGGACGCACGCGTGAAGCTTATTCGACTTCCGGTTCGGCAGTGCGCGAATTCGCCATGAACACCGGCGTCTACCCGGCAGAATATGGACGCGCAACGGGCGGCGTCATCAACTCTGTCACTAAGAGCGGAACCAATACCCTGCACGGCGAAGCGTATTTCTACGACCGCGAAAGCAAGTGGGCCGCATATTCCGCTGAAGCGACATTGACAACGCTGGTGAATGGAACAAACGTTACGTCTCCCATCAAGCCGAAGGATCTGCGCAAAATATACGGATTTACGGTAGGCGGAGCGCTGATCAAAAACAAGCTTTTCTGGATTTATACCTATGACCAGCACTCCCATATCTTTCCGATGGTTGGCGTTCCAGCCAGCCCAGCGGCCTTCTATCAACAGCCCGACGTCTTAGGCGCTGCGGGCGATACAGCTTGCTCTTCAACCGGCGCTGGTTTTGGATATCTACTCCACGACTACTCCGGGTGTAACAACTCCCAATGCCGGCTTGGATCAGCAAGTATGTACGCTAGGTGCGCGACTCTCCAAATCCGGCAAAACGCAGTATGGAACCGCTGTCACTTACTCCGATGCCCTGGCGCTGTATAACGCCGGCGTTACGAACCTGAACAACGACCTCGGTCTGATTCCCCGCACGGGCTATCAGGAGATCAATACACCGAAGCTCGATTGGGTGATCAACGACAAGGAACATGTCAGCATCCTGTATCACCGCCTGCGCTGGGATTCTCCCGGTGGCGTGCAGACGACGAGCACGGGCAAATACTCCCTTGACTCGGCTGGTACTGACTTCGTCAAGCTGGACTACGGCGTGGCCAAGTTGATCAGCCAAATAAGCCCACATGTAAGCAATGAGCTGCTCTATCAATACGGACGCGAATTGAATGACGAAGGTTTGCAGCCTATCACTGCCTATGACAAGGCGAACATGGTCACGGCTGACGGCAATGACCCCTACAACGCTCTCGACGTGAGCAATATCGGCTTCTACGTCGGAGCTCCGTACTACTCTTTCCGTCCCGCATATCCCGAGGAATGGAAGTGGCAGATCGGGGACGATCTCTACTATCAACACGGTCGCCACAATTTCAAATTTGGCGTGGACATGGTGCATAACACCGACTTGGAGAACCAGCAGCAGTATTACGAAGGCTACTTCCAGTACACGACCAACCTGACCAACTATTTTGCTGACCTGTATTCGAAGGGTGCCACGACCGGCACCTGCAACTCCACGGTCAGTTCCTCTTCGACCTCAACCACCGGACTCCAAGCAAATGCCACGAATGCCACAGGCGCTTACCCCTGCTGGAACAAGTATGAACAGGGTTATGGACCGGCAGCCTTCTCTTTTGCGACTTTGGATCAGGGATATTTTGCGCAGGATGACTGGAAGATCACGCCCCGCTTGGCCCTCCAGATTGGCATCCGCTACGAATATGAAAATCTGCCGCAGGCCTCGGCAGCGCTCACCGCACCTACTACCGGCTACACTCCATTTACCGGTGTCACCAACAACCCTGTAGACCACACCGGCCTCGGACCGCGCGTCGGCTTCTCTTATGACCTGTTCGGTACCGGCAAGACCGTTGTCCGCGGCGGTTTCGGTATGTATTACGGTCGTATCACCAACGGCAACGAAGGTTACGCCCTACAAGCTACTGGTAGCCCGCTCGCCCAAACTGTGCCCACCATCAGCGTTGGAACCAGCCTCGCTGCTGATCCCGTCTGGCCTAATCGCTTCAGCGCAGCGCAAACCACCAGCTCAGTCAAGCCAGCAGCTTACTTCCGCTCAATGCAGCTTCGTAAACCCGAGGTTGAGGAGTTCGATCTTGTATTGCAGCAGGAAGTCGGTCGTGGCACCGTTGTTTCTGCCTCTTACCTCGGCGCCCTCGGCCGCCGTCTGCCCAACTTCCT
>Ga0206871_10334_pt1 | contig 10100 bp, 11 predicted proteins | sample Alteio_BWOrgCont_33_FD_152627 | JGI IMG/M metagenome (GOLD analysis project Ga0206871, IMG submission 152627) | Enriched cells from forest soil in Barre Woods Harvard Forest LTER site, Petersham, Massachusetts, United States -... | ecosystem: Environmental > Terrestrial > Soil > Temperate forest >...
AAAGGTCGACCTTGAGGATCGTCTCGGGAGAGGCTTGAGAAGGTGAGACGCCTGCGGCGTGGATTACACCGAAGACTTCACCGAGTTTCGCGGCAGTTTCAACCAGAGCGTTAACCGAAGCGCGAGAAGAAACATCGACTGTCGCCGTCGCAACGGTGAAACCTGCATCGCTAAGGACTTTGGTGGCTGCGTCAGCGTTCTCCGGTTTGAGATCGGCCAGAAGAACCTGTTTGCCAGCAGCAACTCGCCGCACAATCGCTTGACCGATTGAGCCCGCTCCAATAACAACGATCACATCCGTCATTTTGCTTTCACTCCTTACACTCACCTATTCCTTCTTCTGAGCTTCCATCGCTCCACTCTTACCGGTTGACGAGCTTCTGCAGATTTTCGGGATAACGTGTGCCCTGAATAGAGACCTTCGAAGTCGCTTCGTCGAGCTTGAGGAGGTCATCGGGCGTGAGTTCGACGTTTGCAGCTCTAAGATTCTCCTCCAACCGATGGAGCTTCGTCGTTCCAGGGATCGGGACCATCCAGGGTTTCTGCGCCAAAATCCAGGCGATTGCGATCTGCGCTGGGGTCGCTTTCTTTTGTTTGGCAAAGGCCGCAATCAAATCGACGACCTCTTGATTGGCCTGGCGATTCTCGGCCGAAAATCGCGGCACGATGTTGCGGAAGTCGGATTTGTCGAATTGCGTATCTTTATCGATGGCTCCCGTCAGGAAGCCTTTTCCGAGCGGACTAAACGGCACAAAGCCAATCCCCAGTTCCTCAAGCGTCGGCAGAACATCTTTTTCCGGTTCACGCCACCACAATGAGTACTCGCTTTGCAGTGCAGCGACCGGCTGGACCGCATGGGCGCGACGAATGCTGTCAGCACCTGCCTCTGACATTCCGAAGTGTTTCACCTTGCCCTGCTTGATCAAATCTTTCACGGTGCCGGCGACATCCTCAATGGGGACGTTGGGATCCACCCGATGCTGGTAGAGGAGGTCGATCACGTCGGTGCGCAACCGCTTCAGCGCAGCATCCGTGTGCTCACGAATGCGCTCCGGCCTGCTGTCTAAGCCTTTGGCCGGAACTCCATCCTTGAAACCGAATTTCGTGGCAATCGCGACTTTTGTGCGAAACGGCTCGACGGCCTCCCCTAAAACTTCCTCGTTCAGGTAAGGACCGTAGGCTTCCGCCGTGTCAAAGAAGGTCACGCCACGGTCAAAGGCCGCGCGGATTAGCGCGATCGCCCGCGGCTTTTCGGTTGCGGGACCATAGCCGAAACTAAGCCCCATGCAGCCAAGACCAATTGCGGACACTTCAAGATTGCTTCTTCCCAGTTTGCGCTTTTGCATTTGCATCTCCTCGATCAGAAGTGTTCACCGCTGCCACCCTACGCCGCGTAATCAATCAATTTCATGTGAGCCTCAGGGAGTCGCATCCCCTGTACTTTGATTTTTGAATATTCGGCGTCGATCTCGCTCAAGTCTTCTGGCGTAAGCTCAATTTTCAGTGTCCCGAGATTTTCTTCCAGACGCTCCAGCTTTCGCGTACCTGGAATTGGGACTATCCACGGCTTCTGCGCCAACAACCAAGCGAGGGCAATCTGAGCAGGCGTCGCGTTCTTCCGCTTCGCGACCGCGTTCAGCAAATCCACCACCGCTCGATTGGTTTTCAGGGCCTCAGGCGTGAATCGTGGAAAAGAGGCGCGAAGGTCGGACGCGCCGTCAAAGCTTGTCGCAGCATCGACCTTACCCGTAAGGAAGCCCTGACCCAGCGGGCTCCAGGGAACGAAACCTATTCCCAACTCTTCGCATGTCGGCAGAACTTCCGCTTCTGGGTCTCTCGTCCACAACGAGTATTCGCTTTGGACTGCCGTGACGGATTGGACGGCATGTGCTCGACGTATCGTCCTCGCTCCTGCCTCAGAAAGTCCGAAATGCTTCACTTTGCCTTCTCGAATCAGGTCCTTTACCGCTCCAGCCACGTCCTCGATGGGCACATTCGGGTCAACACGATGCTGGTAAAAGAGGTCGATTACGTCCGTCTTGAGGCGCTTGAGCGATGCCTCCGCTACTTCCTTGATGTGCTGAGGCTTGCTATTGAGGCGTGGAAATGAAGCGAGATCAAATCCGAACTTGGTCGCGATCACAACTTGCCTGCGGAACGGAGCGAGGGCTTCACCGACGAGTTCTTCGTTGGTCAGCGGACCGTAGACTTCGGCGGTATCGAAGAAGGTGACGCCTCGTTCGACGGCGGCACGTATCAACGAGATTCCCTCTTGCTTGTCTACAGCCGGGCCGTAACCGAAACTCAGCCCCATGCAGCCAAATCCCAGGGACGTGACTTCCAAATTGCTGTTTCCAAGTTTTCGTTTTTGCATTGTCCTTACCTCCGCACTGTTGTTGTCATCCCGAGGTTAGAGTCAAATGCGTCGGGATCGGTAGCCCGATCCTGCGAATTGATTGCCTATTCCTCTTGCCAGGTGAATATTTATTGCGGTATGCGTGATCGAGCGGCTACGCTATGGCAAGGGAAAAGGCCTGTTGACATTGAAAATCGCGAGTATCCAAGCACCTACACGATCAATTCGAGTCAGCGAACTGAGACTTGATCTCGCTCGAAAAATTACCGAGATCATGGGCGCTGAAGAGAATCGAGCAACGGGGATTCGTGGTCTTACGCTGCATCGGCGAATCGCTCCGACCGCCCCGTGTTCGATGACCTATGAGCCGGGCGTCACGGTGATCGTCCAAGGCCAAAAGCGCGTAGACCTGGGTGGCACCTCCTTTATATATGGCGCGGGGCAATACCTGCTGACATCGGTCGTCCTACCAATCGTCAGCCGGATTGTTGAGGCCAGTGCGGAAACTCCGTGTCTCGCGATGTCCCTGAAGCTTGAGATGCCCGTGATTCGTGAACTTCTCAGCCAGGAAGAGATGCATGTGAAGGAGCCTCCCTCCGAAAGCCCCGCGATGGCGACCGGCGACGCGACTGTGGAACTCATCAGCGCATGCTGCCGACTCGTGGACCTTTTGAATACGCCGCAAGATATTCCATTTCTGAGTGGGATGATTCAGCGCGAGATCATTTACCGAATTCTGCGAGGAGCAGAGGGGGCACGCCTAAGAGCAATTGCAACGCTGGGCGATCAGAGTCACAGAACCGCAAAAGCAATTGCGTGGATAAGGACTAACTACGCAAAGCCTCTGCGCGTGGAAGATCTGGCGGAAGTTGCAGGCATGGGCTTGTCCACGCTGCATCATCATTTCCGAGCGCTGACCTCCATGAGTCCTCTCCAATACCAGAAACAACTTCGGTTGCAGGCGGCGCGGGCACTCATGCTCGTCGATGGTATGGACGCCGCAAGTGCGGCCTTTGAAGTCGGATACGAGAGTGCCAGTCAGTTTAACCGCGAATACAGCCGTCTCTTCGGGCAGCCGCCGATGCGGGATATTCGAACGCTCCGGTCGCCAGATGCTCTGCCCATCGAATCGGTCGGCAATCCGCAAGCTAACTGAGCTTGTGGCGGCTGACGGGACAAATCCTCCGTCCAGCTTTCGGTGTGCAAGCAGCGGCACCAGGATTGGCGAAGACGCGAAGATTAGCGATGCAGGCTCTTGTGTCGCATGACCGCATTTCCGATCTGCCAGAGCAGAGCGCCGGTCTCGTACCGCGACTAGCGATTGCATTCGACCGTAAGCGGCTACCTGACACCGAATTTTGAGTGACGTGTCCTGCCAAAGGAGTAAAGTTTTACCGATAGCCACGTAGTTCGGACTTGAAGCGGAAGGGGACTGCCATGTCGACTGCAAAAACTACGAAGCCGGGAACCGTGGAGAAAATAATCAAGCCAGCCGACCCACGCGACCCAGAGAAGGCGCAGATAAACGTACACGGTGCCGAGCCTCTGTATCAGGAAATCCGAATCGAGAACACCCTGACTGACGAAAACGGCACCGAGGTGAAGTTGAAAGAGGGCGCTGAGGTTGAAGTTCACGTCGAAGCCGACAAGAGCGCGACGACACCCAAGAAAGACTAAGCGAAGCGGTAGAGCAAATCCGTCCGCTGGTAAAAGGCTGCGAATCCACAGTTCGGGCATACGCATTTCTGTCCTACCGGGATATTTGGTTTCTCAGGTAGAAGCAGGCGAGACATTCCAACATCACTGATCTGCGAGTGTTGAAACTCGACCTTACAATTTGCACAAACTAGTATCCACATGGGCATAGTCACATCCCGCGATGTGACAGCCAAAAAGCTGGAGAGCACGGCGCAGAATGTAAAATTATCAAAAATCAATTTCTTAAATCAATCGGGTACGTTCTGTAGTGCTTAAGCGCGGTATTCGGCACGCACAGCGAGAGACAACGCGGGTCAGTTGAGAGGAAGCAATTTTTCAAGATGAGGGCTCAGTGGTAATGTGACCGGATGCGATCCAACCGATCCGTGCCGCCCTGTCCCGTGATTCCCGTCCTCCTCTATCCCGATCCTGAAACAGCAGCCAGTTGGCTCTCAAAAGCTTTTGGTTTTACCATCCGTCTCCGCATCGGGAATCACCGCGTGCAGATGAAAGCCGGCGATGGCTGCTTCACGATCGCCGAAGGAAATGTCATACCTAACAACTCGCACATCGTTCAGGTTCGCATCGAAGACGCTAGGGGGCATTGCGAGCGAGCGCGACAGATCGGTGCCGTCATCCTGACAGAACCTCAAGACCAACCATATGGCGAACGCCAATACAACGCTCAGGATTTTTACGGCCACCTTTGGGACTTTACAGAGACCCTCAAGGATGTCGCGCCTGAAGAGTGGAGCGGCGGCGAATTCCATCTTGAGTGACGGACGCTGCTAGCCAATAGGTCGCGACGACCTCCGCAACGGACGCCTTCCGTATGCGTGGCCAAAACGTCATGATTCGTAATTAAGACCAAATTGTCGTAACGCCTGAGCATCTCTACACAACTCATTTCCGCTCTGTACCGTGATAACCGAATGCCTTGGCTACCGCGCAGTGCGTATTGTCACGACAGCATCGATTTTTGAAGAAACCACATCTTGCCGAACGTACCTCCTCACTGAATCCATCGTTCGCTGGCTTGAAAAATCGATCAAAAGGAGAATCCATGCCAAAAAAAGAATCTGGACTGAAAGACCTCTTGGTTGAGCAGTTGCAGGACCTCTTGAGTGCAGAAAATCAACTTGTGGCGGCATTGCCGAAGATGGCCGAAGCCGCTCACGAACCGAAGCTCAAAGAAGGCTTTAACAAACACCTTCTGCAGACTAAGGGACACGTCGACCGCCTCAAGAACTCACTTCAGTTATTGGGCGGAACAGTCGAGGCGAAGACGTGTAAAGCAATGAAAGGAATCGTCGAAGAAGGTCAGGAAACGATTGATGAAGGTGAAGAAAAAGACGAATTGACAGCCGATCTCGCACTGATCGCAGCCGCTCAAAGAGTCGAGCACTACGAAATTTCCGGCTACGGTAACGCTCGTTGCCTGGCACGCCAGATTGGCGAACGCGAAGTTGCACAACTCCTTTCCCACACGCTGGGCGAAGAGGAAGCGGCTGACTTTCTTCTCACCTCTATAACTCAACCGATCCTCCAACAGGCGATCTCGGTTGAGGTCGGAAACGGCACCAAAGCTCCGTGGGGTGAACCGGGCGAGACCTCGAACACCTTCCTGGCCCCGAACAAGGCACGCGTAGCCACCGCGACAACCACCTCAAAACTCAAAGTCGGAAGGAAGTCTTAGGAGACTCCATGTATCACCATATTAAAGAGTTGATGTACACAGTCGAAGTCGGCACGCCCGACCCGGCTTTTGGAAACATGCTCCTCGAGCAATTCGGCGGGGCCAACGGAGAACTTGCTGCCGCGATGCAGTATTCCATCCAGGGCATCAATTGCGAAGACCCAGAACGCAAAGATCTCCTCATGGACATCGGCACCGAAGAACTCAGCCACTTGGAAGTAGTCGGGGCGCTGGCACGTCTTCACCTTCGCCCGATGAAAAACAATCGCAAAGCCGCCGAGATCGATCCGCTCATCGCTATCGCCGGCGGTGGAGGAGTCGCCCTTCACAATTCAGTCGGAGATGCATGGACCGCCGACTACCTCAAAATCACCGGCGAACTAGACGTGGACCTCCGCAGCAACATTGCGGCTGAAGCACGCGCCAAGATCGTTTACGAACGTCTCATTCGTTTCACCGAAGACGCTGGTACGATCCGCGCTCTGCAATTCCTGATGACTCGCGAAATCACTCACATGAAGGCATTCACCGCGGCCCTCGAAAGCCTGGGAATCAACCGCTTCTCCATCGGCGCGATCCCGCCGACGCCCGAACTCGTCAATCAGTACTTCGACGACTCGACCGGCACTGGCGATCGCGGCGAACCCAACGCCCGCGGTCCGTGGAATACTGGCGGCGATTGGCAGATCGTCGATGCACCGGCGTTCAAGGAACTTGCTTCGGAAACGAGAGGCACTCGGCAGGCTTCAAACGGCCATGCCGCCGCCGCGACTTCCAAAGCAAACGCAAACGATTAAGCTGAAGATGGGCCCCATCTCAAGTGTCAATGAGGTGGGGCCATCTTCTTTAATGGCTATGGCAGAACGGCACTGAGGGAACTTATGACAACTGCGGTGCAGAAGCGATTGAAGGAACTCAAACAACAGGAAAAGCAAAAAGCAAAGACTGAAGTTCGGCGGAAAAAAGCGCTGGCGGGACGCGAACGAGCGCATCACGGTCGAGCCACCGGCGCTGCGAGTACCCACGCGAGAAGTGTTACGAACGCTGACGGCCACGATATTGAAAATCCGACCTAGCCTCTACGCACGATCAACGCCCCGCTGCACCTGCACGGGACTGTTATACGGCTTGGTCAACGATCCGCGTCTGCGCCTCGTTCATTCGCCCCCGTGGATGGTTATTCCAGATAAAGCCGTTTCGATCGCACGAAGGTCCTCAGGTGTCAGCTGAATGGCGATTGCTCCTACGTTTTCGAGAAGGTGATCCACCTTGGTTGTACCTGGGATTGGAACGATCCACGGTTTCTGCGCCAGAAGCCAAGCCAGAGAAAGTTGAGCAGGAGTCGAGTTCTTCTTCTGCGCGAATTGTTTGAGGAATTCGACGACTGATTTGTTCGCTTCGATGTTTTCAGGAGAAAAGCGAGGGAATCCAGATCGCATGTCCATCTTCGAGTCGAACTTGGTTTGAGTATCCATTCTTCCGTCAAGATACCCCTGACCGACTAGGCCCCAGGGGAGAGACCTATGCTTAATTCCTCACAAACGGCGAGCACACTGGCGTTTAGTACCGAAATGCGAGCGAAGGGCCTTCCGTTTACGGCGCTAACGGGCGCGTAAAGACAGTGTTTGACTCTGTGAATCCCGAAGTTGTAATTCCTTCCTCCATCAATCCAATGTTGTCGACCATTCGAAGGCGATCGTTCAAAATCTTGAAAACTTCGTTTATCTGCATTCTTCGGTCGCTGTTCCCGTAATAGAGAATTGCGTAGCCGATGACAATTCCGCGCTCGGGATCAACTAAGCCTATGCGGACCTCAGTTGCCGGCCCCCAGGGCTTCGTCCCAAGGTTGCTCTCGTACCACCCATCGTCGGCGCTTCGTAAGCCTCGCCTTTCACATCCACACCAAGCCTGGACCAATTTTCACTGTCGGTCATTTGGATGGGTAGGTGAAGTTTGGCTGATCGTTTATTTGCTTTGTGGCTTGGCGAAAATTAGGCCAACAGTCCGCGTTGCATTTAACGCTAAACCTCTGTACTTTCTTGCGTCGGCGCTGATGAATAAGCGAAGAAACACATTCCGCAGCTGGCAAGTAAGCGGCGCAAGAACCAAGAACATGGATTAGAGCGGGGACGCGAACGCGAATACGCTCGCCACGAAGGATAAGCCAATGAAACGAATCGTAATTGCAGTGGCGTGTGCATTACTCGCCTCCAGCCAGGTGCAAAGGCCTAACGCTCAGGCTCATTCCACCGCTACAGGCACCGAGCCTTCCTCGCAGGCTTCTGGTGCGGACTGGGCCGTTTATCACGGCAACCCGCAAGGAACGCACTATTCGTCGCTCGATCAAATCAATACAAAGAACATCAACCGCCTGAAAGTTGCGTGGACGTTTGACACCGGTGATGGCGCCCCGACCAACGACATGGAAGGTGACACCATAGTCGTCAAGGGACGCATGTATTTCGCCTCTCCGAAGGGTCGTATTTTCAGTCTCAATGCGGCCACCGGCACGCAGAAATGGGTCTACGATCCGGCTGAGGGAGCACCGGTTAGCGGCAATGGGCGATTGCGCGGCGTTTGCTATTGGGCCGACGGAACTGATGAGCGGATTTTGTTTACTTGGCGCAATCGACTGATGGCGGTAGATGCCAACACCGGAAAACTGATCGAAAGTTTCGGCGATACCGGCAAGGTCGACCTGAGTCAGGACCTTGGGAGAGATCCACGCTCAGTATCGGTTAACGTCAATTCGCCCGGTGTGGTCTACAAAGACATCATCATCCTCGGTAGCACCGGTGCAACTCCCGGCCATATTCGCGCCTATGACGTGCGTACCGGCAAGTTGAAGTGGATATTTCACACAATCCCGTATCCAGGTGAATCTGGTTACGACACGTGGCCCAAGGATGCATGGAAGACTGCGAATGGTGCCAACGTATGGTCCGGTCTGAGCCTTGACCCTGAGCGCGGCATTGTCTACCTTCCCGTGGCGTCGGCAGGCATGGGATTCAAGGATTTCTACGGCGCCGATCGCGAGGGAGACACGCTCTTTGGAACCTCGCTAGTAGCACTTGACGCCAATACCGGCAAGCGTCTCTGGCACCACCAGTTCGTGCAACACGACGTGTGGGATCGCGATCCGCCGACGCCACCGACGCTCGTCACCGTTCGCCGTGACGGTCGGGACATTCCTGCTGTAGCCCAGATTACGAAGTACGGTTTCGTCTGGGTGTTCGACAGGGTCACAGGCGAAAACCTATTTCCGGTGCAGGAGGTTTCCACCTTTTCGAGCACCATTCCAGGCGAGAAGCTCGCGACACGCCAAACCCTGCCTGCAGCGCCGCCATATTCGCCGCCACCATCCAGTCCCGGAAAGATGACGGTGCCCTCGAGCGAGGGTGGGTCAAAGCGGCCACGGTTGCTCAGCGTGGCCAGGTGCGCCCGCACCGCGGCGTTGGCCGCGGGCGTGCGCTGGGTCAACGTCTCCTCCGTGAGTCGCTGGCGGCGAATATGGCGGCGCTGCCTGGGACCCCGAGACCGGCATTCTCTACATCAACTCCAACGAACAAGCCTACATCCTGCAGTTGCGGGCGCAGGTCAAGAAGACCAGCGGCGAGGCCTCTGCTGGCGAGATCTACAACGCCTCCTGCGCCGGTTGCCACGGCGTCGACCGCAAAGGCAACCCCCCGTCGTTCCCCGCATTGCTTGGACTGACCAAGAGGATGGCGAGCCAGCAAATCGCGCAAGTGATTGCCCATGGATCGGGGAGAATGCCCGGATTTGAAGGCAGCCTGAGCAAGACTCAGATCGACGGCTTGACGACATACATCAGTGATGACAACTCGAAGCCGGCGGCTACAACTGACAACGCGAGCGCGAACGTCGACTATGTGTTCCAAGGCTATACAAAGTTCCTGGACCCGGATGGCTACCCTGCGATCAGCACGCCATGGGGCACGCTGAATGCGTTGAATCTCAACACGGGCCGATATGTCTGGCAGATTCCGTTCGGGAATTATCCGGAGTTGAATGACCCGACCACCGGCAGTGAGAACTATGGTGGGGGCGTCGTCACGAAAGGCGGCATCTTTTTTATTGCGGCAACTGTCTACGACAACAAGGTCCGCGCGTTCGACAAGCTGACGGGCAAGCTCCTATGGGAAGACACGATGCCGACATCGAGCGTTGCCACACCATCGACGTATGCCGTTAACGGAAAGCAGTATTTTGCGGTGTCTTCCGGCGGTGGCAAGAATCCCAAGGTGAAAGTCGGCGGTGGCGTCATTGCCTATGCTCTGCCTTAGGGCCCGATCTTTTACCCCATCCCGCGGGATTCAGCGATGGTGATGC